>Ga0164290_1000308_pt1 | contig 176306 bp, 161 predicted proteins | sample Micstemetagenome_FD_108782 | JGI IMG/M metagenome (GOLD analysis project Ga0164290, IMG submission 108782) | Contaminated culture microbial community from soil near Moab, Utah, USA - Microcoleus steenstrupii SON62 (Illumina Assembly) | ecosystem: Environmental > Terrestrial > Soil > Soil crust...
CAAACTGCCCAACAAGAAAATCGACATGCCGAAGGTGGATGCCGCCCCGGGTGTCGACAAAACCAAAGTGTTCCTGGTGGATGTGCCGAAAGGGGCGCAGACCGAGTTCCGCGTGGGCTATGCTACCGGAATGAAGTGGGATGCTACCGGCGAATACTACCGTGCGATGCTGTCGAACTATGCCCTCGGCGGTAACTTCAACAGCCGCCTGAACCTGAACCTGCGCGAAGACAAGGGCTGGACCTATGGTGCCAACAGCTCTTTCTCTGCCAACCAGATCACCGGTGAATTCCGCTTCGGCGCCGGCATCCGTGCCGATGCCACCGACAGCGCGCTGATCGAAGTGATGAAGGAAATGAACAACTACCTCGCCGCTGGTCCGAGCGATGAAGAAGTATCCTTCATGAAGAGTGCTATCGGTCAGTTTGACGCCCTTCGTTATGAAACTCCGGGTCAGAAGGCCCAGTTCATCAGCCGTGTTCTTGAGTACAACCTGCCCGCCAACTACACCGAGCAGCAGAACAAGATCCTGGCTTCCATGACGAAGACGGAGCTGAACAAGATCGCTAAAAAGAACATCCAGCCCGAGAAGCTGAACATTCTGCTCGTAGGCGACAAGGCCAGCGTGCTCGAGAAAGTGAAGAAGCTCGGTTATGAGGTGGTCGAACTCGACGCCGACGGTAAGAAAGTAGGCGAGAAAAAAGAGTTTTAACTCGGTCCGCCGAAGCTTTAGCGAAGGCGGAACGTATCGAATACCAGAGAGCCGTCCTGAAAAGGGCGGCTCTTTTTTTATGCCCCTCCCTCACGCCTCACGATTTGCGTCGCTCTCTTCCCGGCATTCTTTTTTAACGGCAGGTCTTTATGAAGCACCTGAAACTAGGCGAGCGGCTCCTGAAGGAACTCAACAAGAAATACGCTCCGGCCAGTATGCTGCAGTTGAAAGTTGCCGGTTATGACCTCGTGGTGCGCACCGACCCGGATGGGAATGCCATCCAGGCTTTTGTGGGCCGGGCAGACGTTCATGGAATGATAAAAGGTGACCGTTTCGCCCGGACACTCAAATACGATCGCGAAGGCAGGCTGATCAAAGACCACTGGGAGCGCAAAGGCAAAGCGCTATGACCCGGGCCCGGAACTTCCTGAATCCTTGGTTCCCCTCGTTCCAAACCTTCCCGAAACCCTCCTGAACCCGCTCCTTTAGGTACGGTTTCTGCGCTTCCTTGTCAAAACAAGAGACATGATACCATTTGCCATAGGACTGATACTCATCATTGCGCTCGTGGTCTTTTTCCTGCTCAACAAAAGCAAGCAAACAGGCGATACCCGGGAAGGACATATGCGATAATGCCTGACCGGAAAAATAAAAGCGGCCCGCCCGGGGGCGAAGCCGCTTTTTCGTTTTGGAGCGTTACTTATGCAAAGAAGGGTGCGACGATGGCATTGACCTGTTGCATGGTCAGCGGTTCGTCGAATGACTCCGAAGCCTTGGCGGCACTCAGGCCGGCCACGGTTGTGATGTTGACGTTGGCTTGTGTGGTCACTTCCTCGCCGTTATACACCGACTGGATGAGGTTGTTGACGGCCGTGCTGCCTGCGTCCACATTTGAGTTGTTGAGCGTAATCCAGGGCTTGATGTTGCCGGCGCTCAGGCTGCCATTGGCCCGGCGCATATAACGGATATGCGCGGCGTGGCGAGCCTCAACGGAGTGGATCTGGAGCGCAGCGGTCAGCACGGGTTTGTTCGACATCAGGTTGCCTGCTTGTCCTTTATAGGCCCGCACGCCGGTGTCTTCAAAAGCCTGGGCAACGGCCAGGAACACGGGGTATTGCGTAAAGGTGTTGTTGCCCAGGGCGCCGCCTGCCGTGAAGTCGAATGCGGGCCGTGCAATGGGGGTGCCACCTGCTCCCTGGATCGCCTGGCGCAGGAAGTTTACGTGTGCGTTTTCGTGATCGCGGATGGTGGTCAGCGCACCTACCGCGGGCGTTCCGGCCGGGATCAGTCCGGGTGCGGCTACACCGCGCGTGTAGAATTCTGCTTCCAGGTACTCGAGTTTCAGGGCGAAGTTGAGTACGTCGAGAATGTTGCCGGAAGACTGGCCATAGGCTTTCTTCAGCATGGCGCCAAACATAGAAGGAATAGCTGCCAGCGCCAGTGTTTTGCCGATGAAGGAGAAGCGCTTCATCGCATGTCGCCGGGTGTCGAGCTTGTCATACACCTCGGGATCCACCTGCTCAATGTCGTTGAGGATATTCTGAAGGTTCATGGATTACCGGTTTTAGTTTGTGGGAAGATTGCTCGCGTTGATCGGTGTGCGGATGAAAGCACCGGCTCTTTGCAACACCTGTGTGGGTGTTTGTGCCGCATCAAGGCCGTTGGCATTGTTGGCGCCCAGCGGCTCCAGCGAAGGCAGATCTGCGAAGGATCCGTTGCTGATCAGGTCGCGAATCAGCGCCGCATGCCGTGCTTCTACGGATACGATCTTTCCGGCCAGGGTCAGGAAGTCGGCGCTCTGCAGGAGGCGTCCGGCACCGTTGTAAGCGGCTACACCGAGATCTTCGAAGGTGCGTGCCGTGCTGAGCACGCTGTCGCGATTACCGAAGTTGATGGTGTCGAAGTTTACTTCAAGGCTGGTAATGGCATTGCTGCCCAGCGCGGTTTTGAAGAACTCGCGGTGCGCGATTTCGTGGTCGCGGATATCGGCAAGGTACTCGGCTTCCGCTGCCGTCATCCCGGTGAAGGGGTTCTGCATCACGCGGATGTAGAAGGCCGCTTCCAGTTGCTCGAGCGCATAGGCATAGTTGAGTATGCCGGTGTCGCCGCTGCCGAGATTTACCGCATTGGGATTGGTGTTATTGTTCGGCGGCGGGTCATCATTCTTTTTGCAGGCAACGCCAACCAGCGCAGCGGATGCAGCAGCGCCCGAGAAAAGGAGAAACTTCCGCCGGTGCATCATCGAATCAGACGATGCGCCCTGCTCATTGGGAACAACAGCTTGTGGATCCATAGTGAGTATGGTTTTAAGGTTTCGAAAAGAATTGCCGTCAGGAGAATTACGGGAAACGAGATCGAATGGATTGTTTTAGGAATCTTTTTCTGCAATAATTATTCACAAGGCTTTAAAGGTGTTGCTGTTTGACCCTTTGCACTACATCCTGAGTAAGGGTTAGACGAGAGGGAAGCCGGCCACGCAAATTGAGGCGGGATCTACGCACAAAAAGCGGCCCCGCTTAAGCGGGGCCGCTGCCATTCTATACGTGGAATTCCTGTCTTAAAGAGGAGTTGTTATCGCTGGCCTGGAGTTGCGCGCTACACGCTGCTGGCCCATCCATACGCGCTTGCCCTGAATCCGGCGCACGAGATACATGATGCCAACGAGTACGAAGAACAGCGGACCGAGGAAGCCCAGCAAGGCCACGAACTTGGTTCCATAGAAACGTTCCATGGGCCGACGCAGGCGCTCGGCAATGAGGTACATGCTCGGCACCATCACCAGCGTGAGGAAGAAGGCGAAGATGAGTCCGAAAATGATCGTCCAGGAAAGCGGACCCCAGAATACCACGCTGTCGCCGCCGAAGAAGATGTTGGGGTTGAGCTCCGTGAACATCCGGACGAAGTCGATGTTGAAACCAACCGCCAGTGGCAGCAGGCCCAGCATGGTAGCTACCGCCGTGAGCAGTACCGGAATAATACGGATACGTCCGGCCTGAATGGTGGCTTCACGCGTGCGCATGCCACGCCCACGCAACTCGTCGGTGAATTCGATCAGAAGGATACCGTTCTTGATCACAATGCCGGCAAGACCTACAATACCGACACCCAGCATGATCATGGCCATCGTCATACCCGTGAGGGCATAGCCGATGAATACCCCGATGATGGAGAAGAAGATCTCCGTGAGTACGATGAAGGGTTTCGACATCGAGTTGAATTGCAGCACCAGGATCAGGAAGATGCCCAGCAGCGCATAAATCAGCGAACGGCCGAGGAAGGAGAGGGTTTCGGCCTGCTGCTCACCGACGCCGCTCTGGCGTACGGTAACGGTAGCCGGCACCTTATACCTGCGCTTGAACTCATCGAGTTTGAGTCCGAGCGCCGCATTGATCTTGTCGGTCTGGCTCGGGTCGAGCACGTTCGACTGTAGTTGAATTGTGCGCTTCAGGTTTTTGCGGCGGATACCGCCGGAGGTGTTGGTGTAGTCAATTTTAGCAACGGCGCTCAGCGGGATCTGTTTGATGGCTCCGTTTGTGAAATCGCGGAAGGTGATCCGCATGCTCATCAGGTCGGAGATGTTGTTCCGCACCAGGTCGCTGTAGCGCAGCTGGATCTTGTATTCGTCTTCTCCTTGCTTCAGCTTGCTTACTTCGCGTCCGAACACGGCCGTGCGCAGTTCAAAGCCGATCTGGGTCGTGCTGATGCCTTCCGCCAGGGCCCGCTCCCGGTCAATCGTAACCGAAATTTCCGGGTTCGTGAGGTCGACGTCAGTACGCAGCTGTTCGATGCCTTCCACCCGGTTGGTGTCGATGTAGTTGCGGAGGTCGGTGGCCACACGGGCGATCTCTTCGAAGTTGTCGCCGATCACTTCCACGTTCACCGGCGGGTCGGTCGGCGGACCGCCGTTTTCCTGGTTAACGGTGACCTCCGCACCCGGAATGCCTTTTGCGGCTTCCCGGATGGCATCCAGATAGGGCATCGTCGATTTTCCATGCCGCTTTTCGAACTCCACGAACGACACCTGCACCCGGCCCAGGTTAGGCTGCACCGAGCGGTTGATATCTTCGGGGTTGTTGGCGCTTACCGCCACGTTGGCGATAACTGATTCCACAATCGATCCTTCAGTGCCGGGCTTTTCCTTTTCGAGCACTTTGTAGATACGGTGTTCCAGCACCTGTGTCACGGAGTCGGTATATTTCACGTCGGTGCCCACGGGCAGTTTCAGGTAGGCATACACGAAGTTGGGGTCGCCACTGGGGAAGAAGGTGGAGCCGTTGCCCCGCGCCATCAGCATGAAGAGCGAAACCGGGAACAGCAGGAACAAGGCTACCATCATCCATACCGGGCGGGTGCCCTTGAGTACCCAGCGCAGCAGCTTTTCATAGCTGCTCATCAGGCGGGGAAGCGTTTTATGCTGGAATCCATGAATGATATCGCGCAGCACAAACACGTTCAGGATCGACAGCAGGGCCAGGAAGATGAGCAGGTTGCCCAGGCCACGCCAGATGCTGGCAGTTGAGCGGGCTACTTCTCCCGACGCGGCTACGATACCGGTCTCGGAAGCCGAGAGCGCAATGAGATGAAACATGATGCCGGAGACAAGCGCAGCCCAGAACCACCATTTGCGGAACAGCCGGCGCTTCGGCATTTCATGCTCCGGACCTTCGGGTTTCATCGACGAAACGGCGAACACCGGGTTGAAGAAGAAGGCCACAACCAGCGAGGCCGCAAGCGTCAGAATCAGCATCGTGGGCAGGTAGATCATGAATTTCCCGATGATGCCCTTCCAGAAAAGAAGCGGGAAGAAAGGCATCAGCGTGGTGGCCGTGCCCGCCAGTACCGGGATCCAGACCTCGCCGGCCGCCTCCTTGGCGGAACGCACGATCGGCATTTTTCCGTTCGCATAAATACGGTGCGTGTTTTCGATCACCACGATGGCATCATCCACGATGATTCCCAGCCCGAAGAGCAGGGCGAAGAGCACGATGAAGTTCAGCGTCACGCTGGTGCCCACGATCCAGTCGGCCACGGGCAGAAAGAGGAAGGCCACGAAAACCGACAGGGGTACGGAAAGGGCTACGAAGAAGGCATTGGTAACCCCCATGAAGAACATCAGCACCACCAGCACAAGAATGAAACCGATGATGATGGTGTTGACCAGTTCGTGGAAAGAGGTTTTTGTCTGCTTGCTCTGGTCGCCGGTGAACACCGCACGTAGGTCGGGCGGAAGATCTCCGGCTTTCTGCATGTCGTTGATCACGGCCTTTACTTTGTCGGCTGCTTCGATCAGGTTTTCGCCGGAGCGTTTTACGATGTTGATGGTGATCACCGGCTTGCCATCGAGGCGGGCGAAGGATTCTTTTTCCTTCATGGTGTCGCGGATGGTGGCAATATCGCGCAGGTAGATCGGTGCGCCGCTGGTATTTTTCACCACGATGTTGTTCAGGTCGAGCGCCGAGTTGAACTGGCCTTTCACCCGAAGCGTACGCTTCATGTTGCCTACTTCGATCTGACCGCCCGTGATATCGCTGTTTTCATACTTGATGGCATTGTCGATATCATTGAAGGTAACGCGGGCTGCCTGCATCTTGTAGGGGTCTACATTCACCTGGATCTCGCGTTCGGGTGCACCAACGATATCAGCACGGGTGATCTCGCGAAGCTCCTCAACGCGGTCCTGGATATCATCGGCAAACTTCTTCAGCTTCACCGCATCGTAGTTGCCCGAAATGTTGAGGTACATGATGGGCATTTCCGAAAAAGAAAATTCCTGTACGTCGGGCTCCTGGGTGAGTGTAGTGGGCAGGTCGGTGCGCGCCTTGTCGACCGCATCCTTAACTTTCTGCTTTGCCAGGTCGGTTTTCACATCGGTGTCGAATTCCACGGTAATGAGCGAGTAGTCTTGCTGCGAGATGGAATTGACCTTGTTTACCTTGGCACCCGAGATCGATTTGATCTGCTTTTCGATGGGGCGGGTGATGAGGTTTTCGATATCCTTCGGCGAGTTGCCGAAATTGACGGTTACCACCGAAATTGTCGGAACGACGATGTCGGGGAACTGCTCTTTGGGAAGCGTATTGAACTTATTGAGGCCATATAGCGATATCAGGATCGCAAGGATGTAAATAACCGTCCGGTTGTCGACCGCCCAGCTGGTGACGGAGAACTCCTTGAATTTCGCGCCGGCGCCTTTGATGAATTTTTTCATGTCAATTACTTTGGTCATTGGTCAATGGTCAATGGGCAGTGGGCAATGGTCGGTGGTGAATGAGTTGCGGGCGCATTGGCCGTTCACCATCCACCAGCGACTTTACTTCGCAACCGCCACCAGCTGTCCCTCATACAGGCTCTGATAGCCTTCTGTAATCAGTTGGTCGCCGGCATTGAGACCGCTCTTCACTTCGATCCGCTCGCCATAACTTTCACCGACGACGATGCTCTTTTTACGGGCGAGTGACTTTCCGCCTTCCTGTGCCAGCACATACACATACTTGCCGTTCTCATCGCTTTGCACGACGTTCAGGGGCACTGTAAGCACGTTCGGATTGTTGTAGTCCTGGATTTTACCCCGTACCACCTGGTTGGGCTTGATGGCCGGATCGCTGGGGATGTTCGCTTCCACAACGAAGCCGCGCGTATCGGTGGAGATTGACTGGCTGATGAGCGAAATCGAGCTTTTCAGCGTGCGGTTCAGGTCGGGCAGGAAGAGCTGCACCGGGGTGCCCTGCTTTACCCGGGCCAGGTAGTTCTCGGGGATGTTTGCCGTCACTTTCAGCGAACCCGTATTCACGATCGTGATATGCGGACCCATCGGGTTGGCGGAGAACATTTCACCGGGATGCACCGTCACTTCCTCCGCGATGCCGCTCATTTCAGCATATACGTTGGTCAGGTTCATGGCCTCACGGGCCGTTACGAGTTGTTTCTCGAGCGCGGTTACGTTATTGCGGGCAGTGATGAGCTGCACTTCCGAGCCGATATCTTCTTTCCACAGTTTCTCCTGCCTGTTGTAGAGGTCACGCGCATAGGCAAGCTGTGCTTGCAGCTGCTCGACCTGTGTGCGTTGTACGGCATCGTCGAGTTTTACCAGCAACTGGTCCTTGCGCACCGCATCGCCCTTTTTCACAAAAACGGCTTTGGCCAGGCCGCCACCGTTGCGGGGTGCCACGATGGAAACATTGCTGCTTTCCACCTTTCCCTGCAGTTCAATGAAATGGGTGAAGGTGTCGGCCCCAATGGGCAGGGTGCTCACCAGTTTGGCCGTTGTGGCGGCCGCCGTCGGATCGGCTTTGGCGATCTCCGCTTCGAGCTTCGCTATGTCGTCGCTAAGCTTCTTTTGTTCGTTGCGGAGCTTCTCGAGTTCGGCCTTCTTGTCGTTGAGTGCCGCGTTGCCGTCTTTGCGGGTGTTGCCGCAGGCCACAGCAGCAGGGCTGCGAAAATGGCCACTAATACGTTTTTCATATCCTGTCTGTTGTGGTGGTTTATGGTTTATTGAAGTTTGCCCGTTGCCTTCATGAAATCGATCCGGGCAATGATGGCATCATAGAGTGCGCTGATATAGTTCGACTGTGCCACGCGCAGGTCGGCATCGGCATTGGTGATTTCGGTTTGGGAGCCACTGCCGATTTCATATTTCTTGCGGGTCTGTCCGTAAACTTTTTCGGCGAGCTCCATATTGCGCTTTTGGATGTCGAGGGTCGACAAGGCATTATTGAGATTGTTGCGTGCCGTTTGTACTTCGTTGTCGATATTCAGCTTGAGTCCTTCCAGCTGGGTCTCCGATTTTTGCAGCTCCAGACGTGCCCGCTGGATGCGGGCGGCGCGGGCGAAGCCATCGAATACCGGCACCGACACATTCAGGCCAATGCTGGCGCCGCGGTTCCACGCGCCCCCGAATCCGAATTTGTTGGATTGGAGCAGCACATTATAGTTGGAGGCAAGAGCCACGGTGGGCAGATAGGTGAGTTTATAGCGGCGGATATTGTATTTGCCGAGCTCAATTCCTTTCTGCGCGTATTGAAATTCCTTCCGGTCCTCGTATTTATACTGGGTGGCTTCGAGGATGCCCTGGCGCACCTGCTCGTAGCTGACCGTGTCTTTCAGCACCAGGGTGTCGCGCACCGACATGCCCAGCAGGAACTTCAGTCCCACATAGCCGTTGTCGACGCTGTTGAGCACCTTTTGCCGCTCTGTTACCAGGTTGTTCAGCTGCACGGTCACCTTGTCGATGTCAAGCTTTTCGGCGAACCCGGCACTATAGATCTTGCGGGTATCATCCGAGAGTTTCTGCAGGCGGGCGATGTTGGCGTCGAGGATCTGCGTCTGGAACCTGGCGGCGGCCAGCTGGAAGTAGATCTTATACACGTTGGCCCGGATGTTCTCCTCCGTTACATCGGCACCGAGGCGAACGAACTCCATCGAGGCGCGCCGGGCCTGCAGGCCCACGAATACCTGGCCTTCAAACAGGAGCTGCTGAAGGGTGATGCCGGCATTGTTCTGCCATTTGGTGCCGAAGGCAGCGTTGATGAATCCTACGTCTGCGGGCAGCGTGATCGGGTTGCCGGCGCCGTTCTTCACGCCTTCCTGTGCCAGCACGCCATAGGTACCCAGGGCAATGAAGTTGGGAAAGCGCTGTGCCAGCACGATCGGGTTGAAGGTAATTCCTGCGTTGCCGCTGACCTGCGGAAGGGCTGCGGAAGTGATTTCGCGGTTTGTTTGCTCCTGGATGCGGATGTCGAGAAGGGCATTGCGCACCTGCACGTTGTTCTTGCGTGCGAAAGCGGCGGCTTCCTCCGCGGTCAGCTCATAGCGCTGCTGGGCCCCGGCCGTGAAGGCGGCGGGCAGCAGCAGGGCGAGCAGCATCCGGGCGGTGATTCTTCGTTTCATCAATTGGTGATTTTGGTTCGTTGTTTCTTATATTTTTCGATCAGCTTGATGCCTTTGGGCGTGGCGATGCCATACAGAAAAAGATCCAGCAGCTGCTGCTCTACATACAGCAGGTTAGTGCGGCTCGACGGAAAGACGTCGAGGTTGAAGGCGGCCATCATCGTGAAAATCCGGAAGCGGGTGATGATGTCTACGTCGAGCACGGGCCGGTATAGCCCCTCTTCAATCCCTCTTCTGAGATTCCGGCTGATGATCCCCGACAGGAAGTTGTCCTGGTAGGCTTTGAACTTGGCAAAGGTCTGCGGATGGTATTTTTCCATGTCGTAGAGCACCACCGGGTTCATTTCACTCAGCATTTCCTGTACGTGGTCAAATTCCAGAAAGATCTCGTGGACAGCGTTCTGGGCATTTTCAATCGCTACAAAACAATCATTTTGCTCCCGGTCCAGATGGGTGGTCACCACGGCATTGACCAGCTCTTCCTTGTCGGCAAAATATTGATAAAGGGTTTTTTTGGACATACCGGTCTGAGCCGCGATATCGTCCATGGATACGGAGCGGATCCCGTATCGCGTAAACAGCTCGTGCGCTTTCACGAGAATGCGTTCTTTGGGTTCCATAATCGGGCGCAAAACTACGGAAACTATTTTCGTTGCGAAAGTTTCAAACAAAAATTTCTGATGAAAAGCCCATTTTCCGGGATGAACTGTGCCTTTACCTTTGCCATATGGTACAGGATATGCGGCAGAATCCCGATCGTTTCCGGGTTGAGAACGTGTTTCAGTATTTTCTGCAGGGCCTGCTGATCATTGCCCCGGTGGCGGTGACCGCCTATGCCGTGTACTGGATCGTGGATGCCATCGACAACCTGATTCCGCTGTTTGTGGTCAAGAACGCCGAAGGCAAGGTGGTGATCCGCAACTATGGCCTGGGCTTCCTGCTCATCTTCGCGGCCATTTGCCTCGTGGGCTACCTGAGTACCTTTTTCATCCGTAACCGCCTTTTTTCGCTGTTCGACAGCCTCCTGGGAAAAACGCCGGGCATCCGCTTCATTTACTCCACGGTCAAAGACTTCACCGAAGCGCTGGGCGGGGAGAAGAAGAAGTTCAACCGGCCGGTGCTGGCCAATATCGACGATACCGATGTGTGGCGGGTGGGGTTCATCACCCAGGAACAGGCGGCCGATTTCGGCCTCGATGGCTATGTGGCGGTTTACATTCCCATGTCGTATTCCATCGCCGGCAACGTGTACCTGCTGCCGGCCTCCCGCATCCGCCAGGTTACCAACATATCCGCCAGCGATGCCATGAAGTTTGCCATCAGCGGCGGCGTTACCCAGGTGGATGAAGAAAAACACCTGCCTGATGACAACGAGAAAAATCATCCTGCTATGCGCTAGCCTCCTGCTTTGGCTGCGCGGCGAGTGCTGGGGCTTCTACGGCCACCGCAGCATCAACTACTATGCAGCTTTCCTGCTGCCGCCTTCCCTGCTGGCCTTCTATAAGCCACACCTCGATTACCTGTCCAGACACTCGGTAGACCCCGATATGCGGCGCTACCTGCTGGCCGAGGAGGGGCCGCGGCATTATATCGATATCGACCGCTACGGCAGCTATCCCTACCGTGAGCTGCCCCGGCGCTGGGACAGTGCGGCAGCGCGTTACGGCACCGACACCCTCCAGGCGCGCGGCATTGTGCCCTGGTGGGTGCCGCAGGTGCAGCGGCGGCTCACCGACGCCTTCAAGACCGGCGATAAGGGGCGCATCCTGAAGCTTTCCGCCGAGATCGGTCATTATATCGCCGACGCGCACGTGCCGCTGCACGCCTGCTCCAACCACAATGGGCAGCATACGGGCCAGCAGGGTATTCATGGCTTATGGGAAAGCCGTATACCGGAGCTGGTGGCCGGCACGGAGTGGAGTTTTATGATGGGACGCGCTTCCTATATCCCTGATCCTTCGGCTTTTATCTGGGACCGTGTGCTGGAGAGCGCCCTGGCGGCCGACAGCGTACTGGCGATCGAAAGAGCCGTGAGCCGCCGCTTCCGCCCGGCAGAAAAATGGGGCTGGGAAGATCGGAACGGCAAAACCCAGCGCCAGTATTCTGCCTCCTTCACGCGGGCCTATAACCGGGCACTGGGGGGCATGGTGGAACGCCGCTTCCGCCAGTCGATCTTTGCCGTAGCCTCCTTCTGGTACACGGCCTGGGTAGATGCCGGCCAACCCGATCCGGATGCCCTGTCGAAAAAACCGATGCCGCCGGACGATAAGGAGGAACTACAAAAGCTGACCGAAGCCTGGAGAGGGGGGGAGATGAAGGGGCGGACGGAAGACTGAGCGTCATACGAGGAGCCTTATTTTTTCTCGCTCAACTTACGATTAGCGGATATTTGTGCAAACGTAAGATCGTGAATCAGGTTCCTACTTTCCTTCACAACTTCAATGCCGGCCCCTCTATCCTTCCGAAAGAAGTATTCGAAGAAGCCGCCCGCGCCATCCTGGATTTCAATGGCACCGGCCTCTCCGTACTGGAGATCGGCCACCGCACCCCGCTGTTTCAGGCGGTTATGGATGAAGCCGTTTCACTCGTACGCGACCTGATGGACCTGGCGCCGGATCAGGAAGTGCTCTTTCTTCACGGGGGCGCCTCCACGCAGTTCATGCAGGTGCCGATGAACCTGCTCGATGAGAGCGCCACGGCTGCCTACACCGACACCGGCGTGTGGGCTTCAAAAGCGATCAAGGAGGCCAAGCTCTTTGGCGGGGTAGATGTGGTGTGCAGCTCGAAGTCCGACAACTATACCCATCTGCCCAAGGATTTTGTGGTAGACGAAGCCGCCGCCTACCTGCATCTCACTACCAATAATACCATCTATGGCACCCAGTGGCAGGACCTGTCGCTGTTTTACGAGCGGGGCGTTCCGCTGGTGGCCGACATGAGTTCCGACATCCTGAGCCGCCGGGTCGATTTCCGGAAGTTCGGACTGATCTATGCCGGGGCACAGAAAAATATCGGCGCGGCAGGCGTCAACCTGGTCGTCGTCAACCGCGGGCTGCTCGGGAAGGTGAACCGGCCCCTGCCCACCATGATGGACTACCGCAATCATATCGAGAACGGCTCCATGCTCAATACGCCTCCGGTTTTTGCGGTGTATGTGTGCCTGCTTACGCTGCGCTGGCTGAAAAAAATCGGGGGCGTAGCGGCTGTGGAGCGGGAGAATGAGCGCAAGGCGGCCCTGCTCTATGACACCATCGACAGCATCCCGCTGTTTCGTCCCACCGTGGCCACCGAAGACCGCAGCCGTATGAACGTGTGCTTTGTCATGAACGACGAAGCCCTCGAAACCGAATTCCTCGCCCTGTGCAAACAGGAAGGAATGGTCGGCGTCAAGGGCCATCGTTCGGTGGGCGGCTTCCGGGCTTCGCTTTATAATGCCCTGCCTTATGCCAGCGTGGAAGCGCTTACGGGGCTGATGAAAGAGTTTGCTCTTAGAAAAGGGTGATGCTGGTTAGCCGATTAGCTGATTGGACGGCCAGGTGCCCTCTCATTAGCTAATCAGCTAATCTCCAAATCCGCTCATCAACTATCCTCTATAGGGTTGCTTCCGGGCAATCCAGTTGCAATACCACTGCACGAGTTCATTGACGTTGTGGGGCATGTCTTCACCGCCTTCGCGGAAGGTTTTCCAGAGCAGGCGTCCATCGCTGCCATCATATACGGCGGCATTCATCCGGATATCGGTGGCGTTGAAGTTGTCGATGGATGTGCCCGTACCCATGATACCGATTTGTTGCAGAATATCGCGGCCCGCGCCAATGGCAATGCCGAGCCCGTCGCTTACGTTTTTGCGCTGATCGAGGGTGGTCATCATCACGGCATCTACACCCAGCATCTTGGCCAGATCCTGCGGGTTGCGCAGGTAGGCCTGCTCAATGGTCAGTCCGGCTTCCTTGAGCAGGTTGTTGGTTTGTGCCGTTCCCTGAAAGCCGACAACGGGGCCCTTACGTTTGCGGCCTGCCTGTCCGACCACATAGGAGTGCAGCATTTCCTGGAAACGCACGGCCCATTCTTCCGTGGCGCGGCGGATGCTCGCATCGGTTTCGCGGCGGCCGACATGCCCGCTGCGCACTACGTTTACGGGCAGGATGGCAACAGTGCGGTGCTGGGCGGCACGCGTGTTGAAATCGTTGGCGGTAAAGACGCTGCGGGAGGTGCCGCAGGAAGCGAATGCAAAGATGATCAGTGCGAAGAGTACCATTCTTCTCATAAAGTGTAGTTTTTGGCTAGATGAAGATAAAGCGCGAGATGGTTGTATGCAAAAGTGTTAATCCGTCCGGGACCAATCCATCAATCAGCTAATCAGGTAATCTTCTTAGGTTTGCCGGCAAATCAACGCTCTATGGCCGACATCCGTCCTTTCCGCGCCCTGCGCCCCCACAATGAGTTCGCCGCCCAGGTGGCATCACGCCCCTACGACGTGCTCAATTCTGAAGAAGCCCGCAGGGAGGCCGAAGGCAACCTGTTGTCGTTCCTGCATGTCACCAAGTCGGAGATCGACCTGCCCGCCGGTATCGACATCCACACGCAGGAGGTCTATGATAAAGCCAAGGAGAACCTGCAGGCACTGCAGGACCGGAAGGTGCTGTTTCGCGAGGAGAAACCCTGCTACTACATCTACGAACTGGCCTGGCGCGGCCGCACGCAAACCGGACTGGTATGTGTGTCGTCGGTGCAGGACTACTTCAACGATGTGATCAAGAAGCATGAGTTCACACGGCCCGAAAAGGAGAAGGACCGCATCGAGCACATGGCGACCATCCGTGCCCAGACCGGCAATGTGTTTCTGGCCTGCAAAGACATTAAGGAGCTCGATGATGTGTTCAGCCACTGGAAAAACCAGCACGATGCCGAATACCTGTTCACCGCGCCCGATGGCGTCACCCATGCCATCTGGGTGGTGGATAGCCTTTCCACCATCGACGTCATCACCCACCTCTTTGCCGAAAAGATTCCGTTTACTTATATCGCCGACGGTCATCACCGCTGTGCCTCTGCCGCCAAGGTGAGCCAGCGCCTGCCCGATAGCGAAGACGCCCAGTGGTTCCTGACCACCATTTTCCCCGCCAACCAACTGGCCATCCTCGACTACAACCGGGTTGTCAAAGACCTGAACGGACTTTCCGCCGAAGCCTTCCTCGACAAGGTGCAGGAGTTCTTTGACGTATCGCCGGCCGAAGGTGCCGTACAGCCGTTGGCGTTGCACGAATTCGGCATGTACCTCAACAACCGTTGGTACCGCATGACAGCCAGGGAAGGCAGCTTCCGCAACGATCCCATCGGGGTGCTCGACGTCACCATCCTCCAGGAAAACCTGCTCGACCGCATCCTCGATATCAAAGATCCCCGCACCGACAACCGCGTCGACTTCGTGGGCGGCATCCGTGGCCTGGGAGAACTGGAGAAACGCGTAAACGGCGGCGACTGTGCGGCTGCCTTCAGTCTCTACCCCGTCAGCATCCAGCAGCTTTTCGATATCGCCGATAGCGGACAGGTAATGCCGCCCAAGAGCACCTGGTTTGAGCCGAAGCTCCGCGACGGACTGCTGACGCATGTGATCTGATGACGGCATCTTCGGGCCGAGATTTTTCCGGCTCCTTCTGTCCGTTTCGTTTATTTTGGGATATGAAACGACTTTTGTGCGCCCTGACCCTGTTGGCAGTTTGGTTTGGCGCGGCCGCCCAGGGTTCCCCGCTGGAAACCGGCCGTACCTTCCTCCGCTCCGGTGACTATGATAACGCCATCCTCGTGTTTTCGAGGGGCCTGCAGCAGGATCAGAACAACATCGAACTACAGAAGGAGCTGGCCATGGCCCTTTTTCTCAAGCGCGATTTTTCGCGTGCGACGGAGTTGCTCAATACCCTGCTCGACCATCCTGAAGCCGATGCGCCTTCCTTCCAGATCGCCGGTAATATTTACAAGGCCATGGAGCGGGTAAAAGATGCCGAGAAGGTGTATAAGCAAGGCCTGCGCCGCTATCCGAAGAGCGGTCCGCTGTACAGCGAATATGGCGAGCTCCTTTTCGCCCGAAACGACTACAGCGCCATCAGCCAGTGGGAGAAAGGGATCCGCGAAGACCCCTCTTATGCGGGTAACTATTACAACGCGGCAAGATTCTATTACTATACCAAAGACAAGACCTGGACGCTGCTTTACGGAGAGATCTTCGTGAACATGGAGAGCCTGAGCGAGCGGGGCACGGCCATGCGCGAACTGTTGCTGGCCACCTACAAGGAAAAACTCTTCGTCGACGTCGACATGCTGAAAGACCAGCCGAAGAACCTGACGCCCTTCATGAAGGCCTATCTCGAGACCATGGGTACCCATGCTTCGGTAGTCAGCCGCGGCATCAATGTGGATGTCCTGATCATGCTGCGCACGCGCTTCCTGCTCGATTGGATGAAGCAACATGCCGGCCGCTTCCCCTTCCGCCTGTTCGACTACCACCAGCAGCTGTTGCGCGAGGGTATGTTCGAGGCCTATAATCAATGGCTTTTCGGCGCAGCCGAAAACCTCCCGGTTTTCGAGAACTGGAGCCGTACTCATGCCGAAGAATACGAGCGCTTCTCCCGTTTCCAGAAGGGGCGGGTGTTTCGGATGCCGGCAGGGCAGTATTATGGGAATTAAGAGAATATCGAGTATCGAATATCGAGTATCGAATGTGATGCCCTGGTGGGCGGAATATTTGATAACCTCCGGTTTTAAAGCCGTTACCGGCATCGTCAATCGTGCCCCGCATCCCTGTTTGCATCCCTTGTGGGCTTTGCTACTAACTGGTATTGAGTTAATTTGGGCACTGACCTTAAATTGCGCTATATGAGAACTCCGCATCGGCTTTTTGACTGTCTGACCCAATTGCTGGAAACAGCACCCAATGCCCCGCTGCTCGGCGCAAAGGAGAACGGTGCCTGGCGTACGTGGACCGTACGGGAAGTAAACCAGATAGTGGAGCAGCTGAGCACAGGCCTTCTGGCACTGGGCATCGGCGCCAACGATATGTCGATCGAAGGACGCGATAAGGTGGCGATCCTTTCGAAGAACCGCCCCGAATGGGTATTTCTGGACCTGGCCGTGCAGAGGGTAGGTGCCGTGCTGGTGCCGGTTTATCCTACGGTGCATGTCAACGACCTCTCTTTTGTGCTCAACGACGCGCAGGTGAAGCTGGTATTTGTGAACGACGAAGAACTGCTCCGCAAAGTGGAAACGGTGCGGGACCAGTGTGCCTCCGTGCAGGAGGTTTATAGCTTTGAGCAATTGCCCGGCACGCAGCACTGGACCTCCCTGTTGCAGAAGGGAAGACAGGAGCATGCCGAGAAGCTGCAGGCTACCGACAGCCGTATCAATACGGAGGATCTGTTCACGATCATCTATACCTCGGGCACAACGGGCACACCCAAGGGCGTGATGCTTTCGCATCATAATGTGCTGAGCAACGTGCAGAGTGCTCTGCCCCTCCTCCCGGTTGGGCCGGGTAGCAAGGTGCTGTCTTTTCTCCCGCTGAATCACATCTTCGAGCGCACGGTTACGTATATCTATCTCTTTGCCGGTGTCACCATCTATTATGCCGAAAGCCTCGATACGCTGGGCGACAACCTGAAAGAGGTGCGTCCCGAGCTGTTTACCACCGTGCCCCGGCTGCTCGAAAAGGTGTACGAAAAGATCATGACCAAGGCGCAGGAACTGACCGGCGTCAAGAAGAAATTGTTTTTCTGGGCACTGCGCCTCGGCGAGCAATACGATACACGCAAACCCGGCTCGGCCTGGTACCAGCTGCAGTTGAAGCTGGCCAACAAGCTCATCTTCAGCAAGTGGCGCGAGGGCCTGGGGAACAACCTGAAATGTATCATTACGGGTGCTGCTGCCTGCCCCGTGCGCCTCATCCGTATTTTTACGGCCGGCGGCATCCCGATCATGGAGGGCTACGGACAAACCGAGTCCTCACCGATCATCACTGTCAACCGTTTTGAATCCGAGAACCGGCGCTTCGGCACGGTAGGTCCGGTGATCGACGGGGTGACGGTGAAGATTGCGGATGACGGAGAGATTCTTTGCAAGGGCCCCAATGTGATGATGGGCTATTTCAAACGGCCCGACCTCACCGAGGAAACGGTCAAAGACGGATGGCTCTACACCGGCGACATCGGTATTCTGGAAGACGGCAAGTTTCTCAAGATTACCGACCGCAAGAAAGAAATTTTCAAGACCTCTGGCGGCAAGTATGTGGCGCCGCAGCCCATCGAAAACCGCATGGTGGAATCACCCTTTATTGAGCAGATGATGGTCGTCGGAGCCGGCGAGAAGTTCACAGGTGCGCTGATTGTGCCGAGTTTCGCAAGGCTCGAACATTGGTGCCGGGAGCGGGGAATCGACAGCAGCAACCGGGAAGCGTTGTGCAAAGATGCCCGGATAGTTAACCTGATTCAGGAGCAGGTGGATGCGTACAACTCCTTCTTCAACCCGGTGGAGCAGGTTAAGAGGTTCACGCTGCTCCCGAAGGAATGGAGCGTGGATGGAGGTGAGCTCACACCCACCCTGAAGCTGAAGCGCAAGGTGATCATGGAGAAATACAATCATCATGTGCGGGACATCTATGGAAGCGCGGTGGTGTCGTGAATCGTGAGTCGTGAATGGCTTACACTTATGGAACAAGCGGATGCCCTTGGCATCCGCTTGTTGTTGGGGCCGCTTTGCGTCTCACGATTCACGTCTCACGAACTTTACGGAATTCCCTCCGTGGTATCCTGTCCGTTCGCATCTCTCATCTGTTCCACATCCTGCCTGGTATCGGCGCCCTCGCTCTGCTCGGTCAGCCGGCTGCTCTGGCGTTGCAGGTATTCGCCCTGCTCTTTGTGCTGCACGTCGGTTTGTGTGGGCTTGGGATAAGCATTGGGACGATCAGTGCGTTCCTCTTTCATGACTCTTCATTTTGATGGGAAGAAAGACGCCCCGTTGCTCACAGGGCGTCTTTACGGTCTTTAATAACAAGCAAATCGAAGGGGCTTACATGCCGCCTTCACGTCCGGATTCGCCGCCCGACTGCTGCGAGCTGCCGCGGCCGGAATCGCCGCTGTTCAGGTCCGTGCCGCCCGAAGAGGAACCATAGTCGGAGCCTCCGCTGCGGCTGCTGCCGCCGAGGTTACCCGAACTGGTGCCCTGGCTTTGTCCGCCGAGGCCTTCGGAGCTGCGTCCGGAGCCGCCCTGCTTACCACTGCGGTTCTGGTCGCTGCCCATACCACCTGATCCGAGGTCGCTGCCTCCGGATCCCTGGCTACCGCCGCTGGTGTTCTGAACTTGTCCGCCCAAACCCTGTGAGCTGCCGCCCTTTTCTGAGCGGTTCATGTTCTGGTCCTGATTTCTTTGATTGTTCTCCATAACACTTGATTTTTTTGTGAAGGAAATGGAACGCTGCAGCCCGCAAAAAAACTCATGCCATTCTGCTGCAAGGCAGCAGCGTTGCTGCTTTGTCTGCCGCGTTCAGAAAGTTGGGTACAACTATAGCCGCTTTGCGGCAGGGCAAGGCCTGGCACAAGCTCCTCAGCTACCTGAAACCTGCCCGTCGTAATCGCTGCCCGTGACGCTGCGCTTTGTGCTGATGCCTGAGTCGCCGCGGCGCGTTGCGTTGCCGGTGCTGCCCATATCGCTCAGTCCGCCCCTGCTGCTGCGGGCATCACCACTCTGGTTGCCTTGTCCGTTCGTATTCTGATCGAGCCCGGAGTTCCCCGACAGGCGATCGCGCTGCGGGTCTGCCGGACGCTGGTTGTCCTTGTTCTTTGCCATAAAATCTGTTTTCGGTTGATTGGAAATCATGAGGAAGCCACTGCCTAACGTCCACTGCGGATAGCTCCGCCCGTGCCGCCCTGACGGCTGTTGCCGCTGCCTCCGTTCGAACTTTCGGATTCGTTTCCGGGAACGTTCACCTGCCGGGCTTCCTCCTTGCCCCGGGCCAGTCCCGGTGTTTTCTGACTGTTTGCATTTCCGCCCTTGTGACTGTTGTTGCCGTGGTTTTGCCCGGTAACACGCGTGTTTTTTTCCTTAGCCATATAATCAGGTTTTTAGGAATGATAAAAGCAGGGGACCCGCTGGCAGTCCCCAGTTTCTTGCGTCGGAGCGGAGAAGAATATATATGTAAAAATTGTGCCATGCGATGCGGCCGGTTGCTTCGGTGCCGCAAAAAAAGAGCCGTCCCGAAGGGCGGCTCTCAACGCAATAAGCCAATTGGTGGAAACCAATGGAAGTATTGGGTTGCCAAACAAAGGCAAGCTAATCAATCAGGAAAGCGTTGCCGCTGACGGAATCTCGGTATTTAGCAGTTTCGAAATGGGGCAATTTTGCTCCGCATTGCGTACACATTCCTCCCATTGCTCCTGTGAAATACCGGGTACGGAACCCGTCAGCACCAGGTGCGAGCGGGTTACGGAGCCGTTTTCAAAGGTGACCTCGCAGCGGGTTTCCAGGCGTTCGGCCGTAAAGCCCTTTTCATTGAGTACGAAACTGAGTTTCATCGTGAAGCAGCCGGCATGGGCCGCCGCTACCAGTTCCTCCGGGTTGGTGCCTTTACCATCCGCAAAACGGGTGCTGAAGGAGTACTGCGTTTCCTGGAGAACGCCGCTCTGCGTGCTGAGATGGCCATTTCCTTCCTTTCCGGAGCCGTTCCAAACGGCTGTTGCATGACGTACCATAGTTTCTTGTTTATGGGGCTAATATAGACCAGAAGGTCTTTTTCTTTATGGAGGAGCTGTGGGAATCCGTTTTATAACCGTACCTTCGGAAGAGCTATCACTTTATTAAAAAATCTAAACCATGTCTTCCGCCGTTCAAAAGGTTCTTCTGGTCGACGACGATCCCGATGCCGGCTTCCTGATGCAAAAGGCGCTGCTGGAACTTCCCTTCCGCGTGCAGCTTGCCTACCTTGAAGACAGTGCCGCCCTGCTAGCTGAGGTGATGCTGCAACAGCCTGACCTCATCTTCATGGATATCAACATGCCCAAGAAAAATGGTATCGAGTGCCTGGGCGAACTGCAGCGGGCACAGCTGGGCCATATTCCGGTTGTGGTCTACAGCAGCTCCGAACAATCGGGGCTTGTAGCCAGTGCCTACGAGGCCGGCGCCACCCTCTACTTCAGAAAACCCTCTTCCTTCCGCGGCATGGTACAATCGCTCGAAACCATTCTTTCCCTGGATTGGCAAGATCCTGCCGCCATCACCCGGCGTTACTGTAATGAAGGCGTCTTTCGTCCCTTTGCGCTGGCCTGAACGGCCTTTGCAGTGCTCTGGTCTCCTCGGCGGAGTGCTCACCCGGCCGGCCTGCTAAAGATTTTTAAATAAAACCATTAGCCGGGCTCCGGATTATCCCGGTATTTGTAGAAATACCGGAGCCATGCCCGCATTCCCGCTCATGGCAGCGCTACATTTGTGTCAGATATCCTTGAAAAAGCCGTTAGATCCAATTATTTCCTAGAATTCCATTATCCTGACGAAAACACCAGCTACCAGACCGCTCCCGAACGCTTTTGGTCTGCCGTACCAGAGACCCCCTTCATTACGAGGGGGTTTTTCTTTGCTGCCAGTGGTGGAAGAATTGCCTGAGCGCAGAAAACCTTCCGCAACCTGTTGCTCCCGGCTCCTTCCGCCATGCTGCATGCAACATGCTACATTTTACATTTTCCCCCTTCCCGCACCATTCTCCCCGCTTCCGGCCTACCTTTGCCGGCTACGGAACGCAGACAGGAAGTGATTCAGGACGTTGTGATCAAGTTTGCCGGCGACTCGGGCGATGGCATGCAGCTCACAGGTACCCAGTTCACCAACAATACCGCCCTGCTGGGCGTCGACCTCTCCACCTTCCCCGATTTCCCGGCTGAGATCCGGGCGCCGCAGGGTACCCTGCCGGGGGTGAGTGGATTCCAGCTTCATTTCTCCTCCAACAGTATCTATACGCCGGGCGACACGTTCGACGTGCTGGTGGCTATGAACGCCGCCGCCCTGAAGGCCAACCTGAAGCACCTGAAGAAAGGAGGTAAGATCATTGTCAATACCGACGGCTTTGATGCCAAAAACCTGCGCCTGGCGAACTATGCCGAGGGGGTGAATCCGATCGAAGACGATTCGCTGGCGGCTTATGAGGTGATCCGGATGGATGTCACCAAGATGACCCGCGAGGCGCTTAAAGACATCCCGCTGGGCACCAAAGAAAAAGACCGTGCGAAAAATATGTTCGTATTGGGCTTCCTGTACTGGATGTATGGCCGCGATATGCACAGCACGGAGGAATTCCTGCAGGATAAATTCGGAAAGAAGGCCGATATCCTGGAAGCCAACATCCGTTCGCTCCGCGCTGGTTACAACTATGGCGATACTACCGAAACCTTTACCACTCAATACCGGGTAGAGCGCGCACGGATCAAAGCGGGCGAATATCGCTCCATCATGGGCAACCAGGCGCTGGCTTATGGGCTCATCGCCGCTTCCGTTAAGAGCGGCTTGCCCATCTTCCTGGGCACCTATCCCATCACCCCTGCGTCCGACATCCTGCACGAACTGAGCCGCCACAAAAACTTTGGCGTGCGCACCTTTCAGGCCGAAGACGAGATTGCGGGCATCACGGCGGCCATCGGTGCCTCCTATGGCGGTCACCTCGGCGTAACGACCACCTCCGGACCGGGCATGGCGCTCAAGACGGAAGCCATGGGACTTGCGCTGATGCTCGAAATCCCGCTTGTGATCATCAACGTGCAGCGGGGCGGCCCTTCCACCGGCCTGCCCACCAAAACGGAGCAGAGCGACCTGCTGCAGGCCTACTATGGCCGCAACGGGGAAAGCCCCATGCCCGTGCTGGCGGCGGGTACACCGTCTGATTGCTTCGATGGGGTGTACGAGGCCGTGCGGATTGCCGTCGAGCACATGACCCCGGTCATCTTTCTGAGCGATGGCTATATCGCCAACGGCGCCGAGCCCTGGCAGTTTCCGCAAACAGAAGGTCTGCCGCCGATCCATGTGTCGTTTAAAACAGAACTCGGGCATAATGAAGCCAAGTTTCAGCCTTACCTGCGCGACGAAAAGGGTGTTCGTCCCTGGGCCGTTCCCGGTACGCCCGGCCTCGAACACCGCATCGGCGGCCTCGAGAAGGAGAACGTCACGGGAAATGTCAGCTATGACCCCGAAAACCATCAGCTGATGGTAAAATTGCGGCAGGAGAAAGTAGATAAGATCGCACAATACATTCCCGAGCAGCAGCTCGATAACGGTCCGGACAAAGGCAAGGTGCTCGTACTCGGCTGGGGGTCGACCTATGGCGTCATCAAAACCGTGGTGGCGCAACTGCTCGACGAAGGCCATGCGGTCGCTCATGCGCACCTGCGCTACCTGCGCCCCTTCCCGCGCAACCTCGGCGACCTGATGAAGAACTACGATACCGTATTAATACCGGAGATCAACAACGGTCAGCTCATCAGGATCATCCGCGACCAGTACCTGGTAGACGCGAAAGCTTATAACAAGATCATGGGTGTGCCGATTACGAAGGCTGAGCTGACGGAGGAGATTCGGAAGTACCTGTAGAATAGCAAGAGAAGCAAAAAAGGGTAGCGTTGAGTTGCCCTTCTTCTTCATTTTTAAGACTGCCCCGTATGTTGTACCTTAATTGGGAATGGAGCACATTGTAAGAATAAAAATCGCTAAAAGACCTGCAGTCGGATTTTCGCTTAGCAGAATCAGCCCTTGCTTCAACATCTGGACGCCCTGGAAATGCTTTGGGCCCATTCTGCCGATTTTTAATAAAAGACTTCACCTCGACTTTAGAGAGTTTGTCGAATTATTGACCAAAAATAAGGTGGAGTACTTGGTTGTGGGAGGATAAACGCTAGGAGTGCAGGGCATTTGCGCTAGACAAAAGATTTCGCACATCTTGTTTAAGAATTTGCTTCCCGCATCGATCATTTCGTTTTTTTATTCTGCCTTTTCTATGTCAAAGCTACTTTGTATATACAAATAAAGGAGCAATGCTAATAGGAGTATAAAAAAGGTTACCTTGTAGCTTTCGTTGAAATAGCTCATGTTATAGTTGCAACCCACACAGCCTTCGAAATAATAGTGTATATACCCTAAATAGGCTGCAACGTAAGCTGCATTTAAAAGGAGAAATGTTTCTAAGAGTAGCCTTGGGAGTTTGAATTGAATAAAAAAAATGCCAACTCCCAGGTATATTTGGATGAAGATGAATACATAGAACAGTTTTTCGAGCCTTAACTCATTGATGAAACTAATCATTGAGAATTTTATATAGTTCGACTCGAAATCAACAAGGTTTTTGAAGGCCATCGCAGAGAATATTATTGAGAAGAGAATTTGGGCGATTAACTTCGACATCGCCTTTTGATTACTCTTTGATTTCGTACGAATACAGTTTTCCGCTTTCATATGCTAGAACAATTTTAGAGCCATTCACAATTATGTCTGTAGGCTGTTCATCTTTGAAATTTGGAGCGGGAAAGCTGAAGAGGTATTTGAAAGTGGCCGCTTCATAAACGTCTATTGGCCTTCTCTTTTCTCCCTTTTCGATGATGTTGCTTAAGAAATACACTTTTCCATTGCTGCCGGAAGCAGACATGTGAACCCATGCATCTACGTTTGGCTGGCACATAGCTATCTTGCTACCTCCAAACTCTGTTTCCTTCTCTGAATATTTTACAAAAGGATAGTTAATTACTCCATTCGTTAGTTTAACTGTGTCGGATCTGTAAACTAAAAATCTGCTACTTCGATAAAAAAGATACCCTACTGCGCTGTCTGACAATTTAAAAAAACTTCCTTCCAGCCTGCTCTCAACACACTTGAAGTCTCTTTCTAAATCTTCCGCCAATAAGTCATTGAGAACTGACAGCACCTGGTCGGTGCCCGCTCGTGGGTTCCATTTGCTGAACTGAACAAGGCTTGGCTCGTTTCCTTTCTGTGGTACAAATGAGACTCGTAAGAAATGGCCGTTATTCTCAATGACAGAAAATGCGTATCCCTCGGGCTGATGTCTGTAAGTTTGGTCACTACTACCTACTATCAAACTCTTCCTATCAAAATCATATAGGAAGCTGTCTTTGCCACGCATTGAAAAGTAAAAGGCGTGTTGCTGATTCCTTACACGCGCATTCCCGAATTTACGAACGTTCGATAGGTCAAAAGGCAGAACATATGTGCTGTCAGCCAAAATGATGCAAGAATCGCCATACGATACCACTCTATAGGGTGTCCCTGAAATGTCCTGTTGACCAACAAGCGAAAGCTGGATCGTTTTTTTGTAGACGCGGCTTGCCCTGTTTAGTTTTATTGAGTGTCCTTGGCTTTTTCTGGTTAAAAGGAAGAAGAATAGCATAGCAAGAAGGACGAACGCAATTAGAAGGTATGACTTTCGCCATGTCATTATCATTAGTTTAAAGAGAGGCAGTCTTTCGAACTGCCTCTCGGTAATCAATGTTCAAAATGATTTCTCAATAAACTATCTCAACGTTGGCCCGGCCCCTACCTTTATAGGATACGATCCAAACGGGATCGCCATCATCATCTTTAGGAAGCTTGATCCAGCAAAGTGTTCCTGTTCCAGGGCATACTTTTCCTGCTAATGGATAAGTCTTCTGGGTGTCTGAATAGTCATAAAGAGTGACATCGGGATCGGGATCAGCTTCGGAATTTTGAAGCGAAGAAATGATGTTGTCAGCGTCAGCGGCTGACACCCAATACAGGTCATTTGTGTCATTCGATTCCAAAAGCCGATAACCCGTTAAAAAATTTGATCCGAAACTGCATAACGCAATAAGCCCCGATACAAGCGCGGCGCAAATTGTAAGTTTCTTCATAGAAAAACAGTTGGTTTATGAACTAAATTTACATACGAAACTATTTTATGTCAAAATTTTTTTTCCATGTATTTTTAAAGCTCTGTTTGAAGTAGACTGCTGGTAATAATAGTTGATGCATTAAACGAGCCTGCTAACTAACTGAACCGTTTTCATGTCTTTATTGGCGTCCAGTATCGTTGTGCTAAAGGTTTGGAGGAGTTGAACAAAGAGACAAAGAAGTGCCTTTGCCGCCCATTGGGCGAGGTTGAGCACCAGAGCGATACAGGCAATCCATGATTCGGAAGTGTATTGCAGAGGGGCTCGGATCACATTCAGTCCATACTTCACCTTACCCTGTCCAAACTTACCTTCAATGGGATTGCGCTCGCTTGGTCTTACGTGATGGTTCACTACCTGTGCCGGGGGCCGTCCCAGAGGCTTTGCAGCCAGCCGTATTCCGCGCTCCTTGAGCCGTAATCTATTCTCCCGGTTGCAATAGATCTTATCATCGAGTACTTTTCTTGGATAGCAGCCGGTGCATTTGCGGCACTGCTCCACGGAGTGCTGTAGCAGGGGTGCCTTCATTGTACTCGATAAATAAATAAAGAATAGTTCCTTAGCAAGCCCTACTTAATCGACGGCGTTGAAATCGATCATGCCTACGGGCAGCGTATGCAGGTAGGGCTAGAAGATATTGTGCTATATGTAATCGGCTGCGACGCTCTGCGGCAAAAAAAGCGTGCATCCACCCGCCGTCGCGACCTCGATGATACTTATAACTTGTCCTGATTAAGCCTAACGCCCCAGGTAATAGGCGAGGATAAAGGCCAGTACTGCTGCAATGATGCCGAACATGAAGATGGTGTAGGAGATCCGCAGGTAACGATATTTCCGGGCCAGCACCAGCCCCAGGAAATAGGTGTCTTTCACGAGGCTGCTGTAGATGTAGTCGCCGTCATTAATCAGTTCGTTCATGGCCCACTGATAGTCGTCGAGCTCCATGCGGTGGAAGTTGCCGAAGAACAAAAGGTTGGTGCGGCGGTTACGGATATCGTCTTCCGTGAAGCGTCCGCTGTTGATGCTGGGCCTTGTGGCCAGCACCGAAAAGATGATGGTGGCGACACAGACGACCGAGAGCAGCAGGGTCGGGATGGCCAGGTGCGGGTAGTATTCGAGCCGGCCCAGCAGCACGGAGAACATGATGGAGATGATGATGGAGTTGACCGAGATCATGATATGCGCCTTGCTGTCGGCCTGCGAAGAGAGCTGGATGTGATTTTCGGCTGTTGTACGGAACATGGTCTGCACCGACCGCTCCCGCTCTTTATCGGCCTTGAGTGTTTCGGCCGGCCGCTCGGGTTTGCTCACGAGTGTGGCGGCGTCGAAGGCATAGGGCGACACTTCCACCGCCGGCGTGTGCTTGATTTCCTTGTCACCCTGACGCTTGCGCAACTGCCGCAGCCATTCCTGCTTGCGGGGCTCCCGGTGGAGTTGTGCATATTCGGTGAAATAGCAGTGCGCTTCCAGAAATTCAATATTCCGCTGGCGCCATTCCCTGCCGGGAATGTCTTTTCCGAAATAGGCCTCCTGTTCGGTACGCAACTGCTGGGTCGTTTTTTTGAAGTCGGGCCCGCCCAGGTGGTAGAGGTCGGCATCGCAAAGAATTTTTTCGACCGTGCCCAGGGGCGACTGTGGCATACGCGTTGCTTGTATGCACGACGATACCCGCTGGATAATTCCGGGCTCCACACCCTGTCCCTGCAGGAACTCGCTGGCCAGCCGGATGCTTTCCTTTTCATGCTCCTCGGCTTTGCCGCTGCTGAAGCCGGTATCGTGAAACCATGCAGACAGCATCAACACAAAGAGATCTTCTTCGTTCAGCGCCTGTTGTGTGGCCAGCTCCCGGGCGGCTGCCACCACCTGCTGTGTATGTTCCAGGTTGTGGAATACGAAGATCGGATCAACCTTTTGCCGGAAATGATTGCTTACGTAGGCCTGCGCACTGGCCACTATGTGCTGCTGTTGTTCGTTCATATTCATATCCATATCCATATCCTCCGTTTAAACCGGTGACAGATGATGCCCCATCCATTACATAAAATATTGTTCCCGCCTCCGTCAAGGCTGCGGCGGGCAGCCCCGCCTCTGTCCGTACTTCGGCGCAACGCCGGTTTCTTTTTGGTCTTCCTTATGGTACTGCTGACCGGCTGCGAGCTCTTCAGTGAATCCCACTCGCCGAAAGGTTATGCCCTGCCGCGCCCCGAGATTCATTTTCTCCACAAAAAGCTCAACGAGATCTCGGGAATCTTCTTTCTGGATGAGGAGAACAGCATGCTGGCCATTGCCGACGACAAACGCCGGGTTTACCGGATCTATACCGACGGGCGTGAAGACGATTACTTCGACCCCGACCTTCCTGTAGCCGATTATGAAGACGTGCTGAAAGCCGGCTCATCCGTATTTGCACTGGTGAGCAACGGAAGACTTGTAGAGCTGCAGCGTAGCGACAGTGGTCTTACACAGAAAGTTTATGCCTTGTTTGGACGACCGGTAGATGAGAAAAATATCGAAGAAGAAGACAGGGATATCGACTTCGAAACGATGTATCATGATCCCGATGCCCGCAGCATCATACTGATCTGCAAGAATTGCAAGGGAGAAAGCAAGCAGGGCATCCGCACCGCTTACCGCTTTCGTCTTGATACCCGCAGCTTCGATCCGGAGCCGTTTTATACCATTGGCTTCCGCGATGTAAACGAGCGGCTCAAAGACGGACAAGTGGAGTTCAAGCCCTCGGCCGCAGCCATCCATCCCATCGAAAAGCGGCTTTACATATTGTCTTCTGCCGGCTTCCTGCTGGTGGTGACCGACCTGCGCGGGCAGGTGGAGGAAGCGTATCGTCTTAACCCCAGCTTTTACCCTCAGGCTGAGGGCATTGCTTTTGCAAAGAATGGCGATATGTATATCTCCAACGAGGCCAAGCTGGGTAAACCGACACTCCTGCGCATTCCTTACCGCAGGAGCTCCGGCCGCAAATCCCGTTGACCTGGTGGAGTTCCGCACCGGAATCAAAACGCGGATTCCGGCGCCGGCATTGACTACCGTTAAACGACAGAAACTGATGAAGCGGATTTTTTGGAGCTGGGCTTTGTTGCTGATGAGCACCGCCTTGTGGGCGCAAACCGATTCCCTGAAGCGAAGGGTTTTCCTGCTGGGCGATGCCGGCGAACTGCACAATGGCCACCATCCGGTGGTTGACTGGCTGAAGGCCCATGTAGACTGGAACGATGAACGCAATATCGCCGTCTGGCTGGGCGACAATATTTACCCGCATGGATTGGCCACCGAGGGCGAGCCCGACTACCGGCAGTCGAAGCAGGTGCTGGATACGCTCCTGTCGCTAACCCGGGGAAAAAAGGCAAGAACCTATTTCATACCCGGCAACCACGACTGGCAGAACGGCAAGATCGGCGGCTGGCTGCGGGCGCAGAACCAGGTGGATTATATCAACTCTTTGCTGGAGAAGAACATCGAAGCATGGCCCAGGGGCGGTTGTCCCGGTCCGGTAATGGGTGAGGTAGACAGCCAGCTGGTGATCGTGCTGGCCGACAGCCAGTGGTTCCTGCATATTCACGATAAGCCGGGCCCCGGTTCGAACTGTTCCTCCAAGAGCCTGGATGATTTTACGTCCGAGCTGGAAGAGATCATCCGTACGCATCCCAACCAACTGGTGATTGTGGCGACACATCACCCCATCTATTCGCAGGGCGTGCACGGTGGCGCTTATACCCTGAAGCAGCACATCTTCCCATTGGCCGAGGCGGTCGATAATCTGTACATCCCCCTGCCCATACTGGGCTCCGTGTACCCGATAGCACGCGGCGTTTTTGGCAATGTGCAGGACTTTAACCATCCGCTCTACCGTTCGATGGCCAAGGGCATTGAGGATGTGCTGAAGAAGTATCCCAATACCATTCCGGTAGCGGGACACGATCACAGCTCGCAGCTGCTGCGGAAGGTCAAAGACAGCATGTATTATATCGTGGCCGGCGCCGTCGCAGAACTCACCCGCGTAAAGCGTGCCAACGACAACCTGGTGTATGCCGATGTCAATTATGGATTCGTGACACTCGACATCCACAAAAGCGGTAAAGTGACGGCCCGCTTCTACAACCTCAGGAGCCCGGATATGTCGGCGCCCAACTTCACCCGCGATCTGTTCACGATCCAAAAGGCGCCCCCGGCCGCCGAGGATACGATGGTGAAGTACTATCCGGCACGGGTGGAAGTGGCTGCCAACTCCGACCTGGGTGAGGGGAGGCTGCGCCGTTTCTTCACAGGACGGAACTACCGCGCCGAATGGACCCAGAAAGTGTCGGTGCCTGTGTTCGACCTGAAAAAAGAACAGGGTGGCCTGAAGCCGGTGCGCCTCGGTGGCGGCAAGCAAACCCGCTCGCTGCGGCTGGTCGATTCGAGCGGCCGCGAATGGGCGCTGCGTTCCATCGAAAAGTTTCCGGATGCCGCCCTGCCACCCGATCTGCGGAAGACATTTGCGAAGAACATCGTGGAGCAGGGCGTTTCTGCATCTTATCCCTACGCTTCGCTTTCGTATAGTCCCTTCGCGGAAGCGCTCGGGCTGCCTTATATCCGGCGCAAACTGGTGTATGTGCCCAGTCATCCGGCCCTGGGTCGCTTTCGCTCCGATTTTTCGGATGTGCTGGCGATCCTCGAGGAGCGCGAGCCAAAAGGAGTCGACAAGTCGCACAATACCGAAGATGTGGTTTTCCGGCTTTTTGAGGACAATGATCACCGGGTAGACCAGCCCGCTGTTTTGCGGGCGCGCCTGCTCGACAATTTCATCATGGATTTTGACCGGCATGAAGACCAGTGGCGCTGGCTGATCGGAGATACGGGTAAAGGCAAGATTTACCAGCCCGTAGCCCGCGACCACGACCAGGCTTTTTTTGTCAACGAAGGCATCGTACCCTGGCTGGCAAAAAAGCCCTGGTTTGTTCCGGAGGTGCAGGGCTTTCGTCCGAAAGCAGACAACATCCGCACGCTCAACCGGCCGGCGCGCAATTTCGACCGTTTCTTCCTGAACCAGCTTTCGGAGCAGCAATGGCAGGCGCAGATCGATACGTTTTTGCAGGCGATGACCGACAGTGTGATCCTGCAGGCTCTTTCCCAGCAGCCGCCGGAGGTCCATCAATTCCGCAAGGACGAGATCGTAGAGAAGCTCAAAAAGCGGCGGGCGTATTTCCGTTTCGATATGATGGACTACTACCGCTTCCTTTCGGACGAAGTGAATGTAACGGGTTCCAACCAGCGCGAAGAGTTCCGGGTGGTGCGCAATCCCGACAAAACGCTCACCCTTACGGTTCGGAAGATCACGAAGGAACATGAACTGGGAGGCGTGCTGTACGAACGCACCTTCGAGCCGAAGGCGACCGAAAAGATCAACCTGTATGCCCTGGCAGGTGATGACCGCTTTCTGGTGGAAGGCGGGCATTCGCCCATCAAGGTGCGCTGTATCGGCGGACCGGGCCGCGACTCCTTCCTCAATACGGCGTCAAAGGGGCCGCTGCGCATCTACGACGTGACCTTTGAGGAGAACTATCTTTCCGGCATTTCGGGCGCGCAGAGTAAGATGAGTGCGGATCCGCGTGTCAACCGCTACAACCGGCTCGGGTTCAAATACAACCTGAACAGGCCCAGTCTTTCCATCGCCTATAATATCGATGACGGGCTGTTTCTGGGTGCCAGCCTGGAGTTCATCCGCCAGGGCTTCCGTAAGGAGCCATTTAAGACGCGGCATTTTCTGCTTGCCCAGCACGCGCTGGCAACAAGCTCTTACCGTTTCCGTTACGAAGGCGACTTTATTGAAAAAATCCGGCGTCACGACCTGACGGTACGCGCCGATGTGCGGGCGCCCGTCAACGTTACCAACTTTTTTGGCTTTGGCAATAATACCTACTCCGACCCGAAGCTGGCGCGCGACCGTTTCTTCCGGATCCGTTACGATATTGCCGACCTTTCGGTGCTGGCCCGCCGGCAACTCCAGTCCTGGCTGAGGGTCAACTATGGCCTCAGTTTCCAGTACTTCCGGGTGCAGCAGGATGCGAACCAGAACAAGTTCATCGATCAGCCGGGAGGTGTGGCTGGCGTTGATTACACTACCTTATACCGGGAAAAGTTTTTTATCGGGCCTCATTTCAAGCTCGATATCAATACCCAAAACAGCCGGATCATTCCAACACGCGGCTTTGCCATGGACCTGAACGTACGGCCCTTGTTCGGACTGAACAAATGGTCTTCTTCGGTAACCCGGGCCGATATAGACATGCGCATCTATTCGAGCCTGTTTACCTACCCGCGCTTTGTACTGGCGACGCGTTTCGGTTATGGTCATGTGTTCGGGAAGAAACTCGAGATTCCGCAGGCTTACTACCTGTCGGGCATCAACAACCTTCGTGGCTACCGCCGCGACCGCTTTGCGGGCGAATCGGTGTTGTACCTGCAGAATGAGCTGCGTTTCAAGATCGCCGATTTCAGTACCTATTTGTTTCCCGGCTCGATCGGTCTGCTCGGTTTTGTCGACGCCGGCCAGGTCAAGGTCGACGGAGAGCCGGCCCGGGGCTGGTATGGGGGCTACGGGGGCGGTATATGGGTAGCACCGGTCAAGCGCTTCGTGATCACGGGCATGCTGGCCTGGAGTTCCGAGGAACGGGCCCTGCCGCTGATCACCTTCGGGTTTCCGTTTTAGCGCCTGTTTTATCGGTAACGAAAGAGAAAGAACGCAGATTGTTGTGATCAGGAGGGCTGATCAGCGCTTACCCTGTCAATGAAATGAACTCAGGGTTCTCTCACCCGTGGCTTGCGCTAAGCTTCTTTTGCAATCACTTTTGCAAAGTAGGGACAGAGGTCGCGGAGGCCGCACGCACCGCATTTGGGTTTACGCGCCACGCATACGTAGCGGCCATGCAGGATGAGCCAGTGGTGGAATTTGTGCACCAGATCTGTCGGCACGTAGCGGATTAGCTGCTTCTCCGTTTCCAGCGGTGTTTTTGCCCTGACGGTAAGGCCTAAGCGCGCAGATACGCGGAATACATGCGTGTCGACCGCCATGTTGGGTTGATTGTCGATCACGGAGGTGATGACATTTGCCGTTTTGCGGCCCACACCGGGCAGCTTCACCAGTTCCTCTACCGTCATGGGTATCTCGCCACCAAACTGATCGCGTACCATGTTGGCCATGCCCATCAGGTGGCGGGTTTTATTGCCGGGGAATGAGATGGATTTAATGAAGGAGAACAGCTCGTCATATTCGGCCTGCGCCAGCGTTTCGATATCGGGATAGCGTTGAAAAAGCGCCGGTGTGTGCATATTCACCCGCTTATCGGTGCACTGGGCCGAGAGGATAACGGCAACGAGCAACTGGTAAGGGTTGTCGTAGAGCAGTTCTGTTTCGGGTTCGGGCATGGCCTGCCCAAACCAGTCGATGATTTTTTCGAGACGCTGGGTGCGGGATGGCGACCGGCCTTTGCCGGTTTCTGGCTTCCTGGATTGTTTCAAAATGAATCGGTTCTGCGAAAAAAGGCCCTGACCGCTACGGCAGTCAGGGCCTTAAAGTTAGGTATCTGTGGCGCCCGCTTGTCTGGCTGCCGGAAAAAAACGGTCAGCACAGGAGCCGGGCCTAACTTCCGGATGACCGTTTTCCATAGGTTGAAACGGCCGTGAAGCTGGGGTTTTTGAAGGTCAGCGGGGCCTGGCGGCAGCTTCCGGAGCGGTAGCATTTGCATAGCGCAGGATGTTGAGCACCACTTCTGTGCGGGGTGATTCAACTACCTGGTTCAGGCGCTCACGGGCAGTCTGCAGCACGGAAAGCTTTTCGCGCAACGCCCAGTTGCTGTTCAGTTCGGCTTCCAGGACGGTGGCCTCTTCGGTGTTCATTTCACGGTACAGGTAGCGTAGCAGGTCCTCCGGTGTATAATTGTGCATAAGCTTAATTTGATTCGTTAGCGCGGACAGTGGACGTACGATCGTATCTGAACCTATAAACGGCAGCGGACCCGTGTTATTGTGTGGAGCGCTTACTGTTTTGGCGCCTCTTCTTTTTCCGGAACCAGGAAGAGGTCTTCGTTTTCGCGTTTCATCAGGTAGCGTTCGCGGGCAAAACGCTCAATGGTTGCCGGATCGTTACGGAGATTTTCGGCGAAACGGCGTTCTTTTTCAATCTGTTCCTGGAAGTGCTTTTTACCGGCCTGCAGTTCCCGCAGTTCGCGCCGCCTTTCCTGTTGGGTAAAGAAATCGTTGCGATCGAAGAATAGCAGCCATACCAGGAAGGCTGCCGCTGCAATCAGGAATTTGTTGCGGAGTAAGGTGGGTATTTGCTGCAAAAGCTTCATGTGCACGAATTCGGTAATACGAAGATAGGGAATAGGTGATTAGCTGATGTGCTGATTAGCTGATTAGCCGATGTGCCGATGTGCCGATGTGCAGATGTGCTGATGCGTTGGCGGACGATAGGGTGGGCTGATGGGGGAGGGGGAAAGAAAAAGGCCGCCTCAGTTTGCTGGGGCGGCCGTTGTATTCAGGTGGATGGGTTATTTGCCAAACTTCAGGCTGCTGCCGGGATAATAGGCGGAACCGGCCAGCATCTCCTCGATGCGGATCAACTGGTTGTATTTGGCCATGCGATCGGAGCGGGAAGCAGAACCGGTTTTGATCTGTCCGCAGTTGAGGGCCACGGCCAGGTCGGCGATGGTATTGTCTTCGGTTTCTCCCGAGCGGTGGCTCATGATGGTGTTGTAGCCGGCATGCTGGGCCATGGTTACAGCATTGATCGTTTCGGTGATGGTACCGATCTGGTTCACCTTTACGAGCAGGCCGTTGGCGATGCTCTTGTCGATGCCCTGCTTGAGGCGTTCTACGTTGGTTACGAAGAGATCATCGCCTACCAGCTGGCATTTGCTGCCCACAGCTTCGGTGAGGGCTTTCCATCCCTCCCAGTCGTCTTCGGCCATACCGTCTTCAATAGAGCAGATCGGGTACTGGCGCACCCAGTTGGCCCAGTAATCGACCAGTTGGTCGGAGCTCAGGGTTTTGCCGTCGCTCTTGTGGAAAGTGTATTTGCCGTTTTTGTAGAGTTCGCTGTTGGCGGCGTCCATGGCGATCATGATCTGGCTGCCGGTCTTGTAGCCTGCCGCTTCGATGGCGGTCAGTACGGTTTCAATCGCTTCTTCGTTGGAGCCGATGTTGGGGGCGAAGCCGCCTTCGTCGCCCACGTTGGTGCTATATCCTTTCTTCTTGAGTACCGTTTTCAGTGCGTGGAAGATCTCCACGCCCCAGCGCAGGCCTTCAGAGAAGGTTTTGGCGCCTACGGGCATCACCATGAATTCCTGGAAATCGATTTTATTGTCGGCGTGCGCACCACCGTTGAGGATGTTCATCATCGGCACGGGAAGCACTTTGGCGTTGGTTCCGCCGATATAACGGTAGAGGGGGAGCGCCGCCTCATCGGCAGCGGCTTTGGCCACGGCCATGGATACGGCCAGGATGGCGTTAGCGCCCAGTTTGCCCTTGTTGGGCGTACCGTCGAGCTCGAGCATGGCGGCGTCGATGCCGGTCTGGTCGCTTACTTCCATGCCCAGCAGCTCGGGTGCGATGGTCTTGTTGACGTTTTCTACGGCCTTCAGAACGCCCTTACCTACGTAAATATCCTTGTCTCCGTCGCGCAGTTCCACGGCTTCATGCACGCCGGTGCTGGCGCCGCTCGGCACGGCAGCCCTGCCGAGAGAACCCTGGTCGGTAATGACGTCTACTTCCACGGTAGGATTGCCGCGGCTGTCGAGGATCTGGCGGGCGAAGATTTCGGCTATGTAACTCATGCGGTAAGATTTTTTGATTCGCGGCGAATTTAAGCCTTTTCTGTTTTGACCCCTGAGCGCGTGGGTTAGTATACACCGAAGGCGCGAAGACACGAAGAAAAACGCCGATAAAGAATCTGGACCTGTGGCAGGAGCGGATTAACCAGGGCTGATGCTTAGGGCCTTTGCGCCTTTGGTGTCTACCTGCCGCCGGTGAGTTCGCGGAAGATGGTTTCGAGGCTTTCCGATCCGGAGGTAAGTGCGGTGATATTGAGACCCTGCTCTACCGAAAGCTGCAACAGCGCCTTGCGCACCGTTTCCGGATCTTCGGTGCGGAGCGACCAGCTGTTGCCTTCCGACTTTTCGACCTCCTGAACCGCCGGCAGCCGGCGCAGCCATTCGGGCTCAAGTGCTTCCTGGAAGGTCACCCGCACCCGGTTCATCTTGTTGCGGTTCCGCAAGGCGTCGAGACGGTCATCGGCCACGATACGTCCTTTGTTGATGATGATGATCCGGTCGCAGATGGCTTCCACCTCCTGGAGAATATGCGATGAAAACAAAACCAGCTTGTTTTTTCCCTGTTCTTTGATGACGTTCCGTATTTCTACAATCTGGTTGGGGTCCAGTCCCGATGTCGGCTCGTCGAGAATCAACACCTCCGGGTCATGGAGCAGGGCAGCGGCAAGTCCGACCCGCTGTTTGTAGCCTTTAGACAGCTGTCCAATCCGCTTATGAGCTTCCGGAGTAAGTCCCGTTAACCCGATCACTTCTTCCACCCGCTCTTTCTTTCGTTCAACACCGTGTACTTCGCTCATGAAACCCAGGTATTCCCGCACATAGAGGTCGTAGTAAAGCGCATTGCTTTCGGGCAGGTAGCCGATTTTTCTCTTTGCTTCGAGCGGCGATTGCCGTACGTTGATGCCGCTCACCAGCGCCTGTCCGCCATCGGGTTCGAGGTAGCCGGTAATCATCTTCATCGTGGTGCTCTTGCCGGCGCCATTCGGTCCGAGGAAGCCTACGATCTCACCAGGCTGCACCGAAAAGGAGATGCCATCTACCGCTTTCTGTGTGCCATAGTTTTTGCGCAGCTCTTTTACTTCGATCGACATAACACAAACCTAGGGAATATCGAATAATGAATACCGAATGATAGGGAATGTATGATTTCAGATCTGTGATCTCAGATTTAAAATCTGATTGAATGGAGTAAGGGATAATGGGTTTTGAATGGGTAGGTCCGTTCCCCTCTCCCATTGGGAGAGGGGTCAGGGGTGAGGGATAACATACGGCCGGGAGGGCGGGCAGAGGCAAAGCTCCATCTCACGATTCACGATTCACAACCCGTCAAACTCATACAGCGGATCGATATGGGTTCCGGCTTTCATATCGAACACCGGTTTGATGAGACCGTTATTCAGACCATAGACCCAGCCATGCAGGTCGGGGCGGTTTTCCTGGGCCCAGGCTTTCTGGATGATCGTCGTCTTCGACAGGTTCATGACCTGTTCGCGCACGTTCAACTCTACCAGGCGCTCGTGGCGCTGCTCGTCGTCGCTGATCTCGTTGAGTTCATCGCGGTGGGTGCGTATCACGTCCTTGATATTGCGCAGCCACATGTTGAGCACCGGCTTGAAGTCGGCCTTGGTGGCAGCTGCCTTTACGCCGCCACAACCATAATGCCCGCAAACGATCACGTGCTTCACCTTAAGGTGGGTAACGGCGTAGTCGAGCACGGCCAGCAGGTTCACATCAGTATTGACGACCAGGTTGGCGATGTTGCGGTGTACGAAGATCTCGCCGGGCTGGGTGCCGGTGATCTCATTGGCGGGCACCCGGCTGTCGCTGCAGCCGATCCAGAGAAACTCGGGTTTCTGAATGCCGGCGAGGCGCTCAAAATACTCCGGGTTGTCGGTTACTTTTTCACGGGCCCAGGCTTTGTTCTCCAGTAACAGTTTTTCGTAAGATTCCATGTTCTATCGGTATCTAAATGTAAGAATTAGGGTTTATACGGGTTCCGACGACAGTACGGCCGGAGGTTTGCTTTCGGACTTTTGCGCAAAGCGGCTGAGCCCGTTGGCTTTTTCAAGACCACCTTTTACTTCCACGGTAATATTCTTCAGGTGCGCATGCCGGGTGAAATCTTCAATCACCTCGATCACATCCCGGTCAATAAAGTCTGCCCGGGTGGCATCGATCAGTACATATCCGTCTTCGGGCACACGCTCAAGGCCATGCTTGATGATGGGTTTATTCAGGAAAGACACGTCTTTCCGCAGACGAAACAGGTAGCGGTTGGCATCATGCACCACCATCACCGCAGAGCGGAAGTTATTGCGGAGCACAAAGAACAGGCCGATGACCAGTCCGATGATTACACCTTTCAGGAGGTCGGTAGCCAGAATGGCGATGATGGTGATGATGAACGGAAGGAACTGGTCCCATCCCTTTTTATAAAAGGAAATGAAGAGTGAAGGCTTGGCCAGTTTGTAGCCGGTGAAGATCAGTACGGCCGCCAATGCCGCCTTTGGAATGAGGTTGAGCAGGTTGGGGATGAGTGCTACGCAGAGCAGCAGCAGCAGGCCATGAATGATGGCCGATTTCTTGGTACGGGCCCCCGAGTTCACGTTGGCGGAAGAACGGACGATAACCGAGGTTACGGGCAGGCCGCCGATCAGCCCGGACACCAGGTTGCCGATACCCTGGGCCTTCAGTTCATGATTTTTATTGGTGACCCGTGAATAAGGATCGAGGTCGTCGATGGCTTCGATGCTGAGCAGGGTTTCGAGGCTGGCCACGATGGCCAGGGTAACGCCGGTGGTCCACACATGCTGGTTGCTCCAGAACGACCAGTCGGGGCTGGTGAAAAAGCTGAAAAATTCGGAGGGGTTACTTGCCTGCGGCAGGATGACGAGGTGCTGGGGGTGTAGTTTGCCCTCTCCGCCAAAAGCCAGGCTGATGCCGATGCCGATAAGCACCACCAGCAGGGGTGCCGGGATGAGCTTTACGAAGCCTTTGCTGTTGGTGGTCAGCTTCTCCCAAAGGAAGTGGAAGGCCAGGCAAACGCCGCCGATCAGGAAAGCCACCGGTGTGATATGGCCAAAGGCGCCAATGAAGTTGGAGAAAATATTTCCTTTCACGGTTTGTTTTACGGCTTCATCGGTTTCGAACTGGCTGTCGTCGCCGAGCAGGTGCGGAAACTGGTTGAGGATAAGAATCAAGCCGATGGCTGCCAGCATGCCTTTAATGACACCGTTGGGGATATAGTCGCCCACGGCGCCGGCACGGGCAAAACCGAGGATGATCTGCAGCGCACCGCAGATCACTACCGATACCAGGAAGGCTTCGAAGGAGGCGCCGGGCATGGCGATGATGGCTGCCGAAACGATGGCGGTAAGACCCGCTGCCGGTCCGCTGACGCTCAGCTGCGATGTGCTGAGGGCGCCGATGATGATGCCGCCGACCATGCCGGCGATAAGTCCGCTGAACAGTGGTGCCTTGGAAGCCAGGGCAACGCCCAGGCAAAGGGGAAGAGCTACCAGGAAGACAACAATAGCAGAGGGAAAGTCTGACTTGAGGGACTTGAAAAAAGAGGGTTGCTCTTTCATTGCGTTGGAATTTGATCTGCTGCCGGATCAGGTGTGAGCCTGGCCAGCTGCAGCAAGGGAATGATGAGGGAGACTGGTTGGGAGGATAGCCCACCGGTGGCAGGGGAGCCCCGGCCGGAGGCTCTTCCGGGCGCAGGAAGCCCTTCGGGGCAGGTCAGGCTGCGCGGAAATCGGGCGGTGGCGTGATGAATTCCGGATGAAAGGCCACGAAGTCATCCTGGGCGAAGTAGCCGAACGTGCGAATGGCAAGTGTGAAGGGATGATCGATCGGATGGGCTTCGTGGAGGAACTCCTGTGCGAAGGTGGGGCCGGTTTCGGCTTTTTCCTCGTTCGTATTGCTCAGGGGGGCATTGTCTTCATCGGCATTTTCTTCCAGAGCCTGAAAACTGCTTACTTGCTCCTTACTGAGTTGCTGGTAGCGGTACACGTAGGGCGTGCAGACCGTCAGCCACAGCAACAGCAGGGTCATCAGCAGGCTGATCACCTGCTTCAGAAAGGGCGTTTCTTGACGTGACGTTTGCATCCGCTCAAAAGTACCAAAATCCGCGTCTTTACAACCTGTGGTTTTAAAAAATCCTGTTTTGGTTTTGTTAGAGTCGCGAAAATGCGGTCCACGGCCGGGGGAGGAGCGGGTGATGGCCGCCTGCAGCCGGCCAAAGACGGGAAGGTGTTAAAAGGAGGGAGCTTACCTCCTGATTTGTACCGGTGTTCCGATAGATGTGTAAGTATAGAGTTCCTGGACATCTTCATTTTTCATGGCGATGCATCCGTTGGTCCAGTTGCTGAAGCGGTCGATCATATAATCGTCGTTGGGCCAGGTGCCGTGGATGCCTACACCCGCGCCGGGCGTGGCTTTTGCCGGCACTTTTCCCTGGCGTTTGAGTTCGGCAAAGCGGGCGAGGTTTTCGGGGGTGGGGTAGTTGAGACCCAGGTAGCGGCTCCATTTATTGTGGATGCGCTTGTTCGCGATCTTAAAGCTGCCTTCCGGGGTACAGCGATCGCCTTCCATGCATTTGTCGGCCAGTGAATTATTGCCAAAGACCACCGGAAACGTAGCATACCACCCCTTGTTGTCGTACACCTGAAGCTCGTAGTCAGACTTGTCGATCAGGATCCGGATCGGTTGTATGGGCAGGCTGGAAGCGCGGGGTATGCGGGCAATGGGATGGCGGGTGAGCGACTTTCCGGCGGTCGCATCCTGCCGCATACCGAGGGGCAGCAATGCGGAACTCAGCAGCAGGCAGCGCAGGAAGGTGGGTTTCATACGTCACAAAACGGTTTGGCAACAAATGTATAACGATTGCCGCAGGTCAAAATTGTATCCCACGGCTTTGTGAGGCCTTTAGCAACAACCATGCTGCTTTTCAGAGGCTGGCGCAACCCCGGCCGGCGGCTGACCCTGGGAGCAACAGAAAAAGGACCGCGGTGCGGTCCTTTTTCCATCAGAAAAGCAGCTGTTGCTGATCTTTTTACCAGCGGCTCAGGCGGATACCCACCGTGTAGGGTGTCATATCGAGCCCGCGGCGCCACATGTTATTCATGGCATAAGAACCATAGAGGCGTACCCAACCCAGCGACACCTCCCCGATCCAGGAGAACTTCCAGGGTTCCAGGCTGAAATCGTCGCGGGTCTTTTCTTTCTTACCATCGATCTTGGTCTTCTGGCGCGAAGAATAGAGGTAACCGGCGCTAACGCCCGCACTGAGGCCGAAACCGCGGCGGCGGCTGGGCGTAAAATCGAAGTTGAGCATGACCGGAACGGTAAGGTAGTCTGCCGCCAGTTTGTTTTTCGCTGCATTTTTCCAGCTTTCTTCCAGCACCATCGAGGTCGGGTTGCGGTTGAAACGCACGCGCTCATCGTCGAAGAAATAGTTGTTCAGTTCCAGTCCGAGGCCATATTTCAGGTTCACCACATGCCTGGCCAGGTTCACTTTCTGCATGAAGATCCAGATGTTCACATTGCGGGAGCGTCCGCCGCGCAGCCCCAGTGTTTCGCTGTTGGCGCCGGCCGGTACGAAGCCCTGGGCTGCGGCAGCGCCGTAATTGGTGTTGTCGGCCCAGTTGGAGAACCCGAGATCTACGATGCCCCAGTTGGTGCTGACGTTGTGTCGGTTGCGCGAGCTGCGAGAATCCATCGTGATGTGGGTGCCCTTTCCGTCGGGCTTTCCGTCGCGTACGATGACCATCCGGCCAATGCGAATGGTGTCGGGATTGTTCTTCGGGCGGCTTGTGGTGTCGGTGTTCTGTTCGGTTGTCTGGCTAAAGGAGCATACAGAGATGCCGGTTGCCAGGAGGGCAAGTAGCGTTCGCTTCATAATTCTGGTTTGAAAGTTATTTGAGATCGATGGCGACGGCGGCTACCAAAAGCTGGTCATCCTCATTGGTTGTCCTGATGCCGGTGCGGCGCTCCACGAAGCGGGTTGCTTTGCGGAGGAAGCCCCGGACCGAACCACGTTTTTCTTCCGTGTGTACCGCCGTGATGGCTTCAGGTACGGCCGCCGTGTTTATAGAAGTGTACGTTACAGCAGGTGGCGCTGTTACCGTGTGGCTGTTAATATTTTGTTGCAGGCCGGCTCCGTCGTGCACCGTTGCTACGGAGGTAGTGCGCTCCGTATGCGTTTTCGGAGCGGCGGCGATCACTTGTACTTCCGGCTGCACCCGGTCGCGGGGATCGGGCTGCGGCAATGGCGGCATAGCGGTAGACAAATTGCGCCCTTCCGTCGCCTTTTTCTTTGCCGGACGGGCAAGGGCTACCGTGCCCGGGGCCGCATTTTTTTCCGCATCTTGATTTTCGGCCAGGCGGTCGGCTACCATGCTGTTCAAAGCCTTTTGCCGTACACGGGCCTCGCTGGCAACAGTCGCCGGCGCCGGCTCGCTTCCCTGCAGACTTGCCGGGGAAGATCCTGATGCCAGGCCGGAGTTGTCGACTTTATCAGCCTGCTGGCGCCACACGGCCGTGCCGCCCAACAACAGCAATACGGCGGCAGCAACACGCCACCAGGCAGCCAGGGGGCGCCGTTTTTCTTCGCGACGCAGCAATTCTTCTTTGAACGGACAGGCGATATGCTCGCCTGGGTCGAGGCGGGTGGCCGCCAGGCTGCGGTAATGGGCCGCCAGCGCCGGATTGCGCGACAGTTCCGCTTCCAGGGCTTCGGTTTGCGCATCGGAGAGCTCCCGGTCGAGGTGCAGCAGCAGATCCTCCTCGCGATCGAGCAGCTGCATCTGGGGAGCCATCAGAAAAGACGTATCACCCAGCGTCAGCTCTTCTTCAGGGCCGATGCGGGTTTCGAGCAGCAGGTGAAGTTCTTCCGCCAGGTCGGGATGCAGGGCCACGAAGGCCTCCACGGCATCCATCTGCCCGGGCGGCAGCTCGCCATCCACATACAGCAGGAAAAACGCTTCGTAGTTGCTGCGTGTCAGGTCTGGATATGTAGGCTGCTTAGATGACATTTTCCACTTTTACCAGGTACTGTTTCAGTTGCAGGCGGGCGCGGTGCAGGTACACCTTCACCTGGCTGCTGTTAAGGCCCGTAATCTGCCCGATCTCTTCGTAGCTGTAGCCTTCGTAATCTTTCAGCATCACCAGCGAGCGCTGGGTTTCGTTGAGACGTCCGAGGGCTTCTTCCAGCACGGCTTTGGCATTGTGCATGGGCTTGTTGACCACCCGGCTGTCGGGGTTGAATTCCTCTTTGAGGTAAATCCGCTTCACCTTCCGGATATGGTCGATCATGCAATTATACGCCACCGTAAACAGGAAAGACTTGCTCTTGGCCGCATCCACTTCGTCGCGGGAGCGCCAGAGCTTCTCAAAGGCCGTCTGCACCACATCGCGGGCATCTTCTTCATGACGCAGGTTCTTGAAGATGAAGCGATACACCGCATCGGCGTGCATTCGGACACAATCGTTATAATCTCTTTCCGTCATAAACAGGAGGTCGGCAGGTATCAGTAAAACGGGGCTGCCGGTAAAAGGTTACACAAAGGGACAAAAAAATTCCGGATGGTGGCAGGGCGAAGCCGGAAGACGGGGCGAACAGGCGTATGGAGGGGTGAAGCGCCTTGGCTCAGAAGCCGGTAGCAGTGACCAGCTGCCGCGAAACCGATTCCCAGAGGAGCTCGCCGCCCTTTACCGGAACGTCGGTCGGGCAGGAGGCCGAATCGCAGGAACGGGTGCGCAGCTTCACGTAGTAGGCTGGGGCCGCTACAGCCAGGATCAGGCCAACCACAACCAAAGCATACAGCAACCGGGGCGATTTTGCGGGTATCATGGTAACAGGTTTTCGGATAGGACGAAAGTAGGGGCCTCCAGGTTACAGGCGGTCTGGAAAAGACATGGATTGTGCGAAAAAGGGGATGAACGGGGAGGTCGATTAGCTGATTGGCTAATTAGCTGATGTGCGGATGTGCAGACGTGCCGATGTGCTGATGGGCGGTTGTGCTGATGCAGCCGGAAGGGCGTGTTGTGCAGAACTGTGCAGCGACTTACTTGACTTCTTTCAGCAGGGCGCGGGTGAGCAAAGCCAGCGTGAGCAGGCCCACGGCTACCATGACCCAGATCCAGTTGAGACCGCTTGTTTTCCTGGCGGCGCCATCTCCCGGGCTGCTTTCGACGGGGCCGTGTTCGAGGGCAGGCAGGGTCGCCGGAATCTGGTGTCGGAAGGAGGCCAGGTCGTAGGCGGGCGCTCGCAGACCGGTATCGCCGCCTTCCAGGCGGTACTCCGGGCCCTTTTCCAGCCAGGCTACGATACCGCGTTCGAATTGCCAGGCGCCTACACTGTCGACCGGCAGGGGCGGGTTGTCGCCGTTGCGGATCTCGATCAGCAGCAGCGTATCGTGCGTCGCAGGCAGCAGCAGCTCCCGGCTACCCGTGACCAGCAACTGGTCGGTCAGGTGCCGGCGCCCGGCGTCTCCATATACAGAGGTGTTCCGGTTGAAATAGGGCGTGCCGCCAATGGCCACTTCCAGTCCGTCCAGCAGGTAACCATCCGGGTTGCGGACCCAGAGCCGCGTCATGCCGGTGCTGTCGCTTCTGCGGACGTCAAGGGCGCCCAGGTCGGTTCGTGGCCGGCTGGGCACGGCGGTTCCCGGCAGGGCTGCCGAGAGGATGTCCATCGGGTCCATTCCCTGGTTCCGGATGCGCAGACGCAGAAAAGGATAACTGCTTTCCGGGAAGCTCAGCGTTTGTCCCGTGATCTTATTGGTGATGTTGTCCGGGTAAATGTCGACCGCGTCGAGGATGCTGAACCACTGTTGCCGGTCGCGGCTGCCACTGAGCTGCGCCTGTCTTCTGGCGCTGGTATTGGCGAAGTACAACTGCAGGCTGCGGGCCGGGCGGGGCATGCCGAACAGGATGGTGCTGTAGGCCGTATCGGTGCGCATCTCCACAATGCGGACCGCGATGGGGCTGCTGCCGTGCTCCAGGGTGTCGGCCAGCCAGGCAACAGGCTGTCCGTCTTTCCGGCGCAAACGAAGGTCCGAAAGATCGGGCCGGCAGCCGGCGGTGAACCGGGGCTGCAGCAGAATCCGGTAGAAGCCGTCGGCCGGCGGAGCGGCCAGCGGGGCCTGCACGTTGGGCTGTGCCTGCAGCAGGCAGGGCAACAGCAGGAGGAAGATGTTAAGCAGCCTTGTCATCGATAAGCAGCTTTTTGAGCCTTTGATACATAAATGAAACCGTGAGCAGCAGGGCGCCCAGCAGGATGAAGGCCGCGATCTTGCCGCCTTCCGACACGCCGTTGAGATCATAGAAGAACAACTTGAGCAGGGCGAGCAGGAACAGGCTGAGTGAGATGATACGCAAGGTACGCACCCGCTGCCGCATGCCGATGCCCATCAACGTAAAAGAGCAAAGTCCCCACAGGATGGTCATGGCTGCCCGGCCATACTGGGCTTTTGCCGCAATTTCATTTCCGCCGCCGAAGAGATAGGTATAAAGATGCCCGGCATCCAGGCTGATGAAAAGGATGATGGCGGCACTGAGTGCCCAGGAGAGCGCATTCCGGCTTCCTGCCAGCGCATGGTCGTACTGTGCCACCTTAACCGTTCGGAACAGCAGCAGCCCATACAGCGCTGAAGCCAGCAGGTGGGCGCCACCGTGCAGCACTGTGGCCCTTCCGGCCTGCACCTCCGTGCGGAGCGCGTCCAGCAGGTGCTGGCTGGACAGGTAAAATACCAGGCTCAGAGCCGTGAGCCCCAGCTGCAGGACGGCTGCTTCCGGCAAACGCCTCCGGCGTAGCAGCGCACCGAGTAGCAGGGCTGCGCCTGCCGTGATCATACGGTGATACACATTCGGAATCTCATAACCATTCAATCCGTAGAAATACCAGTTTACGGAGGCTATGGCACTCAGGTAAGCGATGAGCGCCGTGAGGCAGGCCCCGGTCCACGAAAGCAGCCTTTGCAAGGGCTCAGGTGCCTTTGCTTCGGGCTGCAGCACCAGGTAGGTGAACACGGCAAAAGCGCCTGCTGCCACGATATTGGTGACCAGTCCGCGCATACTGCCGAACAGGAGCCAGAGCCCCTGCTGCGGCACCAGCATCCAGTCGAGTAGCAGGCTTCCCATGGCCAGTATCATCAGCAGGAAGGAGCTGATACGAAACAGCCGGATGCCGGAGCGCCGGAACAGCCAGTACAGCAGCACAAACTCCGCACTCCAGAAAAGGGTGATCGCATGACCTTCGAGTTGCACCGGCACGGCCAGTGTTCCGAAGGTGAGGGTAAGCCCGATGAGGAGGTAAAGCAGGTTTCGGTCGGTGTTTTCATGCCGCAGGCAATACCAGGCAAGCGCCAGGTGCAACAAGCCGGTGCCGATCGTAAACAACCCGCGGTAAGCACCCTCGTCTACGTAGGAAAGCAACGTCATGCCTGCTGCATAATAGGCGGCTGCCAGGGCCAGCAGCTGCAGGAGGTCGGCCGCCCGGAACGCCAGTTTGTAGCGGATCGGGTAAACGAGGTTCATACCCAGAAAAAGCACATAGAGGATGGAGATGAGCGTAAAGGCCAGCAGGAACCGGATCCCGCTTTGATTGTCCACCTTCAGTGCGATCCAGCCGCCGACGATGAGTACCGTACCGGCAAAGGCCAGCAGGTTTACAAGCGGCCAGCGTTTGAAAAAGGCCAGCGACAGCAGTCCGCCGTTGAGGATGCACAGGTAAGTGAGCAGCACCACGTAATTGCCTTCGCCCGTGCTGACGAGGAAAGGGGTGGCAAAGCCGCCCAGGGCTGCAATTACCGCGAGTGCGCGGCTGTCGTAAAGCACCGACAGTCCCACGCCGAAGGCGGTTACTCCCACCATGAGCAGGAAGGCCGGTGTTTGCGGTATGAGCTGGTATTCGTGAAAGGCAAATGCGATGGTCGTATAAAATACAGCAATGCCTCCGCCGGCCAGCACCGAGCTGAAGGCCCGGTAGTTGCGGCGCAGGTAGTGAGCCAGCGTTACCAGCAGGGCGCCACAGCCCAGCCCGATCGCTACACGCCCGGCCTCGGCAATCCAGTTCTGATCGATGGCATACTTGACGAAAAAGGCGATACCCAGCACCAGCACGGCAATGCCCACCTTGTTGATCAGGTTTTCGCCGATGAATTTTTCCAGGTCGGGATGCTCGCGCAGGAAGCGGGTGAGGAAGGGCTCCGGTGGTTCAGGCGATGAAGGCGGCGCACTGACAGTAACGGGTTGAGCCGCCCTTTCGGCGGCCTCTTCCGGGAGGGATGATGGTAGGGGCATGGGCATGACCGGAGGCGGTGGCAAGGGCTCGGGCTTCCGTACCGGCGGAGGCGGGGGGCTCCACGGGCGCTGTACGGCGGCCGGTGGTTTCAGTTCCGGCTCACGGCGTAGTTCCTTCACGTCGTCCTGCAACTGCCGCAAACGCCTGTTGAGTTCTTCCAGCAGCTCTTCGGAGCGCCTGTTTCGGTTGATAACGGCTACCAGGACGACGATCAGCAGTGCCAGGGTCAATAATTCCATAGCAGGTTTTTGGTTCGCTTACATAGTTAGCTCAGTTTGCACACACGGCAAGCAGGGAATCGTCAAAGTATTCTAAATTCAGCCCTCGGGGTTGGGCGGCGGCCGCGGCAGCTGCTGACGCTCTTCCGCGCATTTCTTTTATCTAAAGCTATTTTATGCATCTCGGAGCCTTTTCCATCAGCCTCAGTGTCAAAGATCTTTCCGCCTCCCGAAGCTTTTACGAAACGCTCGGATTCACCGTGTTTGGTGGAGCGGCGGAGCAGAAGTACCTCATCATGAAAAACGGCAATGCCCTCGTCGGTCTGTTCGAGGGCATGTTCCAGGGCAACCTGCTGACCTTCAATCCAGGCTGGGATGAGAACGCACAGCCGCTCGACACATTTGACGATGTGCGGGAGATACAAAGACACCTGAGAAGCCATAATGTCGCCCTCCTGTCTGAAGCCGATGAGCAGGCTTCGGGACCGGGCCACCTGATGCTGAGTGACCCCGACGGAAACATGATTCTGATCGATCAGCACCGCTAAGGGCGGCAATGCGTATATTCCGCCACGAAGCCCTTCTTTCATGATCCCGTATAACCCCAGGAACTGGTTACTGCCCATTTTTCAGCTGCACCGCTCCGACACCTTCCGGAAGTTGCTGGTGATGCTGTTGTTCATCATCCTATTTTCCGGGGGCATCGTGTACCTCGAGCTGGAGCACCTGCGTTTGGGCGAAACAAGCAATGCCCGCAACATTACGCTCATGCACACCCTGCTGGGTTTCGCCATTTCGATGCTGCTCGTGTTCCGTACAAATACGGCCTACGACCGATGGTGGGAGGGACGGAAACTCTGGGGTTCGCTGATCAATAACAGCCGCAACCTGGCCCTGAAGCTGCAGGCCCTGTTGCCGGAAGAGGAGCATGCTTTCTTTCGCGAGATGATTCCTCACTATGCGTTGGTGCTGCAGCGTCATCTGCAGGGCGACCCGGTGGCCCTGCCCGACCCCCTGTCAACGGCTGCTGCACAAGCGCCACTGCACGTGCCCAATGCGTTGGCGGCGGCGCTGTTTGCCCGGGTTGCGGACCTGCAGCGATCCGGACAGCTCAGCGCTGAGGCCCTGATCGTGCTGAACGAAGAGCTGCGCTCTTTCACCGACATCTGCGGCGCCTGCGAACGCATCAAGAACACACCGATTCCCTACAGCTACAGCGCCTTCATCAAGAAATTTATCTTTCTGTATGTGGTGACGCTGCCTCTCGGCCTGGCCTTCAGCCTTGGGTATTTCACCATCCCCGTAACTGCCTTTATCTTTTACGTGCTGGCCAGTCTTGAACTGATTGCCGAGGAGATCGAAGATCCCTTCGGGAAAGACAGCAACGACCTGCCGATGGAGCGGATGACGGATACCATCCGGCAGAATATCGGGGAGTTGCTTCGGCCGGTGCGGCAGAACGCGACACTGCGTTAAGCGCTTGGTATTTTCCGATCGTAGCCGATGCGTGGCCGGAACGTCGGGATTTACGGCGCTGCTTCCGGCCAGCGCCATGCCGTTGCGGGTGGAGTTGCGGGCGCATCCGTAAGGCAACAGGTTTTCGGAGCGCTTTTCCGGCTTTCGTCCGCAGAACATCCCTTTTCGTGTAACGTTTTTCGCTCCCCCTGCCGGCAAAGCTAGGTTTGTGGCTGGATGATGATTCCAGAACCAACAAACCGAAAAGTCATGAAAAACGTATTTCTTCTGTTCCTTTTTGTATGCCTTGCCGCTTTCGCCGGCCAGGCACAGCAGGTAAGCGGCCTGGTGCGCGATGCTGAAGGCAAGCCGCTTAATGGTGTGACCGTAAGCCTGCTCCGCGACACCGTAGTGGTGAAGCTGGCCGTCACCCGGGAGAACGGAGCCTATAGCTTCACCGGTATTCCGGACGGACGCTATCGCATCGCCGCCAGCTATGTCGGCTTCAGCACCGCACGGTCGGAAGCCTTTGCCGTTGCTACCTCCCAAAACACCGAAGTACCCGCCCTCTCCCTTGTACGTGCTGCCGGCGCTGAACTGAAAGGCGTCACGGTAGTGGCCCGCAAACCCATCGTGGAAGTGAAAGCCGACAAGATGATCGTGAACGTGGAAGGCACCATCAATGCCACCGGTAATGATGCCCTTGAGCTGCTGCGCAAAAGCCCGGGCGTGCTGGTCGATAAAGACGAGAACCTGAGTGTGTCCGGTAAGAACGGCGTACAGGTATACATCGACGGGCGTCCCTCTCCGCTGGCCGGACAGGACCTGTCGCAGTACCTGCGTACCCTGCAGGCTGCGCAGATCGAAGCCATCGAGATCATCACCAACCCGTCGGCGAAGTATGAAGCTGCCGGCAACGCCGGTATCATCAACATCCGTTTGAAAAAGAACAAGAACTTCGGCACCAATGGCTCGGCTACTGCCGGGTATAACATCGGAACCTTTGCCAAGTACAATACCGGCATCAACCTGAATCACCGCAACAACCGGATCAATGCCTACGGCTCGCTGAACTACAACTACAGCCGCAACGATATGAGGATGGACCTGATCCGCAGCGTTGGCGACACGCTTTTCGATGGCCGCAGCCGGAATATTTCCGACAACCGCGCCGCTTCCTTCAAGGCGGGCCTCGACTTTACGTTGAACAAGCAGTCCTCGCTCGGATTGCTGGTGAATGGCAACTTTGCCGATCCGTCGGTGGAGATGAGCAGCCGCACCCCCATCATCCACCGCTCAACGGGCGCCATCAGCCGCATCCTGGCTGCGGAGAACCGCAGCGTGCTGGAGCGCGACAACGTCACCACCAACCTCAACTACAATTATAATGGTAAGGACGGACGCAGCCTGGTGCTCAATGCCGATTATGGATGGTATTCGATCAACACCAACCAGCTGCAGCCGAACAGCTATTTCTCTGCAAACGGAAATAAATTGTTCTCGGCCGACTACCGGATGATCTCCCCGACCCGTATCGATATTTCTTCGGTGAAAGCCGACTATGAGCAGAACCTGGCCAAAGGAAAACTCGGACTGGGCGGCAAGGTGTCGAACACGATTACCGACAACGACTTCCGCCGTTATGATGTTACGTCTTCCGGCGAGTTCCTCGACCGCGACCGCAGCAACCGCTTCCGTTACGAAGAGCAGATCTATGCGGGTTATGCCAATTACAACCGCGCCTGGAAGGGCCTGGTATTGCAGGCAGGCCTTCGTGTAGAGCACACCAGCCTCACCGGCACATCCACGGGTGAAAAGCAGAACGGCACCGGTTATGCTTCTGTGCGGGATGTATTCCGCCGCAGCTATACCGACTTCTTCCCCAGTGGTGCCCTTACCTTCAACAAGAACCCGATGAAGGTCTGGAACCTGACCTTCAGCCGCCGTATCGACCGCCCGGCCTACCAGGATCTGAATCCCTTCGAGTTCAAGCTCGACGAGTATACTTTCCAGCGCGGCAACACCCGTCTCCGTCCACAGTATACCAACAGTGTGGGCCTGAGCCATACGTATAAATACAAGCTGAATGCATCGGTCAACTATAGCCATGTGCAGGATATCTTCACCCAGCTGATCGACACCACCGATCGCTCGAAGAGCTTCATCTCCCGCCAGAACCTGGCGAAGCAGAATGTGATCGCGGTGAACCTGAGCTATCCGTTTGTCTATAAAACCTTCACCTCCTTCGTAAACATCAACAGCAACTATTCGAATTACAAGGCTGATTTCGGCGCCGGACGCAATGTGAATCTTGATGCCTTCGCCTTCACCTTTATGTCGCAGAACAGCCTGAAGTTCGGAAAGAACAAGACCTGGACAGGTGAGCTCATGGCCTTCTATGCGGCACCAACGATCTACCAGGGAGCCTTCCGCGCCCGCAGCATGTGGGCCGCCGACCTGGGCGTACAGAAGCAGGTGCTGAAGGGTCAGGGTACCGTTCGGGCCGCCGTCAGCGATATCTTCCGCACGCTTCGCTTCCGTGGTGTTACCGACTTCGCCGGCCAGCGCACCGACGTGGTGTCTATATGGGAAAGCCGCCAGTTCAAGCTGAACTTCTCCTGGCGCTTCGGCAACAAGCAGGTAAAAGCCGCAAAGCAGCGTAGCAGCGCCTCCGAAGAAGAAAGCAAGCGCACGCAGGGTGGTGGCGGCATCGGGGTGGGGCAGTGAGCAGTGAGCGGTGAGCCCGGAGTCGTGAGTCGTGAGTCGTGAGTTGGTAGGGGTGCGTCTTGTTTCGCCTCCGTTGCTCACCGCTCACGCTTCACGCTTAACGAACCCTCCCCTCCTTTTTTAATCCGTACAATCCCTAACTTTCCCTTTTTATGAAGAGCAACAAGCGATTTCTTTACTGGCGTGTATTCTGGGTGACGCTTGCCCTGTATATCGGTTTGATCGGACTGGGTATGGTGGCTACCTCCATGTCTCCCGAGGCCAATGATCATTATAACTGGAAGCGCCTACTTTCACCGGCAAACATTGCTTATCAGGTCGGAAGTTTCCTCTTAATTACACTTTACTATTACGTTACCCTGAACGGTTTCTACCGCCGTTTTGCAGAACGCAGGCCGCTGTTGGATTTTATCCGCTATAGCGTTGTCGTGGTTATTATTCTGGCAGTCTATTATGCGCTCAGCTATCACCTGAGCCCGGAGAAAGCCCGCCAGGCACTGCCGGTAGCAATACTGATCTTTTCCTATACGGTAGCTACGGTTTTCTACCTCGGACTGCCGCTTCTTTTTTCCTACCTGGTGTTTCTCCGCGATGAGCGCAAACAACGTAAGGTGCTGGAAGAGCAGAAACTGCAGCTCGAGAAGGAACGCACCGAGGCGAACTACAACTTCCTGAAGGCACAGATCAACCCGCACTTTCTGCACAACGCGCTCAACTTCCTGTACGCGAAAGCACTGCCTCTGTCCGACGAGCTGTCGGAGGGTATCCTTACGCTCAGCGACATCATGCGTTATGCCCTCAGCGAGGGCAATGCCCGCGACGGCAAGGCTCCGCTCAAGGATGAGATCGAACATGTGCGGAACGTGATCAAAATCAACCAGCTGCGCTACAGCAACAAGCTCAATGTCATTTTCGACATGGAAGGTGTGGTCAATGGCGCGCAGATCATCCCCTTCGTGCTGATTACCCTGGTCGAAAATGCCTTCAAACATGGCGATTTCAAGAGCGAAACCCACCCGATCACTATCCGGATACGTATCAGCGGCGGTGAACTGTTTTTCTCCTGTGTCAACAAAAAGAAAACCGGTCCCAAGGAACTCAGCACCGGCATCGGCCTCGAGAACATCCGTACCCGGCTCGACCTGGCATACGGAAAGAAATACAGCTTCGTAGTGCGCGAAGATGCCGACCTTTATACTACCGAACTAACCCTTCGTCAGCTATGATCCGTTGCATGATTATCGACGATGAGCAGCATGCCATCGACATCCTGGAACATTATGTGAAGCAGGCGCCCTACCTCGAGCTGGTGGGCACCAGCACGCATCCCATAGAAGCCTTGCAGGTAGTGGGCGAAGGGAAGGTCGATCTTGTGTTTCTCGACATCCAGATGCCGGAACTTTCGGGCATTGACTTTATCAGGGCCATACAGGGTAAGGCGAAGGTGATCCTCACCACGGCTTACAGTGAGTTTGCCCTGGAAGGCTATGAGCTCGATGTGGTCGACTACCTGCTGAAGCCCGTGCGCCTCCCGCGTTTCCTGCAGGCGGTACAAAAGGCGATGACGCTGATGCCGCCCGCCGCGGCTGCGCCGGCCACCGAAGGCGTAGTGGATGATTATCTTTTCGTCAAAACCGAATCGAAAGGGAAACTGCTGCGGATCAACCTCGCCGATATCGATTATATCGAAGGGATGAAGAACTATGTGGCTATCCACCGCGGCAGCCAGAAAACGCTGGTCTACACCAGCATGAAGGAACTCGAGGAACGTTTGCCGGCCCGGGAGTTCATGCGGGTACACAAATCCTTTATCATTCCCTTGTCGCGCATCACCGGCATTGAAGGCAACCTCCTCCGCTTGCAGGGTGTGAGCGCAGAAATACTCATCGGCGACAACTATAAGTCCGAACTGATGGAACTGATCCGGAACAAGATGATCCGCTGATCCGGTTCGGTTGCCGTTCGGAATGAAAACTAAGCTGCCGTCCGGCGCAGCTTATCTGTTTTCCGGAATGCCCCTTTTTCCGGCATGCTTTTTTCGCTTTTCTTTGAAATGCTGCAGGGTTTACAGCCCTGATAAACCGATCGTTATGAAGGACAGAGGAAGCAAGGACAGCAAGCCGGTCGGGAAGCCCGGCACGACACGTGATCAGGCACACCGGCCCGAACGGGAAGATTACTGGGACCGGATTGCGCGGGATGTTGCCGGCGGATACGGCGCGCAGCGCGCCCGCAGGGGCGACCTGCTCAACTCCGATCAGTTGCCGGATGATGCCCGCCGGGGCGACGCCTGAAGCGAAAAATTCAAAGATTCAAAATTCAAAAGCTCTATTGCCGACAGCTCATTCTCAGGGAACACCCCATTGCCGCGTACCGTTTTGAATTTTGACTTTTTGCAAATAAGGATTTTCGTTGCGTGTTTTGTTTTTGCCGCTTTGCTGCGCAATGCCACTTATTTTTGCAGCCAACTACGATTATGAATAAACATATGATTGCTGCCGGCCTGCTGGCCGCTGGTTTCCTGGCTGCCGCTCCGGCACAGGCGCAACTAAAGGGTTTCAGCTTTGGTCCTTACGTTGAAGCCGGATGGCCCACCGGTCGTCTGGACGCGAGTCACAACACGGGTTTCGGTGGCGGCCTGAGTGCCGACGTGAAGCTGCCCCTGAGTCTGGGCGTTACGGGTTCTGTTGGCTTTATGTCTTTTGCCGGCGAGCGTGTGGGGAATATGCGTAACCTGGCCGTTACCGCAATTCCGGTGCGCGTTGGTCTCAAATACCGTGTATCGGCAGCCTACTTCGTGCTGGAGACGGGCAGTGCTACCCTGGTGCGCCGTCTCGGTGCCTACGAAGGCACTTCCGGCTTGCTCAGTCCCGGCATCGGTGTACGCTTCCTGAACTTCGATGTCCGCGCCAAATACGAAACCTGGTTCCGGGACGGGAACTTCCAGTTTTGGGGACTCCAGGCCGGATTGCGCTTCTGATCCGACTGGATCACCCGGGAGGAAACCTTTCTGAACCCGTCTGAACCACCCCCGAACCTTAATCTAATCCTTTTATGAACGAACGCTTTGTAGAACGCCTGCGATCCGAGATCGAGGAGATCAAGTCATCGGGCCTTTTTAAGAGAGAGCGCATCATCACCTCGCCTCAGGGGCCGGAAATTGCGGTCAACGGACGGCAGGTACTGAATTTCTGCGCCAATAACTACCTGGGTCTTTCCTCCCATCCGAAAACCCTGGAGGCCGCGCACCGCTATATCGATTCGCATGGTTATGGCATGAGCTCCGTACGCTTTATCTGTGGCACGCAGGATATCCACAAGGAACTGGAGCAGAAGATCGCACAGTTTCTCGGTACTGAAGACACGATCCTCTATGCCGCGGCCTTTGATGCGAATGGCGGTGTATTCGAGCCTCTTTTCAATGAGCAGGACGCCATTATTTCGGATGCGCTGAACCATGCCTCCATCATCGATGGGGTGCGTCTCTGTAAGGCGCGGCGCTACCGCTACGAGCACAATAACATGGAAGATCTGGAGGCGAAGCTCAAAGAAGCCTCCGATGCCCGCAGCCGCATCATCGTCACCGACGGTGTGTTCAGTATGGACGGCACCATTGCGGCACTCGACCGGATCTGCGACCTGGCAGACCAATACGATGCGATCGTGATGGTGGATGAATGTCATGCCACCGGGTTTATGGGTGCTACTGGCCGTGGAACCCATGAATTCCGCGGGGTGATGGGACGTATCGATATAATCACCGGAACCCTTGGAAAGGCGCTCGGGGGTGCGCTGGGCGGTTTTACCACCGGCCGCCGCGAGATCATCGAGATCCTGCGTCAGCGCAGCCGGCCCTACCTTTTTTCCAATACCCTTTCGCCGGCCATCGTGGGCGCGTCTATTGCTGTCCTCGACCTGCTTACGGAGTCTACGGAACTGCGTGATAAGCTTGAGCGCAACACCCTCTACTTCCGTTCAAAGATGACCGAAGCCGGCTTCGACATCAAGCCGGGAACACATGCCATCGTGCCGATCATGCTCTATGATTCTGTGCTGGCGGCAAAATTTGCCGATGCCCTCCTCGAGGAAGGCATTTATGTCATCGGGTTTTTCTACCCGGTGGTGCCAAACGGCCAGGCGCGCATCCGCGTGCAGATGTCGGCCGGACATGAAACCGAACATCTTGATCGCGCCATTGCCGCCTTCACGAAAGTGGGTCGCGAACTGGGCGTACTCAAATAGCTTGTTTCGATTGCTTGCCAGAAAGGGCCCCGCTCACGCGGGGCTTTTTGGTGGACACCAAAGACGCGAAGGCCCCAAGAAGTGAATTAGCAAAAAAAGGGAATGCCCCCATTCCCTTTTCTGCTTAATGCCATCAGTCACCTTCGGGCCTTCGGGTCTTCGGTGTTCACACAGCAATGTTATTGTCGTCTGGTGTCAACCACCTTCGTGTCTTTGCGTCTTGGGTGTTCACACAGCAATGTTATTGTCGTCTGGTGTCAACCACCTTCGTGTCTTTGCGTCTTCGGTGTTCACACAGCGATATTATTGTCGTCTGGCGTCAGCCACCTTCGTGTCTTCGCGTCTTCGGTGTTCAATTATCCCTGTGCTTCTTTTTTGCGCGCGATGGCTTTCTCGGCTGCGGCAGCGATGTGCTCGGGAGTAAGACCGTACTTCTTCAGGAGCTGGTCGGGCGTCCCGCTCTCTCCGAATGTGTCGTTAGTGCCCACAAATTCGATGGGGATGGGGAGGTTGCGCGCGGCCACCTGCGCTACCGCATCGCCCATGCCTCCGATGATGTTGTGTTCTTCGGCAGTAACAGCGCATTTCGTTTTGCGGATCGACTTCAGGATGGCTTCCTCATCGAGGGGCTTGATGGTGTGCAGGTTGATCACTTCTACAGAGATGCCTTTTTCCTGCAGTTGCACGCCGGCCTGGATGGCCTGCCATACCATATGGCCGCAGGCGAAAATACTCACATCGGTACCTTCCGAGAATACCTGGGCCTTTCCGATCACAAAATCCTCTTCTTTAGTGAACATTGGCCAGGCCGGGCGTCCGAAGCGCAGGTACACCGGACCATGATGTTCGGCGATGGCCAGCGTGGCCGCCTTTGTCTGCGCATAGTCGCAGGGTACGATCACCGTCATACCGGGAAGCATCTTCATGAGGCCGATATCTTCAAGGATCTGGTGCGTCGCTCCGTCTTCGCCCAGGGTAACGCCGGCATGCGATGCGCAGATCTTGACGTTCTTGTCGCTATAGGCCACGCTCTGGCGGATCTGGTCGTAAACGCGGCCGGTGCTGAAGTTGGCGAAGGTGGTCGTAAACGGAATTTTTCCGCCGATGGTCATGCCGGCGGCAATACCGATCATGTTAGCTTCGGCGATTCCCACCTGCACGAAACGTTCGGGAAACTCCTTCATGAATTGCTGCAGCTTAAGCGAGCCTGCGAGATCGGCAGTAAGAGCAACTACGTTGGGATTACGACGCGCGGCTTCTACGATGCCGTCGCCGAAACCGCTGCGGGTATCTTTCTTTCCGGTGGGCTGGATGTCTTTGAGCATGGTGCGGGATTGGGTTTCGGCGCGAAGGTAAGGAATCAGGACTCGTCAACCGTGAGCGATCAGCGGTGAGCGAGAGTATGCTCAAGCGAATGAGCAGCCACCGCGTCAGTTCCTATCAACGTGTTTATATACAACCAATGTTACAGGCACCTTGCTCACCGCTCAATTCAACTCAGCCGGCGCCGCCCCGAAAAATTGCTTGTCGTCGCGAAGGCGCAATTCCCATTCCCAGGCGGTGCGCATCATTTCATCGATGCCGTTCCTCGGGTCCCAGCCGAGCTCGCGGCGGGCCTTATCATTATTGGCATAAATGGCGATTACATCGCCCGTGCGGCGCTCGCCGATCTCGTAGTTGAGTTTTTGTCCCGACACTTTCTCGAAAGCCTGGATGGCTTCCAGCACGGTTACGCCATTTCCCGTTCCGAGGTTGAAAATTTCGGTCCCTTGCTTATTCCGTCCTTCCTGTAAGAAGCGGATGGCCAGGGTATGCGCATGCGCTATATCGGTGACATGGATAAAATCGCGGATGCAGGAGCCGTCGCGGGTATCATAATCACTGCCGAAGACCGTCAGTTTCGGCAGCTTGCCGATGGCCGTTTGCGTGATGGCCGGAACCAGATTCTGGGGTTTACCGATGGGCAACTCACCGATCTGAATCGACGGGTGTGCGCCCACAGGGTTAAAGTAGCGCAGGAGGATGCACCGGCTGCCTGCGCTGGTTTTCTGGAAATCGGAGAGGATGCGCTCGCCCATCTGCTTGGTGGCGCCATAAGGCGACTCTGCGGGCTTCTGGGGTGTATCTTCGGTCACCATCTGCTCGTCTGGATTGCCGTAAACCGTACACGACGAAGAGAATACAAACCAGGGAGTGCCGAATTCCTGCACACATTTGAGCAGGTTTACGAGCGAAGCGATATTATTCTCGTAATACATCAGCGGCTTCTCTACCGATTCGCCTACGGCCTTGTAGGCAGCAAAGTGAATGATGCCTTTAATGTCCGGGTTTTCCTGAAAAATGGCATGTGTGTCGTCGAAGCTGCAGAGATCGACCTTGTAGTGCTTGACCGGCTGGCCGGTGATGCGCTGGATGCCGTCCAGAATGGCGGGTGTAGACCTTGCGTTATTGTCCACACAAAGCACTTCATAGCCATTTTCAATAAGGTCAACAACTGTGTGGGATCCGATATAGCCACAGCCGCCCGTAACAAGAATCTTTGCCATAAGAGCAAAAATAAGGGATCAAAAGGGGAGGGGGATGGAAGAGGCAAAGATGGTGAGTGGTGAGCGGTCGGCGGTGGGCAGTGTGCAGCGCGTAGTTCAGTTGTGTTTGGCCTTATACTTGGAACGAAAAGCCCGGAGCATCGCTCCGGGCTGATCGGCAGTAAACTGAAAGTACAATGAGGAGAAACCCGCTCACGGCTCACCATCTCACATAAACAACTTCACTACAAAAAATACCAGCGCGGCCAGCACAGCGCTTACGGGGATGGTGAGGATCCAGGCCCACAGCAGGTTAATGGTAACGCCCCAGCGCACGGCCGACAGGCGCTTAGTGGCACCTACGCCGATAATGGAGCCCGTGATCGTATGGGTGGTACTCACGGGGATTTTAAGATATTCGGTAACGAACAGCGTCACGGCGCCGGCCGTTTCGGCGGCTACGCCTTCAAAAGGGGTCACCTTGGTGATCCTGGTGCCCATGGTTTTGATGATCTTCCAGCCACCGCTCATCGTACCGAGACCAATGGCCGAATAACAGGCCAGGGGCACCCAGGTAGGCATCTGTTCGAAATTGGAGATGGTGCCGTTGGCAATCAGCGCAGCCGTAATAATACCCATCACCTTCTGTGCGTCATTGCCACCGTGGCCGATGCTGAAGGCGGCGGAAGACACCAGCTGCAGCCGCTTGAACCATATATTCGACCGGTGGGTGTTCAGGGTGTTGAGGAAGAAGGTAAATACGGCGAGGATGAACAGGATAAATGCCAGCAGAAACCACTTGAAGTTTTCCCCGTAGAAAAGGATCTGGTTGAAACGCGACTCATACGGCGTAATATAGGTCGCCGACTTCGTCAGCGTATCGCCTTTGCGTGCGACGGTGTAGCTGAATGTGCCGTTCTTTCCGGTTTGTTTCAGCACGCGGTCAAAATCTTTTTTATCCTGTATGGGCTCATTGTTGGCCGACAGCAGCAGGTCGCCTTTACGGAAGCCCATGAGCTGTGCCGTCGACTTATTGGCCACATCCGTGATTTCAGTGGGTACGGCGCCTGAGCCCATCTTCATACCCGAGATATCGGCGCGGTTGGTTTTGATCACCTGGAGCAACGTGAAAATGATCAGGGCGATCACGGCTACCGAAAAAATACGGGGAAAGATGGTGCGCCGGAACGAAAGCATGAACCAAAGCGATATCACGAAGGCAAAGAGCATTCCTACAAAAGGCGCGAGGAAGATGAAGGATACCGTGCGGATCACCACATCGGAGTTGACGACCGAGAAGCCCCCGGCGGCAATGCCGGCACCGGCAAATCCGCCGATCAGCGTGTGTGAGGAAGAGGAGGGAATGCCGAACCACCAGGTAAGCAGGTTCCAGGCAATGGCCGCAATGAGGCCCGAAAACACAACCACCAGCATGGTCTTCTGCGGAAGGTCGTTGGAATGTACGGTCTTGGAAACCGTGTCGGCTACGCCGTGATCTTTGAAGATGAAGAAAGCGGCGAAGTTGAATACAGCCGCCCACACCACCGCCTGGAAAGGCGTCAGCACCTTGGTTGACACCACCGTGGCAATGGAGTTGGCGGCATCATGAAATCCGTTGATATAATCGAATATCAGCGCAAGGGCTATGATAACTACAAGAAAGGTCATAAGCTGGTTGATTAGCGGATGTGCCGATTAGCTCATATGCCGATATCCGATCATGAATCTGCACATCAGCACATCTGCACATTGGTTACGCGTATTTGACAATGATCGATTCGATCACATTCGCGGCGTCTTCGCATTTGTCGGTCACGTCTTCCATCACCTGGTACACTTCCCGCTTCTTGATGATTTCGCGGGCATCGGGCTCCATGCTGAAGAGGCGCTCGATAAACATGTCGCTGATATCATCGGCCTGGTTTTCAAGGCTGTTGATACGTACCAGCGAGTCGGTGATCTTGCGGATATTCTTCATGTCGCGCAGCTCGCCTACGGCATTCTTCACTTCCGAGGTAGCCTGTACAATGATTTCCGAAAGACGCTGGATGCCATCGTCGGTGGGGTTTACATGATAGAGCTTGATCTTCTTGGCCGAAGCATAAATGTAGTCGGCGATATCATCGAGCGCCGAGGCCAGGAAGTGGATATCCTCGCGATCGAATGGCGTAATGAAATTGCGACCCAGCTCGGTGAAGATGCGGTGGGTGAGCTCGTCTGAAGCATGCTCCAGATCTTCAATGGGCTTGACCATGGTCTGGCGCTTGGCGAAGTCGGGCTCGGCAACGATGGCGGCCAACTTCTGAGCCATGATGTGTCCGTTATTGGCTACTTCCTCGAAAAGACCGTAAAAAACTTTATCCTTGGGGCTGAAGAGCTTCATGAACGAGGTAAATGCCATAGATCGTTTTGATGGTGGCTGCAAAAATACTACCACAGCCCCGCCCGGCCGGAGGTGGCGAGGAATTAATAGTAAATTAATATTGCACCTTTAAATGGAGAAAAACCGCTGCCTATGTCCTTTTTACCTGTTCGCCAGTCTTTTAGCAAGGTAATCCGCGCCGGCACGATCTGTATGCTGCTCCTGCTGGCGGCTCCGGGCGCCTATGCCCAACGGTTTTTGTCCGAATACGATTCCACGCTCTTCCTGCGCGATACCCTGATGGATGTCGTGAACCGCTTTGAAAACCTGCACTTCAGCGGTTATATCCAGTCGCAGTTTCAGGTAGCGCTCCGCAAAGGCATCGATAGCTATGAAGGGGGTAATTTCTCCGAGCATGCCGGTACCCGATTCCAGATCCGCCGGGCGCGCATCAAGATGGATTACCAGGCCCCCCGCCGCGGGAAACCGCTACCTCTGGCCGTTTTTACCTTTCAGATGGATGTAAATGAACGGGGAACCACCGTACGCGACATGTTCGCCCGGGTCTATGAACCCGGCAGGCAGAACCTTTCGTTTACGCTCGGCTTGTTTGCAAGGCCTTTCGGTTACGAAGTAAACCTCTCTTCAGCCTGGCGCGAATCGCCCGAAAGGGCCCGTGCCTCGCAGATCCTGATGCCTTCCGAGCGCGACCTCGGCGCCATGATCAGCTACGATCCGGTGCGCCGACGCGGAGGTCGCAAGCCCGCCCTTCGCTGGGACGTCGGTCTATTCAACGGTCAGGGCATCAGCGCCCCCACCGATTTCGATTCCTTCAAAGACATCATTTCCCGCCTGACGCTTAAACCCTGGAAATTATCGAATCAGTTGACGGTAACCGGCGGACTTTCCCTGCTCTACGGGGGCTGGCGGCAGAATACCGCTTACCGCTGGGAAATGGAAGGAGGCAAAGACCGCTTCCGGCTCGACTCTTCACACCGCGCCGGCACCCGCGCCCCGCGGCGCTACTTCGGCACCGACCTGCAGCTGAGCTGGAAGACCGGCCTCGGCAGCACCGAACTGCGCGGCGAATACTGGCATGGCCTGCAACCCGGTACCGACAGCACCACGGTCAACCCCATGGTGCAACCTCCGGGTCCTACCTGGGTACGGCCCTTCAACGCGGGCATTTTTTATTTCATCCAGCAGCTGGGCAGCGAAAAGTGGGAACTGGGACTGAAATATGACTGGTATGATCCGAACCGCCAGGCAGGAGGACGTGCCATCGGAGCTCAGGCCGGAAACCTGACGCCCGCCGATGTGCGTTTCGATACCTGGGGCGGAGGCCTCACGTTTTCACCCAACAGGCACCTCAAGATCCTGGCCTGGTATAGCCGGGTCATCAATGAAGCAACCCTGCTTCCGGGCTGGGAGCGCGACCTGAGCGACGATGTGTTTACCCTGCGGATGCAGGTAAGGTTCTGAAAACCAGAAGGAGTCAGGCCCGGCGGGAGGTATGCAGGTGGTGCGCGGTCAGCAGACGGCCTACCTGGATCCGGATGGAGGGATCTTCCGAACCTTCCAGCAGCCAGCCGTCGCCGGCCGGGGAAGCCTTCAGTTCCGGCAGACCCGGGTCGGGACTGCGCCGGTGCAATGCCGGGCGAAAGCAAACCTGGCCGCCTTGTTCCGTCACTTCGTAGCCGCAGGGACGTTCATCAAAAAAAAGTACAACGGCATAGTTCATACCCCACCCTAAGCAAGTCCGATGCCGGATTTGAACAGGAGCCGCCCTGGCCTTCCTGCCCCAGAGGCGCCCAGTGCAACATCCCATTCTTAACACTAGGATAGCCTTCGCTTAACGCTTCGGTAATAAACAGAAAATAGGTTTGTGTCCTCCTCAAGCAGACTATCTCCGCCGCTGTTTCCACAGGGGCGTTTTTTTTCTGCGGCCCCGAAACCATGGAGTGCGCTCAGGCAACACGCGAATGCGGGAACGCCGGATCCTCTCCTTCCTTGCCCCGCAGGCCATCGGCATTGCCGGCCTGCAATTGCTGCAGCAGGCTGCGGTACCAGTAGCCCGAGCTTTTAATCGTTCGTTGCTGTGTTCTGAAGTCGACGTGTATCAGGCCGAAGCGCCGGTCGTAGCCCTCGGCCCATTCGAAATTGTCGGTAAGGCTCCAGGCAAAATAGCCCTTTACGGGCAGGCCCTCCCGGCGGGCACGCGCCACCTGGCCGATATAGCTTTCGAAGTAGGCGATCCGTTCCGGGTCGTGCACTTTGCCTTCGGTTACCGGGTCGGCATAGGCCGCTCCGTTTTCGGTGATGATAAGGTCGGGGATGTTGGCATAAGCAGCCAGTTTTTTCAGGATCTGGTAGATGCCTTCCGGATAAACCTCCCAGCCCATGTCGGTAACGGGACCCCGCCGCGCTTTTGCATTGACCATACGGGCCTGCAGGTACGGAATCAGCGGAGAATGACGTACGACCTCACGGGTGTATTGCTGCACGCCGATGAAGTCGAGCGGACAGGCGAGCAGGCTTTCGTCGCCCGCTTTCATCCATGCCTGCAATCCCTCCAGAGCAGGAAAATCATTCCAGGGATAACCCATTCCGAGCAAGGGCTCCAGAAACAGGCGGTTGGCCACTGCGTCTACGCGACGTGCAGCTTCCTGGTGCATGCGTCCGGGCTCGAGCGGGTCAATATGTGTGAAGGATTGCGTGGTGCCAACGTAGCTGTTGGCCTGCAGGGTCCGGATCACCCGGGCGCCTTCGGCCTGGCAAAGGGCGGCATGGTGCACGGCCGAAAGAAATCCGCCCAGCCCCTTTCGTCCGGGCGCATGCAGCCCCAGAAAGTGGCCGGCACCCGTAAAAACAATGGGTTCATTCAATACCATCCAGTGCCGCACGCGGTCGCCGTAACGACGCACGCAGAGGGCTGCATAGTCGCTGAACCAACCCAGGATGTCGCGGTTGTTCCAGCCGCCGCGCTCGTCGAGGGCCTGCGGCAGGTCCCAATGGTAGAGCGTCAGCCAGGGCCGGATGCCGCATTCGAGGCAGAAATCGATCATCCGGTCGTAGAAATCAAGTCCCTTCAGGTTGGGCTTCCCGCTACCTTCGGGCAGGATACGGCTCCAGCTCAGCGACGTGCGGAAATTCCGTACCTGCAGGAATTCCATCAGGATGATGTCTTTGATATAGCGGTTATAGAAATCGCAGGCTACGCGGCCGGTGTGCCCGCCCCGGACCTTTTGTTGCCGGGAAGTAAACACGTCCCAAACGGAAGGGCCTTTACCCTCGCTGTCCCAGGCGCCTTCGGTTTGGTAGGCCGATGATGAAACACCCCAGGCAAATCCTGCGTCAAAATCGGAAGGACGGATCATAGGCTTTCTTTGGGGTAGAAGATCTTCCGGAGAATCAATTCTCGGAAACGGTGGTGGTTGGTGACGGGATGACCCTGCCGTGCCGGTTTAACGGCGGGTGCTGCCTGCAACAGGCGGCGCACGATCGATTCGGCATTGTCGGGAAAATCAAGATCTACATGGTGATCGCTGCGCAGCCATTCGCTCAGTTCGGGTATCCGTTTCTTTTTCAGGTTTTTCAGAACGGGAATGCCCAACATACGCAGCGCGGCGGCATTGCACTGCTGCTCATACTGGCCTTTCATCGGCACGACCATCAGCTTTTTCTGCAGGAAGAGCACTTCCGCAGGGGTCTGGAATCCGGCGCCGCACAGCACACCGGTGGCAGTGGCCATACTTTGCAGAAAGGCGTCGTTCGCTACCGGTCGCACCTGTATGTGGCCGGCATCATAGGCCGTCTTGCTGTGTTTGGAAAAAACCTCCCAGCGGGTTTCAGGGAAGGCAGACAGGATGCGGAGTATCCGCTTGTCGCTGTAGGCGGGCAGATATACCGTATAGTGCTCCTTTTTCTGCCGCTGCAGCTGCCGCACTTCCTGGCGGATCAACGGTGTGAACGTATGCTTGTCGTAGGGAAGGTAATGGCACCCGAACGACTGCCGCACAGGGGCATAGTATTTCAGTACCGACTGCCCGATGGGATCACCTTTCGGCGGACGGGGCGCATTCTTTTGCACCACAGCGGCCTGATGACTAAAGCCCACGCAGGGCACGCCACGCAGGTAGCAGGCCCAGGCGCTCACCGGTTCAAAGTCGCTGATGACGAGATCATACGCCTCCACCGGCAACGCGCGGATTTCACGGAACAGCTTGCGCAGCTTGCCCCGCCGGAACGTTTCGATATAATCGATCCCGCCTTTTTTTCCGAAGATGAAGGAGAGGCCGCCAAGCCGGTATTTTACAGGCCAGGGCAGGTCCACGTCCACCTGGCAGCCGCTGATCAGGATGTCTACCTCTGCCTGACGCATAAGCCGGGGGAGAAGATCGCGGGCGATGGTGATATGCCCGTTGCCGGTGCCTTGAATAGCGTAGAGTATCTTCATAAAGCTGTACGCAGGTTGAATTCAGAAAGTAGGTGGTCAAAGAGTTCGCGGGCGCCGGGTTCCTGCTCTTCATCGGGCGCCGCTTTCATCTGCCTGGCATCCTGTTCGCTGAAACGGTAGAGGCGCCATTCGCTGCCATCAAACTCCAGGGCACTGAGGTTCTCGATCCAGTCGCCCGAGTTGAGGTAGGTCGTGCTGCCCTTACTGTTCGTATAAGTACGGATAACGGGCTGGTGAATATGACCGCACACTACGTAAGGATAGCCCTGTTCGATGCCGATGGATGCTGCGGTTTCTTCGAAGCGGTTGATGAAGGCTACCGCGCTCTTGACTTTGTCTTTCACCTTCTTCGAAAGGGAGATGCGTCCGCCGCCCGCCAACCGTTCGCTGATGAAATTGACCAGGCGATTGATGAGGATGAGGATATCGTAGCCGATGGCGCCGAGCCGCGCCAGCCATTTGGCATGTTGCATGGTCACGTCGAACACGTCGCCATGAAAGCACCAGGCTTTTTGCCCGTTGGAAAGGGTTAGCACTACCTTATTGACAATGTGAAAGCTGCCGAGGCTGAAGCCGGCAAAACGGCGGAGCGTTTCATCATGATTGCCCGGGATGTAATAAATCTGGACGTCTTTGCCGGCCCAGCCGGCCAGGTGCCGGATGACCTTCATATGGCTTTTGGGCCAGTAACGCTTGCTGAATGGCCAGATATCGATGATGTCGCCGTTGAGCACCAGCACTTTTGGGCGGATGCTTTTCAGGTAGTGGAGCAGCTCACGCGCATGGCAGCCATAGGTGCCGAGGTGGAGATCCGAAATAACGACCACTTCAGGCCGGCGCTTGCGGCTCATACGAATGGGTTTTTGGAGCGTTGGCGTTGAAAAATCCAAAGGCGCCATAACAGCAAACAGGTTCGGAGAAGGCTTTTATGAAAATGGAAGTGCTGCAGGCCGGTCGCTTTCTTCAAAACAACTCATCCAATGTAACGGGAAGGTTAGGAAGCCGTTATGGTTTTATTAAGACAGTGGCGTGAACGGCTTTCACCTGCTTTATTCATGGCGCCTTATTCTGTCTTTTCCGGGTATACGCAAACCCACGAAGCGGTCAGGGTAATCCGAGATCAGGCCATCAACGCCCATGTCGAGCAAACGCTGCATGTCTGCCTGCTCATTCACCGTCCATGGAATCAGCTTCATGCTTTGCTGCCGGCAGGTGCGCACCGTTTCTTCGTTTACGAGACCATGGTGCGGACTGAAGGCAAAAGGTACAAAACCCAGGCGTTTGATCTGTATTTCTACGGATCTGCGGTCGTCTTCTTCAATGAGTAGTGCAAGGGGTATTTTGGGGTAATGGCGGTGCAGGTACTGCAGCGTGCGCACATCAAAACTCTGGATGGTGGTTCTTCCGGCAATGCCTTTATCCAGTACCAGCCTGGCCACCTTTTCAGCGAAAACACCGGGTGTGGGATGATAGAGCCCATCGGTGTGAGGCAGGCACTTGGTTTCGATATTGTAGCGGACCTTGTTGCGCTGGTTCGCTTCAATGCTGTCGATAAGCTCAGTGAGCAGCGGCTTGTTTGCGGCAATGCGTTTTTGTCGGGGGAAGCGTGGATGTGGCCGCAGGCCTACGTCCCAGGCTTTCGTGTCGGCGTACGTCATCCGGTAGATGTTGTGCTGCCGCTCCTCGGATGGGTTTACGGGCCTTCCGTCCGGCGCCGTACTGATCTCATGGCTGAAGAAGGGTTCATGCGAAAGCAGCACTTCCCCGTCCGCCGTTATGACCACATCCATTTCCAGGGTGGTTACGCCGAGTTCTATTGCTTTCTGCATACCCGCGATTGTGTTTTCGGGCATCCATCCGCGGCAGCCCCGGTGCCCCTGCAGATCGGGGTAGGGGAAGGTGTCCGTTGCTACTTTCGGATGGGTTTCGGCAGAAGACATGATCAGCAATATAAGCAGGGCGAGCAGTCCGTTGCCGCAAAAGAAAATGATGGTGTCTCTTCGCATAATGATAAGGCATTTGTCTGCGCAAAAAAGCCTCCTGGAAAAGAGGCCCGGTTAATTGTCTCGATTGCTTCAGGACCCAAAGTTCCTTTCTTCAGCACTGCTGGTTGTTACGCTAATGCTATGGCTATAAGAAGAAATAGTTAAGCCGGATACTAACGAATTCATAACGTTTTGATGACAACCGCATGACTGCCCTGGTGCCGTTCCTTTTTGACCTTTAAGCAAACGAATACCCATGAATGCGACGATGATCGGTGAATGCCTGCGCGAGGTGCAGGAAGTCCATTTTGAAACAGAATCGGCCGGGCCGAAGGGCATCGTACTGCTATTCGGGCGCATGACGCCGTTATTGAAAGACCGTCTGATGCGCTTGCGGGAGTTCTTCAGCCGGCACCGGGTGCTGCTTTATTTCCGGCCGCTGGGGGAAGGCCGTATGGGGCTTAGCCTGATCGTAAGGGAGTCGCTTCTGATCGTTAACACCGACGCGCTGCCATACGATCTGGTTCGGTACCGGTCGTTTTCGGCTACGCTTTTGCGTGAGCAGCAGCTTCCGGTTTTCTGCTGTCAGCGCGACCGGCAGGGACAAATGCGTTTCATCTCCGATGACCAGCTCGAGCCATTGGTGCTCCCGGCACAGTATTTCCGTTCGGCCGGGTTTGTTCTGGAAGAATAGCGGTTCAGTTGCTTTTCCTGCCATCAAGCGTAAAGCCGATGGTTGTGCCCACGCTTTCCGTGCTGCGCACATGAATGGTGTGACCGTGAGCTTCGATGATGTGCTTGCAGATCGCCAGGCCCAGACCACTTCCCGTTACGTCGCGGCCGCGACCCTCGGGCGTACGGTAAAAGCGCTCGAAGATGCGGCTCACATTTGCCTCCGGTATACCCATTCCATCGTCAGAAATTTCGACGAGGATATTCTTACCGTCTGTATTGTACATGGATGCGGTAACCGTGCCGTTGATGCGGCCATACTTGATTGCATTGTCGACCAGGTTGATTAAAACCTGACGGATCTTTTCCTTATCGCCATAAACGGTGAGCGGCTGCTCGCAGCCTTTTTTCAACATCAGGCTGATGCGTTGCGGTTCGGCCAGCAGCGACAGGCTTTCATATACCTCGCGCACCAGGTCCTGGATAACGAAGTTTTCGGGATGCAGCTTCAGTTCGCCGCGCTCGAGACGGGAGATTTCATCCAGGTCCTGAATCAGGTGCGAGAGCCGCTCCACGTTCTTTGCCGCTTTCTGCAGGAAGCGCTCCGCTACTTCGCGGTCTTCCATGGCGCCCTGCAGCAATGTTTCGATATAGCCCTGAATAGCGAATACCGGCGTTTTGAATTCGTGGGAGAGGTTTTGCAGGAATTCTTTTCTGAAGGTTTCATTGCGTTTCAGCAGTTCGATCTCCCGGCCCTTGCGTTTGCCCCAGGCTTCCACGTCTTCGCGCACTTCATCGATGCTTTTCTGAGGCAGGATGTATTTGTAGTAAGTTTCCTGCTTCCTGCTGGCTTTGGTCTGGTAAATGAACTTATAAATCAGCTTGAGCTTCCGGTAAATAAAGCGCTGGATAATGTAAAAAATGAGGCCGAAGGTGCCGGCCAGGATGAGCGCGAAGGCAATCAGCGCCTCACGCCAGTTATGCCCGACAGCAAAGAAGCCCAGGCTTATCGGCACCGAAAGCACCAGGGCCGTAAAGGCGGCAAGCTGACGGGGAGAAAGGTTTTTACCGTTGAACATGCGTGCGTTGAATGTCGAATATCGGATAACGAATATCGAGTATCGGGGTGAGTTTTTGATCAAAAGAAAGCATGGTATTCATGAAGGCTCTCCGATATTCGATATTCTCTACTCGATATTCTCAAAGATCAAATTTATACCCCACGCCCTTCACCGTAGTTATACAATCCACCCCCAGCTTCTGGCGGATTTTGCGGATATGCACGTCGATGGTACGGTCGCCGACGATGACATCGTTGCCCCATACCTGGCTGAGGATTTCGTTGCGGAGAAACACTTTTCCCGGGCGGGAGGCGAGCAGGAACAGCAGTTCGAATTCTTTTTTGGCGAGGATGATCTCGTTTCCTTCGAGCTGCACCACGAAGCGCTCGGGGTCGATGATGAGACCGTTCACTTCGAGGGCCTTGCTTTCCTCGCGGCGTGCCCGGCGGAGCAGGGCCTGTACCTTGCTTACAAACACCTTCGGTGAGATAGGTTTGCTGATGTAGTCGTCGGCGCCGGTGCCCAGTCCTTTGATTTGCGTGGCTTCATCGTTGAGTGCCGTGAGGAAGATGATCAGGGTGTCTTTCAGCGCAGGTTGTGCCCGCATGATGGCGCAGGCCTCAACGCCGGTTTTGCCCGGCATCATGATATCCAGCACCACAAGGTCGGGCTCTGTGCTGATGGCCTTGGCCACCGCTTCATTCCCATCGCTTGCCGTGATCACCTGGTAGCCTTCTTTCATCAGGTTAAACCTCAGGATTTCCAGGATGTCGGGCTCGTCGTCGGCAATCAGAATCTTCCAGGAGCGGGTATCCATGCGTGTGCGGTAATTGCCGCAAACCTAACGGAAAAAAGGGTTTTCCCCGAAAGCCCTCCACCTGCGCCCAGGCAGAGTTAATGATTCCTTAACCCCATTTCCCCAATCCCCTAAACCCCTAAACCATCAGAAACCCTCCGGAACCTTCCTGAACCTTCCTAAACCCTCCGAAACCTTCCTAAACCCTCCCCGCCTCCTTTCTTAACACCCCCATATAACCCCGGGTATTAAATTTGCGTTATGCAGCGTATGTTCCGGATGTTCCGACTGTTGTTGACCGGTTTGGTGTGTTTGACGCTGAATGATTCCCTGCATGCCCAGGTGAAAGAACGTACGGGCTGCAAGCCGCCTATCAGCCGGCAACTGCGTCATGATTATGTAGACCGCGAGCAGCTCAACGCCCTGAAGGCCGATGGAAAGGCCGATAATCAGTTTCATGCAGGCCCCAATGAGGAAGTGAATTTTCAGCTCACGCACCTGCTCACCCGTCGCATCGACGACCTGCAGTGCCGCATCGAGCAGGACACCCTGACCCGCGATCAGAAAAAAATCGGTTATCTCAAAGGCATCGAGCGCATGCTGCGCAACTTCACGGCGGCCTTCCGGAGCCGGCAGATCCTGGCCGGCCAGTTGCTTCCCATTATGGAGGGCTACGAGCAGGCCATCCTGCTCGACCGTGAAGGAAAGACCATCGTGCCCCTGGTGCAACGCTCCTCCTATGAAGTGGGGGCCTACCTGATTTTTTCAGAAGCCTTCGATCAGAACCCGAGCCGCGCCGAAGCCCGCCTCGTGGTGCAGGCGAAATACCTGCAGCTGCATCCCGACCAGATTTTTGCCACACTGAAAGACAATCCCGACCTGCCCGGGCGCGATTCCCTGATCCGGCTGGCCGCCTACAGATACCCGCGGCAACTCTACGATTATGCAGCGGCGAATAACAGTCTCGCCTTTGCCATCCGCCGGATCGACGACCCGCTCGTGCGTGCGGTAACCCGTATGGCCACCGAAGGAGGTTCCGGACAGCTGTATTTCCCCTTCCTCGACAATATCATGAAGGGACGGATGACCATCGACGATATCGATGCGGTGAAGAACGACCCGGTGAAATACTACAAACTCCTGGTGCGTACCCGTGTCGATTACGTAAACCGGCAGGTCCAGAACCGCGACACCGCCCTGGAGATGGATGCCCTCACCCGTATGCTCCGGCAGAAAGCGCTCGACGTGTTCGTACGCACCATCAATGCCCTCCATGAAGAACCTGATGCGAAGCGTTTCCGCATCCTGCAGGACCTGAGCGCGCCTGAGCTTTACTACCTGGCGGTGTTCGGAGAACAGGAAATTTACACCTCCAGCTTCATCAAAGGCGTTTATCCGGCCCTGATGGCCAAAGCAGGCAACCGCGGCGATTCGTTGATGATGATGGTTTCCTTCGATCGTTTCAAGAAATTCATCAAAATGACCGCCGGCTATAACACGCTGAGCGAGTTCCTGAAGACTTTTCCGGACCAGGGGCATGCCGAGAAGCTAATGACCGAATTCGTCAACGGACTCGAGAAGACCCGCACGCTCGAAGACGGCGTGGACGTGGCGGACTCCTATGCCAGTATTGCGGAAACCAACAAGCCGCTGGCGGCCCGGATGCTCGCCAACGTGCATGTAAACTATGAGCGGAACCGCGACCAGGGCAACCGCCGCGGGGCCATCCAGTACCAGCTGCTGTCGCGCCTGTTTGCATCGGCCGACACCGCCCAAAAGGTGGACCTGGCAAAGGAGTTCGGCATACCACCCGTCTATACCCTGGATTACAACAGTCTGAAAGGCGATACCAACCGGGTGTACATACAGGTGTTTTTCTATGGCGATAAAGATGGCCAGACTAACTACGCCGGCTTTGCCGCCCAGATGGCCAAGGGGCCCTGGCGCAAGGCGGAAGACACAAAACAGTGGACGACCTGGGTATCGACCCAGGGCCGGCCGATGACGGTCTATGCCAACAAAGCGCTCGATGAGGAAAGCGGGGCGCTCGAAAAAGCACAGGCCGCGCTGTTGGATCATCTGAACAATAAAGGCATCCAGCCTTCCGTGGTCATCCACCGCGGGCACAGCTATTATGCCGGCTATACCATCGAGCAAATACAGCCGGCCGCCCGCCTGGTATTCCTGGGCTCCTGCGGCGGCTACCACCTGATCCACGACGTGCTGGAGCGGGCTCCCGACGCCCATATCATCGCTTCCAAGCAAATTGGCAAGGGCGTCATCAACCAGCCTTTCATCAACCTGCTGTTCGAACGCCTCCGCGCCGGCCGCGATATCGACTGGATTCCCTTCTGGAAAACCTTCGAGAAGACCGCCGGTAAAACAGAAGGATTCGAAGATTATATTCCGCCGCACCGCAACCTGGGCGCCATCTTCATCAAGGCCTGCAACAGCCAGATGGGAGAAGAGTAGAAAGAATCCCTCGTACCTTCGCCCCTCAATTTTCAACGGATTTGGCGAACCCTTCCAGTAAATCCTTCGATTTGTCGCTGTTGCGGCGCATCCTGACCTTTGCGCGTCCCTACCGCAAGCGGCTCTATGGTTCCATGGCACTCGCCATCGTGCTGGCGGCCATCACGCCGGTGCGCCCCTGGCTGATCCAGCTGACCATCCAGAATTACATCACCAACAAGGTGGCAGAGATGGTGATCCTGGTCACGATCTACCAGATCGGGTTCCTGCTCTTCGAAACCGGTTTACGCTTCGTGTTTTCTTACCTGACCTCCTGGCTCGGACAAGCCGTTGTAAAGGACCTGCGGATCACCACCTACCGCAAGGTGCTCCGCCTGAACCTCCGCCAGTTCGACCGTACGCCCATTGGCACCCTCACCACCCGAACGGTAGACGATATCGAGCGGATCAACGACATTTTTGCCGACGGGCTGATCCCCATTTTTGCCGACCTGCTCTCCATCTTATGTGTGCTGGCCTATATGTTCTGGGTAGACTGGGAGCTCACGCTGATCTGCCTGATTCCCTTCCCGGTGCTGATCCTGGCCACTTATTATTTCAAGGAGAGCGTCAACCGATCCTTCCAGCGGGTGCGCAATGCGGTGTCGGAACTGAACGCCTTCGTGCAGGAGCATATTGCCGGCATGTATATCGTGCAGGCATTTGCCGCCGAGGAACGGGAACTGAACCGCTTTAAACACATCAACCGCGAGCACCGTGATGCCAATATCCGCTCCATCTTCGCCTATTCGGTTTTCTTCCCGGTGGTGGAAATCATCCTGGCCACGTCCATCGGCCTCATCGTCTGGTTCGGCGCCCGCCACCAGGTCAGTGCCGGCGTCATTACCTCCTTTATCCTCTGCCTGAACCTGCTGTTCCGTCCGCTCCGCATTATAGCCGATAAGTTCAACGTGCTGCAGATGGGACTGATCGCCGGCGACCGGGTGTTCAAAGTGCTCGATAACGAAGATGTTACCCGCGACACCGGCAGGCATGCCCCCGCAACTATCGAAGGGCGGCTCGAGTTCGACCGGGTCAGTTTTGGCTATACGGCCGGACAGCCGGTGCTGAAGGACGTGTCGTTCACCGTGCCGCCCGGCAACACCCTGGCCATTGTAGGGCATACGGGCTCGGGCAAGACCACCATCATCTCCCTGCTCAACCGGCTTTATGAGGTCAACTCCGGCGAGATCCGCCTCGATGGGGTGCCGGTCGGCGAATGGCAGATCGACGTTCTTCGGGCCAATGTAGGCGTAGTGCTGCAGGATGTCTTCCTTTTTGCCGGCACCGTGCGCGACAACCTTACCCTCCGCAATCCCGCCATTACACAGGAGCGCGTGGAAGCCGCGGCGCGCCTGATCGGCATGCACGAGTTTATCCTCCGCCTGCCGGGGGGCTACGATTTCAACGTCATGGAGCGGGGCTCCAGCCTGTCGCTGGGCCAGCGGCAGCTGCTTTCTTTTATCCGCGCCCTGCTCTACGACCCGGCGGTGCTCGTGCTCGACGAGGCGACCTCTTCCATAGATACCGAAAGCGAAGTCCTGATAGAAAAAGCCATCCAGACCCTGGTGGCGGGCCGCACCTCCATCATCATCGCCCACCGCCTCAGCACCATCCAGCGCGCCGACCAGATCCTCGTGCTCGACAAGGGAGAGGTCAAAGAAACCGGTACCCACCGCGAACGTCTGCAGCAGAGCGGATTTTATGCCCGGCTGCATGAGCTGCAATTTCAGCGGCAGGAGTGAGAGCACTACGCGCCCAGTCTTTCCTCATCCCGCATCCGCTCTTCGCTGCTTTTCCCTCACCCCGGCCCCTTTCCGCGGTTAGCTTCCCTCACCCCCAGCCCCTCTCCCAGAGGGAGAGGGGTGCGAAGTTCGATTAGCGGAGAATGTTCCCCTCTCCCAGAGGGAGAGGGGCAGGGGTGAGGGAAAACAAGCAGGGGCGAGGGGAAAGTCCGCAGATGATTGGGCTTCGGCTCCCTCGCCCTTTTGGGGTATCCGCATGGAGATAATCCTGGTAAAGCGCTGGCCCATCGGGCCGGCAGTTGTCGGCCCGGGAGTTTCCACACGATAGACCTTTTAGAGCGGGTAACGTCAATTCGATGTTCCTCCTCCGCTCTTCTCTCCCTTTCGGCCCTTTGGGAGAACCTGTCCCGCCTCAGCGGAGAGGGAGCCGGGGGAAGGGGAGCAGAAAAATCGGGAGAGGGGCAGGGGTGAGGGAAAACAAGCAGCGGCGCCGAGACCGGGGAGAGGGATAGAACGCGAGAAGGTTGTATATTTTCGTGCAAATCAGGGAACAACGATTTAAAGCAGAGCCGCAGCGCTCCCGATTCCCGATACCAAATGCCTAATTCCCCTCCTGCAGGGCCAATTTCTCCTGTTTATATGAGCCGGCCGGCTTATCTTTGCGCCAAATTTCGGGCACTGATATGATGGTAAGACGGTTCAAATCCTTAATGGTAGCGGCTTTCAGCCTTTTTGCAGTGACGGTTTCTGCCCAGCAGCACAACGATGCGCACGGCGACCAGGAGAAAGATCAGGTGCAGCATGTGCCGACAGATCCGAAGGGAAAAGACGAAGGCTATAAGTTCGATGCCAACGAGGTCATCCTGGGTCACGTGCTCGATGCGCATGAGTTTCACTTTTTCTCCTATGCGGGAAGCGACGGCAAGCAGCACCACGCTACCCTGTCGCTGCCCGTGATTCTTTATGATAAGGCAAAAGGCTTCCAGGTGTTCAGCTCTTCGAAATTCCACCATGGCGAGCATGCGTATGAAGGCTATCAGCTGGTAAATCAGCATTATAAAGAACACATGGCCCATGCCAACGGTGGTGTGGTTCCGGAAGATATTGCCAAGCTCCGCAATGAGAGCATCATTGCCGTAGACGCCAGCGGCCACCCGGTTGCAGGTGCCGAAGTCTATGACTTCTCCCTCACCCGCAACGTGGTACAGATGTTCCTGGCCGTGATCGTGCTCCTGCTGGTCATGCGCTCGGTAGCCGCCCGCTACAAGACCGGACAGGGTGTGACCTCTGCCCCGAAGGGCTTCCAGAACGCGATTGAGCCGGTGATCACCTTTGTGCGCGATGAGGTGGCCAAGCCCAACCTGGGCCATAACTACCGCAAGTTTCTGCCCCTGTTGCTGACGATCTTCTTCTTTATCCTGATCAACAATATTTTCGGTCTTATCCCGGGTTCGGCCAACGTCACCGGCAACATTGCCTTTACGGCGGTGCTGGGCATCATTTCGGGCCTGGTGGTGAACTTCGCCGGGAATAAGCACTACTGGGGACACATCTTCAACCCGCCCGTTCCGATGGGGGTGAAGCTGATCATGATCCCGGTAGAAATCCTGTCGATCTTCACCAAGCCTTTTGCCCTGATCATGCGTCTGTTTGCCAATATGCTGGCCGGACACATCATCATCATCTGTCTGATTTCACTGATCTTCATTTTCGGCGGGCTGGCCAAGGCGGCGGGATGGGGCTTTGCTCCGATTTCCATCGCCTTTACCGTGTTCATTTTCATGATCGAAGTGCTGGTGGCCTTTATCCAGGCCTTTATCTTCACGAACCTGACCGCAGTGTTCCTCGGTCAGTCGACCGAAGACCACCACCAGCATGAGCATGACGCCCACGAGGGTAATCCGCCCACGGAGCCGGTGATTGTGTGAGGGTAGGATACCGGATTGCCGATGTTTGCGGCAATCCGACGTGCAACCATGTGATTTTTTAATTACCATAAAACAACCGTCATGAGTTTGTTAGCCATTCTGTTGAGCACAGTTCCTTTTGCAAACGCTGGTGGCGCCATCGGCGCTGGTATCGCAGCCATTGGTGCCGGCATCGGCATCGGCCAGATCGGCCGTGGTGCTGTTGAGTCCATCGCCCGCCAGCCGGAAGCTGCCAACGACATCCGCGCCAACATGATCCTGACCGCCGCGTTCATCGAGGGTGTTGCCCTCTTCGCGGTGATCGCCGGTATCCTGGCCATCTTCGTGTCGTAAGCTGTTGCTCACGAAAGAGAGTTTCCGCGCCCGACGCACAGGGCCGAGGGCGCGGTTTCTTATCCAGCCGGTTTCAGACAGCTGCAGCCGGCCGAAAACCGGGAAGCAGATCCCGGCAATCATCACTGATCATTCATTACTCATTATACTATGGAATTATTAACCCCATCGCTCGGTTTGCTTTTCTGGACGCTCGTGGCGTTCCTGCTTGTGTTGTTTGTGCTGCGTAAAATGGCCTGGGGACCGATCCTGGAATCGCTGCACCAGCGCGAGAAAACCATCGCCGACTCCCTGGAGAGCGCGCAGCGGGTGAAAGCCGAGATGGCCCAGCTGAAAAATGAGAACGAGGAACTGATGGCCCGTGCCCGCGAAGAGCGTTCGCAGATGCTGAAGGAAGCCCGCGAAACCCGCGACCGAATCGTCAACGAAGCAAAAGACCAGGCCAAGACAGAAGCCGACCGCATCATCGCCGAAGCCCAGGCCGCCATCAACGCTCAGAAGATGGCTGCGATCACCGAGGTGAAAAATCAGGTGGGCAAGCTCGTCATCGAGGTAACGGAGAAAGTGCTGCGCAAGGAGCTCTCTACCCCTCAGGCCCAGGAAGCGCATATCAGCGGCCTCGTTAATGAAATCAAACTTAATTAATGAGCAAATGTGCCGGTGTGCTGATGCAATTTCTGCCGCATATCCGCATATCTGCTAATCCGCACATCTGCTAATCGGCACATCTGCTAATCCGCTAATCCGCACATCAGCTAATCAACTATGCCTAATCCCCGTCTTGCCTCCCGATACGCCAAATCCGTACTGGACCTTGCCATTGAACGTGGCCAGCTGGAAGGTGTTTATACCGATATGCAGTACCTCCGCGACCTGATCCGTCAGAGCCGCGACTTTGCCGTGATGCTCCGGAGCCCGGTGGTGGCGTCCGACAAGAAGATGGCCGTGATCAATGCCATTACCGGCGGCAATATCGGCGAGCTCACACTTGCCTTTGTGCGCCTTCTGGTGTCGAAAGGTCGTGAAGGCGAACTGGTGGAGATCATTCCGGCCTTCATCAGCCAGTATAAGAAGTTCAAGGGTATTCATACGGTGAAGCTGACCACGGCGGCGCCGGTAAGCTCCGAACTGCAGAACCGCATTGTAGCGCAGGTGCAGCAAAACAGCCGCCTGCAGCTGGTGGAACTGGAAACGGCCGTGAACCCCGACCTCATCGGCGGCTTCGTGCTCCAGACCGGCGACCAGCTGATCGATGCGAGCATTGCCCAGGAACTGAAAGCCATCGGCCGTCAGTTCGAAAAGAATGACTTCATCTATAAGATCATTTAGTAAATAGCCGGCAGGCTACGGCCTGCTTTTGAAAAGACTTTTGATAACACGTTAAATCAGCAAACATGCCTGAAATAAAGCCCGATGAAATTAGTGCCATCCTTCGCCAGCAGCTGAGCGGTGTAAATACCACGGCCGAGCTGGAAGAAGTCGGAACCGTACTGCAGATCGGCGATGGTATTGCCCGTGTTTACGGCCTCGGCAACGTCCGCGCCGGTGAACTCGTGGAATTTGAAAATGGTGTACAAGGCATCGCCCTCAACCTGGAAGAAGACAACGTGGGTGCGGTATTGATGGGTGAGATGGGTACACTCCAGGAAGGCGCCAAGGTGCGTCGCACCGGCCAGATTGCCTCCATCAAGGTGGGCGAAGGCATGGTGGGCCGCGTGGTGAATACGCTCGGTGAGCCCATCGATGGCAAGGGGCCCATCACCGGCGAGCGCTACGAGATGCCGCTCGAGCGTAAGGCTCCCGGCGTAATCTACCGCCAGCCGGTAAACGAGCCCCTGCAAACCGGTATCAAGGCGATCGATGCCATGATCCCTGTTGGCCGCGGCCAGCGCGAACTCGTGATCGGTGACCGTAAGACCGGCAAAACCGCCATCTGCATCGACACCATCATCAACCAGCGCGAATTTTTCAAAGCAGGTAACCCCGTTTATTGTATCTACGTAGCCATCGGCCAGAAGGCGTCTACCATTGCAGGTGTTATGAAGACCCTGCAGGATGCCGGCGCCATGGAATATACCACCATCGTTGCCGCCTCGGCCTCCGACCCGGCTCCGCTGCAGTTCTATGCGCCCTTCGCCGGTGCCGCCATCGGTGAGTTCTTCCGCGACACCGGGCGTCCGGCCCTGATCATCTATGATGACCTGTCGAAGCAGGCCGTAGCCTACCGCGAAGTATCGCTGCTCCTCCGCCGTCCGCCGGGCCGCGAAGCCTACCCGGGCGACGTATTCTACCTGCACAGCCGCCTGCTGGAGCGTGCCGCCAAGATCATCGCCAACGATACCATCGCCAAACAGATGAACGACCTGCCCGAGAGCATCAGGCACCTCGTAAAAGGTGGTGGTTCGCTGACGGCCCTGCCGATCATCGAAACACAGGCAGGCGACGTATCTGCCTATATCCCAACGAACGTAATCTCGATCACCGACGGTCAGATCTTCCTCGAATCCAACCTGTTCAATGCCGGTATCCGTCCGGCGATCAACGTGGGTATCTCGGTTAGCCGCGTAGGGGGCAATGCCCAGATCAAGTCGATGAAGAAAGTAGCCGGTACGCTGAAACTCGACCAGGCCCTCTACCGCGAGATGGAAGCCTTCTCGAAGTTCGGTGGCGACCTCGATGCCGCTACCAAGCTGGTCATCGACAAGGGTGCCCGTAACGTGGAAATCCTCAAGCAGCCCCAGTACTCGCCCGTTCCGGTGGAGAAGCAGGTGGCGATCATTTACCTGGGTACCCAGGGTTTGATCCGTGAGGTTCCCGTGCGCCGCGTAAAGGAGTTCGAAGAAGCCTTCCTGATGGAACTCGAAGCCAAGCACCCCGACGTGCTGGCCGACTTCAAGAAGGGCGGACTCTCCGAGCAGTCGATCAAGAAAGTGACCGACCTCGCCGCCAGCATGGTGCCGCAATACAAGTAAACCGATCGGGGTGATCTCCCGGTACACAATACACCGAGCCCTCGTAGAAATACGGGGGCTTTTTGTTTGCAGTAACAGTAAACCTGCCCGCGGGTTTCGTATTATTCTGTTCAAAAATGTGCTCCTCAATCGTTGGCTGCCAAAAACAGGAACCTGTTGGGTGCGCTGCCCCCGGCAAAGTACCCAGCCCGGCACTTTTTACCAGGCAGGTGTTTTTAGATATTATATTTAAGAATGATAAGTAGAATTACCAAAAGGGAGCCGAATTCGTTCTGCAGGCTGCTAATACCTATCCCCTAATTCTGCGTAAAACCAATGCTGGCAAAGGTTTGGGCTGGATGCTATTCGTTTCTTTGCTCCTGGCCAAAACATAACAACCTCTCCATGCAATTGTATATCTACGGTATGATCCCGCGGGCCCGTTTCTACGGTGTCGCAGTGGTTCTTCTTTTGTCTTTTCTCAGCCAGGGTTCGCTCCGTGCGCAGGTAGGACCGGGTGTAATCCTACGTGCCTGCACCGACACGGTTACCGGCCGTTCCATCCTGAACCCGAATCATGCTACGGTAAGCAAGACCTTTAACGGGGTCACCTACCGCTATGCCTCCAAAACCAACCTGGGTTGGATCATGGGCGGCGATGACACCAGCTGGACAGCCAACGATATCCGCTGGCGCCCCGTGCCTTCGCCCTGCGGCGAGCCTTGCTGCGACCTCCGTCGCGGACCCGATCACCGCTTTTCCGACATCGTTTACGACGCGCAGGGCGTGGGTGTGTACATGTTCTATGATTCCGTTCGCAGCGCCGTACTCTTCCGCTTCCGCATGGGCAGCCTGATACCGGGCGCCAAAGGCTACTCCCTGCTGCTCGATACCGACCTCAGATGGGGCGCCTCCGGCTCCCAGGCCGACGCCGGCTATGTGCCCAAAACCACCGGCATCAACGGCAACCCGGGCTATGAGCTGGAAATCGTTCTGGAAACCGGCTTCGGCGTCGCTGTTTACAATGTGAATGGCGTAGGCAATCCCAGCGACAACATCCAGCAAACCCGGCGCATCTGGTATTCCGGCGCTAACCTGACGCCGGCCAAAAACTGGACGGATATGTCGCAGGTGGTGCTGGCCGCCACTACGGAGAACGGCGATCCCGACTACTTCCTCGATTTCTACCTTCCCGCATCGGTGCTCACCGGCTCAGGTTTTTTCCCCGAAGGAATCAACCAGCCGATCCGCATCGTGCCTACCACCGTGATGGCGCCCAAGCCTTCGATCGCCGGCCCCGTGTCGGACCTGTATGGCTGCGACGACTCTACCACCACGGCCTGGCAGCCCCCGGTCCGCATCGGCCGTAATGAGATTTCCGGCCTCTGTACGCCTGCGCCCCCCCTGAACACCATCTCCCTGACCAGTCCGACCGCCACCACCGCCACCGTGTCGGGTACGTGGACACCCGACACGAAAGGGTCCCGCGCCGCCACCATCTTTATCTACCGCAACAACGATACGGCCACGGCCATCGCATCCGTGTCGGTAAGCTCCGGCAACGGCGGGTCCGTTGCCTGGAGCACGACCATCAGTGCCGCCGCTGCCGGACAGATCATCACTGCCAAGGCCAGGGGCACCCATGCCTATGAATCGCGCTGGTGCTTTACCTCCAACAGCCGCACCATCCGCAGCTGCGTCGCCGGCACCGTTCCGGCCATCGGTATCAGCTGTCTCGCCAAAAACGGCATCAACGGCACCGGTTTCATCGGCGGCACGGGCTCCACCATCACCATCCGCCGGATATCCAGCACGGGCACTACCGATATTATTTCAGCGGCTCCCACGAGTCCCCTCGCCAACTCCGGACTGACCTTCAACCCGGCTACCAGCGAATGGCAGTACAACGGCGGTTGCCAGAGCGGTAACTCCAATCTTCTGCCCGGAACCTATGAAGTGTTCCAGACCAATGCCGCTGGTTGCGCCTCTTCCTCGATCTTTAGCGGTATCACCACCTCGGCACAGGGGGCCAGCATGGGCACTACCATGACACCCACGATCTCCAGCCCAACGGGCACCACCATCCCGACGACCACCACCGCCATCAGCGGCAGTTGGACGGTGGCAGCCAGCCAGGGTGTTCCGGCCATCATCCGGGTATACCGCGATGAAAACTACCTCGGCAATGCCACCATCAGCGGCAGCAGCTGGACCTTCTCGCTCAGCGGCATTACCCTTTCGGCCGGTGAAACTTTTCAAGTGCGGGCCCAGGCGGCCAATACGGCTTCGCTCAACTATTGCACCTCCGATATCACCCGTTCGGTGGTGGCTGCTCCCTGCAGCAACGCGGCGCCCTCGCTCAATGTAGATTCCGCAACCGGGCAACTGGCCCCCGGCTCGCTCATTTCCGGAACGGCCACACCCGGCGCCACGGTACGTGTCTTCAACGCGCTCCATACACAGGTGGACCAGGTCACGGCCAATGCCGGCGGGGCCTGGAGCACGTCGTACGCGGTACGGGCCAGCGGAGACGGCGCCCATTACTACGCCACGGTAACTACCGGTTGCGCCAACGCAGCTACTTCAGGTAACTACACCATCGCCACAGTCAACACCGGCAGCCAGTACTGCGGCGGAGCGACCAGCTTTTCGGTCGATGCTTCTTCAGGCGGCAGCTACACATCTGTTTATGATACGAATGGTAATCCTGTACTCGTAAATCAGAATGGAACCATGCAGCAGCAGCCCTTCTATTCGGATGCACAGTGGATCCGCGGTAGTTTTCCCACGGGGGTGAGCACCAGTAGCACCACGCGGGTCAATTTCTATGTGAACGGATCGGTCGTTAATTCGATCACGCTGTCTGCGGGTGCCACGAGCTGGGGGCCTGTGCATGTGGCCGGGCTGCTTTTCGCCGGCGCAGAACTCACCATCGCCGTTGTGGAAAGCGGCAAGACCGAATACGTTTGCAGCTCCCAGAAGATTATCTGCGCCTGCGCCCTGTCGAACACGCCCGCCAAGCCGGTCATCTCCAGCAACAGCGTTACCAGCGTCATGAGCGGGCAGCGTGCAAAAATCATCATCACCAATCCCGAGAACAACCGCTTTTACCGCCTGTATGCCCGGAGCACCAAACAACCTATTTCCGAAGGCGTCTGGTACAACACCAGCATGGGTTCGGCGATCATTGGCGGCCGGATGCTCAGCAGCAGCGACAGCCTCACCATCAATACCTACACGATCACCAGCTCGGATATAGCCGATGCGGAAGTGGTGGCGAATTCCGAGTCGGAGTCCTGCTCGGAAACGACGGCCCGCAGCATCACCTTCCTGCCTATTACGCTGCTCGATTTTCGCGGTACGCGCGAGGGCAAGGCAAACGTGTTGCGTTGGGAAAGTGTGGAGGAGGTCAATGCCGATTACTTCGAACTGCAGCGCAGCGCCAACGGGACCGACTTTACGGCTCTGACGCGGATGGCGGTGCAGGGCCCCCGTTCGCGCTACCGCTTCAACGACAGCGGGTCGCTGCGGGGTGATAATTTCTACCGTCTGCGGATGGTTGACCTCGATGGACAGTTTCGCTATAGCCGGGTGATTGTGTTGCGATCGAATGCCCCCGAGAGCGAGCAGCTCAATGCCGTGCGGCCGAATCCTTTCCGCGACCGCCTCATCTGCCCGGTGCAACTTCCGGCCGGAGGCAAGGTGCAGGCCCAACTGCGCGATGCGGCGGGCCGCCTGGTGGCGCTGCGCGAGTGGCAGCCGGGAGCCGGGCAACACGAGCTGACCCTGGAAGGGCTCGGCAGCCTGCCCGCGGGGCTCTACCTGCTGGAACTGCACACCGGCAGCACCGTGCTGCTGCGGCAGTGGGTGCAGCATCGCCCCTGATACAGCTGAATAAGGAAAAGGAAACATCCGTGTCGGAAGGAAAGTGTGGAGTGCTGACACTGCCGGGCTTGGACTGATGAACCTAGACAGGGTTCGCGCATCCTGTATCGCGCAGCGGGTGAAGCTGCGCTACAGCAGGCTGTCTGGCATAGACCGAAATCCTTTTGCCATCGTCCGGGCCCCTGTCGCGATCGATTTAACCCCGATCAACATCGTTCTGCTTCCTGCCGGGATCGTTTTGACCTATGCCGACATCGTTTCAACCTATGCCGGCATCGTTTTGACCTATGCCGACATCGTTTTGACCTATGCCGGCATCGTTTTAACCTATGCCGACATCGTTTTAACCTATGCCAACCTCTTTCTGACCGATGTTTGCCTGCCTTGTCCGAAAGCTGGCAACCCTTCAAAGCACCACGGGTTCGGTTGAGGGGGAGTTGCATAGAAAAAGCCGGCAGCTGCCGGCTTTTTTACGTTAACGTGGGTGGCTTCAGGCCTGGGCGCTGTTTTTCCGGGGGCGCCGGTTGGCAAAATGGGCTCCCAGCGTTTCGGCTGCTGCCTGTGCGGTGGCACTGCCACCCCTTTCGGCCATCTCACGCACATGCGCGTATACGGCCAGCGCCGTATCATAAGCCTCCGCCTCCGAAACGAGTAGTAGAGTCTCCAGCTCCCTGACCAGGTCTTTCAGGTGGCCGATCAGGGGGCGCAGGGTTGCTGCGTTAGCAAGATCAACCCGGAAGCCCTCCGCATCGCGATAGGCCGGCATCAGCTGCGGGCTGTTGCTGACGATTTCGGCAGCGTCTTTGGCTACGGCGCTTTTTGCGGGACCCATCATGCTCATCCGCTCACGCACGGAGGGTTCCAATTCAATGAAATGAGATTTCCAGACATTGACCAGCTCCAGGGTAGCGGTCTTCGTTTGATCGGCCAGAGCGGCGGGCAGAAGCGTCGCCATACGATTTTCACTCATAGACTACAGTGGTTTTTGATTAATGAATCGGATACCCTACCAAGTTATCACAAAATTTATTTTTGTTGGTATGCAGAAGAGAAAAGTGAGCCCTTTTAGTAATGGTTATTCAGGACCGTTTACAAAAACCGATCATTGGGGCTAAAGTCAAAAATCAAGGAATGATACCGCAGGGAGACCGGGAATGGGGGACAAACAGTAGTTCGAGCGGCTTTTTGATGTTGACTTCTGAACTGGCTAGGGATTTAGCAACAACTCTTAGAACGCCTCTTTTTCCTGGCCACTGTCTGCTAAATGTGTTTGATACATCCAGGTAGCCATCGAAATCCACTCCTTGAAAGAATAGGGCTTCGTCAGCATTTCGCTGTCAAAGGCCTCACATAAAGTTTCGTCGGAAGCCAGTGATGAGTAAGTTAATACGGTAACCGGCAACCGCTGCAGGGTAGGGTGCTTGCGAAGATGACCCAGGAAATCACGCCCATCGAAGGCTGGGAAATAAAGATCAAGAACAATCAGATCTGGAGCAGAATCAGGTGTCAGGGTGCACAAATGGTTCAAGGCCATTGCCGCACTAAAAAACGGAATTACCGAAACGGGTAATTGGCTGGCATTGAACGCTTTGCGAAGGAGTAAGATGGAATCCTCATCATCATCCACATGATAGATACGCTTGGGGTGCATATTGCAAGTTGTGGGCGCTTCTCGAATAGGTTGTCGAAGGGTAGCGAAATTCATCCTTAAACACTTAGACATTTGTAGTTCCAGAACTACAAATTTTCGATAAGGAAGTCGTTTATGCGGTCATGTTGCAGAAACGACCAACAGGTTGGCAGAATCAATCATTATTCCGGCGAGAAAGCCGTTGAGGAAATACAATGGAGATGTGTGTTCCTTCTCCTTTTTCGAAGGTGAAATGCAGGTTGCCTTGCATGAGGCGCAGCAGGTCGCGAACCAGCAAAAATCCAAACCCTTTGCCTTGGTTTTCCGTTTCCGGAGGAGCGGTTGCGCCGTCGCTGTCAAGTAAACGGCTGCGCTTGTCGGCCGGAATACCACGTCCATCATCCGACACATCCAAAATAACCTTCGAGTCGCTAAGCCTGCATTCGATGGTAACCACGCTGCCTCCGGAGTGAAGCACTGCGTTCAGCACGAGATTATACACGACGACCTGTAACGCGTCGCGGTACTGGTAGACAATCATCTCCATCGCCTGTGTGCGAATGTTTATATCGCGCTTTTGCGCGATTGGCCGCAGCAAGGCCTCCACATGCTGGCATACCTCGTAGGGTTCGAATTCTTCCGGACGCACCTGCACCTGCTGATGCTGTAGTTTGATCCAGTTGAGTAGATTGATGGAAAGAAGCTCCAGCTCCAGGGAGGTATCGTTAATAGAATCGACTGCTTTTTCGCGCAGGGCCGGGTTCAAAGCCCGGGCATTTTCGCGCATCATGGTGGTAGCCTGATGAATATATCGGAGCGGGGTAATGATATTATGGCTGATAATGCCGATAAGGCGTTCCTTGAGTTGGTTGGCCTCGGATACGAGGCGCAACTGATGCTGCATCGTTTGATAGTTTTCCTGTAACTGAGCGGTTCTTTCGGCAACCTGGAGTTCGAGCCGGCGGTTTCGTGCACGGATCCGGGCCGTGCGGCTCGCTAGTAACGAGGCAATCAACCCTGTGAGGAGCAATACCGCCAGCACCCAGGCGGGCGGTCGCAGATACCACGGCGGCTGCACCCGAAAAGAAACGGACAACTGTTGCAACTGTCCGGGATCGAAGCCCGAAAAGGTGCGGACCTGCAAGGCGTAGTTCCCCGGCCGAAGTGACGAGAAGCGGAAGGGTAGTTGTCCAGGTGTAAAAGCGATCCAGGAGGTGTCGGACTTGTCATCGGGACTGAGCAGCCGGTACCACAAATACTGATTTTCTGGTGCTCCCCAATGCGGTAGCAAAAGGTCGATGGCTACTACCTGCACCTCGGCAGGCAGCAGCGGATTGTCACGTTCCTGCAAATGACCATCTGCCGAAAGTCCCATGTGCAGCAACTGCCCGCCGGGTGGCGAGAGTTGCAGGCTGTCGGGATGAAAACGTACGGGCCCCTGAATGGACGGAAAGGAAAACGAACCATCGGGAAGCCGGAGCCAGGCGGGAATACATCCTCCGTTTAATTCGGTGCTCTGCAAGCCATCCTGTTTTCCGAGGTAATGATAGTATACCGGAATCGAAGCATCAGCGGCGGTATGGAGCGCTTTTCGCGATACCCGGAAAAGGCCATTGTTGGTGCTGATGTAAAAAAAACCGTTTCCATCAGGAGCCAGGGCATGTGCAAAGCGCAAATGGCGCGCTTTGTCGAGCGGAAGAGCACGCAGTTTCCCATTTTTCAGGGCTAATAGTCCTTCTCCATAGGTGCCGATAAACAGGGTTCCGGAGTCAAAGAGAACGTAACGCACCTGCGCTTTTTTAGTAATCCTGAGATCATCTACCCGGCCTTGCCGGACGTGAACGAAACGAATATGCGTGCCATGTGGGATAACGGTCACACCAGGGGTCAGCTCCACCGCTCCCAGCTGATCAGGATGCGCCAGCGGGCCCGAAAAGCGGCGAAGGACACGCAGGCGCTTGCCTTCCAGAAAATACAGCTGCTGCCGGCCCAGTACAAAGAGGGTGTCGCGGACATGCAGAAAGGTGAGCCAGCGGGCCGAATCAAGTGTTTGAAGCAATTCACTTTTACCATTTTCCAAATCCCGACGATACAATCGGTTATGGATCGGCTGGGAGCTATACAGGTAGCGGCCGGCCCGAAAAAGATGAACGGTTCCAGCGAAAGGCCGCTGCACAACGGCTGAAGCACCATCGTGGCCGAAGACGACACCATTGCTGTTGAGTATCCGGCCATCGGGCAGGAGTGCCTGTCCGTATGTCACCAGCAGGCCGGCACCCGCGCGTTGTGCGGGATCGCCCTGTTGCCGGAGACCCGAGGGGCTGAGCAGGTACAGGCCATTGTAGCGGTCTCCGATCAGTACCTGGCCACTGTGGGCAATCTGACGGAATACTGAAGGGGTAGCTGATTGTGGCAGCACATAGGGTAGCGGATAAGCGCTGACGCTGTCGGCTCTAACCCGAATCGCATAAAGATGGCCCTGGCTGCTGAGGATTGGGTAAGGTGTATCGGTGTCGGTTAAGAAATGCAGCGGTTCAGCCGTGGGTAAGCCTTGGGGGAGAAGGGGTTGCATCCGCTGGCGGGAATGGTCATATACCAATATGGACTGGTTATCGAACATGAATGTGCGGCCTTCCTGAGAGAAAAAGGAAACATTATTGCTAACCGACCGTAGCTTTTTAATACCCGAGGGAGATTTCAAATACAAATTCCCGAGGTAATTGATGAGCACTTCAGTCCTATTGGTGTCGGTTGCGCACATCCAGGTGGGCAGGAGGGGGTGCCGCAGAAAAACGGAGCAAATTCGTTCTAACGAGGAGGTATCGGAAAGGCCAGACAATTGTTCGCTCAATGCCTTACTGGCCGAATCGTCCAGCGCTTCCATTTTACCTCCGCTAATCCGGAAAGCCTGGTAGCGATCGCCCAAAACCATGATTCCGGGCTTATAGCCTTTGGGGAACTCGCCCATCCGGTAGATACGGCCCTCATCCAGGCCACTTGCTGAAAAGCGATAACCGTCCCAGCGTACAACGCCGGCTTCAGTGGCAATCCAGGCGAGCCCTGTGGATGGTTCCCAGGCCAGGCCTTTGATTGTGTTGGCCGGGAGCCCGCCTTCGTTATTGAAATGGCGCACGAAATAGTTCTGAGCAGCCACACCGGCCGGAATCAGGCAAACGGCCATTATCCATAAAAGGATGCGCCACGGCAAAAGCTGTTTCACAATCAGGATTTGAGCTGATAGATGGCGGCCATGTCAAGCAGTTCTTTAAAATTGACAGCGCCTGTTTTTTCAAAGATGCGGCTTTTGAGTGTGCTAACTGTATTCTTGTGCACATTCAGCGTCGCGCTGATCTGTCCAATGCTATCGCCCTGCAGCAGGTACTGAAGCACTTCCAGCTCACGCGCCGACAATTGCCCGAAAGGGCTGGTGACTTCTGGCCGGGGTGTTCGCTTTCCGGGAACCGGGCTGAATAGAAAACTTCGGAAACTTTCGAGGATTCGTTCCTGGGAGGAGCCTTTGTGCAGATACTGGTAAATCCCGAACCGATCAAGAGCAGGAGCGTAAATTTCTTCCGGAAGCATGCTGTACACTAATATAGGCAGCTGCGGATGCAGGCTACGGATGTTCGGAAGCAATTCCAATGAATTGCCGTCTTTGAACACCATGTCAATAATCAGATGGGTGGGTTCCTGCTTTCGTAATGCGGCAATCAACTCCGCACAGGAACTGGCTTCCTGAAACGAGTGGATACCCAGCCGTAACTGCAGTAGCATTTGTAGCCCTGTGCGAACGATCGTGTGATCATCGGCACATAACACCGAAATAGCAGCCGGAGCAATCATCATTTGTCAAAGGTCCATTGATTTGCGCCATTTTTTGTAGTAGCGGAACTACAAGCCATTATTTGAGAGATTTTCACAACAACTGCAGCCATTGCCAACAAACCCGATCCACAAACTAGGACCCCTCATCCGATTGTTTATCAAGTAGTTTTGATTTGTAGGGCAAGAACTACTGTTTACTAAAACAGGTTAAGTATTTTTGCTTACGATAGACAAAGAATAAAACTCTTCACTAAAGTGATGGCTTAGGTTGACGTAAGTAATTAGACGTAAGTAATTAAATGAATAACTTAAACGTGTATTTAGGCCGTTTTGATTAATAAAGAAAGGTGTATTAGATACACATCCTATTTTTACAATAGCTTTTAATACCAAACACTTAGCATTTTACCCAAAATAGTATCTGTTCTTTAAGAAATTCAGCTTATGAGCCATTACTACAATAAGATCCTGGTGGCTATCGCCGGGATAGTCAGTTTCTTCTCGGCTTCAGCTCAGGTCACTCCCGGCGTCATTATCCGTGAGTGTACCGATGCCACTACCGGGCGCACCATCCTGAATCCAACCTACAATTCAGTATTTAAGTCCTTCGGTGGTAAAACCTATCGCTATGGGTCTGCAACCAATGCCGGCTGGGTCACGAACGGCAACGATACCAGTTGGGCCGTGAATGCCATCCGCTGGCGTCCGGTTCCCTCGCCCTGCGGCGAGCCCTGCTGCGACCTGCGCCGCGGACCTGATCACCGTTTTTCCGATATCGTGTATGATGCGCAGGGCGTAGGCGTATACATGTATTACGACTCAACCAATCAGGCCGTGCTTTTCCGTTTCCGGATGGGCGATCTCATCCCCGGGGCCAAGGGCTACTCGCTGCTTCTGGATACCGACCTGCGCTGGGGAGCCACGGGTGCCAGTGCTGACGCGGGCTATGTTGCCAAAACTACCGGCATCAATGGCAATCCCGGCTATGAACTGGAGATTGTGCTGGAAACCGGTTTTGGTGTGGCGGTGTACAATGTAGACGGTGTGGGCAACCCGAGCGATCGCATCCAGCAAACCCGCCGTATCTGGTATTCGGGCTCCAACCTGACACCCGCAAAGAACTGGACCGACATGTCGCAGGTAGTGCTGGCTGCAACCAACGAAGACGGCGATCCCGACTATTTCCTGGAATTTTACCTTCCTGCCAGCGTGCTGACGGGTTCAGGCTTTTTCCCGAATGGCATCAACCAGCCCATCCGCATCGTACCCACAACGGTGATGGCGCCCAAGCCTTCCACGGCCGGCCCGATCTCGGATATCTACGGCTGCGATGATTCGACTACCACGGCCTGGCAACCACCGATCTGCATCGGCTGCAACGTGATTTCGGGTATCTGCACACCGGCCCCTACGCTGAATAGCATTTCGTTGACCTCACCTTCGGCCACCACGGCGCAGGTTTCTGGTACCTGGACACCTGATCCGAAGGGTTCGCGCAGCGCCACCATTTTCATCTTCCGGAACAACGATACCACAACGGCGATCGCATCCGTTCAGGTTACTTCTACGAATGGTGGCCAGGTTAACTGGGGCCCGCTTAACATCACCGGTGCGGCAGCCGGGCAGATTATCACCGCCAAAGCGAGGGGCACGCATGCCTACGAGTCGCGCTGGTGCTTTACCAGCAATGCCCGCACGATCACCAACTGCTCGGGTGTGGTGCCTATGGCTACATTGGATTGTATCACAAACAAAGGAGCGAACGGCAGCAACTTTTTCTGGGGCACCGGTGCTACAGCCGCCTCTACCATTATCCTGCAGCGTAATACCGGTACCGGAGGTTTCGTAAACGTTGCGCAATACCCAGGCACCGCGAACACCGAATGGGCCTTTACGGGCACGGGTAGCTTCCGCAACTGGTCGTTTAACGGCAGTTGTGCCAATAATGGCAACTCCAAGCTGGATGCGGGTGCCTATTCCGTAATTGTAAGAGATGCCAACGGCTGTACCTCCGGTTATTCATTTAGCTGTAATACCACAGGTACCGGCAATACGGGCTCCAGTGCTACACGTGCGCTTACTTGGACTGTTCCTACTACCCTGACGACTACCACAACGACCATAAGCGGCGGATTTGCTGCAGGTACCGAAGCCTTGCCCAGCGTTGTACAAGTGTTTCGCGACAGTGTGTTGCTCGGCAATGCCACCCTAACGGGCAGTCCCGTTACCGCTTGGAGTTTCAATTTGGGCAACTACACCCTGAGCAATGGTCAGGAAATTATGGTGCGCTGGGTAGCCAGTGATATTGGTACGGGTAATAACGCTACCCGCCATTGTGCCTCCGTTTTACGCAGAACGATAGCTACCCAGCCCTGCGTCAACCGCACACCCGTAGTCAACGTGGATTCGTCGGCTTCGTTCCGCCTGGTACCCGGTCAAACGATTACGGGTCTGGCGAACGCGGGCGATACCGTCCGACTGTACAATGCCAGCAACGTATTGCGCGCTACCGTGGTGGCCAATTCCGGCGGTGTCTGGAACTCGGGCTATGTTGCCCTCTCGCCTTCTGCCACTCCGAACGATGGTACCCGCTACTATGTAACGGCCCGTTCGGCGAGCTGCGCCAACCTGGCTACTTCCGCCAATTACGACATCAATACCTCTAACACACCCGATAAGTATTGCGGGGGCAGCCTGAGCTTCTCGGTCGATGCTTCGGCCGGCAATGGCACCTTTACCCCCGTGCTCAACAGTTCGGGACAGGAGGTGGGCACCCTCACCTCTGATGCGAAGTATATCAGCGGTACCTTCCCCTCGGGTGTTACCACGCCTGCCGGCAGCGGCACGCAGGCCCGAATTGTCGTCTACCTCAACGGCACCGAGATCATGTACCAGGACCTTTCCGGCGGTGTATCGTCCTGGGGCCCCATCAACGTCAGCAACCTGCTTTTCCAGGGGGCGGAGTTGACAGTGTCCTTGATCGAAATCGGCAAGGCCGAGTACCTCTGCGCCACCTATGTGATCAAATGCGCCTGCGCCACCACCAACGTTCCGCTGGCTCCGGTCATCGGCAATAGCAGTAAGCTGTCCGTGGAATCGAACCAGAAAGCCCGCGTCGTCATCACCAACCCCCGCAACAACCACTACTACCGGCTTTATTCGCGCACTACAGGCGAGGCTATGTCGGATGGTCTCTGGTATGATTCGACCATGGGCAGCCCCATTGTGGGTGGCCGTATGCTGTCGGGAACGGACAGCCTTACGATCTTCTCCTATGTCATCTCCCAATCGGATATGGTGGATGTGAAGGCGCTGGCCATCAGCACGGAGTCCTGTGAAAACACGACGGCCCGGCAGATCACCTTCCTGCCCATCGAGCTGCTCGACTTCCGGGGCCGCCGGGTAGGCAAGACCCACCAGCTGAACTGGCGTTCGGGCGAAGAGGTGAACGCCGCCTTCTACCTGGTGGAGCGCAGCACCGATGGTGTTCGTTTCAGCCGCATCGGGCTCGTGCAAACGGCCGGCTCGAACTCCACTTACCAATTCGTGGATGAGCAGCCTGCCAGCGGCGAAAACTACTATCGCCTGAAGATGGTCGATTTCGACAGCCGCTTCAAGTATAGCCCTGTGATCCTCCTGCGCGGCAACAGCGAGCAGAGCCTGACCCTCAATAAGGTGCGTCCGAATCCGTTCACCGACCGCATCCAGATGAGCATACACCTTACGAACGCCGGTCCGGTGGAACTGCAGCTGATCGACGGCGGCGGACGAATCGTTGCCGGCCAGACCCAGGCCGGTGTGCGCGGTGTCAACGACCTGCAGCTCGCGGCGCTGCCTTCGCTTCCCGCCGGTATCTACACGCTGCGGGTGGTGGCCGATGGCCGCATCTACCGCGAAAAGCTGGTGTGCGCCGGCCGTTAAGGCTGAACCCGGTTTCACGAGAAAGCCGTCCCGCCCGGGACGGCTTTTTTATGGGGTGACCGTTCGGAAGTATCGTGTCCCCCCGGCAGGGAAGCACGGTCCCCGTGGTTTCCGGTTCATACCCTTTCCGGGCAGTGTTTCTGACCGCCCCGCATTTTGGGCCTGACCTTGCCCAGGCACCGACGAAAATTTTTTCCGCCAAAAGCGGCTGACTGACAGAGAATTGTGTATTCCGGAGGCGGAATCCCGCAAAATAATTTACAAATCAGTTTGGTTTATAAAGTAAACCAGTTTACTTTTGGTTCACAAAACGGATTTATGAGAGCTTTATTCTTGTTGTTCTGCCTGTTGCTGACATCGGTTGCTTTTACACAGGTGTTACACGGCACTGTTGTCGACACGAAAGGCCAGCCGGTTGCGGGGGCCAGTGTTTCCCTGAAGGACAGCTATGATGGCGCCACGACAGACTCGGTGGGCCGGTTTTCCTTTCGCACGTCTGAGAAAGGCGGCCTGCTGCAAGTGACGGCAATCGGGTATAAGCCGGCGGAGCAAGCGGTTGTGACCGGAGCTGCGGCGGGCATCCGCTTTACGCTGAAGGAGGAGGTAACGGAGCTCAAGGCTGTGGTCATCACCGCCGGCTCTTTCGAGGCCAGCGATAAAAAGAAAGCGACGGTACTGAGCTCGATCGACATCGTGACCACCGCTTCCGCTAATGCCGATGTAACGGCCGCCGTGAAAACCCTTCCCGGCGCGCAGCAGGTGGGGGAGAGCGAAGGACTCTTCGTGCGGGGCGGCACGGCCCAGGAAACAAAGACCTTCATCGACGGCACGCTGGTCAACAACTTCTTTTTCAGTAGTGTTCCGAACGTAGCGCAGCGGGGCCGTTTTTCGCCCTTCATCTTCAAGGGAACCGTATTCAGTTCGGGCGGCTACTCGGCGCTTTACGGACAGGCCCTTTCTGCCGCACTCATCCTCGAGTCGATCGACCTGCCCGAGCAAAGTTCTGCCAACCTGGGTGTTTCTGTCATCGGGCTGAGCGGCGGCTACCAGCATCTCGCCAAAAACAAGCGCTCCAGCTGGGGTCTCAATTATAGCTATACCAATGTGGGACCGGGCTTTGCATTGCTCCGCCTGCGCGATGAGATCTTCCGTGTGCCCGTAACCCATAATGCCGATGGCAACTTCCGTATCAAAACAAAAGGAGGCATGCTGAAATACTGCGGCTACCTCAGCACCAACACACTGGGCATCCGGCAAAGGAGCCTGGATACGGCCGGCTTCAAAGACATGTTTGCACTGACCAATTACAACACCTACCACAATCTATCCTGGCGCGAGCAGCTGGGCCGCGGCTGGAAGATGCAGCTGGGCGCCTCCTACTCTACCAACCGCGACCGCATCAATGCCGAGTTCCAGGACGCCGATAACCAGAAGCAACTGCTGCCCAGACTGGAAACGCGCAACTTCGGGTTGCAGACCTTCGGGCACTATGTGAATGGCAAAGCGGTGTTCGAGTATCGGCTTAAAGGGCTGAGTGCCTTGCGCTTCGGGTCCGAATACAATTTCAGCGACGACCGTTCGGATTACCAGCTTTATACCGGCCAGGTTTTTCCCAACCGGGTTCGCGAGCACCTCAAGTCGCTGTTTGCGGAGGGAGATGTTTACCTGACCAATGCGCTGGCGGCGCGTGTGGGCATGCGGGCCGAACATTCGGCCCTGATCGGAAGGACCAACCTGGCGCCGCGGTTGTCGCTGTCGTACAAGGTAGGCAAGGAAGCCCAGGCATCGCTGGCCTATGGCGTTTTTTACCAGACGCCGGAAAACCGCTTCCTCCCCGCCGCCGCTTCTCTTGATTTCGCCCGCGCGACCCATTATATCGCCCAGTACCAGAAGGTCACGGCCCGCCGCACCTTCCGCGCGGAGTTGTTTTACAAGCGCTACGAAAGCCTGATCAAAACAGGTGTGGTAAACGGTCGCGAATCTGCGGTTTCCAGTAACGGCTACGGTCATGCGAAAGGTGTCGAGTTCTTTTGGCGCGACAAGCAGACGGTAAAGAACCTCGACTACTGGATTTCGTATTCCTACCTCGACACGCGCCGCAACTTCCTCAACTTCCCCACCGCCATCGAACCCAATTTCGCGGCCCGCCATACGGCTTCGCTGGTGATGAAGCGTTTTGTGCCCTCGCTCAAAACCATGTTCAATGCGTCGTATAGCTATGCTACGGGCCGTCCCTATTATTTCATCGGCTACAACAGCAGCACCGACAAGTTCCAGATCAACGATGCCGGCCGCACGATCGACTATCACAGTGCCAGTGTCAGCATCAACTACCTGCCGCACCTGGGCAAGAAGGGCGCTAAGGCCAATACGGTGTATGTGTTGTCGGTGTCGAACGTGATCGGCAACCTGCAGCAGTTCGGTTATCGTTATTCCAGCGATGGCCGCCGCAAGGAAGCCCTGACTCCGCCTACCAACCGCTTCATCTTCATCGGCGTGTTCTTTTCGTTCGGTGTCGATCGCTCCGAGGAGGTGATCAATGCGAATCTGTAGGGGAGCAGCTTATTGGTAAACAACCTGCCCGCATGTGGATCTGGTGGATTTGTTCTGAGTTCCGGGTTCAGTGTTCCGGGTTCCGAGTTCCGAGTTCCGAGTTCCGTGTTCTTTCCTCTCACATTTTCACGTTCTCACGTTCTCACGTTCTCACGTTCTCACGTTCTCTTGTTCTCTCCAACCTTTTACAACCCTTCACAACCTCATCAAAACCCTTCAAAACCTCTTGTTATGAACTACGATGTGACGCCTCCGGGCAAAGATCCTTACCTGTGGCAGATCGCGCGGCGCCGTGCGGGATTTCGCAGGCACCTCGCCACCTACCTGATCATGAGCACGTTTTTCTGGGCGCTCTGGTTTCTGACGGGACGTCATTCCGGTAGTGGTATTCCCTGGCCGGTGTGGCCGATGCTCGGCTGGGGCATCGGTGTGGCCCTCGATGGCTACTCCGCTTTCGGTCCGCGGCCGGAGCAAGACCCTGCGGAAGCCGAGTACCAGAAACTCCTCCGCCAGCGCAGCCCGAATCACCCAACCCCCTAAACCCCTAAACCCCTAAACCCCTGAACCCCTGAACCTACAACCTCTCACAACCTTCTCACAACCCCCCAAAACCTTCTAAAAACCTCTCACCATGAAATCTCTCTTCCTCTCCCTCGCCCTCGCCTTTTCTCTGTCGGCCCTTGCCCAGAGTCCGAAGTATGCCGGCGCTATGCAGGCCCGCATGGTCACTTTCGACACGGCGCGCACGGCAGAAACCCTGACCGACCTCGCCAATAGTTTCGAGCGTATTGCCGAAGCGGAGAAAACACAGTGGCATCCCTATTACTATGCCGCCCTCGCACACACGTATGCCGGCTACCAGCAGGTGCGGGGCAAGATGGGCGGTATGGCGGCCGTGGTGGATCCCGTAGCCGACAAAGCCGATGCCCTGCTGGCCAAAGCCGAAGCACTCAGCGCCAACAACTCAGAAATCTGGGTGGTGCGCAAGATGATTCTCTCGCTCCGCATGCTGGGCGACCCGATGAACCGCTATATGAGCCTGAAAGGACAGATCGATGCGGCGCTCGAGACGGCGCAAAAGCTCAATCCTGATAACCCGCGCATTTACCTGCTGCAGGCCCAGGATCTCTGGAACACACCGGAGCAGTTTGGCGGCAGCAAAACCGAAGCGAAGAAGTTGTTCGGGTTAGCTTTGCAGAAATTCGATAGTTTCAGGCCCGACGGTGAACTCGCGCCCAACTGGGGCCGGAAGACTGCCGAATCCTTTCTAAAATAAACCGAACCGTGTATGGATAAGCCTTTCTCCCCGGAGGACAGTCTGCTGCTCATCCGCTCGATGATCGATAAAACCCGGATGAATCTTAGCGAAAACCGCTTCTATTTCCTGTTCTGGGGTTGGGTGGTCTTTGCTGCCCTGATCGCCCAGTTTGTGCTGAAGGCACTCATAGCCTATGAAAAGCACTACCTGGTGTGGCTGGTGATTCTACCCGCCGTGCTCGTTACCCTCTTCTATGCCCGTCGCCACGACCGGCAGGGTCCGCGTACCTGGGTGGGCGATAGCATGAGTTACCTGTGGACCGGCATCGGCGTATCGTTCTTCATCCTTAGTTTTCTGATCGCCCGTTCGAAGGAAGGCTTTTATTATGCCTACCCGTTCTTCATCATGTTTTACGGGCTCGGCACGTATATCTCGGGGCGCCTGCTGCGGTTTCGTCCGCTGGTCGTCGGGGGCATCCTCAACTGGGTGCTGGCATTGGTCTGCGGATTTGTTCCCTACGATTACCAGATGCTGCTGACGGCAGGCGCCATTTTTATCAGTTACATCATCCCCGGGCATTTGCTCAACGATTCCAAAACTTCTGCATCATGACCGAAAAGCCGATGAACGAACAGGAAAGCCTGCAGTTAATCACCGAGATGATCGGGAAGGTGCGTGACAGCATCCACGACCGGGGTACCAGTGCCATTCTTTGGGGTAGTGTAATTGCCTTCTGCGGTCTGGCGAGCTTTGCCCAGATGCAGTGGGGTTTTTACATCGGCTTTGATGTGTGGATCCTTACATTGCTCGCCCTGGCACCGCAAATATTCATTTCCATTCGGGAACGCCGTGAGCGCCGGGTGTGGTCGCACATGCAGGAGGCGATGAATGCCGTGTGGCTGGTGTATGGTGTCAGCCTTTTCGCTCTGGTTTTCTATCTCAACACCGTACCCGATACCACCGACCGCCTGCTGGCCGCAGAGGGCATTGTGGTACTGCAACAAAAAGGCGGACTGACCACGGCCACCGGTATGTTCATACCCAGCTCCGGCAGCCTGTTGCTGCTGCTGTATGCATTTCCGACGCTTACCACCGGCCTTGCCCGCCGCTTCCGGCCCATGCTCGTCGGTGCCGCTTTATGCTACGTGTTCTTCGTGCTGTCCTGTTTCACCAATACTGCTTACGACATGCTGCTCAATGGCCTGGCGGGTATCTGCAACTGGCTTGTTCCCGGCCTGATCCTCCGCCGCCGTTTCCTGCGCGGGAAAGCTGCTGCCCATGTTTAAAGACCTCGATCCCATATTGCATTCGCAACTCCGCCTGGCGTTGGTTTCCCTCCTCATTGGCGTGAAGGAGGCCGAATTCACCTTCCTGCGCGAGAAAACGGGCGCCACCGCCGGCAACCTGAGCGTGCAGGTGCAGAAACTCAAGGAGGCTGGCTATATCGATGTGACCAAACAGTTCAAGGATAATTACCCGCAGACACTTTGTAGAATTACGGAGAAGGGGATTGATGCCTTTGAGGCCTATGTGAAGGCGCTGCAGGGGTATATCGGGAAGTAAGTTCGATATTCCCGCACCCTACGCACGAGGCAGCACGGATCTGCATTTGCCTTCCGGCGGATTCGCATGCCCTTGAGCAGGGCAGAGCCGCAGTTCATCCCAGTTCAGCTTGCATTACGCTGAACCTTTTTTCTCTTCCCCTGTTTTACCAATTCATTATCGCACATTAATCTGGCTTCCCCCGAACTTCGAACTTCGATATCCGTTATTCGTTATTCCTCATGCCTGTCATTTCCGTCTCCGGCCTCAGCAAACACTATCCCAACCTCAAGGCGGTCGACGACCTTTCGTTTTCCGTGCCGGAGGGCGTGGTTTATGGCTTCCTCGGACAAAACGGCGCCGGGAAAAGCACCACCATCCGCATGCTGCTGACCCTGGTGCAGCCCAGCGCCGGTGCCATCGAGCTGTTTGGCAAGGAACTGCGTACCCACCGCCGGGAGGTACTCGCGCAGATCGGCGCCGTCATTGAGCGCCCCGACCTGTATAAATACCTTTCCGCCTACGACAATGTGCGCATTATGGCCGAACTGAGCGGGATGCTTCCTTCAAAGGCGGCCATCATGCGGCAACTGGAAGTGGTTGGACTAGCCGGGCGCGAGCACGATAAGGCGAAAACCTTTTCGCAGGGGATGAAACAGCGCCTCGGCCTGGCCTGTGCGCTGATTCATAATCCCAGGCTCCTGATTCTGGATGAGCCTACCAACGGGCTCGATCCGCAGGGGATTGCCGATGTGCGCGAACTGATCCGCCGCCTGAGCCGGGAAGAAGGCAAAACGATACTCGTTTCTTCGCACTTGCTGAGCGAGGTGGAGCAGGTAGCCGATCACCTGCTGATTATCGACCGGGGCCGCAAGGTGGCCGAGGGGCGTGTGGCCGAGCTGCTGAATCCCTCCGACATGCTGGTAGAGCTGAGCACCACCAACGACCCGGCAACCCGCCGGCTGCTTTCCGAAACCTCCTGGTTACGGGTGCTTCAGCCAGATCCCGAACGGCTGCTGCTGCGCATGGCCCGCAACGAGGTGCCGGTGCTCACGCGCGATCTGGTGGAGCGGGGTGTAGCAATATTAGCGGTGCAGCCCCGTCATTCGCTTGAAGATTATTTCCTCTCCATAACCCGAAAAGAAGATGTGGACGCTCGTCCGGCTGGAACTGTTTAAGATTGCGCGCAAGCCGCGTACCTATATCGCCTTCGGTGCCGTAGCCGCTATCGTGTGGCTGTTGCAACTCGCCATGTATTCCGACGGCGCTACGTACCTCGGCTTTGCCCTGCAGGCCGTAGAGAGCACCTTCTCGCTGAGCGGCCGTATCATCAATGGCTGGTTCGTTTGCTTTGTGATCCTGCAGACCCTGCTGGTGCATGTGCCTTTGCTCATTGCCCTTGTTGCCGGCGACAGCATTGCCGGCGAAGCCAACATGGGCACCCTCCGGCTTGTATTTTCACGGCCGGTGAGCCGTACGCAGTTGCTGCTCGGAAAATTCCTGGCGGCTATGGTTTACACGATGCTCCTGCTGGTGTTCATGGCTCTGCTGGCCCTGGGTGGCTCACTTCTTTTTTTCGGCCGCGGCGATCTGATCATTCTGCAAAGCGAGCAGATCGTGATCCTCGATAATGCCGACGTGCTCTGGCGCTACGCGGCCGCTTTTGGTTTTGCCGCCCTGGCCATGACTACCGTGGCGTCACTGGCTTTTTTCTTTTCGGCATTCGCCGAGAACGCTGTTGGCCCCATCATCGCAACCATGAGCGTGATCATCGTGTGTACCATCCTCACCACCATGGATATTCCGCTGTTCAATGCGCTGAAGCCCTACCTGTTCACCAACCATATGCTCAACTGGAAGGGCTTTTTTGAACGTCCTGTCGACGGACCCGAGATCGCGAAGTCCGCTGGCATCCTCCTACTGCACGTGGTGTTACTTCTGGGCGCCACCGTATGGGTGACCCGAAAAAAAGATATCCTTTCCTGATATGAAACCTATGAAACAGCTACTACCCCTGCTTTTGTTACTCGCCGTTGTTCCTGCATCCGGACAGGACGCCACAACCCTGGTGAAGCTGGTGAAGACCCGCCTCGATAAGGTGCGCGATTACCAGGCGGCGGCCACCATGGAAATTAGTGTGCCTTTTATCAACGCGCCCCGCTCTGAGGTGCGTGTGTTCTATCGCAATCCCGACAAATTCCGCGTGCAGAAGCCCGATGGCATATCCGTTCTGCCGAAGGGCGGCGTTCGCGTCAACATGGCTTCTTTGCTGGCCGGCAGTAATTATACGGTGGTAGATGCCGGTTCCGTCACCGAGAGCGGAGTCAGCCTGAGAGTGGTGAAGCTGCTGCCCCTGGAGGAAGGCGGAGAAGTAGTACTCTCCACGCTCTACATCGACCCGGCACAGCAGGTGATCCGTAGAAGTACGGTGGTGTCCAAAGATGGCGGAAGCTACGAGATGTTACTCGATTATGGCAGGTATACCTCCTGGGGACTTCCCGACAAGGTAACCTTCGTATTCGCCGCGAAAGACTTCCGTCTGCCCAAGGGTGTCACCTTTGACTACGACAAAGGCGAGAAGAAGGTAGTTCCGAAAGGAGATGGCAAAGGAAGGGTGACGCTGACCTATTCGACCTATACGATCAATAAGGGGGTGGGGGAGAAGGCGTTTGTTGATTAGCAGATATGCCGATGTGCAGATGTGCCGATTTGTGCACGGGCGCATTGGCTGGTACAATGATTGGTGTTGGTTTTAGATGATGTTTTTAACACCATAATGCAGGTGGAATTTCCCAGGTTTTTATGGTCTTTTTCTGTTGCTTTTTGATTGTCGGTTAGCGACTTTGCAGGAGAATAGACACCATGACGCAGCAGCCTTATAAAAAGGAGAACGAGGTAATGAACCTGGCCTTTGAGTTTGCGTTAAATATCATTGCTTATACCGAGGAACTGGAAGCAATGAAACGTTTTAATCTCGCTAACCAGTTATTTCGCAGTGGAACAGCTATTCATGCGCATATTCGCGAGGCACAGAACGCTGAAAGCCGGCTGACTTCCTTCATAAAATGAAAATAGCGGCAAAGGAGGCAGACGAAACCGAGGGCTGGTTCCTGCTCTGTACTTACGCACCTTCCTATCCCAATCCAACTATCTTGTTAGAAAAGTTGCCTTCAATCATGAAGCTTCTAAATAAGATCATTACCTCTACCCGCTGCTGTAAAAGCTGACAATTCCTACCGGCAAAACCAATATTAACTTCTATTGCCGATAGCACTCCTGCACATCTGCACATCACCACATCAGCACATCAGCACATCATCACCCAATCGTCTCATCAATCCGCTCGTCCTCCACATTCTTCAGCACCTCCGATGTGATCTTCCGCAGCGGGTTGCGGTTACGTTCTTCGTAGCCACGGCGACGGTTGATGATATCGATACATTCGAAGACGGCAGTGGTGAAGGAAGTCGCATCGGCACTGCCTTTACCGGCGATGTCGAAGGCGGTGCCGTGGTCGGGTGAGGTGCGCACGAAGGGTAGGCCGGCCGTGAAATTCACGCCTTCTCCCACCGCAATGGTCTTGAAAGGAATGAGTCCCTGATCGTGGTACATGGCCAGCACGCCGTCGAACTGCAGGTAGGAACGGCGGGCAAAAAAGGCGTCGGCGCTATACGGACCAAAAGCCAAAATATTGTTGTTCTTACCGTCTTTGATGGCAGGGCGGATGATGGTTTCTTCCTCGGTTCCGATCAGTCCTTCGTCCCCGGCATGCGGGTTGAGGCCCAGCACGGCGATCTTGGGTTTGTCGATCCCGAAGTCTTTGCGGAGGCTGTGATACAGCAGTTGCAGCTTGGTAAAGATTTTCTGGCGGCTCAGTTGGGCCGGCACATCCTTCACCGGCACGTGCTCGGTCACCAGCGCCACACGGATGTTTTCTGCATAGAGTAGCATCAGCACATCGGGGGCTTTGGCGGCGTCTTTGAAGAAGGGCGTATGACCGGTATAGGCAAACTGCTCCGATTGTACGTTTTTTTTGTGGATGGGAGCAGTTACGATGCCCTGGATATGTCCTTCAAGCAGGGCCTGGGTGGCGGCCTGCAGCGATTGTACGGCAAAGGAGCCACCACTGTCATTCAGCTGTCCGGGTGTAACGGCCACATCTTCCTCCCAGCAGTTCACCACATTGACCTGCTTCGGGTTGATTTTTGCAAGTTCCTTTACCACCTGGTAGTTCAGGTTGTATTCGGTCAGTGTCTTCTTGTAAAAGTTGATGAGCTTGTTGGAGCCAAAGATTACCGGGGTACAATGTTCGAGCAGGCGGCTATCCGAAAAAGTCTTGATGATGAGTTCGGTGCCGATCCCGTTCAGGTCGCCGCAGGTGATGCCGATGACAGGTTTTTGCATACGCAAATGTACGGGTTCAGGGGTTCAGGGGTTCAGGGGGTTCAGGAGGTTTAGGAAGGTTTGGGAGTTCAGTAAGGTTTCTGTGGCCTGCTACGGCATAAACTTTTTACTGAACCTACTAAACCCTCTAAACCCTTTAAACCCTCCGAACTCCCAGAATCATTCTAATCCTTTTCCCTGACCTTTGTCCCATGTACACCCTCAAGAAATCCCTTGGCCAGCATTTTCTGAAAGACGACAACGTTTGCCGGAAGATTGTATCGGCCCTGCAGGCGCATTCTTTCGAGCGGCTGCTGGAGGTAGGTCCGGGCGGTGGCGCCCTTACCCGTTTTTTGCTGGAGCTGCCGGGTATCGATTTCCGGGCCGTGGAGGTCGACGACGAGAAGGTGCAGTATCTCGGTAAAACCTACCCGGCACTGGAGGGTAAACTGATCCACCGGAGTTTTCTCGACATTGCTCCGCCTTTTGAGGGTGCCTTTACCGTGGTGGGCAATTTTCCCTATAATATTTCCACCGAGATCGTCTTCAAGGTAATTGAATGGCGCAGCCAGGTAGAAACCATGGTCGGCATGTTTCAGAAGGAGGTGGCGCAACGGCTGGCGGCCCCTTCCGGAAATAAAGTGTATGGCGTCACCTCGGTGCTGACTCAGGCTTTTTTCGATGTCGAATACCTGTTTGATGTAGCGCAGGGCGCTTTCAATCCGCCACCCAAGGTGATGAGTGGCGTCATCCGGATGCGTCCGCGAGCGGAACCCCTGGCCCTCGCCTCGGAACGGAAATTGTTTACACTCGTAAAGGTGGCCTTCAATCAGCGGCGCAAGACCCTGCGCAATGCCGTGAAGCCGCTCTTCGCCGATACCGAATTGCAGGACGAACTGTTTAACCGGCGTGCCGAGCAACTGAGCGTTTCTGAATTTGCCGCCCTAACCTTCCGCATGCAATGAAAACCGTACTGATTTCCGCACCCGCCCATCCTTTCCTGAAAGAATACCTCGAGCAGCAAGGCTTCCTGGTGCAGGATGCACCTGGCATCACCTACGAAGAACTGGCCGACCGGGTCGCAGACCTGGAGGGACTAGTGGTCACCACCCGCCTGAAGATCGACGCTCCCCTGCTGGCGCGGGCGGAGCGGCTCAAATGGATCGGCCGGCTGGGCAGCGGGATGGAACTCATCGATACCGCCTTTGCGCGCAGCAAGGGAATTGTTTGTGTCAGCACACCCGAGGGCAACCGCAACGCCGTTGCCGAGCATGCACTGGCCCTGTTGCTGAACCTAATGAACCGGGTCACGATCTCCTTCAACGAAGTGAAAGAGGGCCTTTGGCGGCGCAATGAAAACCGTGGTACCGAACTCTCCGGAAAAACCGTTGGCATCATCGGCTATGGCAATACCGGCAGTGCCTTTGCCGCCCTGCTGGCCGGCTTTGGCGTTACCGTGCTCGCTTGCGACAAATACCGCAACGGGTACACGGATGGCTATATCCGCGAAGCCAAACTGGAGCAGATACAAGCCGAGTCGGATGTGATCTCCCTGCATCTGCCGCTCACTGCCGAGACGCGGCATTTCGCCAATGACGCTTTCTTTGCAGGCCTGCAACGGAGGCCCTGGTTCCTGAACACCTGCCGCGGACCGGTTACCGATACGGCCGCTCTTCTCCGTGCCTTGGAAGCCCAACAGATCGCCGCTGCCGGACTGGATGTGCTGGAGAATGAAAAGCTGCACACTTATACCGACACAGAAAGGCTGCAACTCGGGCAATTGTGCGCACACCCCGCAGTCATCGTTACACCGCATATTGCAGGCTACAGCTACGAAGCCTACCGAAAGATGTCGGAAGTGCTGGCAAGGAAGCTCGGAGAGCAGGGGCTGGTGTAGGTTTTAGGAGGCTTTGTGTGTTTGGATGGTTTTGAGGGGTTGTGCGGGGTGCGCGAGTCGGTAGGTTTTACGAAAGGATCCGGTGGTGTTTGATGGAGATCTTCCGGCCGAATTTTTCCTATATTTGTTTTTATCCACGGCAACGCTTCGGTGAAATACTGAGGCGTTGCTCTTTTTTTCATTAATCTCAACCGAACGACCATGAGTGGAATTCAATATGTGACCAAGGAGACGCTCGAGCTGATGAAGGCCGAGCTGCAGCATATGAAGGCCGTTGAGCGCCCGGCAGCATCCCGTGCCATTGCAGAAGCCCGCGAAAAAGGGGATCTCCGCGAGAATGCCGAGTATGATGCCGCCAAGGAAGCACAGGGCCTGTTGGAAGCAAAGATCGCCCAGCTCGAAGGCCAGATCGCCAGTGCCCGTGTGGTAGACGAAAGCACCATCGATACCAGCAAGGTTTCTATCCTGACCCGGGTCAAACTAACGAATCTCATTAACAATAAGGAAGTGACCTACCAGATCGTTTCCGAAAAGGAAGCCGACCTGAAGAGTGGCAAGATCTCCGTGACCTCACCCATCGGTAAAGGCCTGCTCGGCAAGGTGGTTGGTGATGTAGCCGAGGTGACCGTGCCTGCCGGAACGATGAAGTTCCGGGTGGAAGAGATCTCTGTTTGATCCGACATTAGTCCAACTTTCGCAGCAGCCCCTCGTCCGAAGCGAGGGGTTACTGTTTCTAGTCATCCCTATCTAATGCTCAACGTACGAGGAGGCATGATGAACACCTCAGTGAAAATTGACGGTGGCGCATTGCATATTGTTCATTTTTCCCATTTTTGTCGCATGAGCATTTTCACCAAAATCATCAACGGCGAGATTCCTTCCTACACCATCGCCGAAAACGAGAACTTTTTTGCTTTTCTCGACATTTTTCCGCTGCGTGAGGGGCATGTGCTGGTGATTCCGAAGCAGGAAGTAGACAAGATCTACGAACTGCCGCAGGAGGTGTTGTCGGAAATGCTGGTGTTTGCACAGCCTATTGCCAAAGCCATCGAGAAGGCATTCGGAAAGCGCGTAGGCATGGCCGTTATCGGGCTCGAAGTGCCGCATGCCCATCTGCATCTCGTTCCCATTTCTTCGTCGAATGATTTGAATTTTACGCAACCAAAACTAAAGGTGAGTACGGAGCAACTGCAGGAAGCCCGCGACAAAATTCTGACGCATTTGAGCGATCAGGGGCAGGGATAGTGAAACCAGGTCGCTGTTTCTCCGTTGGTATCTGAAAAGCGGAGCTGTCGGAGCCGGTTGAAGCTGTCGTGTACGTATACGTAGTTATACCTGTAGGTTACTGAGTTATTCGGGGGCGTGATGCCCTGAATGACCTGTCCGCTGAACACTAAGGGCAGCTCCCGATAAATTGCCGACGGCTCGAGACCCCAGGTGAAGCCCAGGGCAGGATCAAATTTCCCCGGGTTCGCGGCGGGAGTATAACGGTACTGCCAGAGTAGGCCGGCACTGCTATCCCCCGGCGTTACCCGTATGGAGGTTATGTTGGCGCCGGTCCAGGTAAGTATTTGCGTTTCGATGTTCATCAATGTCTGCACCTGGTTGTTGCCGTAAGTTCTTGTAGTGCGCACCGAATCGAGGCGGCTGCTGCTGTAGTAAAAATCACTACGCGTGTGCGCGCGCATGATTTGGGAATTAGGGTCACCGACAGACACGAGCCGCATGAGCGATCCGTTGCTGTTATAGAACAGGGAGTCGATGCCGAGAAGAGTGGTTTGGTAAGCATGCACAAGTGCCAGCCGGCCGCCATCATAGCTGTAGAGCCGGTAGCGTGTGGGGGATTCGAAAGCTCTTGTCAGACGACCTCCCGAGTACTGGAATGAAGTTGTCAGCGGAGTCGAAAAAGGAATGTTCGATACCCGCGTTGTTGACGAATCGGGAAGGCAGGCCGCGCTAGGCGCAGGCGGAAGGGTGGCGTCGGAGGGGCGTCCGGAGTCTGTTGTCTGTTTACTGCAACCGGCCATGCCGCAAGCGATGATCATGAAAAGCGGTAACGCTAGTGATGGCTGTATCATAGTGGTTGCGAATATGCCAATTTAGACAATCAGATTCACTTGTGGAGCGGGATTTGGCCTTATGAACCAAGCCGCCCCGGGTTCTGCGCCAGGAAGCGGTCCCAGTCGGATGCGGCTTTGGCTTTACGAGGATTGCGGGCCCGGCCTGTGCTCTTCTGCGCCTGGGGCAGCCCATCGGAAAAGAAATGGCAGATCGCCACGGCCAGGGCATCGGTCGCATCATAGCTTTTGGGTGTGCCTTCGATCTGTACAAGCCGTTGCAGCATGCTCCACACCTGCTCTTTGTCGGCATTACCGTTGCCGGTGATGGCCTGCTTCACCCGTTTGGGCGAATACTCCGTAACCGGGATGCCGCTACTCATGGCGGCAGCGATGGCCACTCCCTGTGCTCTGCCCAGTTTCAGCATCGACTGTACGTTTTTTCCAAAAAAGGGTGCTTCGATGGCAAAGGTTTGCGGACGGTACTGCCGTACCAGGTCGGTCACCTTTTCATGGATCAGCTGCAGGCGCACGTAGTTGTCTTCCTTCACGGGCAGCCTGAGTGCATCCACCTCCAACACCCGGATCTCATTGCCCGATACGGCAATAAGGCCGTAACCCATGACCACGGTGCCAGGGTCGATACCCAGAATGATTTTGGAGGAGTTTTGCAAGGGGATGGTAAATTTACAGTGATGCGGGCCGGTAAAATTAGTAAAAAATTTAGCAATTACTTCCTTGGTCCCCTGCTCTTTGTGTGGCTTTTGTTTTCGATCAGCACGGTTATTCGGGGGCAGGCTCACCTGCTTCAATCCTGGAGCACCATCCGCACCTCCTTTGGAAGTCCGCGGATCCTCCTGCTGGTAACCGTGGCGTTGCTCATGCTGGTAAACTGGGGCATTGAGGCCCTCAAGTGGCGCCTGCTGGTGCGTCCGGTGCAGCCGGTATCTTTTGGGCAGGCTTTCAAAGCCGTTCTATCAGGCGTTTCCTTTTCCATCAGCACGCCCAACAGGGTGGGCGAGTACCTCGGGCGCATGCTCTACATGCCCGAAGGCAAGCGGCTCCGGATCGTAGCGCTGACCCTCATCGGCAGTTGTGCGCAGTTACTGGTCACCTTATGGGTCGGAACTCTCTGCTTTCTTTTACTGCGGGCGAAACTGGTCGGTTCGGGTCTGCTTCATCCGATCATGTGGCGCTTCGGTGCTTTCAGCCTACTGCTGGGTTCCTGCTTTTTAACATTGTTTTATTTTCATATCGCAACCCTCGAGCGCTGGCTGGAACGCGCTGTACGCAAGGCTTCCTGGCTTTACCTGGTGGAGGCGCTCAAGGAGTTCGGGATGCAACGCCTGGGGCGTTTATTGCTTCTATCTGCTGTACGGTACCTGGTATTCGTGATACAATACGTTTTAGCTTTTCGTTTTTTTCACGTTGACGTATCATTGCTTAGTGCCGCGGGTGTAATGGGACTGGTATTCCTGGCGCTGGCAGTCATCCCAAGTGTGGTGCTGCTGGAAGTAGGAATACGGGGGCAGGTAAGCCTCAAGCTGATCGGTATCTTCTCGGCCAACAGCCTGGGAATCCTGCTGACAACGGTCGCCATATGGCTCATCAACCTGGTGATTCCTGCGCTGGCAGGGAGCATCCTGATTTTGGGAATAAAAATCTTTAAACAGCGATATGAAGACAGTTAACATGCTGATGACCGCGGGCCTGAGCTTCCTGGTACTCGGCGGTAGTGCCGGCACACAGCAGGAGCAGGTGTCTTTTGGCGCACGTCCCGACGAGTTTTGTGGCACCCGCAACGTGGCCTTTCAGAACGGCGAAGTACTGTCGTTTAACATCTATTACTCCATTATCGGGATTTACGTGAATGCGGCCAATGCCACGTTTCATGTCAACCAGGAGCGGCTGAACAACAAGCCGGTTTATCATATCGTTGGACAGGGGCAGACCACCTCATCCGTTTCGTGGGTAGCCAAAGTCAATGACCGTTTCGAAACCTTCATGGATGCCGAAACCCTGCAACCGTATAAATACGTGCGTGACATCCATGAGAGCAGCTATAAGAAGTTCGAGTCGGTGACCTTCAACCGCACCGCCAACACGGCCATCACCAACGAGGGCGTTTATAAGGTTCCCTCCTGCATACAGGACGTACTGAGTTCGCTTTATTACGCCCGCAATATCGATTTCAACAACTATAAGCCGGGCGATAAGATCTCGTTCAACATGTTCCTCGACAACGAGGTATACCAGATGTATATCAAGTATGAAGGCCGCGAGAACGTCAAAACCCGCTACGGCAAGTTCCGGGCCATCAAAATCAAGCCCCTGCTGCTGAAAGGCAATGTGTTCGAGGGTGGAGAGAAGATGACGGTATGGGTCAGCGACGACGAGAATCATATTCCCCTGCGTGCCGAAACGCCGCTCCGCGTGGGCTCGATCAAAGTAGACATGATGGGCTACCAAAACCTGCGGTACCCGCTGTCGAGTCTGAAGAGCCTCCGGTGAAAATCGAATATCGAACAGGCAGTATCGAATGTCGAAATAAAGAAAGCAGCGCCCCGCGCTGCTTTCTTTATCTAAAATTAGCAATACTCAATGCTCAGCAATCAATGTTCAGGCAAGCCTGATAGTCACATAAGCCCTTGAAAACGGGATATGGAACATTGCCTATTCCATATTTCCCTTCTGATCACCCGCACCGTACTTCTACATTCGAAATTCAACATTCATAATTCGATATTCCCTAGAGTTCCTCCAGTCTGAACTCCGCTCCCATCCTGATTCCTTTCTCCGTCTTTGCCAGTTCGCAGCATTCGCGCTGATGATCGTGCTCAAAGAAGAGTACGTAATTGTTGGCAGCAGCTTCGGTCAGAAAGCTCTTCTTTTCGGATAGGGTCGTGAGTGGACGCGTATCATAAGCCATTACATAGGGAACAGGAATATGTCCGGCAGAAGGAAGCAGGTCGGCCATGAAGATGATGGTGCGGCCCTTGTAGTTGAGCTGGGGCAGCATCATCTTTTCGGTATGTCCATTTACAAAGCGCACCTTCATGTTGGCGCTGAAAGCTGCTTCCGCCAGGCGGTCGCCGGACGCTTCGGGCGCATCCACGAACTTCAGCTGCCCGCTTTCCTGAATCGGGAGGATGTTCTCTTTGAGGAAAGAGGCCTTTTCACGGTCGTTGGGCTGCACGGCCCACTGCCAGTGCTTTTCATTGCTCCAGTATGTTGCGTTCGGAAAGGCCGGCACCAGCTTGTCGCCCTGGCGCTCGATGGAGCCACCGCAATGATCGAAGTGCAGGTGGGTCAGAAACACATCGGTAATGTCGCTGCGGTGAAAGCCATGGGCGGCAAGACTTTTGTCGAGCGTATCGTCGCCATGCAGGTAATAGTGGCCAAAGAACTTCGCATCCTGCTTATTGCCGATCCCGTTGTCGATCAGGATCAGCCGGCCTTCGTCTTCCACCAGCAGGCAACGCATGGCCCAGGTGCACATATTGTTTTCATCCGGCTGATTGAGCTTTTGCCACATGCTTTTGGGCACCACGCCAAACATGGCGCCGCCATCGAGTTTGAAGTTGCCGGTGTTGATCGAATAGAGGTTCATGGATGGGGAGTTTAGGGTTCGTTGTTCTTTGTTTTCGCGTGCGCAGTTTCGGGTTCTGTGTTTTGGGTTCCGAGGAAGAGCACCATGCAGTCCCTGCCTGAAACTCACGTAGAAACTTTCTGCTGACGCAAGGTAATATAAAGACCAACGAGGCCGATGGCGAAAAAGACGACCAGCGCCAGCACCGAGTTCCGTTGTGATCCGGTGAGTTCGTTAATGTAGCCGAAAGAGAACATGCCAATGACGATCGCGATCTTTTCGGTGACATCGAAGAAGCTGAAGAAAGAGGTGGTGTCTTTTGTATCGGGCATCAGTTTGGCGTAGGTGCTGCGGCTCAGGCTCTGGATGCCACCCATAACAAACCCGACAGCGGCGGCCAGTCCATAAAAGGCATATACATCGCCCACCGGCAGCAGGTAGCCACCGATGCACAGGCCGATCCAGAACACCACGCAGCACATCAGCGCGCGGATGTTTCCGATCTTTTCGGAGAGCCGCGAGATCAGCAGCGCGCCCGGAACGGCGATCAGCTGGATGAGTACGATCGCGATGATCAGGTTGTTGGTCGGGATGCGGAGTTCGCTTTTGCCATAAAGGGCTGCAGCCAGCATTACCGTTTGCACGCCCATATTGTAGAAAAAGAAAGACGCGAGGAAGCGTTTGAGTACGGGCATCTCACCGAGCTGGGTCATCACCTTGCGCAGCTCCTTGTAGCCGGCGAGCAGCGCCTGGCGGGGGCGGTCGGAAACAGCAGGCCGGGGTAACCGGCGCAGGGGCACCTGCGCGAAGCCGAACCACCAGAGCGCAACGGCCAGAAAGGAAACCTGGAACTCGATAAAGCTGCCCTTGCCGCCGCCGCCCAGCATTTCGGGAAAGAAAACGAATACAAAGCAGATCGCCTGCAGTAGTACGGAGCCGACATAGCCATAGGCAAAGCCACGGGCCGAGACGCGGTCGCGATCTTCAGGTGCCGCAATTTCCGGGAGATAAGAGTTATAAAATACCAACGACGACCAATAGCCGATGCAGGCAACGATCATGCAGAGGATGCCAATGGCCAGGTAGTTATTGTAGTTAGGCGTAAAGAAGAAGAGTCCGGCGCAGGCCAGGCTACCCATGGTCAGAAAGAAGGCCATGAACGTCTTCTTGTTGCCGCGGGTGTCGGCTATGGACGACAACAGCGGCGACAGGAGTGCCACCACCATAAAGGCTACGGCAAGCGCGTAGTTATACAAGGAGGTGTTGACGAAGCTGCGGCCCAGAAAGCGCACCTGGTCTTCGATGACCTGTCCGGCTTTATCCGTCTTAGAGGTAATGCCTTCGTAGTAGGCCGGGAAGATGGTGGACGTGATCACCAGGTTATAGGCGCTGTTGGCCCAGTCGTAGAGGGCCCAGGCATTGATGATCTTTTTGGGCGCGGTCTTCCGGGTCGTGCCTTCCGATATGGGCTCCGGATACAGGTCGGTTTGCATGCAGCAAATTTTGGAAGCTAAATGTAAGCAAGTGTCGCCACAAAGGAGGGGGACTTACTTTTCGAAAGCTCCCATAGCGATCAGGATCAGGAGCATGATGCCCACGAAGATGCGGTAGAGGCCGAAGATGCGGAAGCCGTAGGCTTTCAGGTAATTGATGAAAAAGCGGATGGCCAGCAGTGCTACCACGAAAGCCACTACATTGCCTACGGCGAAGGCGATCATGTTTTCGCTCGACGAGGCGATCAGCTCATAACCCCGCTGCGGAATACCGTCTTCTTCCCATTTTTTCAGAAAGAGGGAATACCCGGTGGCGGCGCACATGGTGGGAACCGCCAGAAAAAAAGAGAACTCTGCGGCTACGTTGCGGGTCAGTTTCTGCTGCATCCCCCCGATAATGGAGGCGGCCGAGCGGCTCACCCCCGGGATCATAGACACCACCTGCCAGAGACCAATGGCGAAGGCGTTGCCAAAGGAGATCTGCTCGTCGGAACGAACCTTGGGATTGTTGAAGAAATTGTCGATGAACAACAGGACAATGCCGCCGATGAGGAGCGACAGGGCCACCGTAAGCGGACTCTCCATCAATTCATCGATCTGGTCGTTGAAAAGGAAGCCGAAAAGCAGCGCAGGCAGCACACCCACCGCCAGTTTCGCGTAAAACTTCCAGTTGGTTACCTGCACAAAGCGTTTCCAGTAAAGGACCACCACCGCCATGATGGCGCCCAGTTGTATGGCTACTTCAAAAAGTTTGGTGAAGTCGCTGTCGCTGATGCCGAGCAGCGCACTGGTAATCACCATATGTCCGGTTGAGGAAACAGGGAGAAACTCCGTCAGGCCTTCGACGATGGCGATGATGATAGCGTGGAAAACGTTCATGCGGCGCGCGCGGGTTTAGCTTTTGCGGGGCTGACGGAAGATGGCGTAGATCGAGATCACCAGTCCGGCCAGGATAACAATCGGGGCAACGGTGATCCGGCGGGCGCTGTACACCTCGCTGGCGTTAAACACATTCGGATCTTCGCTCCGGCCACCGGCCATCAACAGGAAACCCAGGATGATCACGGCCGCGCCAATACCCATCCACAGCTTGTTTTCCTTGTGGAAGAGCGGCTTTTCGCTCAGTTTCGGCGTTTCTTTATAGGAAGGACGACGGGTTGTGGTACTCATAAGGCGGCAAGATATTAACGAATAACGAATATCGAATAACGAATATCGAGTGTTTTTAATATTCGACACTTAATACGCAATGTTCATGGGCCTGGTGGCTATTGGGCCTCCTTAAAGGTTGATTGCTGAGCATTGCGTATGGAGCATTTAAGTCAGGAAAGCAGCGCGGGGCGCTGCTTTCCTGACTTCGATATACTTCACTCGATATTCGATATTCGATATTCAATAGAGCTCGTCCAGCTTCATTTTCAGATATTTCAGCACGCTCCGGTAGGTGCTGATGAAGGTGATGCTGACGCCGATGATCAGCAATCCGAGGAAGAGCAGGAAGAAGAGGTTGCGGTCGAAAAGGGCACTGAACTCGGGCATGAAACTCTCGGCCAGCAAAATCAGCCCATAGAGGGCCACCGTGGCAATGACAGCCGCCAGGGCGCCGTTCAATACGGCGCGGATGTTGAGGGGACGGGCAATGAAGCCGCGGGTAGCCCCCACCATCTGCATGGTTTTAATCAGGAAGCGGTTCGAGAACATGGCGAGGCGAATGGTATTGTCGATCAGCACAATTACGGAAACGGCTACCAGGATCACGATGGCCAGCAGGATGAAGGTGGCATTGCGGAACGTGCGCTGCATCGAGCCTACTGCCACTTTCGAATATTGCACCTCATCAACATGGCTGTTTTGTTGCAGGCGGGCTTTCAGTCCGGCCAGCTGTGCCGAATCCACGAACTCTTCGCGCAGGTTGAAGTTGATGCTGTTGGGCAGGAGGTTGTTGTCGAGGAACTCGGAAAAGTCTTCATTGCCGGTTTTTATCCACTCCCGCTTGGCTGCCTCCTTATCGGTGTAGCGCACCGATTTGACGCCAGCCAAACGCGTGATCGTGTCCTGCAGGGCAATCCGGGCGGGCTCGGGCGTATTGTTTTTCAAGTACACCTGCACTTCCACGCTTTCCTTGATCTGCTGCATCAGCTTTTTGGAGTTGATGCCCAGCCAGCCCAGCATACCCAGCAGAAACAAGACCAGGGTGACGCCGAGCACCGACATGAAATAGGAAGGTTTGCCGCGCTTGAGAGAAGCTTTTCCGGATTGTGCCATGCTTTCTGTTTTCTGGAAGTGAACAAAAATAGCCCTTTGCGCCTAACGGCAAGGCCTTGCCGCTTAAAGCTTTGTCAAAACGGGGAAAGCCGAAAGGGCTAAATTTGCCCCTCTAACGGAGCAGTGGCGGCAAATATTGCCGGCACGGGCTCCGGCGGGCATCTCCGGCGGGCCCTCCCCGGGAGGGCACTGGCAAAGACAGGAGCGACTACAAATTTATCAACGCGGAAGTTTTGGCTTCCCGGAACCTATACAACGATGGAGTACAATTTCAGGGCTATTGAGCAGAAATGGCAGCAACATTGGGCCCGCAGCGGCACCTACCAGGTCAGCAACGATTCATCGAAGCCGAAATATTATGTGCTGGACATGTTTCCCTACCCCAGCGGGGCCGGTTTGCATGTCGGACATCCGCTGGGTTATATCGCCTCCGACATTTTTGCCCGCTACAAGCGGCTGAAAGGATACAACGTGCTGCACCCCATGGGCTATGATGCCTTTGGCCTGCCCGCGGAGCAGTATGCCCTCGAACACGGGGTGCACCCGGCCGTGTCTACCGCAAAAAACATCGGCACCTTCCGTGCCCAGCTCGACAAAATCGGCTTCAGCTACGACTGGAGCCGCCAGGTGAACACCTCCGAACCGAACTACTACAAGTGGACGCAGTGGATCTTCCTGCAACTCTTCAACAGCTGGTATAACCGCAAAACCACCCGCACCGAGAAGATCGAAACACTGGTGGCCGTCTTTGAAACCGAAGGCAATGCCTCCCATCCAATACCTAATTCCCAATACCAGATTCCCAATACCACCTCCAACACCTTTTCAGCTGAAGAATGGAAATCTTTTGATGAAAAGACCCGACAGTCCATCCTCATGGAATACCGCATTGCCTATTGCGGTTATGGCGAAGTGAACTGGTGCGAAGCCCTGGGCACCGTGCTGGCCAACGATGAAGTGGTGAATGGCGTCAGCGAGCGGGGCGGTTATCCCGTCATCAAGAAGCGGCTGCGTCAGTGGTACCTCCGCATCACCGAATATGCCGACCGCCTGCTGGAGGGCCTGCAGACCGTGGACTTTTCGGACGCCATGAAAGAGATGCAGGGCAACTGGATCGGTAAGAGCAGCGGGGCCGAGATTGAATTCAACATTCGAAATGCAACATCCAAGGCCGTAGTCTATACCACGCGTCCGGATACCATTTTCGGTGTAGACTTCATGGTGCTCGCTCCCGAGCATGAGTTGGTAAAGGAAATTACCAGCGACGAACAGAGAACGGCAGTAGAAGAATATATTGCCTACGTGAAAAGCCGCTCCGAGCGCGAGCGTATGGCCGAAAAGAAGATTTCCGGTGTGTTCACCGGCGCTTATGCGCAGCATCCGTTTTCCGAAAAGCAGATTCCTGTCTGGATCTCCGAATACGTACTCGCCGGCTACGGCACCGGTGCCATCATGGCGGTGCCCAGCGGCGACGAGCGCGATCATAAGTTCGCACGTTATTTCAATATTCCCATCACCAACATTTTTGGCGAAGCCTACACCGGTGAAGAAGCCGTGACCTCGAAAGACCTCGTGCTGCACCAAAGCGACTTCGTAAATGGAATGAAGGCTAAGGAAGCCATCGAGGTGGTGATCGACAAGCTGGTGGCGATGGGTATCGGCAAGCGGCAGACCAATTACAAGATCCGCGATGCGGCGTTCAGCCGGCAGCGCTATTGGGGCGAGCCCTTCCCCGTGAAATGGGTAGACGGCGTTGCCTACCCGCTTTCTGAAAAGGAACTGCCCCTCCGGTTGCCGCACGTGGAGTCGTATAAACCCGGACCGGAAGGAGAGGGGCCGCTGGCCAATATCCCGGCCTGGACGGAGCAGCACCTGGAAACGAATACCATGCCCGGTTATGCCGGTTCGAGCTGGTATTTCCTCCGCTATATGGATCCCGACAACGACCAGGAATTCTGCTCGAAGAGCGCCTCCGACTACTGGCGGCAGGTGGATCTCTACGTGGGCGGTACCGAGCATGCGGTCGGGCACCTGCTCTATAGCCGTATGTGGACAAAGGCTCTGTTTGATCTCGGGCTTATTTCTTTCGATGAACCCTTCCGTAAGTTGCTGAATCAGGGCATGATCCAGGGCTCTTCGCGTTTCGTGTATCGCGTAAATGCCAAGGGCGTGGAGTGCATGATCTGGAATATTCTCAAGACTAGATTCTCCGGTTACGGCTTCCAGCGCGAAGACGAAGGCCGGGTCGATTTTATCTCGCACAGCCGGAAGATCGGTCTTGAAGTGACCCATGTGCGCGGCCTGAGCGGTAAAGAACTGACGCAGTATAAAACACCCGATACCGAGGACTACCAGTTTTTCGTTCTGAGCAAGGATGAAATGCTCGACAAGTATATCAACGGCGAATTGGAGGCATTCCTGGAAGGTGTGCTGACCGGAAGCATCGTGCTGGAGAATACGCCTGTGGATAAGGTGCTCTGTTTCGTGTCGATGAACCAGCTGTCCATCTTCGGAAACGACGGCGTAGACTCGCTTCACGTGGATGTCAATATCGTCGACGGCAACGAGCTCGACGTCGATGCTTTCCGCAAGCTGAAGCCGGAGTATGCCGGTGCCCGCTTTGTGCTGGAAGAGGGTAAGTATTTCTGCGGTGCGGAGGTGGAGAAAATGTCGAAGTCGAAGGTCAATACCGTTAATCCCGACCACATCGTGGAACGCTATGGCGCCGACACCTTCCGCATGTACGAAATGTTTCTCGGGCCGGTAGAAATGTCGAAACCCTGGGACACCAAAGGTATCGAAGGCGTGCACCGCTTCCTGAAGAAACTCTGGCGTCTGTTCTTTAATGAAAACGGGCTGCAGGTGACCGACGAAGCACCCACGAAAGACGAACTGAAGACCCTGCACAAGACCATCAAGAAGATCGAGGAAGACACCGAGCGGTTTTCTTTCAATACGGCTGTTTCCACTTTCATGATCGCCGTCAACGAACTCACCGACCTCAAGTGCAGTAAGAAGTCGATCCTGGCGCCGCTGCTGGTGCTGCTGACGCCCTATGCTCCGCATGTGGCCGAAGAACTCTGGCAGGTGCTGGGCAACGAAGGCTCGGTACTGGATGCTGCCTTCCCGGCCTTCGATCCGACGCACCTGGTGGAGGCTTCAAAGGAGTATCCCATCTCCATCAACGGTAAAAACCGCACGCAGATCGAGATCGCGCTCGATGCCACCGAAGACCAGGTAGCGGAAATCGTTCTTGCAAATGAAGTGGTGCAGAAGTGGATGGAAGGTAAGCCGCTGAAAAAGCTGGTGTTTGTAAAGGGACGGATGGTGAATGTGGTGGTGTGAGGCAAAATTCAAAAGTCAAAATTCAAAAAGAGTGTCTGCGTGCGGGCACTCTTTTCGTTTATCCCGGGCTACGGTTGCTTTATCTAATCGTTCCAATGATTTGGCGGCAGATGGGGATGCCTTAGCACCAGGGACAGCGCTCACAGTAGCATCCGCGGCCTTATGCAGAAAATAGCAGACCTTCGGATGAATCAACCCACCAAACCCACTAACCTTCTAAACCCACTAAACCTCCTAAACTCTTTACATGCTCTTCGGCTTCAACCGCTACTCCGCCCTTTTATTGATCTTTTTCGTACACGGTCTCGTTTACGCCTTTCTGCTGGCGCAGCGTTCGGTACGGGAGGGACGTCGGGCAGATGGCTGGCTGGCGGCCTTCCTGGTGCTGTGCGTGCTGCACATCACACCCTGGATGGTGGGGTTTGCCGGTTGGTACGGTACCCAGCCTTACCGCGACCTGCTGTTTTATGTTCCGTTTCAGCACCTTTTTGCGCTCGGTCCGGTAGTGTTTTTTTACACCCAGAGCCTGCTCAATCCCTCCTGGCGTTTTACGCGCCGAAGCGCCCTGCACCTTGTGCCGGCAGCCCTGTATCTGGTCTACACAACCGTGGTTTTTGCTGTGGACAAGATGGTTGTGCACCGTTACCTGCTCATGGACGGGCAGTCGGATCCCGATTTCGACACCTGGTACCAGGCGCTGGGTTTTGTGTCGATGCTGGCCTATACCTTGCTGTCGCTGCGCTATTACCGGCTCTATCGCCGGCTGATGCTGCAGGTGACCTCTTTCGCGGAGCACATCCGGTTTCCCTGGGTGCGCCCGTTTCTATTGTCGTTTTCCGGCATGCTGCTGCTCCGGGCCCTGTTTTTTGTTTTATCGCTGCTGGGTTATGACGACTATTCCGATTCCTGGTGGTATTTTTTCGGCTTTGCGTTATTGTATTACTATATCGCCATTCGGGGGTATGGTAATACCCAGCGGCCCCCGGTCGCCTATAAGCCTTTGCTTGCGGAGCAAAAGGCCGTGTTACTACTGCCTGCGCCCGGAGCGGCGGGCGGGGAGTTCTATGTAGCCGAAGAGGAAGCCATCGTGGTGGATGCCGAACCGGCGTTATCAACGTCTGGTGCTGCCGATCCGGAACTTACCGCATGGATCGAGAAAGTGGAATCAATGATGCACGATAAGGTGCCCTGGAAAGACGCAGAACTCAACCTGACAGCCCTTGCCCTGCGCCTCGGAATGCCGGGCGCACAACTTTCCCGCATCATCAACAAGGGCTTCGGCTGCAACTTCAACGATTTTGTCAATGGCTACCGCGTTCGGGCGGTTCAGGAAGCCATCAGGGCCGGTGAGCACCGCCGGCAAACCTTGCTGGGCATCGCCTACGATTGTGGGTTTAATTCTAAAGCCACCTTCAACCGGGCTTTCGTGCGGCAAACGGGAAAGAACCCAAGTGCCTTCGCGAAAGAGGGGTGAGCGGTGAGCGGTGAGCAGTGAACGGGGGCTGCCTCAGCATCCCCGGAACCTCCTAAACCCCTGCGCTTCAGCCTCATCCGATTTTGATCCCTCTTTTTCAGGTCTCAAATCATCATTTGAGGCGACCAGGCCGGAAGGCTAAAGCAGTTTTGAAGTGTCAACGCCCCCTGGGCATTTTCTACTTCCAAACACATCGTCATGAAACTTCCTTCCGCACGCACCCTGCTCTTTGGCAGCTCGGTCAACGGCAACAACGTACTCCAGGCTGCCTGGCTGCTCTTTCGTTTTTACATTGGTCTTTCGCTTGCCCTCGGGGCGGGCCTGCCCAAAATCCAGGATGGTATTCCCGAATGGTTCGAAAAGCAGGTCTTTGACCTCGGCTTCACATGGCCTTCTTCGCAATTCTGGGCTACCCTGGCAGCCTGGGCCGAGTTTGTTGGCGGGCTCTTCCTCGCAGTCGGACTGCTCACCCGCCTGATGGCCCTGCAGCTGGCCTTCCAGTTCTTTGTCATCTCCTTCCTGTGGTACGATTCGCCGGCGCCTTTCATCTGAATGTACTATCAGCAGTTGTTTTTCTGGGGATATGTGCTGATCCTGGCCGGCGGCGGCGGTCGCTTTTCCATCGACTGCTTGCTGCACCGCCGCCTGCACGTGCGTCCGGCAGTTGTGCGTGCGGCTGTGGCAGTCGTACTGCTATCCCTGTTCCTGCTGCCGGCCTGTGAACAACGATCCGTGCGAACCCGTACCGTCGTCTTCCGGGTGCATGTTCCGGGCACGCCGCCCCAGAAGGTGAGCCTTCGCGGCAGCGATGCACCCCTGAGCTGGGAGCGCGATCTGCTCCTGCAACCCGACAGCACCGCCGGCTATTTTACCACAACGGCCACTTTCCGTTCGCGCTGGAGTTTTACCGACCTCAAGTTCGTTCGCGATGGCCTTTTTGAACTCGAGGGTAAAGGCAACCGCCGCGTTTCCTTTGCTGTGGAAGGTGATACAACCTTTTATCAGGCTACCTTCGACAGCCTTTAAACAGATGTCAAACCTGCCCTATTTTGGCGGTTGACCCGCAAACAAAAGCATGTCTTTTGCTGTTGTAGGGCTATAATTGTCTCCCATGGCCTATCCCAATCTTACCCTCATCGGCGCCCTGCGCCAGGCTGCGCAAAAGCTGCGTGATGGCGCTCCTTATGCCTGGGGCGACCACGGTTCCTGCAACTGCGGGCACGTTTTGCAGGTGGTTACCCATCTCAGCCGTGAAGAAATCCTTCGTCATGCCCGCACCGGCATCGGCGAGTGGACGGAAATCGCTGAAGACTATTGCGGCGTCACCGATGCACCCGTGACCCTGCTGATGAGCAAGCTTGAGGCCATCGGCCTCACACCCACCGATATTCATTGTCTTGAATACCTGCAGGATCGCGCCGTGCTCGACCGGCTTCCGGGCGGATTCCGCTGGCTGCAGAAGAATGTGCGCGAAGATGTGATTCTCTATTTCGAAACCCTGGCCCTTTTGCTCGAAGAGCAATTGCTCCCCCGGGTCGATATATCCGGGATTACTGAGTTGCCGCAGGCCCCTGTGCCGCCGGTAGTCGCAGTCCGGGCAGAAAAAGTTCCCGTCAACGCAGTAACAGAATAGTACCTTTTCGCTGCAGGCGAATGCCATTCCGGAGTGTCGCGTCCAACTGATACACGTAGTGTGCCAGGGGCTGCGGCACTCCTTTGTATTTTCCATCCCATCCTGTCCGCGGGTCCGCTGTGGCAAAAACCAGTTCGCCCCAGCGGTTAAAGATCCTGAAGTCCATGCGTGAAATCCCGTCGCCCAGCACCCGCAGCAGATCGTTCCTGCCATCGCGGTTGGGCGTGAAGGCATCGGGCACCCATACGTCGCTGTGGCTGCTGTCGGGCACTACGAGCAGTTGCAGGCTTGCCGTGTCCCGGCACCCATCTGCGGTTTGCCCGATCACTTCGTAACGCGTCGTGAAAAAGGCGGTCAGGCTTTGCCGGGTCTGGCTATTGTCTGAAAAAGCGGGGCGCCAGCGGAGCACGGTAAAGGGGCGGTTGCCGGTAACCGAGAGCAGCACGTTGCGGCCTTCGGTAACCGGGTTGTTGCTGGCTGCCAGCTGTAGAAGCAGCGGGCTGCGTCCCGGTCCGATCACGACGGCACTGCCGCTGGTGGTGCAGCCACCGGCACTGCGTACGGCAAGGGGGTAGGTGCCGGGCGCCAGGTTCGAAAATACCGGCGTAGCGCTGAAGGTGGTTCCGTCAATACTGTAGCTGAAGCCAGCACCCAGCGGAGCGGTGAAGCTGATGGCGCCGGTGCTGCTGCCACAATCGGGCGGCAGCGGGATAGCGGATGGAACGGGCGGCACGACCGGAGCGGCCTGTATGGTTAGGGGCGCGGGCGCACTCGTGCATCCCTGGATATCCCTGACCTGAACCGCATAAATACCCGGCGCCACATTGCTGAAAACACCACTCGTGTTGGTGAACGTGCTTCCGTCGATGCTGAAGCGCCATCCACTTCCCGGTGGGGTTGTTATGGTGATGCTTCCGGTGGGAGTAGTGCAATCGGGCTGTGTTGCCGCCACCGTGGGTGCGGCCGGAGGAACGGGGGGCGGTGGAACGACCAGTGCGGTCGGCAGCGACACGCAGTTGCCGTCTAACACGAGTACGCTGTAAGTGCCGGGCGCCAGGTTGCTGAACTGTCCGCTGGTATTGCTGAAGGTGACTCCGTCGATGCTGTACAGGAGGCCGGGCCCCGTTGGACTGCTGACGCTGATTGTGCCCGTGGGGACGGTGCAGGTAGGTGCGCTGACAGTGGCCATGGGCGCCTGTGGCCGCGGAGGAACCGGGTTAATGATCAGCGTCGTTGCCGGCGTGGTGCAGGAGCCCGGAAAGCGCGTCTGCACCGGGTAAAGACCTGCGACAAGTCCCGTAAAGACACCGCTGGTATTGGTGAAGTTGACCCCGTCGATGGAGTAGGTGGTCCCGGCCGGGTGGCCATTCGTTTGCACTTCGATGGTTCCGGTCGGCTGGTTGCAGGAAGTTTGCTGGGTGACCATCGCAAAAGGCGCCACCGGCGGACCGATCACCGTGGCCGAAGCGGAGAGGGCGCAGGTATACGTGGCAAAGAATTCGAAATCGTCGAGGGCGAAGTCGTTACCGTTGGCCTGGGTCATCCGGTTGAGCAGCGTGATATCGGCAAAGGCGGCATTGCCTGAATTCCAGCTATAGCTAGCCTGTATCCAGCTGCAGTTGGTAGCCGGGGCGGTCAGTGTGCTGGTCGCGCTGCTTCCCGTCACCGGCTGCCCGTTGATCTGTGTTTCCAACTGTGCCGGATTGGGCGTCGTTACGCTTTGCACCCAGTAGCGGAAGGTGTAGGTGGTGTTAGGGCGCACGGGAACTTTTTGCTGCCACAACACAACGTTTGCCGTAAGGGCCCCATCAATCACCATCATGTTTCCGGTGCCGCTGCTGTGGTCGGCACAGGCGGCGAAGGCGCTCAGGAACTGGGCGGGATTGCTTAGAATGCCATAACGCCGCTGCGCGCCGGTGGGGTTGGTGGCGGCAAAATCGTACTCCGAGAAAAAGCCGCTGTTGCCCTGTTCAAAATCGCCGTTCCGTAAAAGGCTTGCATTTCGGTTAGCGGTAGACGTTACCGTGTAGAGGGTTGTTGTTTGGGGATGGACGGTTACCGACGCTGCATTTGGTGTAGTGAGCGTAGGGTCTGCCGGACTGGCGGACCAGCTGTAGGGGTTGCTGCTTCCGGAAGCCGTGAGTGTTGTTGGATTGCCGCAGGCCGTAAGGTTGCCGCTGATGCTCAGGTCGGGTGCCGCCGGAACCGAGAGCGGCAGGCTGCTGGCCGTTTGTCCGTTTGCATCCCGCACCGTCACCACGCGGTTGTTTTGTCCGCTGAGCCCGGTAAAGCTGTTGGTGGCACCGAAGGTCCCGCCGTTGAGACTGTAGCTGTAAGGAGGGAGACCCCCCCGGGCATAGGCGACAATGGCGCCTTCTGCAGGGCCGGGACATACCGGCGGAATCACCAGGGCGGTAACAGAGAGCTGCGACGGAGTGGCGATCAGCGATAGATCGTCAAGGGCAAAGTCGTTTGCAGTTGTAGACGTTTGCTTATTCGAGAGCCAGATCTGCGCCCAGCCCGAACTAGCCACCCAGGTATACGTTACTTTGGTCCAGGTGCATACCGGGGCGGAGACCACCGAATTGCCGGTGGTGGGTGTCAACAGCACATTGTTGATGCGTACTTCCAGATTCGGCAGATTGTTCGGTGCATTTTGCGGGTGCAGCGGCATCACCCAGTAAGAAAAAACATAGGTAGTGCCCTGGGTTACCGGAAGTCCGCCCCCCGGTGCCTGCTCCCATACTTTATCGGAAAAAGCATTGTCGCCATCGACCACCATCATCCGGCCGCTGCCTGTTGTATGATCTCCGCAACTGCCCCAGGCGCTGTTCACGAGCGATGGATTGGAAGTGATGGCATAAGACCGCGGAAAAGATTGGCCGTTGATGAGCGGATAGTTGGAGGTAAAGCCTCCGGTCGATTCGAAGTCGCCGTTGGTGATGAGATTTTGCCCCGCTGCGATCATGGAGATCAGCAGCGGCAGTAGCGATAACAGGTATTTACCGGGGCGAAGCATCGCAGTCGTTTGGATGTGTATCGGATACACATTTTCAAATGTACACAATAAAGTGTTGATCTGTTGTGATCGCCGAATCCCGTTCTTTGCAGCTACAGCACCGCTTATGTCGCCATTCCTTTCGGATCTGCTCCGATCCCTCCCGGCACAGCCGGTCGTGCCGCTTGCCCCGGGCGAGCGTCTGCTCCGGATGAATCTGACCGCCAGCAACCCGGAACTGGATGCCGGGATCTTCACCAGTACCGAACGTTTTTCGGCCTGGGTCGAAGATCTGTTGCATCGTGAGGGGGCCCGTTACGGAATCGGTGGCTATGATGAACACCGCACGATTTATGCCCGCAGTGAAGTCTTCGATACGGAGGAAGAGCCGCGCCGGCTGCACCTCGGCATCGACATCTGGGGACCGGCGGAAACGCCTGTGTTTGCACCGATAGCCGGCACTGTGCATAGTACCGCCTTCAACGACGCCTTCGGTGATTATGGCGCCACCGTAATTCTACGGCATGACGTGGAAGGGGTGGTGTTTCACTCTCTCTACGGACACCTGAGCCTGGCTTCACTCAAGGGCAAGGCGGAAGGGCAGCCGATTGCCGCCGGTGAGCAGATCGCCACTTTGGGTATCCCGGAGGAGAATGGCTACTGGCCGCCGCACCTGCATTTTCAGTTGATTGTTGACATGGGTGGCCGTCAGGGCGATTACCCGGGCGTGTGCCGTTTCTCGGAACGGGAACGCTGGCTGGCCAATTCGCCTGACCCGGAACTGTTGCTGCGCCTGATGCAGTGGGTGGTGTAAGGAGGATCTCGGGAGCAGCAACCACGTTTTTGACGCAGGCTAATTTCTTTGCTTCCCGATCCGGAACAGTTCTAGAATGAGCAGCAGCAGAAAACCAAGGAAAAAGACCAGCGTAGCACTCACCGGGGTGTCGTTCGCAAACAGGTCAACCGCAGCACAGAGGGCAAACAGGGCCACGAAAAGGTATACCCGATAGTCGGGCTTTGACCTGCCCGATCGAACCGCCAGCAAATGTTGCAGCAGGCCGGCCGTGCTTCTGGTGTTGTTTTCTGCATCCCGGGGCATTACCGGCTCCTGGTCCGGCAACGATCCGATCTGGTGGCGCAGGCGTTCTTCCATGGCTTTGCGCACGGCAGCATAGTGTTTACCCAGCGTGCCCGGAGAAAGTACCAGGGTCGGAGCGACCTTGTCGCCGCCCTGAATGTTCCGGTTCGCTTCCATCAGCGAAGCAAGGAGCGGGTTGTAGGCTGCCTGGAAGTTGCGGGGATTGTATAAATACAGGCCCAGTGCCGGTTTTGGGTCCCCGAACGAGTTTGGCATCATCAGTTCCTGCACCTGACGGATCTCCTCCCAGCGAATCAGCCCGGTTCCGATTCCGCCATCGTTTGATTCAATGCCTTCCTCGCTGACCCGGAAAAGAAATTTGTTCTGGAAGAAGGATCTGAGCGACATGAACATAAAAAAGCACCCGGCCAGTAGGATGCCGGCGCAGACCACATACCAGGTTGTTTCCAGGAATTCCTCTTCCGCTTTTACCAGCAAAACATAGGCGGCAACGCCCATCAACACGAGCGCCGGCGGAATCAGGATCAGGTGGGTGAAGCGATTGGGACGGATAACGATCGGGGTCATACGCAGAATTTTGGCAGCTTCAAGGTACGCTACTTCTGTTTGACGTGGCCGGTTCGCGGCATAAAAAAGCACCCGGAGATGTCCGGGTGCCTGTTGCTGCCTGTCGCCAGATCAGCTTGCTGCAAACGCTCCGGCAAATACCGGTGCAAAGTCTTCCAGCCGGCGCTTGCCATTGGGTGTACCGGCCGTTTCGAAGAAATGCGCCTGCAGTTTACCGCTGCGGATGGCGCCGCCCATTTCGGCGTAGTTCTTCGCTACTTCTTCGGGCAGGCCAGCCTGAACAAGTCCACCATAGGTTTGTTCGTCGGTGAACGGAACCCAGGGCAATTCGGGCTTGCCGACCGCCTTGCCGAGAACGCTGGCAATTTCCGCGGCCGGGCGAACATCGCTTACTACATAATGCACCTGCTGGCCTTCGAAGTTGCGGGCCTGCAGTGCCTGCGCAGCGGCGTCGGCAATGTCCTGAACATCTACCAGCACCATGGGGGCAGCACCATCGCCGTAATTGCCGCCGATGATGTTCATGCCCTTGATCATACCGATGTTACCAAAGAAGTTGTTGAAGAAGAAGCCGGCGCGAAGGTGCAATACGTTTACATCGGTCAGGCTTTTGAAGAATTGTTCCACGCGATAAAGACCGCTCACGGGGCCGCAGCCGTCCTCGAGGTGCGCACCAATGGAGCTGAGGTTCACTACGTATTTCACGCCGCTGTTGCGGATCGCTTCCACATACACGTTGCCTACGTGGCCGATGTAGCCTTTCCAGTCCTGCACCGCAAAATTGGGCGGTACCATGGTGTACACGGCATCTGCTCCGCGGAAGGTTTCGGTGAGGAAACGCACGTCTTCCACCGAGCCGATGGCAGCTTTTGCGCCCCGGTCGGTCAGCGGCTTCAGGTTTTCGGCATTGCGGCCGATGACGGTCACTTCATGACCGGCAGCGAGGAGGATTTCGGTAAGGGGGCGGGTGATGTTGCCGGCTGCGCCGGTAAGAACGAATTTCATAAAAAAGGGGTTTAGAGGGTTTTTGAAGGTTTCTGAGGGTTTCTGATGGTTTGAGGTGAAGCCCTGTCATCCTGAGCAGAACGAAGTGGCGTCGAAGGATGGCAGGGGAGGGTCATGGCTATGATTCATGGCAGGGTCAAACATTTGTATATACAACTAATGAATTAAAAAAATATCAGTCTTCTATCCGGTCGGCGATGCGGCCCATGACTTCGAGCAGGGGCTTACCTTCGGAAGCGGGAACCAGGTTATGGATCTGCCCAAAGAAATGTTGCATACAGTTCTTCATCCGCGGATGCAGTTCTTTTGCTTTGGGTGTCGGATACACGTTGGTGATCTTCCCTTCGTTGGTGCGCACGATCAGTTTCTTTTCCTCCAGTTTCTGCATCAGGCGCGTGATGGTGCTGGGTTGCAGCTGCAGTTCCACTGCCAGTGCGCCGGGTTGCATGCCCGGCTCTTCCAGCACGGCCATCAGCAGGTAGGCATGGCTGGGCGAGAGCCCTACCGGCTTCCAGCTCTCGGTAGCGAGTTTCTCCATTTTACGGGCAAGGGCATTGCTCATAAAGTAAAGACAGGGGGCAAAACGGCTGCACGAGGTTTTCATGGGCAGTACAAAGGTAGGGGTCTTTCATTTGTATATGCAAATATATTTTCAAACAGTTCCTTAACGCCCGATCCGGGCTATTTTCGGTACTTTTAACGCATGTCCAATCCCAATTTAGTGTCGGGCAAGGAAGGCCTGACCGCGGCGGAGAAGGAGTTCGAGAACAATATCCGCCCCAGAGAAATCGAAGACTTCTCGGGGCAGCCGCAAATCATCGAAAACATCCGCATTTTTATCAAGGCGGCCAAAATACGGGGCGAGGCCCTCGACCACGTACTCTTTCATGGTCCCCCCGGACTGGGTAAGACGACCCTATCGCGTATTGTGGCCAATGAGCTCGGCGTAAACATCAAGGAAACGTCCGGTCCGGTCATCGAGAAACCCGGCGACCTGGCAGGACTGCTCACCAACCTGCAGCCCAACGATGTGCTCTTCATCGATGAGATCCACCGCCTCAGCACCGTCGTGGAAGAGTATCTCTATTCGGCTATGGAAGACTATAAGATCGATATCATGATCGATAGTGGTCCGAATGCCCGCTCGATACAGATCAACCTCAACCCGTTTACACTCATTGGCGCTACCACGCGCTCCGGACTGCTGACGGCGCCGCTGTTGAGCCGTTTTGCCATTAAGAGCCGGCTCGAATATTACGATGCCGTCACCCTGCAGAAGATCATTCTTCGGGCCGCCCAGATCCTCAGGGCCGAGATCACGGCCGATGCGGCTCACGAGATCGCCCGCCGCAGCCGGGGTACGCCGCGTTTTGCCAATGGTTTGCTCCGCCGTGTGCGCGATTTTGCCCAGGTACTCAACGATTCGCAGATCGACCTCGGTATCACACAGCATGCCCTGCGCGCACTGAATGTGGATGAGCATGGCCTGGACGAGATGGATAACCGCATCCTGGCGGCCATTATCGAAAAGTTCAAAGGTGGCCCCGTGGGCATTACCACCATCGCAACAGCAGTAGGAGAGGAAGCCGGTACGCTGGAGGAAGTGTATGAGCCTTTCCTGATCCAGGAAGGTTTTATCATGCGTACGCCCAGGGGAAGGGAAGCCACGGATAAGGCCTATGCGCACCTGGGGAAGAACCGTCCGCTGTATGGAGGCCCGGGAAATCTTTTCGGGTTGTAAGAGAACAGGGAATAAGGAACCGTGCACAGACGCCGAAGCACTAGCGCAGGCGCCAGAATAATGAAGGGAAGCCGGAAGGTCTGAATCCAGACCTTCCGGCTTCCCTTTTGCATGGAAAATTTCTTGTTCCTGGTTTTCTGCGGCTGCCCTTTTACTAAGCGTGGACCACCAGCCGGAATCCATTGCCATGGATATTTACGATCTCGATTTGCGGATCGTCGCGCAGGTATTTGCGGAGCTTGGCGATGTACACGTCCATCGAGCGGCCGTTGAAGTACGTATCGGAACCCCAGATGCGCTTCAGGGCCTGCTCGCGGGGCAGCAGGTCGTTGAGGTGCTCGCAGAGCATCTTGAGCAGCTCATTCTCCTTGGGCGAAAGGGTTTGCATGCGGCCGTCCTTGCTGAGCTCCCGCAGCTTGGGATTGAAGTGGTAGGAGGCCAGGTCGTATTCGCGGTTTTCGTTTTCGCGGTTGATCTCTTCGTTGCGCTTCAGGATGGCTTTGATCTTGTGCAGCAGCACCTCGGAGTCGAAGGGTTTGGTAATGTAATCGTCGGCTCCCAGCTTATAGCCCTGGATGATGTCTTCCTTCATGGTTGTGGCGCTGAGGAAAAACAGGGGTACGTCGGGGTTGATATCGCGGATCTCCTCCGCCAGCGTGAATCCGTCCATGTTCGGCATCATCACGTCGAGCAGGCAAAGGTCGAACTGCTCGCGTTGAAAGGCCGCCAGGCCAAGGCGTCCGTCGCGTTCCAGGGTAACGTCGTAATCGTTCAGTTCCAGGTAATTCTTCAGCACACTTCCAAGGTTCGGATCGTCCTCACACAGGAGGATCTTCGCTTTCTTTCCTTCCATATTGTCTGTTTTTTCGCTTTAAAGGTAACGGAATCCGGTTTACACCCTACCGTTAGCGGGCAGACTGCAAAAACAGCACCACCCTCCGGTTCTGCGTTCCGGGTACCGGGTTTCGCGGTTCTGCGTTTTGAAGGTCCGGACAGGATATAGCCGCTTTAGCGGCGGCCGGGTTGTATCCTGACTCAAATCGCGAACCCGGAACCTTAAAGCACCCAAACCTATTTTTGCGGCATGCGAATCACCCCCGACAACAAGCTGCAGAAGCTCATCATTATCGGCGACCGCGTGCTGATCCGGCCCGCGAAGCCGCATGAACGTACCGACAGCGGGTTATACCTGCCACCCGGTGTTGGTGATAAAGAAAAGGTGCAGCAGGGTTATGTTATCAAAACCGGCCCGGGCTACGTGGTGCCGGTGCCGGCCGACGACGAGCCCTGGCGCAACAGCGAAGAGCGCGTGAAATACATCCCCCTGCAGGCGCAGGAAGGAGACCTGGCGATTTTCCTGCTCAGCGGCGCGACCGAGGTCTTATACCAGGGCGATAAATACTTCATCGTGCCGCAGAGTGCCATCCTGATGCTGGAGCGGGAAGAAGATTTGTAAAGCGAAACAGTGCAGGTGTAACGTATAGCCGCGCTGGCTGCACTTCCGTTTGTACGGATGGTAGCTTTGCGAAAAGCCAATTTGTATGCGCATCTTCACCCTGATCCTCCTGTTAACAACAGCATTAGCCGCTTCGGCTCAGACAAAAGAGATCCGGCTTAAGGTGATCACGGACATCCCCGGACCTTTGCATTTCAGTGCCATAACGGTTATCGACTCGCGGCCGGATACAAGCGCTGCCGGGTGGGTAACCAAAGGCCTCGATAACCTACTTGTACCAGCGGTGTTTGAGAAAAGTGCCGCCGAATCGATCGAATCGGTATGCCAGGAGGCTACGAAAGCCATATGGCAGCCGGGTAAAGATGAGCTCGTGCTGCACCTTACCGACCTGTTTCTTTATGAGGATCCGCGACAGATCGGTACGGACGGCGTGTTGGATCTTCGCATTCAGGCCTTCCTGCGCCGCGGTGAGCAATATTTCCCCCTTCATAAGACTGACACGCAGATTTCTTTTAAGTCTTTTGATGTAACCCAAAAGATGTTTCGCGAACTCAACCGCTTGTTGCTGGAAACGGTGCATTATGCCAACCAGCGCTTTCCCCAGCTTAATACCAGCTATCCGCTTAGCTGGAGCCAGGTGATGCAGATCCGGACCAATGAACTTCAGAGCCGTTACGCACTCTATGGGGATCGTAAACCGGTAGATGGAGTCTATTTCGATATCCGTTCTTTTTTGGATCAGGCGCCATCTGCTGACCTGCAGGAATTGAATAATATCATTAACAAGAATGAATCGCTTCCGAAGCGTAAGCGGCAGGCGCTTTTCGGTTTCTGCCGGGATGGAAGGATTTATGTGTTCACCGGAAACAGGAACGATTCGACCGAGTTGTACCGGAGAAACGGGTCTTTTTTCAAGCAGGACTGGGGCCTCGATCCGCAGCTGCAGCAGGCTTCGGCGGCTATGGGCTGGTTGTTCGGTTTCGGGGCGGAGGTAGCCACCTCGCTGGTTAATAATAAGGATCGTGCCTGGTATGAGTTCATTTTCAATCCGCGGACAGCCTTGTTCAATCACTATGGCCGGCTGGCGGAAACCCGGGAGGAATATGCACGGCAGCAACAGCAGGCTGCCGGAGGCGAAGCCGGGAACGGCACGAACTAGTTTAGTTTTTCAACAGCGCCGCCAGTTTCCGAAAGCTCTCATAGGGGCCCTTGTCGGCAAACAGGTTGGCTACCCACGCGGGGATGGTACCGCCGGGGTCTGCAGAGAATTCATAAACAATTTGTAGTTGTCCCGGGGCAGGGCGGGTCACCAGCCAGCTGATGGCCGATCGTCTGACCCGTATTTTTCCAGGTTGTTCGGCCAGGATGCCGTCTATGCTGTGTTCTTCAAGTTTCAGAAAGCGATCCTGCGGGTCGCGGGTGATGCGGGCCTGCATCACGACATCGCGATTGGCGAGGGGCCAGGGCAGCGCCGTCTCAGCGTAATAGATGTAGTCGCGGGGAGCAGCCTGGCGCAGGAGACGTGCTTCCTTGTTGCCATATACCCAACGGCTGTAGCTTTCGAGGTCGGTCAACACGTTCAGAAAACGTTCGTAGGTTCCCGGTAGCGTGCATTCCACCCGAAGGTCGCGGAAGCCAGAGCTGCCTGACTGGTATACCCGGATGCCTTCGCGGTCGCGGGTCAGCTTCCAGGTTTTTTGAGCCTGCAGCCCTGAGGCAGGTACCAGAAAAAGCAGGAGAAGGAAAACGATGTACTTCATGTTGGAAGGCGGGCGGCAAAGATAAAAATATTATGTAAAAACATAATAGGAATCGCAGGGCTACCGACCAGGTTTAACGGAAATGCAGGATGCCTTTTTCATCAGTAACGACTTTCTCCTCGGCCTGCAGGTAATCGAGTGCCTGCCATACTTTCTCTTTCGACAAACCGGCCAGCGCAGGCAGCAGTGTTTCTACGGTAGCGGGTTTGCTGCGCAGCAATGATTCCACCCGGGAGCAGACCTGCGCCAGCTCTTCGGGGCTGAGCGGTTTTTTATTCCGTGCCCGGCAGTTATCGCAGGTGCCGCAAGGCTGCGCCTGCGCTTCGCCGAAATAGGTATTGATGGTATCTGAGCGGCAACCCGCCGAGGTAGTGTAGCCGATCATTTGTGCCACCCGTTCACGGAAAGCCTTTCGCCGCTGTGCATAGGGGGTGGGATCGATCCGGAAGTCTTCCGTATTTACCCGGTGCCGCCGGAACACCAGCTGCGGATCGTCGGAGCGGGGACGGTATTCAATAATCCCGAAGGCGGCAGCCCGCTGCAGTCCGGCTTTCACGTCTTCTTCCTGCATCCGCATCAGCTGTGCAAGCTGCAACTCTGAAATGAAAGTAGGTATATCGAAAATGCCGGCATAGGTACGCAGCAGGGTGGTCAGCAGGGGCTCCAGTTCGGGGTGCGCTTCCTGGAATTCATTCAGTCCGCGCTTATTGGTAATGAATTCTACTGTTGGCGGTGCAAAACTCTTTTCATTGAAGTCGAACCAGCCATCCTGCTCCATCGCCTTGAGGGCATAAAGAGCCCGGTGGCTGTCGAGCCGGAAGTTTTTTACGAACTGGTCGTAATGGAAGCGGAACGCCTGATCCTGCCCGGTATAGGAAGGGAGCTGCAGGTAATTGACCAGTGCCGTGTAGACGATCCGTATTTCTTCAATCGAAGGGTAGCGGGTTTCGTGCAGGTTATCAAGATCGCGCAGGTCCTGCTGGTTGTACAACAGAACGGCATAGGAGGTTTTTCCATCCCGTCCGGCCCTGCCGGCTTCCTGATAGTAGGCTTCGAGGCTGTCGGGCACATCGGCATGCAGCACGATGCGCACATCGGGCTTGTCGATACCCATTTCGAACGCGTTGGTGCACACCATTACGCGCACTTTATTGTCGATCCAGTTCTGCTGCCTCGCTGCCCGCTCGTCGCCGCTGAGCCCTGCATGGTAATGCGCTGCGCTGTGCCCGTGCATCCGGAGCAGGTCGGCAATTTCCACCGTGCGCCGCCGGCTTTTGCAATAAACGATGGCGGAGCCCGGCACCTTGTTCAGTATATCTACAAGCCGGGGTAGCCGCGTGTCGGTTTCGATGGCGGAATAGGATAGGTTGGGGCGAAGGAAGGGTTGGCGGTACCGTTCCGGCTCCGCCATCAGCAACTGGTTGCAGATATCTTCCTGTACGGCAGGCGTGGCCGAAGCCGTGAGCGCCAGCACCGGCACATCGGGCAGTTCTTCGCGGATGGCGGCAATACGCCGGTAGGCGGGGCGGAAGTCGTGTCCCCACTGCGAAATACAGTGCGCCTCATCCACCGCAATGAGGTTGATGGTCATCGCCGGCAGGTACTCCAGGAACAGACCTGTTTCCAGGCGCTCCGGCGATACATAGAGCAGTTTATAAGGGCCCTCGGTTACGTTCTTCAAGGTTTGAACGATCGCCCTGCGCGACATGCCCGCGGTGATGGCTGCGGCCAGCACACCGCGGCGCTTCAGGTTTTCCACCTGGTCTTTCATCAGGGCAATCAGCGGCGACACGACCAGGCAGATACCATCCTGCGCGAGCGCCGGCACCTGGTAGCAAAGGCTTTTCCCTCCTCCCGTCGGTAACAGGGCCAGCACGTCTTTACCGTTCATTACCGAACTGATGATTTCTTCCTGCAAGGGCCGGAAGGCATCGTAGCCCCAGTATTCTTTGAGTATGGTGTGTAGCGGTGCGGAGGACAAAGGGGAATGATGTTTTTGGAGGTTTGGGAAGGTTTTTGAAGGTTCCTGAAGGTTTATGAGGGTTTGTGAAGATTGGAGTTTAAAGTTGGCCTTTCCTCGTCGTCTTTTTAATGCGGGCACATTAAACTCATCCGTTGTATTCCCTCACCCCTGATCTCTCTCCCAAAGGGCGAGGGGGACGTCCTCTGATGTTGGGGCTCAACCTCCATCTCCTTCCGGGAGCGTGGCTGGGGGTGAGGGGCCAAACTACAGCACCTTCTTAAACGAAAAACGTATCGAATTTCCGGCGAGTACCACATCGCTCAGGCCCATGACCAGGGCGCCGAAGGAGGGTGTCAGGAAGCCCAGGGCCGCTACGGGAATAGCGATGATATTGTAACAGAAAGCCCAGAACAGGTTCCCCCTGATGGTGCCATAGGTGTGCCGTCCGAGGCCGAGGGCCAGCGGCAGCTTGTTAAGGCCGCTGTTCATCAGCACCACTTGTGCGCTCTGTACGGCGATCTGCGTGGCCTCGCTCATCGATACACCGATCGTGGCTTTGGCCAGTGCCGGCGCATCGTTGATGCCGTCACCCAACATCACTGTTGGGCGTTCGGCCGTGAGCTGTGCCACGAACTCCAGCTTTTCGGCCGGCGATTTCTCAGCGATCACCTCGTCGATGCCCAGTTGATCCGCCACCGCTTTGGTCTTTGCATACCGGTCGCCGCTCAGCAGCACGGTATGGATGCCTTTACTTTTAAAGTACCGGATTACTTCCGGCGCCTCGGGCCGCAGTTCGTCCGCCAGGTCGATCCAACCCACAAGGGCGCCGTTTTTAACCACATAAATGTTGTGCTGTTCGTCTTTTGTCAGGTGTTGCACCGTGGCCCAGGAGCCGGCACTCCACTCGTTGCCTTCGGCATCGGTAGCCACCATTCCTTTGCCCTTCACTTCTTCTATCCTCTTCCAGCGCAGTTCGCCGCCTGTCTTCCACAGGGCAGCAATACTTTTGGCCAGCGGGTGGGCCGAGTGTTTTTCGAGCGAGTACACCAGTCTTTTAAAATCCTCTTCGGGCATTTCGCTTTGAAAAGCGGCCACCCGGAACTTGCCCGTTGTAAGGGTTCCGGTTTTATCGAACACCATCTGCCGGATGTTTTGAAACAGCTCGAGGCTTCGGGCATTGCGGAACAGCACACCATTGCGGGCGGCGCGGCCCAGTCCAACCGCGATGGCGGCGGGCGTGGCCAATCCCATGGCGCAGGGACAGGCGATCACCATGACGGCAATGCTACGCATCAACGCCGGCGTAAAAGCCCCCAGCGCCAGCCAGTTGATGATAAAGGTCAGTACCGCGATGGCCAGTACGGCCGGAACGAAGATGGCGCTGATGCGGTCGGCCAGTTGCTGCACGGGTGGCTTTTCGCCCTGGGCCTGATTCACCATCTGCAGGATTCGCGAGAGGGTTGTGTCTTGCCCCACCGCCGTAACCATCGCCTTTGCCGTACCTGCCTCCAGCACTGAGCCTCCGATCAGGGGATCTTTCTTGCCCCGCGCTACCGGAAGGCTTTCGCCGGTAAGGATGGCTTCATTTACCTGCACGTCGCCCCAGAGAATTTTGCAGTCGGCCGGCACCTGCTCGCCCGAATTGATGAGCACCAGGTCGCCCACTTTCAGCTGCGTGCTTTCTATCGGGAAGATCAGCTCCTGATGCTGGTCGTCGAAGGCGATCATGTTGGCCATGACCTTTTGTGATTTAACCAGGTCCTTCAGCGCGCGTTGCGTGCTTTGCACCGACAGGTGCTCCAGGTGCTCGCCAAAAAAGACCAGGGTGAGGATGGTGGCGGCTGTTTCGAAGAACAGGAATTCCCCGGCGCGCCCCATCAGCAGGCCGATGAGGCTGTACACAAATGCCGAAGTGGACCCGATAGTAATCAGCACGTTCATATTGGGTACTCCGTTGCGGAGGCTTTTGATGGCCGATCGTCCGAAATAGCGCATGCCTACGAAGAACGGAGGAAGGGTTAGTCCGAGCTGCACCCAGGGGTTCATCAGCACCTGCATCACTGCCGTATGGTGCAGGGATGGCAGCAGCATGGCCAGCATATGCAGGTTGAGCAGTAGCGTAAATGGGAGGCAGAACAGGAAGCGCTGGTAGTGGGTAGAGAGCCAGGTTTTTTTTGCAGTTGCGGCGGCGCCTTTATCAGATACCTGATAGCCCATCGTTTGTACGCCTTTTGCGAGGCTGCCCGGGTGGGCATTACCATTCACTTCAAACGATACGTCCCCGTTGATCACGCTCACCGCGATATTGCGCGCGCCTTCCTTCTCGAGGTACTTGTGCACTGCCAGCGCGCAATTGGCGCAGGTCATCCCTTCTACCTTCCATTGAATCTTTTCCATGCCTGATACCAGTTAAAACGCAAAGGTACCCCCGAACCGGAGCCTGGTTTCCGGTGCGGGCAACCGATCTTTTCAACGCCGTTGCAAAGGGGCGTTAAATTTGCGCCATGACTTTCGACTATCGCCTCGACGAGTTGCCTGCCTTCGCGGAAGCTTTCTGGAAATTCGTGGCAGGACGAACCGTTTTTGCCTTTCACGGAGCCATGGGCGCCGGTAAAACGACCACCATTGCCGCCCTTTGCCGGTACAAAGGTGTGCAGGAGGCGGTGTCAAGCCCTACCTTTTCCATTATCAATGAGTATGCCTATATGGAAGAGGGCGCCCCGAAAGTCCTCTACCATATGGACCTCTACCGTTTGCGCGACCTGGACGAAATCATTGCCGCCGGTGTGGAAGATTGCCTCGAAAGCGGTTCGATCTGTTTTGTGGAATGGCCGGAGAAAGCGCCGGAACTGCTGAAGGGAGCGGTTGAAGTGCGGCTGGAAGTGCTGCCAGAAGGCAGGAGGGCGGTGGTGATTGTTCAATAATCAATGTGTAATGATTAATTTTTAAGGGGCGGCCGCTTGTGAGGTATGGGGGCTCCCCGCAGTGCGGCGTGGCCAACCTTCCCTCACCCCTGACCCCTCTCCCAAGAGGAGAGGAGAACTTCACTGCTCATCGGGTTTCTACTCCTTCTCCCATTGGGAGAGGGTCGGGGTGCGGGAAGTGACAGGGCTGGAGAGGGCCGTCGCCGCCAGCCGAAGCCTATGGCGCGGAGGCCGGGGTGAGGAACCTGCAACAGCACGTGGCTGAACACCGTCCTGATACGCCCCTTTCTCCTTCAACTGTCGTAACTTGTCCTTTAATTACGGACACGATTCTGCGCGTATGATGCATAGTAAGCCTATTGTCAGCCCTTCCTTCAGCTATGAGACCCTCGAGGAAACCCTGGATATAAAACCGAAAGGCGCCCAGCTCCATATCGGTATTCCCAAGGAGATCGCTTTCCAGGAGAACCGGATCGCCCTGACCCCCGATGCCGTAGGCGTGCTGGTCAGCAATGGCCATGCGGTGACCATCGAGCACAACGCCGGAGAAGGAGCTCATTTCTCGGACCGCGACTACAGCGAGGCCGGGGCCCGTATCGTGTATGAGCGGGAGGAAGTGTACAAGGCGCCCATACTGGTGAAAAGCGCTCCTGTGATCGAGGAGGAGCTACCGTTGCTTCAGCTCAACCAGATGATCATCTCACCGCTGCACATTACCCTGCTCAAGGCGGAACTGCTGCAGAAACTGATGGAAAAACGGATCACGGCCATTTCCTTCGAGAACCTGAAAGACGACTCCGATTCTTATCCTATCGTGCGCAGCATGAGCGAGATCGCAGGCAGCGCGGTGATGCTGATTGCGGCGCAGTACCTCGGCTCTGCCAACAAGGGCAAGGGCGTGTTGCTCGGAGGTATTTCCGGTATCGCGCCGACCAAGGTCATCATCATCGGGGCCGGCATCGTGGGCGAGTATGCCGCCCGTACCGCAATTGCGCTCGGCGCTTCGGTAAAAGTGTTCGACAACAGCGTGTACCGCCTCAAGCGCCTGCAGAACAATATCGGCCATCGCCTGTGGACCTCGGTGCTGGAGCCGCGGATGCTGGCCAAGCAGCTCAAGACCTGCGAGGTGGCCGTAGGTGCGCTTTCCAGCGAGTCGGGGCGCACCCCCATTGTGGTCACAGAAGAGATGGTGAGCAATATGCGCACCGGCTCGGTCATCATCGATGTAAGTATCGACCGCGGCGGCTGCTTCGAAACTTCCGACATCACCACCCACGAGTGCCCGGTGTACACGAAATACGGCGTCATCCACTATTGCGTACCCAACATACCTTCCGGTTTTGCCCGTACCGCCTCGCAGGCTATCAGCAATGTGTTGATGCCTCTGCTGCTGGAGGCCGGCGAAGACGGCGGTTTCGAAAGTATGGTGTGGCACAATGTGCACCTTCGTAGCGGTATCTATCTTTTCAAGGGCGCCTTAACGAATTTTTACCTGAGCGAGCGCTTCCACCTGAAGTATACGGATCTTAACTTGCTCATTGCGTCGCAACGGTGAGGGGGAATGTGCTGATGTGCTGATGTGCTAGTATGCTGATGTGCTGGGGAGGCTGGCCAACCGATGCCGGTAAGGATCAATCAGAACTTTTTGAGGAACCGTCTTCTGCTGAAGGCGGTCTTTTTTTTAAATGGAAGTAAAGAGGGTATCCTTTAGGCTCAGTCTTTCTTCGCCGGCTTCAGGTCCATGACCGAAATCACGGTCTGGCAGAAGTCGTATTCCTGCGGGTCGTTTGAGCAGACGATCAGCAGGCGGCCGGCGGTTTCTTCGGCTATGAGCTCTTTATAGAGGCCGACGCCCGTGGCATCGAGGTTGGAAGTAGGCTCATCGAGCAGCAGGAGGGGCGTATCGGAGAAGAAAGCCTGGGCCAGCTTTACGCGTTGCTTCATGCCCGAAGAGTAGTAGCGGATCTGCTTGTTTGCCGCTGCGGAAAGGCCCATGCGGGCGATCACTGTTGCGGTGCTGTGTCCGGATCGCAAGGGCTTGAATTGCTGGTGAAAATCAAGAAACTCGGTTACCGAAAATTCCTCGATGACATCGAGATAGGGAGCAGCCAGGGCACAGTGGCGAAACAGGTTTTCGACGGGCAGCGGTTTGTCGTTCAGCTGATACTGAAGTTTCCCTTCGCTGGGCTGCATCAGTCCACCGATGACCTGCAGGAGGGTTGATTTCCCGGAGCCGTTGGGTCCGGTGAGCGCATAGGCGTGGCCCGAATGAAAGAGGAGGTTGGCCTTACGGAAGATCCAGTCGTGGTTGAAGCGCCTTCCGGCGCCGGCCAGCTCAATCTTCATCGCCGCCTTTTGCATAGCGCTTGATGATTCCGGCCTTGGAGTTTTCAATGAAGGATAGAATGCCGCGACGGATCTCTGTGTCCGGCCTGTTGGTCCGGATCAGCTCCAGGGCGCGGCTGACCGGGTGTTTTTCCACGAAAAGAATATGGTAGATCGCTGAAATTTCGTCGATGGCTTCTTTCGAATAGCCGGCCCTGGTGAGGCCCACCGAGTTAACACCCACGAAGGAGAGCGGATCGCGCGCGGCCTTTACATAGGGGGGGATGTCTTTGCGGATCATCAGCTGTGCCCCTACATAGGTGTGCGCCCCGATGTGAATGAACTGGTGCACGCCACAGTGGCCGCCCACACGGGCATAGTCGTCGATCAGTACATGCCCGGCCAGCTGCACGGCATTCGCCAGAATGACATGATTGCCCACCAGGCAGTCGTGTGCTACGTGCACATAGGCCATCAGCAGGCAGTCGCTGCCCACGCGCGTCGTCCATTTGTCTTTGGTGCCCCGGTGGATGGTCACACATTCGCGGATGGTGGTGCGGTCGCCGATTTCGGCCGTGGTATTTTCGCCTACGAATTTGAGGTCCTGTGGAATGGCGCCGATGACGGCACCCGGGAAAATACGGCACTCCCGGCCGATCCGCGAGCCGCTGAAGATGGTGACGTTGGGCATGATGTGGGTTCCGTCGCCAATCTCCACATCATCATACACGACCGAAAATGCCTCGATGGTGACATTGCTGCCGATCTTCGCGTTGGGATGTATCTGCGCTAAAGGACTAATCATTGTTCTTCGGTCTTTTTACGATTTGGGCCACCAGATCGGCTTCCACAGCAATTTTATTGTTGACAAAAATAGTCCCTTTCATTTCACAAAGCCCACGGCGGATGGGGGCCGCCAGTTCCATCTTCAGAATCAGCGTATCGCCGGGTACTACCTTTTGCTTGAACTTACAGTTGTCGATCTTGATGAAATAGGTATCGTAACGGTCTTCGGGGTTGTCTCTCGGGATGGCCAGAATACCGCCGCACTGGGCCAGCGCTTCCACCATAAGCACGCCCGGCATCACATAGTTGCCCGGGAAATGCCCCTGGAAGAAGGGCTCGTTGTAGGTGACATTTTTGATCCCGACCACCTGTGTATCGGTCAGCTCGATGATCTTGTCGACCATCAGGAAGGGATAGCGGTGCGGAAGGATCTTTTCGATGGCCACCGCGTCGAACAGCGGGGGCTGTTCGATATCGTAAACCGGCATTTCTCCCTTGATGCGGTTTTTCTTGATGTGTTCTTTGATCTTCCGGGCAAAGGCCACATTGGTGGCATGACCCGGCTTATTGGCGATGATGTGCGCTTTGAATGGAAGGCCAACCAGGGCGAGGTCGCCCACCACGTCAAGCAGTTTGTGACGCGCCGGTTCGTTGTTGAAGCGCAGTTCTTCGTTGTTGAGATAGCCACGTCCCGTAGGAATATCGATGCCGGAAAAATACTTCGACAGTTTGTTCACCTGGGCCTCGCTAACCGGGTTCTCGACCACCACAATGGCGTTTTCCTTGTTGCCGCCTTTGATCAGGTTGTTGTCGAACAGGTATTCGAGTTCATGAAAGAAGCAGAAGGTGCGGCAGGAGGCGATTTGCTCGTTGAATTCGGAAATATCCTTCAGTGAGGCATGCTGGGTGCCCAGCACCACAGAATTGAAGTCGATGAGGGTATTGAGCCGATAGCCATTATAAGGCATGGCCACCATTTCCACTTTTTTCTCGTCGTCTACCAGCACGATGTTGTGCTGCAGGGTGTACCAGGTTTTCTGTGCGCCCTGCTGCTGGCGGCCGCCTTTCAGGAGGGCCTCCACGAAAGGAGCGGAAGAACCATCTAAGATCGGCACTTCGGCGCCGTCGATTTCGATGCAGATATTATCGATACCATTGGCATAGAGGGCAGCCATCAGGTGCTCGATCGTGCTGATACGCGCGTCGCCCACCCCAATGGTGGTACTTCGGGTGGTTTCCACCACATTGTCCACGTCCGCTTTGATAATGGGTCTGCCCGGCAGGTCAACCCGCTGAAAAACAATGCCCGTATGGGCATCGGCGGGCTTCAGGCGCATGTTAACGGTCTCGCCGGAGTGGATTCCCACGCCGCTAACCGATACCTCTGCGGCCAGTGTATGTTGATATTCAGGAGCTTTTTTCTCAGAAAGCATGCGGCGAAAGTATGAAAAAAGGGAGCAATGGGAATACTTTACAGTTCATTGACAAGCCCGCCTGTGGTGGCGCCGTACCTTTGCAGCCGATGCCGAACCACGCCTATATACCTTTTCCCGGACTGCACAGCGCGGCAACCGAGGAAAATCTGATCCAGGAAACGGTGCAACAGGTGCCCGGTTCGGTTCAGTACAGCATCCGGCGCTACCTCCGGCCCGACGGCTGGGCGCGGGAAGACAGTGGCATGCTGCAGTATGAAACAGCCGCTCCCGGGGGTGAAGGCAGCCTGCAGCTTTATTTCTGTCTGACCGGCAATACCTACTGCGCCCAAAAAGGAAAGGATTGCGATGGCTGCACGCTCCATCGCGAGGGAACCTGCCCTGAGCGAACCGAAAGCCTGGACCTGCTTCATTTCAGTTTTACGCCCGCCTTCCTGGGTCAGTTTGCCCGTTCCTCGCGCTCCGACAGCCGGTCGATCACCGAATCGGTGCTCACCTTCCGCCACAGCACTACGTTCAGCAAGACGGTGCCTTTATGTAACAAGACCCGTTCGGTGCTCGAGGGATTGCTCAATCACAACTTCAGCGGCAGTCTGGCGAATATTTTCGTGAATGCCCAGGTGCAGATGCTGTTGCTCTACAGCCTCAACTGTATCATCGGCGACAAGGAGCCTGAGGTTTTCGAATGCCGCTTCCTGGCCAACACCGATGACCGTGGAAAGATCCTGAAGGCCCGCGATGTGCTCCTGCAGCATATCGGTGAACCGATCACCATCAAAGAACTAAGCCGTAAGGTGGCCATCAACGAATGCTACCTGAAAAAAGGGTTTAAGGAGCTGTTCGGTACTACCATTTTCGAATTTTACCAGACCCAGCGGATGGAACATGCCAAGTACCTGCTCTATGAAAAGGGTCTGTCCGTGACAGAAGTAAGCGTGTTGCTGGGTTATTCGTCGATTTCCCATTTCTCCACGGCATTCAAGAAGCATACGGGACTGAAGCCCTGCGAATTGCTGCTTCGGTAGATTCTGGTTCCGCCTCTCGGAGGGGTAAGAGGCGGCGCTTCGGAAAATTGGAGGACTCTGAATAAGGCTGTATATTGCAACGCTGATGCATTTTGAAGTGTTGCCAACCCTGCAAAACCCGCACAACCTTTCACAACCGCTCAAAACCCTCATAACCGCTTTCTGTGTTTACCGTAGTTGCCGGCACCGTATTGTTAGCATTTGTGCATGCCCTGATCCCCAATCACTGGCTGCCGCTGGTAGCCGTGGCAAGAGCGGAGGGATGGAAGGCGCGCGAAGTGACGGTCATCACCTTCATCGCCGCTTTGGCGCATGTGCTGGGCACCGTGGCCCTGGGTTAAGTGCTCGGGATGATCGGGCGGGAATTGCAGGAAGAATATGGACGGGTCATCTACCTGGCTGCTTCGATCTTGCTGATCGTGTTTGGCCTGATTTACTATACGGTGAACCTGCCGCATCACCATCACTCTTCCAAAGAAGATGTGGAAGGCTACAAGCGTAGCCGCACAAGATGGGTGATGATCTTTATCGTGATGATGTTTTTGTCGCCCTGCCTGGAGGTGGAAAGCCTGTTTTTATCGGCAGGCGCCTATGGCATGGGCTTCGTTACCCTTCTTTCGGTGGTCTATGCGGTGGTGAGTATCTCCGGTATCCTGCTGCTTGTAACACTTGGCCACCGGGGGGTAAAGCTGCTCAGCGCGCACTTCATCGAACATAATGAGAAAAAGATCAGCGGGATTGTATTAATACTGGTGGGGATATTGTCGTTTTTTTTGCATTAGTGATGGAACGCGGATTCCGCTACCTGCGTTCCTCACCCCGGCCCCTTTTCGTCGCACTATCTCCCTCACCCCGGCCCCTCTCCCAATGGGAGAGGGGGGTGAAACCCTAATCGGAGGACTTTCCCCTCGCCCTTTGGGAGAGGGGTTAGGGGTGAGGGAAAAAGGCGCATTGAGCTCAAACAAATGCAACTGATTTAGACGGATTTGATCCGCGTAAATCATCAGAGATCATAAAAAAATCCGCGTTCTTTCTCCCGAACGCGGATTAGCACAGAACATACAATCGTCGATTAAAGAATCTCCTTCAAACTTTCCTCCGCCGCACGAATTGTTTCATCCAGGTCTTCCTGCGTGAGCGCATTGCTGAGGAACCACGTTTCGAAGGCAGACGGCGGCAGGTAGATGCCGCGGCGCAGCATGGCGTGGAAAAACTGGTTGAACAGGACGTTGTTTGCCGAAGCCGCCGATGCGAAATCGGTTACCGGATGCTCACTGAAATGCACCGAGATCATCGATCCCAGCTGATTGATCACAAAGGGTGTTCCGGATGCATCGAGCACACGCTGCAGGCCGGCTTTCAGGTAGGCGGTTTTTTGATCCAGCTCCGTATAAATACCGGGATTGTTCTTCAGCTCCTGCAGGAGCGTATAGCCGGCGATCATGGCCAGCGGGTTCCCACTTAAAGTGCCTGCCTGGTATACGCTGCCCAGCGGAGCGATCTTCTCCATGATTTCGCGGCGGCCGCCGAAAGCGCCCACCGGCATGCCCGCACCAATGACTTTACCATAAGTCACGAGGTCGGCGTCGACACCCAGGCGCTCCTGCGCGCCACCGGGCGCCAGGCGAAAGCCGGTCATCACCTCGTCGAAGATGAGTACAATACCTTCTTCCGTACAAATACGGCGCAGCACTTCATAGAATCCTTCGGCCGGAAGGATACAGCCCATATTGCCCGCCACCGGCTCGGTGATGATGGCGGCAATTTCTCCCTTGTGCTCGGCGACCAGGCGCTTGACGGCTTCAATATCGTTGTAGGCGCAGGTGAGCGTGTCGTTGGATACCCCGCCAGTGACGCCTGGAACGGTCTGGATGTTAAAGGTGGCCACACCGCTGCCCGCTTTTACCAGGAAGGGGTCGGCATGTCCGTGATAGCATCCTTCGAACTTGATGAACTTGTTGCGACCCGTATAACCACGGGCGAGGCGCAGGGCGCTCATACAGGCTTCGGTGCCCGAGCTCACCATGCGGATCAGGTCCACATTGGGCGTCATGCTCTTCACCAGTTCGGCCATTTCCACTTCCAGTTCAGTTGGTGCGCCAAACGAAGTGGAATCCGCTGCCTTTGCCTGTATGGCCTTCACCACCGGTTCCCAGGCGTGCCCGAGGATCATCGGTCCCCAGGAGTTGATATAGTCGATATAGCGGTTGCCATCCGCATCATAGAGGTAAGCGCCTTTGGCATTTTTCAGGAAGATGGGATTGCCCCCCACGCTCTTAAACGCCCGCACGGGGGAGTTCACGCCGCCGGGAATGGAGCTTTGGGCTCTCTGGAAAAGTTGTTCGCTGGTATTGATATTCATTCTGTTTGGAATCAGGTATTTGGAATTGGGAATTTGGGGCCGGACATTACCTAATTACTAATACCCAATACCCAATTCCCTAAAAAGCTCATCCCAGAAGGCGAGCTGCATCCTTTGCAAAGTACGTTGCAATCAAATCCCCGCCCGCTCTTTTGATCGAGGTAAGTGTTTCCAGAATCGCCTTCTCCTCATTGATCCAACCCATTTTGGCAGCGGCTTTGATCATGGCGTATTCGCCCGAGATATTGTAAACGCTTACCGGAACCTGCACGGCATTCTTGACGTCACGTACGATGTCGAGGTAGGGGAGGCCGGGTTTAACCATAATGATATCGGCGCCTTCTTCCTCGTCCATCAGGGCCTCCTTCACCGCTTCCGTGCGGTTGGCAGGGTCCATCTGGTAGGTCTTTTTGTCGCCGAAGCCCGGGGCGCTGTCGAGCGCATCGCGGAACGGTCCGTAGAAACACGAAGCATACTTGGCGCTGTAGGCCATGATACCGGTTTTAGTGTAGCCGTTGTGTTCCAATCCTTCGCGGATGGCGCCGATGCGGCCGTCCATCATGTCGGAAGGAGCCACCATGTCGGCACCGGCCTGGGCATGCGAGATACTCATCTGCACCAGGGCTTCTACGGTAGGATCGTTGACAATTTCTCCGTCTTCCACGATGCCGTCATGACCATAGGACGAATACGGATCCAGGGCTACGTCGGTCATCACATACATGCCGGGCACCGCCTGCTTGATGGCCCGGATGCTGCGCTGCATGAGCCCTTCGGGGTTCCAGGCTTCGGCTCCGGTATTGTCCTTCAGTTCGTCTTTGCATTTGATGAACAGCAAGACGCATTTGATTCCGAGGCGCCAGAGTGCTTCCACTTCCTTCACCGTGCCGTCGATGGAGCGGCGGCAGTAATTCGGCATGGACGCAATCTCGGTAGCAACACCTTCGCCTTCGTCAATAAAGAGCGGGGCGATAAAATCAGAAGGACTCAGCTTTGTTTCGGCTACCATGGCCCGGATGGCGGGTGTGGCGCGGAGAATGCGGTTGCGACGTTGCAGGTACATAAGGCGAAGTTAATGGCGTTAACAGGTGTTTGCGCGTTGTGCCCATTCATTGCGTTCGGTATCGGTAGGTCCCAGCCAGTCGCGGGGGTGCAGACAGGCCTGCAGGAGTTTGTCTTCTTCCGAGCCCGGGGCCGGCTGGTGATCGTATTCAAAGCGCACCGTGGGCGGCAGGCTCATCAGAATGCTCTCGATACGGCCATTGGTTTTCAGTCCGAAGATGGTACCGCGGTCGTGCACCAGGTTGAATTCGGTGTAGCGTCCCCGGCGGATCTCCTGCCAGTGCTTGTGTTCTGCGGTAAAAGGATCGTTCTTGTGCTTTTCCACCAGTGGCACATAAGCAGGCAGGAAGGCATCACCGCAGGCCTGCCCGAAGCGCACCCAGAAGTCGAGGTTTTTTTGCTCACCTTCCGGGCGCTGGTGATCATAAAAAATGCCTCCAATACCCCGGCGTTCGTTGTTGCGGTGGGTGTTGACGAAGTAGTCGTCGCATATCTTCTTGAACATAGCGTAGAAGGATGGGTCGAACCGATCACACACATCCTTGTACGTTCCATGAAAGTGACGGGCATCTTCATCAAACAAGTAATACGGAGTGAGGTCTGTTCCGCCGCCAAACCAACGGTCAGCAACGTCATCCCCGTTATACAATTCAAACATCCGGTAATTGCAATGCACCGTCGGAACGAAAGGATTCAACGGATGAATCACCAGCGACAGTCCACAGGCAAACCAGCGCTCTCCTTCAATTTTCAGCTGCTTGCGCATGATGTCGCTTACTTCACCGAAAACGATGGAGGTATTGACGCCGCCTTTTTCAAATACGGCGCCATTGGCGATAACGCGGGTTCTGCCGCCGCCGCCTTCAGGTCGCTCCCAGCGGTCTTCGCGGAATTTTTCCTGGCCGTCAGCTGCTTCCAGTCCCGCACAAATACGGTCCTGCAGCTCATGGATATAGGCAATCCACTGTTCGCGGACTTCGGATGCGGGGAGGTCGTTTAAGGTCATAGCTTTCGTGGTTCCTTTCAAAAGTCCAAATTCAAAAGTCAAAAATTCAAAAGACTTTATGCAGACAGAACTACCGGACGTCAGCAGAACTTAATGCGCGACGGCGCCATTACTACTGACCGCGTCGCCGCTTTTTGACTTTTGGATGTTGACTTTTTACTTTTCAGATCGCGTATTCCTTCACACTCTCCACAAACGCCTTCGCATGATCCACCGGTACGTTGGGCGTGATGCCGTGTCCGAGGTTGGCGATGTAGCGCTGTGTGCCGAAGCCGTCGATCATTTCTTTTACCCACTTTTTGATCTGCGGAATGGGCGCCAGCAGCCTGGCCGGATCGAAATTTCCCTGCAGCGTGATCCGGTTGCCGGTGAGTTCGCGTGCTTTTTCAGGGGTGACGGTCCAGTCGATGCCGATGCCCGATGCGCTGCTCTTCGAAAGGTCTTCCAGCGCATGCCAGGTGCCCTTGGGGAACAGGATGACCGGTGCATGATCCTTCACGGCATCGGAGATCTGCAACAGGTAGGGCTGCGCGTAGGTTTTGAAATCTTCCGGACTCAGGGAGCCGGCCCAGCTGTCGAACACCTGCACGGTGTCGGCGCCTGCCTTCGTTTGTGCGATCAGGTAATCGATGGTGATGGCCGTGATTTTCTGCAGGAGGGCATGCGCCAGCTCGGGTTGCGTGTAGGCGAACTGCTTGGCCTTGTCCCAGGTTTTGCTGCCCTTGCCCTCCACCATGTAACACAGGATGGTCCAGGGCGCGCCGGCGAAGCCGATGAGCGGCGTACGGCCGTTGAGTTCCTTTTTCGTCAGTGCGAGGGCGTCGAGTACATACTTAAGGCTGTCTTCGGCGCCTTCGGTGATGAGGGCATCGATGTCGGCACGCGTCTGAATGGTTTTCGGCAGGGAGGGGCCTTTGCCTTCTTCCATCAGTACTTCTACACCCATTGCCTGCGGAATCACGAGGATATCGGAGAAGATGATCGCCGCATCTACACCCACCTGGTCGATGGGCTGAAGGGTGATTTCGGTGGCCAGTTCCGGCGTTTGCACGCGGGTGAAGAAGTCGTATCTGGCCTTCAGCTTCAGGTAGTCGGGGAGGTAGCGGCCGGCCTGGCGCATCATCCATACGGGCGGGCGTTCTACGCTTTCGCCGCGGAGGGCGCGCAACAGGAGGTCGTTCTTAAGTTCGCTCATCGATTATCGTTATTATTCTTTGTAAAGTTCGTGAAATGACGGATCGCCTGCTGCAGCAGGGCTTCCTTGCCGGGCCTTGTGGCTACGACAATCTGTTCCGCCCCGGCATCCCGCAGGGCGGCTGCGGTGGTGGCACCGATGGCAAAGTATACCGTGCCGGCCACCGGAAGGTTGTGGCCAAAGAAGCTCTCTACGGCACTCGGGCTATAGAACAGAATCCCATCATAGTCTTTTTCCACTTTGCTTCCGGTAAGACGGGTGCGATACACCATCAGCTCTTCCACGCGCACCTTGTGGGCTTTCAGGGTAAGCGGCAATGTATCGCGCCGCAGGTTGCCACAGAAGAACAGCAGGTGTTTCTCTCCGGCTTCCAGGATCACCTGGGTCAGAGCTGCTGCATCCGGGGCTTCACCTTTGACCGGGATGCCCAGTTTTTCCGATACAAGTTGCCGGGTGCTATGCCCGATACTGTAGGCCTGCCAGTGCGGAGCGGTATTAAGGTATGCCGCAACGGCCTCTACCGCATTCATACTGGTAAACACCACCGTGTGCGGTGTGCGTGCGAGCGCCTGGATGGTGGCTCCAAACTCGGGTCCGCTCACCGCATCTGTTTCAATGAAAGAACGGCAATCAACGGCGATGCCTTCACCTGCAGCTTGCTGCAGAAGAGCCTCGGGCAGAGGCCGGGTGCTTAGTAGGTGCCGCTCAGCTTTTTGCATTGCGGATGTCTTGGACTATTTTTTTCACTTCGGGTCGAAGCAGCAGCTCCTCAGCGGCCGCAACGCCCAACTGATTTGAAGAGGAGATGTCGCTGATCTTTTGCAGCTCAATCAGCTGGCTGCCATCGGGTGCGCAGACATTTCCGCGGAAAATGATCTGTGCATTTACCTGGACGGCCAGTGCGCTGATCGGCGTCGAGCAGCCACCCATCAGGGTGCGCAGGAATTCACGTTCGATGCGGGTGCACAGCGCGGTGACCGGGTGATTGAGTTGGTGCACGCCTTCATAGGCCTCCAGGTCTTCGGCCCGGCATACGATCATGATGGCACCCTGGGCAGGGGCCGGTAGCATCCAGTCGAGGTCGACCGACTTTTCAGGACGCAGATCGATCCGCTCCAGTCCGGCCGCGGCAAAGATGGCGCCGGCCCAGTTGCTTTCGGCCACCTTGCGCAAACGGGTATTGACGTTTCCGCGCAGGTTTTCGATCGCATGGTTGGGATAGCGGTGCTTCCATTGGGCGATGCGGCGGATGGAGGAGGTTCCGATGGTGAGTGGTGAATGGTGAATGGGGAATGCTTCATCGCGGCCACCATTGATCATTGACCATTGACCATTTACCCAACCCAGCTCCTCCAGGTCGGAGTCGTTTTTATAGACGAAAATGTCTTTGGTCGACGCGCGTTCCAGCACGGCGCATTCGATGATGCCTTGTGCCAGTTGGGTAGGCACGTCTTTCATCGAGTGCACGGCGATATCGATGCGGCCACTCAGGAGGGCAGCGTCGAGGGTTTTGGTGAAAACCCCCTGTACGCCCAGCGCGTAGAGCGGTGTTACCGTATCGATATCGCCTTCGCTCTTGATGTACACGAGCTCGCTGGCGATGCCTTGTTCTTTCAGGAGATTCTGTACGAGGGTAGCCTGCCAAACGGCCAGCTGGCTGTCGCGGGTACCAATGCGGAGAGGGCGTGTCATTAATTCTGGGTGCTGATGAATTGATGCAGCGCGGAAATATACTGGCATCCACGCTCGTTGCGTTCCTTGATCCGGCCGGCGGTTTCGTTGAGTACGCGCTGGATCTGTGTGTCGAGCAGCTTGGCGTGCTGCGCGCGCATATGCGGGCATTCGGGGTGCTGGTAGAGGGTGCGCAGCTTGGCTTTGAGATCTTTGAGCAGCGGCACATGACGGCGCATATCGCACCATTCTTCGAATTCCAGCATCACTTCCTCGATGATGGCCTTTGCCTTGGGTACCTCGGCCTGGCGCATCCGGAAGGTTTCATCCTTCATTTTCGAGAGCTCGTCAACGTTCACCATGCGCACGTTGGGCAGAGTCTGGGCGTCGTCGGCTACATTATAAGGTATGGAAAGGTCGATAATCAGTTTGGAACCGGAACCTTCGAGATGATGCCGGAGTATGGTCTTTTCCTGCGCATTGGTGGCTACGATCACGATATCGGCGGAGCGCAGTTCGCTTTCCAGCATTTCTACGGGTGCACAAAGCAGTCCCAGCTCCGTGGCAAGCGCCTGTGCCTTTTCGGGCGAGCGGTTGATGAGTGTGATATTGGTGGTGCCGAGGTAGTCGACCAGGTTTTTACAGGTATTGCGCCCGATCTTGCCTGTGCCTACCAGCAGGATCTTTTTGCGGGAGCATTCGGGCACATGCGTGCGGATGTCCTGCACCGCCGCGAAAGCCGTGGAGACGGTGCCTCCGCTGAGTTCGGTGTTGTTTTTTACGTTTTTGGAACTCTGGAGCACACTGTTGATCAGGCGCTCGGAAAAGGCTCCGATAAAGCCCGCTTCCTTGGCGAACTTGACTGCGGTCTTCAGCTGACCAACGATTTCGTAGTCGCCGAGGATCTGCGAATCCAATCCGGCGCCCACATTGAACACATGCTGCACGGCATCCGGGCCCTGTTTGATATACGCTGCCCGGAGAAACGTTTCCTTGCTGCCGGCCGTCTGGCTGCAAAGCACCCTGATCAGCTGGTGCGGGCAATGTGCGAGGCCGTAGATTTCGGTGCGGTTGCAGGTGGAGAGCACAAACAGTTCTCCAATGCCTTCCACGGCAGCCTGCTCCAGAAGAGCCGAATACTGCTCATTACCGATGGCGAACTGTCCGCGCACGGAGGCGTCAGACTTTTTGTAGTTGATACCGGCGACGAAGAAGTTGTCGATGTTCTGAAAGTAGTGGCTGTTCATATCACGGCTTGTCGGATGCACGGGGGCAAAGGTAGTTTCAGCCACCTCGCTGTCCTAAATTCTGTGTCATTGATCTGTCATTTGGAGGGGTGATCTTGATCAGGGTGTAGGGTGTCGGAGGTCAGGCTTCGACTTCACTTCCCCGCCTCTGCGGGGCAAGCTGTTTCGCTCAGCCTGACAGAGCGCTGCTCCGACGGTCACCCTGAGCGGAGCGTAGCGGAGGCGAAGGGTGGCAGTTGGCTGTCCTCTTCCTACTTTTGTGACCTATGAAGCGAGCTGTTGTACTGATGAACCTGGGCTCCCCCGATTCTACGGAGGTGAAGGATGTAAGGCGTTACCTGGATGAATTCCTGATGGACAAAAGGGTGATTGATGCGCCTCTGCCTATTCGTGCTATGATCGTGAAGGGGATCATCGTTCCCTTTCGGGCACCTAAGTCGGCCGAAGCCTATCGTTCTATCTGGCAGGAGGATGGTTCGCCACTCCTGATCATCAGCCGACAGCAGGTGGAGGCGTTGCAGCATGAGGTGGAAGAGCCGGTGCTTATGGCCATGCGTTATGGCAATCCCTCGCCCAAAGCTGCGTTTGACCAGCTGGCAGAGGAACATCCCGACCTGGAAGAAGTATTGCTGGTGCCCATGTACCCGCATTATGCGATGAGTTCGTATGAAACCGCGGTGGAATACGCTATAGACGTGCATAAGAAGGGGAATTACCGCTTCCGTATTGCTACCATTAAACCTTATTACGACAATGAGGATTACCTGGAGGCCCTGTGCGACAGCATCCGTCCCTACCTGAATGAGTCCTTTGATCAGTTGCTGTTTTCTTATCACGGTGTGCCCGAGCGCCACATGTTCAAAGGTGATCTGACGGGGCAGCACTGCCTCCGCTGCGAAAACTGCTGCGATGTGCCCTCCGCCGCCCATGAGTACTGCTACCGTCACCAGTGCTGGGTAACGACGAAAGAAGTGGCCCGCCGGCTGGGTATCCCGGAAGGCAAGTGGGGCTTCTCTTTTCAAAGCCGCCTTGGCCGCGATCCCTGGCTGCAGCCATATACCGCCCAGCGACTCGAGGAACTGCCCCGGGAAGGCGTCAAGCGCATCCTCGTGGCTTGTCCGGCCTTTATTGCCGACTGTCTCGAAACGCTTGAGGAGATCGCCGAGGAAGGAAAAGAGGAATTTCTGCATGCGGGCGGCGAGTCGTTCACGATGATCCCTTGTCTGAACGTGCATCCGAAGTGGATCGGAACCATGGCGAAGTGGGTGAAGGAGTTCCGTGCCGGAAAGACGGATATGTTGCTGCAATCCACCGCTACGGACCTGCTTCCGAAGCCGGGGTTCTTTGATCTGGTGTAGATGAGTGATGAGTGATGAGTGATGAGTGATGAGTTTGGGCGGCTATCTTTAGGATAAACAAATTCAATCCTATGTTTCTGGACTTGGCCCATACGAAAACTAACATTTACACCACTGCCAGGAAGCTCGTTATAGAAACCTACCGAATGACACGTGATTTTCCTTCTGAAGAGCAGTTTGCTCTTGTTCTGCAAATACGCCGTGCCGGAGTATCGGTACACTTAAACATTGCTGAGGGCTGTTCGCGCAGATCACGGCAGGAACGGAAGCGATATTTTGAAATTTCGCGAGGATCACTAATTGAGGTAGATGCAGCACTTGATATATCTGAGGACCTCGGATATATCAGAAAAGATCAACTATCTGCTTTAGGAACAGCTATTGTTTCAACGTTCAAGCAGTTAAGTGCTTTGATAGGAAAAGAGAGTTCTGAAAAGGGCTAACTTATTCATCACTCATCACTCATCACTCATGTACGCCTACCTCAAAGCGCTCCACATCGTCTTCATCGTCACCTGGTTTGCGGGGATGTTCTACATCGTGCGCCTGTTCATCTACAATACGGAGGCAAACGAAAAGACGGAGCCCGAACGCAGCATCCTGCAGCGGCAGTTTGCCATCATGAGCAAACGGCTCTGGCTGGGCATCACCTGGCCCTCGGCCATTCTGACCCTGATCTTCGGCCCGCTGGTGCTTTTCCTGGGTAACTGGCAGGCCGCATTGGGAGCCGCCGGTGGCCGATGGCTGGAGGTAAAGCTCGTATTTGTACTGGGTCTTTATTTGTATTTCTACAGCCTGCACCGCCTCTACAAACAGCAGCTTGCCGGTATCTTCCGCTATTCCTCGCAGAAACTCCGTATCTGGAATGAAGTGGCCACCATCTTCCTGATCCCGATCGTGATGCTCGCCACGGTCAAAAGCGCCATGAGCTGGCTCTGGGGGCTGCTGGGACTGATCGGGTTTATCATCGTGCTGATGAGCGCGATTAAGATCTACAAGACACTGCGCAAGGCCTGAGGTCACCCTTTGGCTCCGCTCCGCTGCGCTCAGGGTGACAGGGAGTATACTTTGTCAGCGGAGCGAAACAGCTTGCCCCGCAGAGGCGGGGAAGTGCAGTCGAAGCCTGACGATGCAGGCCCGTCGAAGCGGGCAGCAGACACTTTTTTCCCGATTCCGTCATCTTCTTTTCCTCATTCCGTAACCCCGGCAATTCAGACGAAGGCACCTTTGCACGCGTAAAACGAATTGTTAAGATGAAGAACAGACTTGTAGCAGTTTCCGTCCTTTTTTCGCTCAACGCCGCCGCCCAGAACGCGCCGGTAGCGAATTTTCATGATGATAGCACCGCTCCCAAAACCAAATATCTTTCGGAAATCACCGTAGTAGGCCGTGGTTCCAAAAGCGATTACCAGCAGCTCCCCGAGATCGTGGGCACCAGTATTTATGCGGGAAAGAAAAATGCCTTGATCGTAATGGACAACGTGCAGGGTAACGTGGTGATGAACAATATGCGCCAGGTGCTGGCCAAGGTGCCGGGGGTTCATGTGTGGGAGAGCGATCCCAGCGGTGTGCAGATCGGCATCGCCGCCCGCGGCCTGAGTCCCAACCGCAGCTGGGAGTTCAACATCCGCCAGAACGGCTACGATATCGCAGCCGACCCCTTTGGCTACCCGGAGGCCTATTACAACCCGCAGCTCCAGAGCGTGCAGCGCATTGAGATCATTCGCGGACAGGGCGCCTTGCAGTATGGTCCCCAGTTCGGCGGCATGGTCAATTATATCCTGCGCAACGGCTCTGAGATCAACAAACCCGTTGAGTTCGAAACGCAGCAGACCTTTGGCTCCAACAACCTCTTTAATTCCTATAACGCCATCGGGGGTACCAAGGGCAAGGTGCATTACTATAGCTTCTTTGACCACCGTGCCGGCGATGGCTGGCGCCGCAATAGCCGCTTTTACACAAACAACGCCTTCGGTACCGTTACGTACAAGTTCACGCCCCGCTTCTCCCTGACCGCCGAAGTGATGCACTCGCACAGCCGCATGCAGCAGCCGGGCGGACTTTCGGATTCAGCGCTGTATGCCGATACCCGCCAGAGCCTGCGCAGCCGCAACTGGATGGATATCCGGTGGATCACCCCGGCGATGATCGCCAACTACCAGATTAACGAGAAAGCGCGCATCACCACCCGCCTGTACGCCACGATCGGCGACCGCAATTCGGTGGGCTTCTTCCCTTCCAACGGCATTCTCGGCGCCGATACGATTCTTGCCTCCTCGCGCACCTATAATAACCGCACCGTATTTATCGACCAGTACCGCAACTATGGTCTCGAAAGCCGCTTCATTACCGATTATTACCTGCTCGGGTCAAACCATACCCTTTCGGGAGGCATCCGTGGTTATGTAGGCAACACCTTCCGCCGCAACAACGGCAAGGGTACCACCGGCTCCGAATACGACCTCACCATTTCGGGCAACTTTGCCACCGATATCGACTACCAGAGCCAGAATGCCGCCGCCTTCGTGGAGAACGTATTCCGCTTCGGACAGCGCCTGCTGATCATCCCAGGTCTTCGCTACGAGTGGCTGCGCACCACGGTAGGTGGACGCAGCGGATATGCCGCCAACGGCTCCGAGATCCTGCTTCAGAATCAGAGCCGTCAGCGCGGAATACTCCTGGCCGGTGTAGGCGCCGAGTACCATCTGACCAAGAACACAGAGTTCTATGCCAACTACTCGCAGGCTTATCGCCCGATGCATTTCGCCGAACTCACCATGCCTATTTCGGTAGACGTAATCGACCCCAACCTGGCCGACGCAACGGGCTACAATGTCGACCTCGGCTATCGCGGCAAGGTGCAGGACTGGCTTCAGTTCGATGTCAGCGGCTTTCTGCTTCGCTACAACAACCGCGTGGGTACGCTCAGCATGCGCAATCCCGACAACAGCACCTACCGCCTCGTTACCAATGCCGGCAACAGCACCAGCCGTGGCGTGGAAGCCTATGTTGAGGTGAACCCGGTACGTGCGCTCTTCAAGGGTACGAAGGCCGATCTTATCCTGTTCACCAGCTATGGATATACCGACGCCCGCTACAGCAATGAGCACAAGGTGGAAGCGACGCGGGGCAAGCGCGTAGAGAACGCTCCCCGTACGATCGTCCGCTCGGGAATTACCGGTGGCTACCATAACTGGCTGCTCACCGCCCAGGTCAGTCATGTGGGCGAATCCTTCGCCGATGCCAACAACACCATTCTGCCGACAGCCAATGGCCAGGCCGGTCTGATCCCTTCCTACACGCTGACTGATCTGACAGCTACGTACAAGATCAGCAAGCAACTGAATGTGCGTGCCGGCGTGAACAACCTGTTCGACAAACGCTACTTCACGCGTCGTGCCGGTGGTTATCCGGGTCCGGGTGCCATGCCCGGCGACGGCCGCACCGCCTTCATTTCGATCGGCGCGAAGTTTTAAGCACATGCTGAGAACACCTCGGAGGCCTCCCGAAAAACGGGAGGCTTTTTCTTGCCTGTTCGGTTGGAGACCTGCCCCTGTTTGACGGTCCGGTTGGTTCCGATCTTATTGATCTGCTCCTTCCGGTTATGACCTGCGCAGGGCACATTATTTACGGGATGATCGGCTTGCGCAGCACGCACTTATTGACAGCCTCTGTTTTTTGTACCTTCCCGTAATGGAGCTCCACAAAGGAATACAGGCCCTGCCCATGCGCGATGTGGTGGCCTGGCGTCAATGGCTGCAGCAGTACCACCGCACCGAGAAAGCTCTGTGGCTCATCATTTATCGAAAAGAGAGCGGGATTGACAGCATCTACTATCCGGAGGCGCTTGATGAGGCGCTGTGCTACGGCTGGATCGACAGCCTTGTGAACAAGCGGGATGAACAGAGTTACTATCAGTATTTTTCGCAACGGAAACCAAAAAGCCGGTGGAGCCTTGTCAACAAGGAAAAAGTGGCCCGTTTGGAAGCGGAGGGCAGCATGACCGAAGCGGGCCGCGAGATGGTAGCGCTCGCCCGCCGTACCGGCACCTGGGACGCCCTCAATGAGGTGGATGCCGTGCAGGAACCGGCCGATCTTGCCGACGCCCTCAATGCACAGCCGGTTGCCCGAAGTTGTTGGAATGCCTTTTCGCGCTCCACACGCAGGGGCATTCTGGAGTGGATCCTGTCGGCTCAACGCGAAGACACCCGCAGGAAGCGCATCTCCGAAACGGTACGCCTGGCGGCCATCAATGAAAAGGCAAATCAGTTTCCGAAACGCCCGGCCAGCGGTCAATAGAGCGGATGCGCCTCGCCCAGTTGCTGACCATTGCGGTCGATATACCAGCCTTCATAATTGTCCTGCACAAAGGCGCTGCCCTGCTGGAACGGGGAGGCCTCGAGAAACTGAAAGGGGATGACTACTTCCCCGGCGGGGGTGATATAGCCCCAGTTCCATTTTTGCTGCACGGCGGCCAAACCCTCTGAGAAAGCGCTGGCGCGGGTGAATCCGGGAGGAATCACCTCGTTGCCCTCAGCGTTTACATAACCCCAGAGGCCGTTCTTTTTTACTGCGGCACGTCCTTCCTGCAGGTCTTCTGCCCATTCATAACCGGCGGGCAGGCGCCAGACAATGGATAGCTGATCATCCAGGAAAATCCAACCCTCGGGCGTGCGCGCCGCTCCGCGTTTACCGTCGGCAGGCGGGGTGATCTTCTCCCACTGTTGTCCCGCAATTTTACGGTCGTCAAGATCGAACAAACAGTAGCCGGCAGCGTCGCGGGCCCACCAACGGTGATCGTCCCACCATCCTACTTCATGGAACTGAGGTGCCATGCGCCGGTTGCCGTCATAGTCGAGCCAACCCCAGCATCCGTCTTCGTAAAAGGCGAGCCGGCCGTTCCGGCAAGGCCCGATGCTGCGGTAGCGAAAAGGGATGCGCTGGGTTCCGTCGAGCGCAAAAAGCCCCCATTGGTTATTTTTTTTAACCCGCACCTGGCTCTCCTCAGGATAGTATAAATACTGGATGTCTTCGATGCGCAGCCGCACATTACCTGTCCGGTCGAGCAAAACCTGCGCGTTCTTTTCCCAGGCATGAATCCAGCCCTCGCGGGTAAACAGCATCTGGTACGACGGCTTCACAACCACCTGGCCCTGCTCGTTGATGATGCCCCACAATTCTTTGCGGCTTACCGGCGCTAGTCCGTCGCTAAAGGGCTCAGCTTCATCGTACACGGCCGGGATAAGGATCTTTCCCTGGCTGTCGGTGAAACCGTAACAGCCGTTTTCGGGATTGTAGTATTTCTGAAGCGCCATCGGGTGAAGTTAAGGGAGGTTGCAGGGACTCGTGGGGTGCTGCCGGCAGGGCATTTACGAAAAGGCCGAACAAGGGTTTATTTCAATTGCTTTTGTACCGTCTTTTTCGGAACATAGCCCACGTTATGCCATTTTACGTTTCCATTTTTGAAGAGCAGGAGCGTGGGCAGGGCGCTTACCTGCATGGCGCGTGTGAGCTCGGGGTTCTGGTCGGTATCGATGCGTACCACATCCACCCGGCCCGCATATTCTTTTTCGATTTCCGCCAGGTAGGGTTTCATTTTCTTGCAGGGACCGCACCATTCCGCATAGAAATCGACCAGTACGAGTTTATCGGTATGCAGCAGCGCCTTGAACTGCTCCAGCGTCATGCCGCGAGGCGCTACGCCTTCTTCGGCCATATTGTTCCTGCGCCATTGCAGGATGCCGCCTTCCAGTTCATAAACTTCCGTGAAGCCATGGCCACGGAGCTTCGTTACCGCTGCCGCGCTCCGGGTACCGCCCAGGCAATACACAAATACCGGCGTGTTCTTATCAAGTGCCGCGATGCCCTGATCGAAGCCCGCATCGTTGATGTTCAGGTTCCGCGCTTTAGGAAGCCTTCCTTTTTCGAACTCTCCGGGTGTGCGCACGTCGAGCACGATGCCTTTAGGCGAATTATTCAGCTTTTCGGCAAAGGCGCCTGCGGGAAGCAGGTAAGGTGTTTGTGCCGAAGCGGTGGCGGCGAAGGTCAGGAATGCTGCCAGGAGCAAGGTGTGAATGATGCGCATTGAAAGAGTTTAAGCCGGTTGTGATACACGGATTTCCGGCTCAAAAATAATCTTTGCCCGCACAGAGTTGCTGATCAGGCAGTGGGCTTCCGCCTTTTTTAACACAGTTGCTGCCTTTTCCCGTAGGTTTTCTTCAGGAATAGATACCAGGGGACGGAGATTGATCTCAGTGATGGCGTATTTCCCATCCAGCAGGTCCAGTTTGCCCCTGGCATCGGCCCGGAAGCTGGTGAACGGGAGCCTGGATTTGTCGGCGATGGCGAGAAAGGTGGTCATCAGGCAGCTGTTGACAGCCGCCACCAGCAGGTGTTCGGGTGACCAGATACCCGCCTCTCCGCCCGGAAATTCAGGAGGTGTTGCCACTTCGAGGGAGCATTCCAGAACAGGACTCTCCAGCTGGCCACGGCGTCCACCGGTCCAGGCCACCGACACATCGTAGTAATGCATGATCGATCAGGATTTAATCTGCCTGCCGCAGGTGTTGATGCCCAGGATAGGATAGAGAGGACAGAAGCCGGCGAGGCTGGTGGCTGTAAACACAAGAGCAAGGATGTAAAAAAGAACGGCCAGGTTTCCTGATACGACGTTGGTTACAGCCAGCAGGGCCAGCAGGATAGCGGCGGCAATGCGCAGCAAACGGTCGGTAGCGCCCATATTCTTTGTCATAGTCGGTGGTTTTTAGTGAAGACAAAGGTGGATTTCGGAGTGGCTCACTAAGGCTACTTTGGTTACACAGCCAGATGACCTTCGTCAGGAGGCGCCCGCATGTTCCGTTCTACTGATGCTTCTCAGTTTGCCGCTTGACGCCCCTCAGACGTTGCCTGACTGCCCGGCGGCACTTTTGTACCATGTCGTTTACCGCAGCTCCACCGAAGCAATCCCGCCCCGCCCCGGAAGCGGCCGTATCCTGTTACCATTGCGGCGAGGGTTGCGACCGCAGCCTTCCCAAAGACGAGCATTTCTTTTGCTGCGAGGGCTGCCGCTTTGTTTATGGCCTGCTGCAGGAGAACGGTATGTGCAATTACTACGAGCTCAGTCAGGCGCCCGGTATCAGGGTGAAAGGACGATTCAGTTCGGATCGCTTCGCCTACCTCGACAACCCGGAAGTGGCGCAGAAGCTGCTCCGCTTTACCGACGGATCACAGAGTCACCTGCAGTTTTACCTGCCCACCATGCACTGTGCTTCCTGTATCTGGCTGCTGGAGAACCTGCATGTTATCCAGCCGGGGATTCACCAAAGTAAGGCCAATTTTCAGCGGAAGGAGGTCTTTGTATCCTTCGATCCACAGCAAACATCTATCCGGAAGATTGTAGAATTACTGTCGTTCGTCGGGTATGAGCCCGAGATCAGCCTGGCTGCCGAGGGTAAGAAAGGACGGGGCAAGGTTGACCGGAGGGAATGGTACAAGATCGGTGTGGCCGGCTTCTGCTTCAGCAATATCATGATGATGTCGTTCCCGGAGTATTTTGCTTCCGGCAACATGGACCAGCACACACTGGCGAAGCTGTTTAATTACCTGAATCTCCTGCTGGCCCTACCGGTATTTTTCTACAGCGCTTCGGGTTTCTTTGTCTCGGCCTTTAAAGGTTTCCGTCAGAACTGGCTGAACATCGATGCACCCATCGCCCTTTCTATTCTCATCACCTTTTCCCGCAGCGTATATGAAGTGCTGAGCGGCACCGGCGCCGGTTACTTCGACAGCATGAGCGGCATCGTGCTTTTCATGCTGGTGGGTCGTTGGTTCCAGAACAAAACCTACGACTCTTTTTCTTTCGACCGTGACTACAGGTCTTATTTCCCACTGGGTGTCACCCGCCTCGAAGGAGCGGCTGAAAAGCCGGCTACCATCAGCGAACTGCGCCCCGGCGACCGGATCATTGTGCGGCACAACGAGCTGGTGCCCGCAGATGCGGTTCTGCTCAGAGGCGAAGGCTTTATCGACTACAGCTTCGTGTCGGGAGAAAACACGCCCGTACATAAACGCCCGGGCGAACTGGTTTATGCCGGGGCCAGACAGACAGGCGGCCGTATCGAGCTGGAAGTGAGCCGTACGGTCAGCCAGAGTTATATCACCCAGCTGTGGAACAACAATGAAACGGCCAACCGTAAGAATACGGATAGATCCTTCATTCATCCCTGGAGCCGCTACTTTACGGCCGCCCTCCTTACTGTAGCGGCAACGGGCGGTGTGTATTGGGCCTTCGTCAACCCCGCGAACATCATCCCCGCCGTTTCGGCCGCACTGATCGTTGCCTGTCCCTGTTCGCTGCTGCTGTCGGCCACCTTTACGTTCGGGAACATGCTTCGTCACTTCGGACGGCGGCGTCTTTACCTGAAGAACGCTTCGGTGATCGAGTCGCTGGCACGGGTAAATACCGTCGTGCTGGATAAAACCGGAACGCTGACCTACACCGAACGGGCGGAGATCAGCTTTGAGGGGGGGCGGCTCCGCGAAGGCGAGCGTGATGCCGTATACAGCCTTGTCAAGGAGTCGGCGCACCCGTTGAGCCGCCTGTTGAAAGACCACCTGCTGAATGACGGCGCACAGTCGCTGGAAATCCGCCATTTCGAAGAGTTTTCGGGGCGCGGCTTGGAGGCCGATACCGACGACGGGAAGCTACGGGTCGGCTCATTTGCCTTTGTTTCAGGAAGTCAGCATGCGAAACGCAGCACGGCTACTGAGGTTTGGATCGGATTCGATGGCAGCGTTCGCGGCTGTTTTCAGATCCGCAACCGCTACCGCAGTGGTGTGCCGGAAATGATCCGGTCGCTGAAGGCGCGGGGCTATCAGCTGCACCTGTTGTCGGGTGATAATGATGCCGAACGTGCGCATCTCGTATCCATTGTAGGTGCGGACGTGCCCCTGAATTTTCACCAGACCCCGCAAAGCAAGCTGGCTTACGTTCGGCAACTGCAGGCCCAGGGTGCGCAGGTGCTCATGGTTGGCGATGGCCTCAACGATGCCGGTGCGCTGATGCAAAGCGATGCGGGTATTGCCGCCACCGAGAATACCAGCCAGTTTACGCCGGCCTGCGATGCCATCCTCGACAGCAGCGGCGTAGCACAGCTCGATCGCTTCCTGGTTTATGCACGTAACGGTAAATATGTGGTGCTGGCCAGCTTTATCCTGTCGATCTGCTACAATTTCGTGGGCCTGTCATTCGCCATCACGGCCAAGCTGTCGCCGATGATCGCGGCAATACTGATGCCGGCCTCTTCGATATCGATTGTTACGCTGGTGACGGTGGCCTCGGGTGTGGTGGCCAGGCGCGTTTTTCGAAGCCTGTAGTGAACTTTTAGCAACTTTCGTTCTCCAAACTTCCCTCACCCCTTGCCCCTCTCCCAGAGGGAGTCGGGAATGTGCTCCGATGATCGGCTTCGCTCCCCTCTCACCCCTGGGAGTGGGGCCGGGGGTGCGGGACGAAGGCGGCAGGCCACCTGACCAGCATCATCTTTTCCCGTGACCCGCCTCACCAAGTCACGGAATTGTCACGACTAGTTTTGCCTCTCAAAGCCCGCACTATGAGCGTTTTGATCGTTCTCGTTATCATTTCGGTTCTCGTGGCCGGCACTTTTCTCACGCTTTTTATCATGAGTGTGAAGAAAGGGCAGTACGACGATGATTATACACCCTCCGTTCGCATGCTTTTCGACGACAAGCCTCAATCTGTTAATCCTCACACCAAATAACACTCATTCATGGAAACAATCCGTCAGGATGTAGCGGTGCACCAGCTTACGGAGCACCGGAACACGGGAGCCAGGGAGCTGTTTTACTACGACAACGCGATCGTGCGCAACTTTGCCTACGCTACAGCCCTCTGGGGTGTGGTGGGCATGCTCGCGGGCCTGTATGTAGCGCTGCAGCTGGTTTTCCCCGAAACACTTAACCTGGGCGCCTGGTTCAGCTTTGGCCGCCTTCGTCCGCTGCATACCAATGCAGTGATCTTCGCCTTCGTGGGCAATGGTATTTTCATGGGCTATTACTACTCACTCCAGCGCTTGCTGAAGACGCGGATGTGGAGCGACAAGATGAGCCGCATTCACTTCTGGGGATGGCAGCTCATCATCGTGGCCGCTGCGCTCACCCTGCCGCTGGGTTATACTACCGGTAAAGAATACGCAGAGCTGGAGTGGCCCATCGATATCGCGATCACCGCTATCTGGGTAGTCTTTGGCTGGAACATGTTCGCCACCATTCTCAAGCGCCGGGAGCGCCACCTCTATGTGGCGATCTGGTTTTACATCGCCACGTTTGTGACCGTGGCCGTATTACACATTGTCAACTCGATCGAGCTGCCCGTCGGGATCCTGAAAAGCTACTCGGTTTATGCCGGTGTACAGGATGCGCTGGTGCAGTGGTGGTATGGACACAATGCCGTGGCCTTCTTCCTGACCACCCCTTACCTGGGTCTGATGTATTACTTCCTGCCCAAAGCCGCCAACCGTCCGGTATTCTCCTACAAGCTTTCCATCATTCACTTCTGGGCCCTGATCTTTATCTACATCTGGGCCGGACCGCATCACCTGTTGTATTCGGCGTTGCCCAACTGGGCGCAGTCGCTGGGTGTGGTGTTCTCCTTCACGCTCATCTTCCCCAGTTGGGGCGGTATGATCAATGGCCTGCTTACCCTGCGTGGCGCCTGGGATAAGGTGCGCGAAGATGTGGTGCTGAAATTCCTGGTGGTGGCCGTGACGGCCTATGGCATGGCGACCTTCGAGGGCCCGATGCTGTCGCTGAAAAGCATCAACGCCATTTCGCATTTCACCGACTGGACCGTGGCACACGTGCATGTGGGTGGGCTGGGCTGGAACGGCATGCTGACCTTCGGTATCCTCTATTGGTTGCTTCCGAAAATCTTCCGCACCGAGCTCCACTCGAAAAAGCTTGCCAATGCCCACTTTTGGATTGCCACGCTGGGTATCATCGTGTGGGCTGTTCCGATGTACTGGGCCGGATTTATGCAGGCTTCCATGTGGAAGGAATTCACACCGTCCGGACAACTGAAATACCCGTTCCTGGAGACCGTGACCTACATGAAACCGTTCTATGCCCTGCGTAGTCTCGGCGGCGCCCTGTACCTCGCCGGTGCGTTGATCATGGTGTACAACCTGGTGAAGACCGTGAGAAAAGGCAGTCTGCTGGCCAACGAAGCAGCCGAAGCGCCTGCTCTCGAAAAGACCTATAAGAAGCATGCGGGCGAACACTGGCATCGTTGGATCGAGCGCCGTCCGACACCACTGCTGGTATTTACGCTCATTACCATTCTCATTGGCGGTGCGGTGGAAATGATTCCCACCTTTATGGTGAAAAGCAATATTCCCACCATCGCTTCGGTGAAGCCTTATACACCGCTTGAGTTGCAGGGCCGTGATATCTATGTGCGTGAAGGTTGCTACACCTGCCACTCGCAGATGATCCGTCCCTTCCGCTCCGAAACAGAACGCTACGGAGAGTATTCCAAAGCCGGTGAGTTCGTGTACGATCATCCCTTCCAGTGGGGCTCCAAGCGTATCGGTCCCGACCTGGCACGTGCCGGCGCCGGCAACAACCGCAAGAGCGATACCTGGCACTTCAACCACCTGGATGATCCGCAGTCGATCTCTACGGGTTCCGTGATGCCGCCCTATTCCTTCCTGATCGACAACGATCTCGATACGAGTACTACGCCGGCCAAAATCCGCGCCATGCAGCAGCTGGGTGTGCCCTATCCGGCAGGCTACGATAAGGTGGCCAACCAGGACCTGATGAAGCAGGCCGCGGAGATCACGGGTAACCTGCGAAAGGACAGTATCAACGTGCCGGAACGGCGTGAGGTGATCGCTGTAATTGCCTACCTCCAGCGGCTTGGAACCGATATCGGCAAGAGCCGGTTTTCGCAAAACAAATAATCCGACATCATGCTCAAGTATATCAAGCAATACGCTTCCACCATCGACGGTATCGAGATCTACCCGATCGTGTCGCAGCTCATCTTCGTTTTCTTTTTCATCGGTGTGATCTGGTTCGTGCGCCGCATGACAAAGGCGCAGGTGCAGGAGATCAGCCAGCTGCCCCTCGAGGATGCCGAAACCGTAGTGCTTCAACCTAAAAATCAGAACTGACGATGAAACCCTATCGTTCTCTCAGATACCTGGCTCTCTCCGCCGCTGCCCTGTTGGTGCAGGTTGCGGCCCTTGCCCAGGATGCAGCATCCGGCAGCCCCGACCTCATGACGGCCCCGGTAAGTTCAGACAGCACCAATGTATACGTTTTCCTGTTCGTGGTTCTTTTCGCCATTGCCTTGCTGATCCCGATCATGGGCCGTATGGGCGGCCTGGTCGAAGGAGAGGAGTCTTTCAGCTGGAAGCGTTGGTGGGCAGATCTTGATTCGCGTCTGCTCACCAAAGCCATCCCTGTGGAGAAGGAAGCCGACCACCTTCTGGATCACGATTATGATGGCATCAAAGAGTTGGACAATGCGCTCCCGCCTTGGTGGAAGTGGGGATTTTACATCACGGTCATTCTTGCGCCGATCTATATCCTGTATTATCACTATGGAAAAGGCATGAGTCCCGAGCAGGAATATCAGGCCGAGATGAAGCTGGCTGCTGCCGACATCGAGGCTTACCGGAAAGCTTCCAACGATAATGTGGATGAGAAGACCGTTACCATGGGAGATGCGGGCGTGATCGCCAAAGGGAAGGCCATTTACCAGAAGAACTGCTTCATGTGCCACGGCGCCAATGGCGAGGGAGGTGTGGGGCCGAACCTCACCGACAACTTCTGGTTGCACGGCGGATCTATCAACGATGTGTTTAAAACCATCAAGTATGGTGTTCCCGACAAGGGTATGCAGGCCTGGGAGAAGATGCTATCGCCCGGAGAAATACGGGAACTGGCTTCTTTCGTAAAGTCGGTGAAGGGCACCAACCCGCCCAATGGCAAAGCACCGCAGGGCGACGAGTATAAGGAAGAAAGTGCCAGTCCGCCTGCTGCAAAAGACAGTAGTAACGCGGTGGCGAAGAAGTAGACCGCACCCCGGCTGCATCGCTTCCCGCATCCCCGGCCCCTCAATTCATTGCTACGTCCCTCACCCCCGGCCCTTGTCAAATCACTGCTACGTCCCTCACCCCCGGCCCTTGTCAAATCACTGCTACGTCCCTCACCCCCGGCCCCTCTCCCAGAGGGAGAGGGGTGGGAAACCCGGGAATACTCCCCCTCGCCCCTTGAAGAGGGGTGGGAAACCCGGGCATATTCCCCTGCGCCCTTTAGGAGAGCGGGGCAGGGGGTGCGGGACGTGAAATAGTTGATGATTGTTAGTTTTTGTTATCACATCGGTCAGGTATTGCGCTTTCTGCAATCCTGACCTTTGTGTTTTCTGAGCGCTACCTGTATTGGGCACTTCATTATCACGTATGAAATCCAGCACCGAAAACACATCCGGCTATACCAGGGTTACCGCCGATCAGTCGTTCCGCGACAGCATGGCAACGATCGACCAGCAGGGTCGACGTCGTTTCCTTTTTCCGAAGCGACCGGCGGGGCGTCTCTACAACCTCCGTACGATAGCGTCCCTGGTTTACCTGACCGTTTTCTTCACCTTGCCCTTTCTGAAGGTGGGCGGACATCCGCTCTTCCTGTTTAACGTAGTGGAAAGGAAGTTCATCCTGTTCGGACAGATCTTCTGGCCTCAGGACTTTTTCATTTTTGCGATCGGCTTCCTTACGTTCATGGTTTTCGTGATCCTGTTCACGGTGGTATTCGGCCGCGTTTTCTGTGGCTGGGCCTGTCCGCAAACCGTGTTTATGGAAATGGTCTTCCGCAAGATTGAGTACTGGCTCGATGGCGATGCCAATGCCCAGAAGCAACTGAAGGAGATGCCCTGGAACGGCTTCAAGATCCGTAAGCGCGCCGTTAAGATGGCCGTCTTCTATACCGTCTCTTTTCTTATCGGCAACTTCGCCCTTTCCTATATCATCGGGATGGAGAACGTGCTGAAGATGGTGGATGAGGGCATCGGGGCCCATCCCGTTACTTTCTCGGCTACGATCGGCTTTACAACGGTTTTCTTTTTCGTGTTTTACTGGTTCCGCGAACAGGCCTGTATCGTAGTTTGTCCGTATGGCCGCCTGCAGGGCGTTTTGCTCGACCGGAAGAGCATGGTTGTGGCTTATGACTATGTGCGGGGCGAACCCCGTGGTAAAGCGAAGAAGATGGAGCCCGCGGCCGATGCTGGCGACTGCATCGACTGTTCGGCCTGCGTACGTGTTTGCCCGACCGGTATTGACATCCGCAACGGCACTCAGCTGGAATGTGTCAACTGCACGGCCTGCATCGATGCCTGCGATGCCATCATGGCAAAGATCAACCGCGATCTCGGATTGATCCGGATCGATTCGGAGGAGAACATTGCGCAGGGCAGGCGCACTACGTTCAATGTGCGTACCAAGGCTTACAGTGCGGTGTTGCTGCTGCTTGTGGGGGTATTGGTAACCCTCCTCGCGACGCGGCGCGACGTCGATGCCACCATCCTGCGTACCCCCGGACAGATCTATCAGTACCTGCCGGATGGCCGCATCGGTAACATGTATAGTATCAAACTGGCCAACAAGACCCGTCGCGATATACCCGTAACGCTGAAAGTAGAGCATGCGCAGGGAGAGATCCAGTTGATCGGAACCATTCCGGTGGCGCCTGCGGAGGCTTATTTCCAGTCGCCCTTTTTTGTAAAGTTGCCCCGCAATCAGGTGCACCGGAGAAAAATGCAGATCGAAATCGGGGTGTATGAGGGCACGGAAAGAATCAGAACGATAAAGACCACCTTCTTCGGGCCGGGATAGCCCCCGACTCCGCCGCGCTTCGCTCAGGCCGGCAGCTCCCCGAAAGTGCTACAGGCTGTCAGGCTGAGCGAAGTCGAAGCCGAAGCCACATTCGCATATTAGCATATCAGCACATTAGCATATTAACACATTAACACATTAACACATCATCACATCAACCATGCGTATTTCCTGGGGACACAAAATAGCCTCCGTTTACCTTGTTTTTGTAGCAGGTATTCTCTTCCTCGTGTTCAAGGCCAACAGCCAGCACTGGGACCTGGTTACGGATGATTACTATGAAGCCGAACTGAAGTACCAGGATGTCATTGACCGGAAAGCAAACGTGCAGGCGCTTTCGGCGATGCCTGTTTACACGAAAACGGAGAGTACGGTACAAATACGGTTGCCTCTCGAGTTCGAGGGTAGCGCCGTCAAAGGGAATGTGTACCTCTATCGTCCATCGGATGCCGCTCTCGATATTCGCAAGGACTTCTCCATCACCGGGCGATCCTACAACCTGATCCTTCCGAGGAAGCTACAGGGTATGTACACGATCAAGCTGTCGTGGGAGCGTGCGGGGAAGGAGTATTTTGATGAGCAGCAGTTGTTTTTTTAGTTTGTTAGTTTATCAGTTCATTCGTTTATTGATAATCGGGCTCCAATCCCCAATTCCTAATCCTCAATTCCCGATCCCCAATTCCCATTATCCCATCACCCCATGACCGCTCCCGACATCCTGCTCACTGCCTTCTTAATGGGCGCCGCCGGCTCCCTGCATTGCATGGGTATGTGCGGACCACTGGCCCTGTCGCTGCCTTTACCACAACAGGATGTTGCGGGGCGGCTGAAGGGCGGGTTGTTGTATAATGCGGGTCGTATAACCACCTATACACTGCTTGGCCTGGTGCTCGGATCCTTTGGAGAGATGCTGTTGCAGCCTCAGTGGCAACAGGGACTTTCGATTGGTATCGGCGTACTCGTTCTTCTCTATCTTTTCGGCGCACAAAAGCGTCTCGATAAGGCAGGTGCCGCGGCGCGGCCATTTCTCAAACTACGCGCTGTACTAGGAGCCTTGTTTTAGAAGCACAACTACCGTTCCATTTTCAGCATCGGACTGCTGAATGGTTTATTGCCTTGTGGTACAGTCTATCTCGCCCTGCTTACTTCTTTTCTGACCGGCTCGGTCCTCAAAGGCGGTTTGTTTCTGGCTTTCTTTGGCCTGGGTACCTTGCCGGCGATGTTGCTCATGGTGTTCTGGGGGGCTGCTCTTGGCCCGGTGCTGCGTACCCGGCTGCGGCGGGCGGCTCCGCTGGTGCTGGGACTGATGGGTGTGTTGCTGGTGTTGCGGGGAATGAACCTGGGAATCCCCTTTCTAAGCCCGCATTTTTCAGATGGAAACCCGGGCAGCGCCGGCTGCCACTAGCCGGTTGTTCGCTGGTACGGGGTTTGGACCGACCCATACTATGGTCAATCAATGGCCTTATGACGGCGAAGCGTGGTTTTGCAGATTTGCTCCAGTACCTGGAGGTCGAGGTCGTCGAGTTTTTTACAATAAATGCAGGCTTTACTCATCTTGTATTTTCCCAGTTGCTCCAGGAGCGGCTTATAGCTTCCGTCAGCATCGGTTACATAGAGCGTGAGTGCCGCCTTTCTCGGTGAGAAAGCGAGCAGGGGCGCTTCGCCTTCATGACCGCTCGCATACTTATACCGGAACTTCCCGAAGCCGATGATGGAGGGGCCCCACATCCTGGCCTCGAAGCCCGACCACTCCTGCATCAGGCCGATCAGCCGGAAACTGTCTTCTTTCTTTTGCTGTTGTTGCACGAAGGAGTGGATGAACGCCGCTACAGCAACCTCCGTTTCTACCGTTTTGTTCGCCATAGTGTTTGCATTTCGGTTACATCATTTCTGGTCGGATACCTGTTGTGGTGCGCTGCGTCGCCTGTTTCAGCGGTGCGGTTATTGCAGGTTTGGTTAGACGAATTTTGCACCGGAGGTTGCTTCCTGAGACCATTGATCATGAGTGCCTGCTATCTCGTGGAGGTCCCGATGATTCCGATGATCGCCGGGTAGCTGTTTCTGACCAGGTCCCGGAATTTTGGATCATAGCGTACCTTCTGGTAATCGAGTTTGGGCTGGCGGATATCTTCGATCGCCACCCCCTGGGACAAGGCTTCGTGGTTGTAAGCAAATTTGTAGGCCTCATTTTCAGGACTCAGAAAGTTGTAGACCTTGTCGCCATCGGTTTCTTCAAAACCGTTGTTCATCCCCGTAAGGATATTCACGGTGTCTCCTGTTTCCTGGGAAACGGCGATGATATGACTGAAGCAGCCTTCCTCTTCATTATCGCCCGGGCCCTGATCGGCATAAATGAGTTTGATCGGTTCTCCATCTTTGAGGGCCTTGGGATTCATCCTGAATTCGGATAGAGCCCGGAACTGCGTTCCCGGGCCGCAGGAGCAGAGGCCAATCACCATAAAGAAGGCAACAGGTATGCGCATAAAGACCATTGGGTTTCAGTGGCTGTTGAAAGATGGAGGGGGGACACCATTTCCCGAACAGGATAAAGTTACCGAACCTGAATGATCCTCAGCGTTTCAGCTGCAAGACATGTTGAAAAGTACGATTGCTGGCCGAATCTGCGGTGTTATTGCCGTGCCGGCTGCTGCCGGTAGGGTGGAAGATGTATGATTTTACCGGAGTTACTCCTTTGTAAATACAGTATCGTTTGATCCCTGCTTCAGCCGCATTTGCTTTTTTTCAGTATCGAAACGGAGCTTGATGCCGGCCGGGTCGAAGGTGAATTCATGCTCTTCCGTAGGCTCCAGCGGAAAAGCGCCCTGGCCGCTGGCCTGTGCTTCCAGCACGCCATTGTTGATCCGCACGGTGATTTTCATCGGAAAGCCCTCGGCGGCATATACACCTTCGTACGATGCCAGTTTAGCCGCATCCACCTTCTTCGTTTCAAACGTAGGAATACGGTACTCTTTTCCGAAGTAGAGTTTCAATACGGCCAGCATCACGTCGTTCACGGGGTAGTTCATACCGTTGGTGAGCAAGACAACCGTAGTACTGTCTTTCGGAAAATAGCTGGCATTGGAAATAAAGCCATCGATACCGCCCGTATGTCCGAAGCTCTGCCGGTCGTAGAATGGCATCATGAACAGTCCCATGCCGAAGCGATCGCGCTGTTTTTGCATCGTTGCCAGGCTTTGCGCCGAAACCAGTTTGCCCTGGAACAGACCTTCGAAGAAACGCGCTACATCGGTTGCCGTGCTTACAATGGCACCGGCACCCTGGGGGATACTTGCATCGGTTTCGCTTGCGCGCTGCCAGCCGCCGGCCGTCCAGCGGAAGCTCTGAGCTTCCTCTTTCTTCCGCTTGCCAAACACATAGGTGTCTCTGAGTGATAGCGGGCGCGTGATGCCCTCTTCGAGGGCGCGCTGGTACGACTTGCCGGTCACTTTTTCAACGATCCAGCCGAGCAGAATGTAGTTGGAGTTACTGTAGGCGGCTTTCGCATCCGGCTCGAAATCCGAACCGCCTTTTTTCATCCGTTCGATCAGCTGCTCCCGGCTGTGGACCTGCGTATTCCAGCTCAGGTAAGGAGAGTCGTCGGTAATGCTGTGGAGTCCGCTGCGATGCTGGAGCAGGTGCCCGATCGTGATCGTCGCGGCCTGGGGCAGTTCGGGGAAGAAGTCGGAAAGCCTGGTTTCGAGACCCAGTTTCCCCTTTTCAATCTGTTGAAAGATCAGTACCGCCGTGAAGGTTTTGGTAATGGATCCGATGCGATAACGCGTAGTGGGTGTGGCCACGGTTTTTCCCTCTTCGCTCATGCCGATGGCACGCTGGTAAGCCGGCTTCCCGTTGCGCCAGAGCACCAGGCTACCCATGGCTTTTCCGCGTTCGTCGAGCCGCGTCAGCAGCGTGTCGAGACGCTGGGGAGAAAAGACCGACTGACCGGTGGCGCTGTGGAACAGCAAAACCAGGATGCCGGCAAACAGAAAGGAAGTAGGTTTCATGACAGGTATTTTTTGTTAGATGCTGGAATCGTGAGCCAAGGTTACAGGATTACCGGCAATCGGCGCAGCACTTTGGTCCGAATTGTCATTTACCTGCGATGACCCCGGTCTTTCCCGCATCAGGTTGTCCTCGCCGACCCCCTAATCTTCCTACATTTACCCCGATGCCCACCCATTCAAGCCACCGTTACTTCGCCCTCCATAAACCTTACGGAATGGTCTCGCAGTTTGTGAGCACCGAGCCCCACCCGTTGCTGGGCGACCTGAACTTCGCATTTCCGGAAGGCACGCATGCCATCGGCCGCCTCGACCTGGCTTCAGAAGGCCTCTTGCTGCTCACCACGAACGGTAAGATCACGAAGTGGCTGTTTCAGGGACCGGTGCCGCATCCGCGCACCTATTGCGTGCAGGTTAAAGGGAGGGTTACCCCGGAAACCGCGGAGCGGCTCGAGCGGGGAATTCCTTTTACGATCAGCGGGGGCAGGCACTTCGTTTCGGCGCCCTGCCAGGCAGAACTGATCGGCGAGCCCGGCTTCTCTTTCCCTTCCCCCATTCAGTACAATTCATTTACAAACTACTCCTGGTTGCGTATGACCCTCACCGAAGGACGCTTTCACCAGGTGCGCAAAATGGTGCGTATTGTGGGGCATCCCTGCGTGCGGCTGGTGCGCACGTCGATCTGCGACCTGGAGCTGGGCAAACTGCTGCCGGGTGAACTAAGGGAGATGGAGGAGGGAGATTTCCTAAGGGCACTCAGAATCGGGAGACCTGAGGCGTGAATCAGGTGCACGAGGGCTTCTGCCGGTGGTCTACCACGCACCACGTACGTCTCACGATAGGCAGTATTCATTCATAGTAATTTCCCCACCACTCCTCCCCAAACTCGGCCGCACCGCTGTTAAGGGTATAAGGAAACGTATATTCGATCTGCTGTTCGGAACGGGTATGATGCGTGGTCAGTACCAGTGCATCGGTTCCTTCCGGGTAGGTGTCACTGGTTACTTCCGCATCCCAGCATACGGCCCAGGCCATCGCATGGCCTTCGGATATCAGGCGCCCGAAAAGACTTTTGAAACGGTCGATCATCTCTTCGCTGTCGGGCTGCTCATCGCCTTCTACCACGTTAACGGGTACCAGTTGCCGGCTAACATCAATGTATGCGCCTACCGGGAAGGTTTCACCATATTTCTCCAGGAGTTCGGCACAAAAGCCCACCGTGTAGCGGATGAGCTGATCGAGATCTTGTTCAACGGCTTCGGGCATGACAGACGACATAGCGGAACAGGTTTATCTCTGCCTTCTCTTCAATAATCGTTCCCCGCCCATGCTGGTTGTCGTTGCCCGGTAGCCATACCTTGCAAAGGGAGTTTAGATGACCAGGTCCCGGGGCCGGCCTGCAAGTGAAATGGTGGCTCGCAGGCCGCCCGGGGATGGTCAGCAACGGCGGCAATAGCGGAGCATCAGGCGTACCAGCGGCCGGAACTGCCGGTAATCCATCGGCTTCTCATAAAATGCTCCGGCGCCTTTGCGCAGGCATTCGTTGGTGAAGAACGGATCGCTGCTGGTACTCCAGATCAGTGCCGGGATTTGCTGCAGATGCGGGTGGTTCTTCAGGTAGGTGAGTACCTCCGGACCGCGGGTAGGCATATTGTAATCGAGAATGATCAGGTGGGGCAGATTGGCCTGGTCCTGCAGGTTCAGGTAACGGATCATGTCCTGGCCGTCGAAAAACGGCTGGAGCAGGGCCCTGGGGGCTTCCTCCTGAAAGGCCAGCTGCAGCAGCTCCTGGTCATCCGGATCGTCATCGGCAATGACGATTTTCAGGGCTTGCAGTATCATATCGCGTGGTTAAGGTGTGCGAAAATCGGTTAGCGTTGCTGGCAGGTTTTGTAGTGCATTGGAGTAGGGTTTAGGCGAAACAGACTATCAACTTCGAATTTAGGGCGTATGTGTCTTTGCACCATCGGAAGAGCGGTTGTTTATTATCATCCGTTTTCTTGCTGCAGGTAGCTGAAGTATGCAGCGTTCGGCAGGGTTAGGCCCCCGGCGCCGGGCTTGCAGCGCACTGCCCGGCAGGGCACATCGGCTGAAGCCCAGCCGTAAGGGGCTCTGTTTTTACCCTAATTTCGACATCGGAAGGCCGTGATAGGAGCGGTCAGAACAATTTAAGTTCCTGCCCTGATGTCTGAAACCTCATTTGACAATGATGCTGCTCATCTTGCCGAATCGGCGATGCGCCAGGCTATTGAATCAGCCGATCTGGGCTACTGGAGTATCGACCCGCGTACGCTGCGTGTCGAAGCCAATCGCCGTACGCAGCAGCTTTTCGGTCTTCCTCCCGACGGTGAGGTGGATCTCCACTTTGCCACGCAGGCGATTTACAGCGAAGACCGCGAGCGGGTAGTCGCCGCTATCAACAGGGCCCTTACAGACCCGACGGCCAGTGCTTACGATATCGAATACCGGGTGATGCAGCATGGGGTAGGATTGCGTTTTGTACGGGCAACGGGTAAATCCTATTTCGATGCAGTAGGTCGTTGCACCCGCTTCAGCGGCATCATCCAGGATGTTAGTGAGCAGAAGACTGCCGAGACCGCCCTGCGCGCTTCAGAGCAACGCTTTCAGGCGGCGGTTCAGGCGGTTCAGGGCATCGTGTGGACCAACGATGCCACCGGACAAATGGTGGGCGAGCAGCCGGGCTGGTCTGCGCTTACGGGTCAGCGTTATGAAGAGTATCAGGGATTTGGCTGGAGCTCGGCGGTCCATCCGGATGATGTGGCACCAACGGTGGCCGCCTGGGGCGAGGCCGTGCACCAACGCCGCAAGTTTGTATTCGAACACCGTGTACGCCGGAAAGATGGAACTTATGGTGTCTTCTCCATCCAGGCGATTCCTGTCTTTTCGGCGGATGGCCGTATTTCGGAGTGGGTGGGCGTTCACACCGATATCAGCGAACGCCGTGCGGCAGAGGAGGCACTCAATGAAGCACGTGCCCGCCAGGAAGAAACCCTGGCGCTACTGGAGTCGATGCTCCAGTATGCACCCATCGGCTTTGCCTTCTTTGATCGCCAATACCGTTATCTCCGCATCAATGAAACGCTAGCCGCCATCAACGGGGTGCCGGTAGAAACACATATCGGTAGAACCGTACATGAAGTGTTGACCGATCGCGCCCCCCATATATACCAGATCATCGACGAGGTATTCACTACCGGAAAACCTGTGCCAAAGCTTGAGCTAAGCGGCGAAACACCCCTGCAGCCGGGCGTGCAGCGTTGGTGGCACACGGGCTTTTACCCGGTCATCAACGAACGCACCCGCGTCGTGGAATCGGTGGGTATTGTGGTGATGGAGATCACCGATCTGAAGCAGGCGGAGACCGCCCTGCGCCTCAGCGAGGAGCAGATGCGCCTCCAGGCCGACTTTATGCCCCAGATCGTATGGGCTACCGACGGCAGGGGCTACCACGATTTTTACAACAAACGCTGGTATGAGTATACGGGTCTGTCCTACGATATTACCCGGGGCGAGGGTTGGGCCGGCGTGCTGCATCCCGACGATGCCGCACGCACCTGGCAGGTGTGGAAGCACTGTCTTGAAACCGGCGACTACTATGAAGTGGAATACCGCATGCGGCGCTACGATGGGGTCTATCGATGGCTCCTGGCGCGCGCCACGCCCATTCGCAACGAAGAAGGCGAGATCGTACGCTGGTTTGGAACCTGCACCGATATCCACGATCAGAAGACCTTTGCCGAAACCCTTGAGCACCTGGTGGCGGAACGTACCGCAGCCTTACAGCGTTCCAACGAAGACCTCCAGCAGTTTGCCCATGTGGCTTCGCACGACCTCAAAGAACCGGTGCGGAAGATCGCCACTTTTGAGAGCCGCATCAGCGGCGAGTTTGGCGAGCTGCTTCCACCGCGGGCGAAGGGCTACCTTGAGAAAATCCGGAATGCTTCCCGCCGCATGTATGCCATGATCGATGGCGTGCTGCGCTACTCCTCCGTCAACGAAGGCGAACAGAAAGGCTTCGAGCAGGTGTCGCTCGATAGTATCGTTATGCAGATCCGTTCCGATCTGGAAGTGCTGATCGATGAAAAGCATGCCGTCATTGAGTGTGGTCCGCTGCCTGAAATCTATGGTTCACCCACGCTGCTCCACCAGCTGCTGTATAATATCCTGAACAATGCACTGAAGTTTGTTGAGCCCCAGCAACCGCCACGCATCACCCTCAATGCGGGTTCTGTGGTGTTGGATGGTAAGCCCTTTGTGCACCTTCGGGTTGCGGATAACGGGATCGGCTTCGATCCGGCACAGGCACGGCAGATTTTCAAAACATTTACGCGGCTGAACCCCAAGGATCATTACGAAGGAACCGGACTGGGGCTTTCGCTTTGTGAGAAAATCGTAAACCGGCATGGCGGGCGTATATACGCCGAAGGACAGAGGGGCGCGGGTGCAGTGTTTCATATTTACCTCCCGGAAGCAACGCCACTGTCGGATTAAGCAGGTAGCGCGGGCGGGATTTTTCCCATTTTTTCCTGAGTCTTTTCACATGGAAAGGATATTGGCGGATGGTACTTTGCAGAAAACTGAATGATGCAATGCTCCATGATGATGGGTTATGATGAAGACGAAGCTGCCTATGCCGCCGGCCCTTTCAGGATCGGGCACGCCCTTTCCTGTGTTGAAGAGGGATGGGATCCCGTTGATCCCCGACCGTCGCAAAGCAAGGAGGATCAGGATCGTGCGTCCTGGTTTCGGGAGAAACGGGAAGACCCGGCTATCGGCGATCATCCTCTTTTGCAGGAGGCCGAATGCTGGGCCATCCGGCTCGGCGATCTGTTAGCGGATCCGGATATCTGGCGACAGAAAGGGGCCGACCTGGCACAGCAATCGCAACTGGGCATCCGTACGCCGGAGGAGGTGTTCCGGGAAGCCGAACTGATTACCGACTGCCGGCAGGTGCTGGTACGGTACCGTTTCTTTATCGGCTACAAATTCCGATGGGCGCTGGAGGCGCGCTCATCCGCCTCCGATCTGCAGAATGTAGCCCAAAGTTCAGCCGGGATTGCGCTGAGAGCAGTGGCCTATGCGCTTATGGCAATGAAGCAACTTTTTTGTTTTATCCCCGATGAAGAGCGGATGCTTCCCCTGCTCGCCTCCCTCGAAAAGCTGCAAAGGATGGGCAGGGAATTGTTTCCGGAGGCGGGCGAATGCCGGGATACGCCTGTCTGATGCTGCCCGACACCTGTTCAGGGTTTGACTATGAGTTTGGTAAGATGAAACACCTAAGATGGTTTTTCATTTCGTTTGTTTCGGTATTGCTCCGCAGGAAAGGAATAGCTTGATGAACTTATTGTTACGGCCATGAACGAACGAAGTTTTCAGCACGCCAGCCTGGGCCTGTCCGATACGGCATGGAGCACGCCAGATCCGGATGCTTTCCAGGATATGATCTGCACGGTAGACGAGGAAAGCAGATTCACCTACGTGAACCGTTCCTGCTATCGTCTGCTCGGTTATCAGCCTGAAGAACTCATCGGACGCAGTTTTATCGATTTCGTGTTCGGGGATGATTGCGCCCGCACCAGGAGTATCGCCCGCGAAATCATGTCGGGAAAGAGCATTTCCCATTTCGAAAACAGGTACCTGCACAAGAACGGCAACCTTGTCACCCTTCATTGGTCGGCTACCTGGAACGAAAGCCTGCGCTCCATGCATTCCGTGGCCCGTGACGCCTGCGAAGCGCTTCAGGTGACTTCCGTACTCAGCTCGGAAAAGGAGCAGGCCCGGGCCGATTATCAGCAGCTTTATGCCCTCCTCGAAAGCATCGGAGATGGCTTTTTCGCCGTGGACTTCGATTTTCGCATCCTGTATTTTAATGCACAGGCAGAAAAGATGACGGGGAGAAAGCGTCAGGAGGTCATTGGGAAGAGCCTGCTGGCTTTGTATCCGCAGGCGCAAACAAGTATTGCCTACGAGCACTATCTGAGCGTCATTCATACGCGGAAGCCCGCGACCTTCGAAATACGGTCTGTGATTTTTGAAGACTGGTTCGAAGTTTCGGCCTATCCTTCCGAACACGGCATGTCGGTTTTTTTCCGTTGCATCACCGAACGAAAAAAGGTGGAAGATCAGGTACACCGGCTCTCGCTTGTAACCCGTAATATGATTAACTCGGTGATCATCACCGACCCGCAGGGTTACATCACCTGGGTCAACGATGCGTTTACACGTATTACCGGATACACGTTCCAGGAAGCCTCAGGCCAGATTCCGGGAAAGCTGCTGCAAGGACCCGAGACGAGCCGGAACACAGTGGAGTACCTGCGCACGCAGATCCGCAATCGGCAGCCATTTGAATGCGAATTGCTGAACTACTCTAAAGATGGCCGTCCCTACTGGATTGAACTGAAGGGCCAGCCCATTTTCGATGATCAGGGTGCGCTCGTCCAGTTTTTTGCGATTCAGACAGATATTACGGAGAAGATTGAGTTGCAGCAATTGATCATTCAGCAGGAGATTGACCGGCAGAAGGATCTGACCCAGATCGTTATTCAAACTCAGGAGAAAGAGCGGACCGAGATCGGGCGGGAGCTACACGACAATGTGAACCAGATTCTCACTACCGCCAAGCTGTATGTTGAGAACGTGGCCTATTTTCCCGATCAGGCAGTGTATTTCAGTTCGCGGAGCACGGAACTGATTCAACGATCGATCAATGAAATCCGTTTTCTTTCGCGCCAGTTGCTGACGCCCGTTATCAACGATATCGGATTACGCGCCTCACTCGAAGAACTGCTCCAACAATACCAGCAGGTAAAGACATTTACGGTGGCCTTCGTCTTCCGGGTTTGCGAAGAGAAGCTGAATAAAGATGTAAAGCTGGCATGGTACCGCGTCATCCAGGAGCAGCTCAATAATATCGTGAAATATGCAGAGGCGGTGCACGTTACGGTTCATCTCGAATACCTGAACGGCAGGCTGGAGGTACTGGTTGCAGATGATGGCCTGGG
>Ga0164290_1000309_pt1 | contig 175747 bp, 157 predicted proteins | sample Micstemetagenome_FD_108782 | JGI IMG/M metagenome (GOLD analysis project Ga0164290, IMG submission 108782) | Contaminated culture microbial community from soil near Moab, Utah, USA - Microcoleus steenstrupii SON62 (Illumina Assembly) | ecosystem: Environmental > Terrestrial > Soil > Soil crust...
ACAGCGTGTCGAAACCCGCTCACCGCAGGCACAGAGGACCACCGAGGCGCCGTCCCTGAAAGGCCAACCAGGGACGGCGTCTCACCATGCCCCTTGACAACAGGCACCGCCATATCAGTTAGCGGCCGCGAGGGGGCGCGGCGGGGCGATCCCCACGGGTCGCGTCGAGGAGCCGCGCGCACCCCTCGATCAGCCGCTGGCGCAGCGGCGCACCGCGCTCGGCGAACGCGCGCTGGGCGGCGACGTACTCGGCCTTGCCCTCCGGCGTCTCGATGCGCACGGGAGGGAAGCCGAGGTCGGCGAGGTCGTAGGGCGCCGCCCGCATGTCCATCGCCCGGATGTCCCATGCCAGCTCGAAGCAGTCCGCGACGAGGTCCGAGGAGATCATGGGCGACAACCGGAACGCGTGCTTGTAGAGGTCCATGCCGGCGTGCAGGCACGCCGGCTGCTCGTACGACGGCCGGTCGTCGCGGCCGGGGGAGAGGGTGTTGAGCGGGCGGGCGGGGGCGGTGAAGAAGCGGTAGGCGTCGAAGTGCGAGCAGGCGATCCGGTGCTCCTCGACGACGGCGTCGGTGCCCGTCGCGCCCAGGCGGAGCGGCCAGTCGGAGTGCCGGGTCTCGTCCTCGGCGAGCCGGTAGACCATCGCCCACTCGTGCAGCCCGAAGCAGCCGAAGTGGGGGGTGCGGCCCGCGGTCGCGGTCAGCAGTCCGTGCAGGGAGCGGATGAGCGGAGCGCGCTCGCTGACGTGCTCCGCGGTCACCGTCGGGTCCTGCCCGAACCCCGGCGTCCAGCGCCGCAGCTGGGACGGGCGGAAGGAGTAGTAGGTGAAGAGGAAGTCGAAGACGGGGTGCTTCACCCCGGCGGAGCGGCGCTCCAGGTGCGGCGCCAGGAAGCGGTCGACGCGCGCGGCGTGGGCAGCCGCACGCGACTCCCACTCCTCGCGGGTCAGCGTCCGCACGGCCATCGTCTCCACAAGCGCCAAGCCTAGGTGGATCGTTCCCAGGGATGAATCTTCGGCCGAGCCTGAGCGTGACCCCAGGAAAATCAGGTGTAGTGCGCCCTGCGCGGTGGTTATCTCCTTTCGTGCCCGACTCGGCGGCGGGCCGGTCCGCGCCCGCCACCCCTGGAGAACCCACGCATGAACCCCCCAGCCGCCGCACCGCTGCGCCGCCGCGCCGCTGCCCTCGGCATCGTCACCGCGCTCGCCGGCACCCTGCTGGCCCTTGCCCCCACCCCGGCCGAGGCTGCAGGTCGTCCTGACCTCCGCGTCACCCGGGCCGTCGTCGACAAGACCACCGTCGTCGAGGGCGCCAAGGTCACCGTGACGCACGTCGTCCAGAACCGCGGCCGCCGCAAGGCGGGCGAGTCCAGGACACGCGTCTACCTCACGACCAACGTCGCCGCGAGCCTGGACGAGCGGCGCAGGAGCCGCACCAACCCGCGATCCGCGCTGACAGATCTCCGGCTGGTCGGCAAGAAGACGGTGCGGGCCATCGCCCCCGGTGGGACGCGCAGGATCGGCGCGACCAACTTCATCGTCCCTGCCGGCATCCCGGCCGGTGACTACCGGGTCCTGGTCTGCGCGGACGACTACGGCACGGTCCGCGAGTCGGAGGAGGCCAACAACTGCACGGCGGCCGCCAAGACGTTGAAGGTCACCGAGGCGGCCGGCACCGAGGGCGACCTCAGCGTGCAGACCTTCAGCGAGACCTACCTCTGGCCCGACAACGAGAACTCCTCGCTGCAGTTCGTCAAGGTCTTCTGCAACAGCACGCGTCCGGCGAAGCGGCTGTCGCTCTCTGCCGCGCTCGCCAGCGTGCGGGACTTCCTCAACACCGAGGCCCCGGGCGGCATCGCCGACCTGAAGGCCTCGGGCCAGGCCGACACCGCCGAGGAGGCTCAGGCGACGGCGGCGGCCGCGCTCGCCGGCGGGTCGCCGGGGCTCGCCCTCGCGGCGCTCCTCGAGGCGCACCGCCTCCAGCCGACCCGCGGCACGCACCTGGTGAACGCCGCTGCGCTGGCCACCTCGGTCGGCCGCCCCAACGAGGCGATCGCCTTCCTCGACGCGGCGATCGGGCGGGAGTTCCTGCGGGCCCCGCTCGGCATCCCGCACGAGGCGACGGCCGCCGTGATCCGTGGCCAGGCGCTGGTCATGACCGGCCGCCCCGACGCCGCACAGAGGCTGTTCACCCGCGCGAAGCAGCTCGCGCCACTGCTTTCCGAGGCCGACGCGGGCCTGGCGACGGTCGCTGCTTGCCAGGCCCAGGACGCTCTCGCGAAGCGCTACATCCGGCGCAGCCGGATCCGCTCGGACGACCCGGTTCCCCCGACCCCGCCGACCGAGGAGCCCGAGCAGCCCACCCCGGACATCGACATCACCCGAGGAGAGGCGGTGCCGCTGCGGCAGCTGCCGATCGCGGAGACTCCGGCTCAGGCCGCCGACATGCGGCCGGTCTACTGGGGCATCGCGGCCGGCTTCCAGGCCGAGATCCAGGCGAACATCGACGAGGCCAACCGGCTCGAGCAGCACCTGCGCGACACCGACGACGCCCGGACCCGGGCGGAGATCGACCGTCGCGACTCGATCTTCACGCTGCTCTACCGCACCCACCTCGAGGGCGAGGTGGATGACGCCCAGCAGGCGCTCTACGACGAGATCGACAAGCTCACCGTGATCAAGGAGGAGTTCTGGGGCAGCGGCACCGGCGAGGTCGAGTACACCTACGGCCGGTTGCTGCGCGAGGCCCACGACGCCTGTGAGGGCTCCCGGGAGTACGACATCTGCTTCGAGCGCGAGATCAACAGCAGCTGCCGCCCGGCGCTCACGTCCGCGCACATCCGGTGGCGGACGCGGATCCTCGCGGCCCAGGACAAGGCGAACCACTACTTCGAGGTCTGGTCGAGGCGAATGACCGGGTACGCCGCGAACCTGATCGACGAGGAAGCGCACCAGCTCGCGCTCGTCCACATCGACGGCCTCGAGCGGGGCATCTACGCCCTGCTCGTCCAGCAGGCGCAGTTCTGGTCGCACAACGTCAACCTCGCGAGGAGCCACTGCGTGGAGCCGCTGCCGGCAGAGGTCCTCAACCCGCCCGCGAACGAGGACGTGGAGTCCCCCGGGGCGTGCGAGGCCGGCCTGAAGAACCTGTCGCTGAAGGCTTCCCTCGGCCCCACCTCGCTCAAGGTCAGCTGCGAGCGGATCGAGCAGTCGTTCTCGGCCGAGATCATCCCGCTGCTCCACGTGTTCGTGGACGTGAAGCTCGACTTCCGCACGGGCAACGTCTCGTTCTGGGCCGGCTCGAAGGGCGGCGGCAAGGTCGGTAACGTCGTGGACGCCGGCTTCAAGTCGGGGATCTACGTCAAGGTCAACCAGCAGGGCGAGCTCGTCGACACCGGCTGGCGGGTCGGCCCCAGCGTCAAGGTGGTGGGCGGCAACGCGGAGTTCACGGCGTTCAAGGACGAGATCGACCTGTCCTTCACGTCGAGCCTGACGCCCGGGTACTGACCACGCGGCGCGCCCGGCGGGCCGGATAGGCTCGCCGGGTGCGCATCGCGAGATACACCACAGGGGACGAGCCGGCGTACGGCGTGGTCACCGGCGACCTGGACCAGTTCGGACAGCCGGCCGAGGACGCGGTGATCGTGGAGCTGGCAGGCGACCCGATGTACGTCGGGCTCCGGCTGCTCGAGAAGGAGCACCGGCTGGCCGACGTCAAGCTGCTCGCCCCGGTCCTCCCGCGGAGCAAGGTCGTCGGCGTCGGCAAGAACTACGCGAAGCACGCGGCGGAGATGGGCGGTGACCAGCCGGCGGAGCCGCTGCTGTTCCTCAAGCCCAACACCAGCGTGATCGGGCCGAACGACGCGATCCTCTACCCGCCGCAGACCTCGCACCTCAGCTACGAGGGCGAGGTCGCCGTCGTGATCGGCCGGATCTGCCGCGACGTGCCGCCGGAGCAGGCCACCGACGTCATCTTCGGCTACACGATCGCCAACGACGTGACGGCGCGGGACCTGCAGAAGACCGACAACCAGTGGGCGCGGGCGAAGGGCATGGACACGTTCTGCCCGCTCGGGCCCTGGATCGAGAACGACCTGGATCCCCAGGCGTTCATCGACGGGCGGCGGGTGCAGACCTTCCTCAACGGCGACGTCGTCCAGGACGGCACGACCGCCGACATGACCTGGGACATCCCCAACCTGATCGCCTACATCTCGGCGGCGATGACCCTGCTGCCCGGTGACGTCATCCTCACCGGCACCCCCGAGGGTGTCGGTCCGATGCAGCCCGGCGACGAGGTCGAGGTCTTCGTGGAAGGCCTCGGAGCACTGACCAACAAGGTGGAGAAACGATGAGCAACGTCCGGGTGCGGATGGCACCCTCCCCGACCGGCAGCCCGCACGTGGGCATGGTCCGCACCGCGCTCTTCAACTGGGCGTTCGCGCGGCACCACGGTGGCACCTTCGTGTTCCGCATCGAGGACACCGACACCGCGCGCAACACCGAGGAGTCCTATCGCTCGATCATCGAGCTCATGCGCTGGCTCGGGCTCGACTGGGACGAGGGCCCCGAGGTCGGCGGGCCGCACGCGCCGTACCTCCAGAGCGAGCGGAGCGACCTCTACCTCGACGCGCTCGGCAAGCTGCGCGCGTCGTCGTACACCTATGACTGCTACTGCAAGAACGAGGAGGTCGACGCCCGGCGCAAGGCTTCCGGCTCCAAGGTGATGGGGTACGACGGCTTCTGCCGCGAGCTGACCGCCGAGCAGGTGGCCGCGTTCGAGGCGGACGGGCGGCGACCGGTGGTCCGGTTCCGGATGCCCGACGGCACCATCACGTGGGACGACCTGGTGCGGGGCGAGATCAGCTTCGAGACCCGGTTCGTGCCCGACTACGCGCTCTGCCGCGCCAACGGGGAGCCGCTCTACACGCTGGTCAACCCGGTCGACGACGCGCTGATGGCGATCACCCACGTCCTGCGCGGTGAGGACCTGCTGTCGTCGACGCCGCGCCAGATCGCCCTGTACGACGCGCTCATCGAGCTCGGGATCACCGACTCCACGCCCCGCTTCGGCCACCTGCCCTACGTGATGGGCGAGGGCAACAAGAAGCTGTCGAAGCGCGACCCCGAGGCAGACGCGCTCACCTATCGCGACAACGGCTTCCTGCCGGAGGGGCTGCTCAACTACCTCGCCCTGCTCGGGTGGGCGATCGCCGCCGACCGCGACGTCTTCACGCTCGCGGAGATGGTCGAGGCGTTCGAGATCGCCGACGTGAACCCCAACCCGGCCCGCTTCGACCTCAAGAAGGCGGAGGCGATCAACGCCGCCCACATGCGGCTGCTGCCGGTCGAGGAGATCACCCACCGCGCCCTGCCGTTCCTCAAGGCCGACGGCGTCGTCGGCGACCCGGTCCACGACGCCGACGCGCAGCTCCTCGAGCTGGCGATGCCGCTGGTCGCGGAGCGGATCAACAAGCTGACCGAGGCGTCGGCGATGCTCGGCTTCCTGTTCGTCGACGAGGCGGACTTCACCGTCGACCCGGCCGACGCCGAGAAGCTGCTGGACGACGCCGGCAAGGGCGTGGTGAAGGCGGCGTACGACGCGCTCGCCGAGCTCCACCCCTGGTCCACCGACGCGATCCAGGCCGCGTTGCAGGCGGCGCTGGTCGACGGTCTCGGCCTCAAGCCGCGCGTGGCGTTCGGCGCGGTGCGGGTCGCCGTGACGGGTCGCCGGATCTCGCCGCCGCTCTTCGAGTCGATGGAGCTGCTCGGCCGCGACCGCAGCCTGGGGCGCCTGCAGCGTGCCCTCGGCTGACCGGACCGCCGGCGCCGGCGCGCCGGCCCTGCACCACCATGAGCTGCGCTACCACGAGCTGCACCGACTCGGCCGCCACGGCCCCCTGCGGGCGATCCTCGGCACGCTGGCGATGGTCGTCGGGCTGCTGGTCGTGGTCCCCCTGGTGCTCACCGGCGGCTACAACACGGCCGGGGAGCCGTTCGGCGAGCTCTCCATCGACCCGCTGACCCCCGTGGGCCTGGTGATCGTCTGCCTGAGCCTGGCGGCCGCGGTACCGATCGTGATCGGGACGACGCGGCTCGCCCACGACCTCCCCGGTGGCTTGATCATGTCGGTCGTCGGACGGCTCCGCTGGCGGTGGCTGCTGACCTGCGCCGGCCTCGCGGCCCTCGCGCTGCTGGGCGCGGTGCTGCTGGCCCTCGTCCTCCCCGAGCACGGCGGCGCGGCGGTCGAGGGCTCGGTCAACGAGGCCACCGACCGCACGATCGCGTTCGCGCTGATCGTGCTGCTGCTGATCCCGTTGCAGGCGGCGGGGGAGGAGTACGCCTTCCGCGGCTACCTCACGCAGGCGGTCGGGGGCGTGATGTCGGGTCGGGTCGGCACGGCGCTCGCCGTCGTCGTACCGGCGTTGCTGTTCGCGCTGGCCCACGGCGTCCAGGACCCGCCCGTCTTCATCGACCGGTTCATGTTCGGCCTGGTCGCGGGCGCGCTCGTGATCGTGACCGGCGGTCTCGAGGCCGGCATCGCGATGCACGTGCTCAACAACTGGGTCTTCTTCGGCCTGTCCCTCGCCTTCGGCGACATCACCGAGGCGCTCGCGCCGGTCGCGGGCACCTGGTGGCTGCTGCCGGGCACCCTGGTGCAGTCCCTCGGCTACCTGGCACTGGTCGCGTGGTTCGCGCGCCGGCGGGCGCTGCGGACGTCGTTCGACCGCATGGTCGGGGCGGGCGTTTTGGAGCGGAAACGACCGCGCGTGTAAGGTTTCTCGTCGGCTCCCGGACCTTCCGGCGAGGGCGCCGAACCTCAGCAAAACAGTGGTCTATGGTGTAATTGGCAGCACGACTGGTTCTGGTCCAGTTAGTCTAGGTTCGAGTCCTAGTAGACCAGCGGGAACAGGCAGGAAGCCTGCGGGAATGGGTCGATTTGGCCCGCGAAGCGGCCGATCGCTAAAGTTCTCAGCGTTGGAAGGCCGCAAGGTCCGACAACATGTTGCCCCCGTCGTCTAGCGGCCTAGGACGTCGCCCTCTCACGGCGGTAACGCCGGTTCAAATCCGGTCGGGGGTACAGATGAGGCCCGGATCTCCACGGAGATCCGGGCCTTCTTCGTTTTCCGCTCGGTTGTCTGCGGCGCCCGTGGCTACGCGACCACGGTCCCCGAGTCGGCGGTGAGCTTCGCGTAGGCCTCGACCAGGCGCGCGGTGACCGGCCCGCGCTCGCCGCTGCCGATCGTCCGCCCGTCGACGGACACGAGCGGCGCCAGCCCACCCATGGTGCCGGTCACGAAGGCCTCGTCGGCGGTGTAGAGCTGGGTGGTCGAGAAGTCCCCGACCTCGGCGGGGATGCCCAGCTCGGCGCACTGCTCGAGGATCGCTGCCCGGGTGATGCCCTCCGGGCAGGCCCGTGTCGTCGGGGTGCGGACCACGCCACCGGCCACGAAGAACACATGGGTGGCGTTGGTCTCGGCGATGAACCCGGCATCGTCGAGCAGCAGCGCGTCGTCGGCGCCGGCGACGTTGGCCTCGATCTTGGCGAGGATCGACGTGAGCAGGTTGTTGTGGTGGATCTTGGGGTCGAGGGAGTCCGGCCGGTGCCGGCGTACCGACGAGGTGACCAGGCTGATCCCACGCTCGTCGTAGACCGGCGACTTGAACTCCGCCAGCACGATCAACGTCGGCCCCGCCTGGTTGAGGCGGGGGTCCATCCCACTCGTGATCTTCACGCCACGGGTGAGGGTGAGGCGGATGTGGACGTCGTCGTGCATGTCGTTGGCGGCGAGCGTCTCCCGGATCCGGGCGGTGATCTCCTCGTCTCCGGGGATCTCGGAGAAGCCCAGCGCGATCGCCGACCGGCGCAACCGAGCCAGGTGGTCGTCGAGCCGGAAGATCCGGCCGCCGTACAGCCGCAGGCCCTCCCACACCGCGTCCCCGCCCTGCACCACCGAGTCGAACGGGCTGACCCCGGCCTGGTCGCGGTGCCGGAGCTCGCCGTTGATCGACACCATCAGGTCGCGGTTGCGCTCGTCGAAGGTCTGTTGCATCAGCTCTCCTCGGGCAGCAGCCGGTGGGCCGCCACCGCCTCGTAGTACGGCCGGCACCGCTCCAGGAGCGGGCGGAGCCGGTCGGGCAGCGGGTCGCCGCTGCCCGGTGAGTACGGCGCGAAGCCGGTCGAGGCCTTCACGCCGGCGTACCAGTGCGGCGCCCACACGCCGTCGGTGTCGCGCGGCCCGGGCGGCCACGCCAGCATCGCCTCGTCGAACCCGATGCCGAGTGCGGCACAGAGGGCGGCGAGCGTGCCCCGCGGGTCGCGGAGCACGTCGGCGGCGTCGACCACCGGGCCGCCGTACCGCTCGAACAGCTCGACCTGCTGGGGGAGCCCGAGGTCCTCGAGCGTCGGCTCCTCCCGGACCTTGGCGTACGACGTGAGCACCCGCTCCGGGTCGCGGACGAGGAACGCGTGCTGCAACCCCGCCAGTGCCTCCCGGTCGATGTCGGGGAGGAGGTGGTGGGTCATGTGCTTCTGGTATTGCAGCTCCGTCGCGACCGGCGTGGAGGTGAGGTCGGCGCAGACCACTCGCCAGTCCGTCGGCTGCGATGCGATCACGTCGTCGCGACCGGGATGGTCGAGCCCGGTCGCGGCGAGGTACGCGGCGTACAGCGGTTCGTCGACGACGGTGCAGTCGGTCCGGTTGCCGAAGCTGCGCATCATGGCGGTCGACAGGTTGCGCGGGCCCGACCACATGGCAACCCGGATCGTCACCGGTGCATCATGCGCCTGCTCTGACCGGCATCTCAACCTTTCGACGGGCCTAGGCCGTGGTGGTCGGCTTCGGCGTCGTCGGCTTCCGGGCGGGCGCCTTCGCGGTCGTCGGCTTCTTGGCCGGTGTCTTGGCTGCCGGTGTCTTGGCTGACGGCGTCTTCGCCGCCGGGGCCTTGCTCGCGGCGGCGACCTGGGCCTTCGACGTCACCCGAGCGGCGCGCGTCTTCGGGGGAGTGGGATCGGTGCCCACCACGGCGAAGACCGGGGCGGTGACCCGCTCGAGCGCGGTGACGGCGTCGGCGTGCCGCTCGGCGAGCTTGGCGACGACGTTCGCCAGCTCCGACTGGGCCTCGGCGAGGGTGGCCACGGTCTCGGCCAGCTCGCGCTGGCGCACGATGAAGTCCTGGAGGGGCTGTGCGGTGGCGCCGGCCAGCCCGGTGATGGCGCCCGCCATGTTGGCGACTGCGCCCGCGAGGTCGCCGACCTGCCGCACCAGCTCGTCGGGCGCGGTGACCCCGGTGACGGCTGCGTTCGTGACGGTGCGGAACGTGTCGCCCGCCAGCCTGAGGGCGATCTGCTGGGACTTGATCAGCAGGTCGATCGGGTTCTCCACCATGGGCCCAGGGTGGCAGATCGGCGCGTCGATGCGCGGGACATCGCCACGAGCGGCTGCTGGGCGGCCCCGGAGGTTCCTGGCCGGCCTGTCGACGACGTCCGACGGCCATGTCCGATTTCCGCGAGAGTGTGTCGGCGGCGGCGTACAGAATGGACGCATGACGACGACCACTGCGGGGCTCTACCGACAGGGGGAGCGGGCCTTCGACACCGAGTCCTGCTACTCGGCGGTGAAGTCCCGCGACCGCCGCTTCGACGGCGTCTTCTACATCGCGGTGCGGACCACCGGCATCTACTGCCGCCCGTCCTGCCCGGCGCGCACCCCGGCCCTGCAGAACGTCAGCTTCCACCGCAGTGCGGCAGCGGCCCAGGCGGCGGGCTACCGGGCGTGCAAGCGATGCCTGCCGGACGCGACGCCGGGCAGCCTCGACTGGGACGTCGCCGCGACCGTCGCTGGCCGCGCGATGCGACTCATCGCCGACGGCGTGGTCGACCGCGAGGGCGTCGACGGGCTGGCTCGTCGGCTCGGCTACACCGCGCGGCACCTGTCGCGGTTGCTGACGGCCGAGCTCGGCGCCGGGCCGCTCGCGCTCGCCCGTGCGCAGCGGGCGCAGACGGCCCGGGTGCTGGTCGAGACGACCGAGCTGAGCTTCGCCGATGTGGCGTTCGCCTCGGGTTTCGCCAGCGTGCGCCAGTTCAACGACACGGTGCGCGAGGTCTACGCGGCGTCGCCCACCGAGCTGCGCGGTCGCCGTGGCGGAGCCCGTACGCCGGGCGCGATCGAGCTGCGGCTCGCGGTGCGGACGCCGTTCGCCGGCTCCGCGCTGCTGCGCTTCCTCGCCGACCGCGCCGTCGAGGGCGTGGAGGTGGCCGGTGACGGGTGGTACGCCCGGACCCTCGACCTCCCCCACGGGCCCGGCACGGTCCGGCTCGAGCTCGGTGACACCACCGACCCCGGCCAGACGGCGCTGGTGCCGGCCCGGTTCGTGCTCCACGACCTGCGTGACACCAGCGCCGCGGTCGCGCGGGTCCGGCGACTGCTCGACGGCGACTGCGACCCGATCGCCGTGGCCGACCACTTCGCAGGCGACCCGGTGATCGGGCCGCTCGTCCGGCGGCGGCCGGGGCTGCGGGTGCCCGGCCACGTCTCGGGCGACGAGATCGCCGTACGGGCCGTGCTCGGGCAGCAGGTGAGCGTCGCCGGTGCGCGCACCGTCGCCGGCCGGCTGGTCGCGGCGCACGGACGCCGGGTCGACAGCGACATCCCCGGCCTGACGCACCTGTTCCCCGACGCCGCGACGGTCGCGGCACTCGAACCCGAGCGGCTGCCGATGCCGCGGGCCCGCGGTCGCGCCCTGACCGGACTCGCTGCGGCCCTGGCCGCCGGTGACGTCGCGCTCGATCGCGGCCCGGACCGAGACGACGTACGCCGGGCGCTCGTGGCGCTGCCCGGCATCGGACCCTGGACCGCCGACTACATCGCGCTCCGCGCGCTCGGTCACCCCGACATCTACCTGCCGACCGACGTCGGCGTCCGCAACGCGCTGGCCGGCCTCGGCGTCGCCGACGCCGATCCTTCGACCTCGCTGCCCTGGGCGCCCTGGCGCTCCTACGCCCTGCTACACCTGTGGACCTCACTGGAGGAGAAGTCATGACCTGGACCGTGATCGACTCACCGATCGGCGAGCTGCGCCTCGTGGCCCGCGGCGGCGCGCTGACGCAGATCGAGTTCACGCCGTTCCGCGACGCCGACGGCCGGCCGAAGGGCGACCGCGACGACGCCGACCCGTTGCTCGTCGAGGCGGCCCGTCAGCTGCGCGACTACTTCGCCGGTGACCTGAAGGATTTCGACCTCCCGCTGGCTCCCGTCGGCAGCGCGTGGCAGCAGCTGGTCTGGGGCCAGCTGACGAAGATCGGCTACGGCGACACCGCGTCGTACGGCGAGGTCGCTGCCCGCCTCGGGAAGTCCAACGCAGCGTCCCGCGCGGTCGGTCTCGCCAACGGCGCCAACCCGATCCCGATCGTCATCCCGTGCCACCGGGTGATCGGCGCCAACGGCACCCTCACCGGCTACGCCGGGGGCATCGAACGCAAGCAGACCCTGCTGTCCCTCGAGCAGGACGCGCTGTTCTGACCCCGCGAAGTGTCACGGTTGGTCGCGCGAAGTGTCGATCTTGGTGCCACGAAGTGTCGATCTTGGACGTGTGAGGTGTGAATCCTCGAGACGCCAACCCTGATACTTCGCGTGACCAACCTGACACTTCGAGGCGCCAAGGTTGACACTTCGCGCTACTCGGCGGCGGCGCGGCGCAGCGACTCGGACAGCCGCTCCGCGGCAGCGAGTACGGCGGGGGCGTGCATCCGGCCCGGCTGGCGCGAGAGCCGCTCGAGCGGCCCGGACACGGAGACCGCGGCGATCACCTTGCCGCCGGGGGAGCGGACGGGGGCGGACACCGAGGCCACGCCCTGCTCACGCTCGCCGACGGACTGCGCCCAGCCGCGGCGCCGGATCGCGGAGAGCTCGGCGGCGGAGAACGCGGCGTTCTGCAGGCCGCGGTGGATGCGGTCGGGGTCGTCCCACGCGAGGAGCACCTGGGCAGCGGAGCCGGCGCGCATCGTCAGCTGGGACCCGACGGGGATCGTGTCGCGCAGCCCGGACGGCCGCTCGGCGGCGGCGACGCACACGCGGTGGTCTCCCTGGCGCCGCCACAGCTGGGCCGACTCGCCGGTGATGTCGCGCAGGCGGGCGAGCACCGGGCCGGCGGTGGCCAGCAGCCGGTCCTCGCCGGCGGCGGCGGACAGCTCGGCCAGCCGCGGGCCGAGCACGAAGCGGCCCTGCATGTCGCGGGCCACCAGTCGGTGGTGCTCCAGCGCCACCGCCAGCCGGTGCGCGGTCGGGCGCGCCAGGCCGGTGCCGGCGACCAGGCCGGCCAACGTCGCGGGCCCGGACTCCAGGGCCGTGAGAACCAGGGCGGCCTTGTCCAGCACACCCACACCGCTCGAGTTGTCCATATGGCAAGACTATCGTCTCAGATCATGGGATGCAAGCGTAGGGTTGCTCCTACGAGCCGGAAGGACGATGAGACCCGTCACACCCGCCGGCCAGAACCGATCGAGGAGGAGCGAGTCATGGGCAAGACCCTGGCGGAGAAGGTGTGGGACGAGCACGTCGTCCGATCGACCCCGGGGGAGCCTGACCTCCTCTACATCGACCTCCACCTCATTCACGAGGTGACCAGCCCGCAGGCGTTCGACGGCCTGCGGCTCGCCAACCGCAAGGTACGGCGCCCCGATCTCACCCTCGCGACCGAGGACCACAACGTCCCGACCCTCGACTGGGACAAGCCGATCGCCGACCCGGTGAGCAAGACCCAGGTCGACACCCTGCGCAAGAACGCCGCCGACTTCGGCGTACGGCTCCATCCGCTCGGCGACATCGAGCAGGGCATCGTGCACGTGGTCGGCCCGCAGCTGGGTCTCACCCAGCCCGGCATGACGATCGTGTGCGGCGACAGCCACACCAGCACCCACGGAGCGTTCGGCGCGATCGCGTTCGGCATCGGGACGTCCGAGGTCGAGCACGTGCTCGCCACCCAGACGCTGATGCAGGCGAAGCCGAAGACGATGGCCGTCACCGTCAACGGCAGCCTGCCGGCCGGCGTCACCGCCAAGGACCTCGTCCTCACCCTGATCGCGCACACGGGCACCGGGGGCGGCCAGGGCTACATCGTCGAGTACCGCGGCCAGGCCATCGAGGAGCTCTCGATGGAGGGCCGGATGACGGTCTGCAACATGTCCATCGAGTGGGGCGCGAAGGCGGGCATGATCGCTCCCGACCAGACCACGTTCGACTACATCGAGGGCAAGCCCGAGGCGCCCAAGGGCGCTGACTGGGACGCCGCCGTCGCGCACTGGAAGACCCTCGTCACCGACGCCGACGCGGAGTTCGACAAGGAGATCGTGCTCGACGCGTCGACCATGGCGCCGTTCGTCACGTGGGGCACCAACCCCGGCCAGGGCGTGCCGCTCAGTGCGAACGTCCCGAGCCCCGACGACTTCGACGAGCCCAACGACCGGATCGCCACGGAGAAGGCGCTCGAGTACATGGGCCTCGAGGCCGGCACCCCGATGCGCGACATCAAGGTCGACACTGTCTTCGTCGGGTCCTGCACCAACGGCCGGATCGAGGACCTGCGCCTCGCCGCCGAGATCATCAAGGGCCACAAGGTCGCCGAGGGCACGCGCCTGCTCGTCGTGCCCGGCTCGGTCCGGGTCCGCAACCAGGCGATCGAGGAGGGCCTCGACAAGGTCTTCATCGAGGCGGGTGCGGAGTGGCGCGGCGCCGGCTGCTCCATGTGCCTCGGCATGAACCCCGACCAGCTCGCTCCCCAGGAGCGCAGCGCCTCGACGTCCAACCGCAACTTCGAGGGCCGCCAGGGCAAGGGCGGGCGCACCCACCTGGTGTCGATCCCGGTCGCCGCCGCCACCGCCGTGCGCGGCACGTTGTCCTCGCCCGCCGACCTGCAGGAGGCCTGAGTCATGGAGAAGTTCACCACCCACACGGGCGTCGGCGTACCGCTCAAGCGCAGCAACGTCGACACCGACCAGATCATCCCCGCCGTCTACCTCAAGCGGGTCACCCGCACCGGCTTCGAGGACGGGCTCTTCGCCGCCTGGCGCAACGACCCGGGCTTCGTGCTCAACAAGCCGGAGTACGCCGCCGGCTCGGTGCTCGTCGCCGGCCCGGACTTCGGCACCGGCTCGTCTCGCGAGCACGCCGTCTGGGCGCTGCAGAACTTCGGGTTCAAGGTCGTCCTCTCGGCCCGGTTCGCCGACATCTTCCGCAGCAACTCCGGCAAGGCCGGGCTGGTCGCCGGACAGGTCGACGAGAAGGTCGTCCAGGCGCTGTGGGACTACCTCGAGGACAGCCCGGGTGGCGAGATCACCGTCGACCTCGAGTCGAAGACCGTCAGCACGCCCGGTGGCGAGGTGCGGGACTCGTTCGACATCGACGACTACACCCGCTGGCGCCTGCTCGAGGGGCTGGACGACATCGGCATCACCCTCGGTCATGACGAGCTGATCTCGGCGTACGAGGCGACCCGCCCGAGCTGGAAGCCCGTCACCCAGCGCGCCTGAGCACTCTCGAGCTCACGGCGGCGGGACGCGCCAATCGTCGCGAGATCGGCGAGACGCCGCCTCGCAACTTACGATTAACCCCGTGTCCACCTCCTCCGTTGCCGACCCGCCTGTGCCGGCCGACGACGAAGCCGGCGGTGAGGCCGGAGGTGAGGCCGACGAGCTGCTGGCCGACGACGACGGCAAGGCGGGCGCGGTTGTCGCGGCGACTCCGCGCGGGCTCGGCGTCGTCCTCCGGCGCGGCGCCCTCGTCTCGCTCCTCGTGGCGGTCGCCCTGACCCTCGTCCTCGAGGTGACGACGCTGTGGAGGGGCGACCCGACCTTCGTCCGGGACCAGTTCATCAACTACGTCGGGTTCTACGTCGACGTCATCCTGGTCTGGGTCGTCCTGCTCTTCCTGTGGTCCGTGATCGGCCGGCTGTGGTGGTCGATCGGGCTGCTCTCCGCGATCGTCGTGGCCGTCGCGGCTGCCAACCGGATCAAGATCGACCTCCGCGAGGAGCCGATCTATCCCAGTGACACCGACTTCCTGACCGAGCCGGGCTTCCTGAGCGCCTTCGTGTCGCCGTCGATGGCGGTGCTGATGGTCCTGGGTCTCGGCCTCCTCGTGGCGGGCTGCGTGCTGGTGGGCCGCAGGATCGGGCGCCGCTACCCGCGCCCGTCGCTGCGTCGGTTGCCGCGGCGACAGGCCGTGCGGCTAGGTCTCCTCCGCGTCGGCGTGCTGCTGGTGACGGCGACGCTGCTGTTCCAGACGACGAAGTTCAACGAGCCCGGCAACGTGTGGCGCGATGCCTACGAGATCCGCGGCGAGCACTGGCGCTACTGGAACCAGAAGACCAACTACCGCAGCAACGGGTTCGGCGGCGGCTTCCTCTACAACATGCCGATCTCGGCGATGGCGAAGCCCGACGGCTACGACGAGGCCGCCATGGACCAGATCGCCGATCGCTACACCCAGGCAGCGGAGCGCATCAACCGCACCCGCACCGGGAGCGTCGACGACGTCAACGTCGTGCTGGTGCTGAGCGAGTCGTTCACCGACCCGACGCAGCTCGACGGCTTCGAGCTCGAGCGCGACCCGATCCCTCAGACCCGCGCACTGATGGGGGAGACGATGTCGGGCACCATGCTGGCGCAGCTGTACGGCGGCGGCACGGCCAACATGGAGTTCGAGACGCTGACCGGGCAGCCGATCGCGTTGTTCCGGCCGCAGATGGTCTCGCCGTACCAGATGCTCGTCGCCGACCACGCGACGTACCCGTCCGCCGTCGGGTGGTTCAGGTCGCAGGGGCACAAGGCGATCGCGATCCACCCCTACATGGTGGGCCTCTACAAGCGCGAGCAGGTCTACGGGACGTTCGGGTTCGAGGAGTTCATCCACGACACCTCGATGCAGTCGACCGAGATGATCGGCGACAATCCCTACATCGACGACCGCGCCGCGTTCGACGAGGTGCTGCACCAGATCGACCACAACGACGACCCGCTGATGATCAACCTCGTCACGATGCAGAACCACATCCCGGTCGAGGGCAACTACGACGACCCGATCGACGTGAGCGGCATCGGCGGCGACCAGGCCGACCGGATCGGCCAGTACGCGCGGGGTCTCGAGCACACCGACGTCGCTCTCGCGAGGTTTCTCGCCGACCTCGAGGCCAGGGACGAGAAGTCGATCGTGCTGTTCTTCGGCGACCACCTGCCGGGCATCTACGACTCCGAGGTCAAGAAGGCCAACGACGACGACCTCGGGCTCTACCAGACTCCGTTCTTCGTGTGGAGCAGCGAGGGCAACGCGCACCGGCCGATGCCGCTGACGAGCCCGGCGTTCTTCCTTCCTCTCCTCTACCGCGTGGCTGACGCCCCGGTGCCGCCGTACCTTGCGCTCCTCGATCGCGTGCACGGTCGCGTGAGCGCCCTGCAACAAGGCCGCATCATCACCAGCGACGGCGTCGAAACCCCCGAGGATTCGCTGGATCCGAGGTCCGCACAATTGCTCGAGGACATGCGCTTGGTGCAGTACGACTTCTCCATCGGAGAGCGTTATTCCGTCGACGAGCTGTGGGCCGGCGCCGACGACTGACAAGGCCGCGGATCGCGCCGATGTGACGAAAGTGGCGTCAAATCGGCTAATTCGGCCCATATCCACGAAAAAACCCGCGGCATTCCGCGCGTGGTGATTGTGAGGTCGGCCACGAATGCCTAGCGTGCCGGAAAGGAATCCGGGCGCACGCCCGGTACTCGACGGCCCAGGGGCGGCGAACATGCCGGTCCAGGCGGAAGGACAAGTAGTGAACAAGTCTCAGTTCATCGACGCGCTCGCCGAGCGCTACGACGGGAACCGCAAGGCTGCTGCCCACGCGCTCGACTCCGTGCTCGACACGATCACCCGCCAGGTCGCCAAGGGTGAGAAGGTCGCCATCACGGGCTTCGGGTCGTTCGAGAAGGCAGTGCGCAACGCGCGCTGGGTCCGCAACCCGCAGACCGGCGCCCGAGTGAAGACCAAGAAGAAGGCCGTGCCGAAGTTCAGCGCGGGCGCAGACTTCAAGAACGTCGTCTCCTGCGCCAAGAAGCTTCCGGCGCTGAAGAAGGCCGCTGCTCCGGCGAAGAAGGCTGCGGCTCCGGCGAAGGCGGCGGCCAAGAAGGCCGCTGCTCCGGCGAAGGCCGCGGCCAAGAAGGCCGCACCTGCGAAGAAGGCGCCGGCGAAGAAGGCTCCGGCGGCCAAGAAGGCGCCGGCCAAGAAGGCGCCGGCCAAGAAGGCGCCAGCGGCCAAGAAAGCACCGGCTGCGAAGAAGGCACCGGCTGCCAAGAAGGCGCCAGCCAAGAAGGCGCCGGCGAAGAAGGCACCGGCTGCGAAGAAGGCACCGGCCGCCAAGAAGACAACGGCCAAGAAGACAACCACGAAGAAGGCGCCGGCCAAGAAGTCCTGACCTTCGACATCACCGCAGACGGGCCGTCCTCATCACGAGGGCGGCCCGTCTTCGTCGATGGGTACGACGAACGCGCTCGCGGCCAGCGCGGCCCGGGTCGCCGGCCCCACGCCGAGCGACACGGCGGCCTGCAGGCTGACGACGTCGTCGACGTCCTGGCGCAGACCGGGGAGCTCGCCCACCAGCGGCGTGGCCCCCGAGGCGGCGTGGGCGGCGGCGGAGTCGACGCCGAAGCGCGGGTCGAACCGGTCGTACGGCGCGGTGTAGAGCGTGGTGCCGGTGCCTGCGGCATCGGCGACGAACGCCGTACCGCCCGCGGCGGACGCCAGTGCCGTGGTGAGGTCCTCGGCGCGCAGGGCGGGCAGGTCCGCGCACAGCGCGACCGGACGCAGGTCGGGCCACCGGCGGGCGGCCTCGGCGACCGCCTGGACCAGCGCCTGGTTGAGGCCGTGGCCGCCGTCGGGACAGGCCTCCGCGCCCAACGCGTTGAGCGTGGAGGCGAACCGGGCGTCGTCGGTGGTCACCAGCACCCGGCGTACGACGCCGGTCCCCAGGCACGCCGTCACGGTGTCGATGGCGAACGCCCGGGCGAGCGCGACCCGTTGCTCCGCGGGCACGCCGACCAGCCGCGTCTTGCCGACCCCCGGCGGCTTCACGGGAATCACGACGACGTGCCGAGCAGCATCGACCTCCAGGTCCGTGACCACGTGCCGATCCTGTCAGGTGAGCCCACGCGGATCCCACCGGTGTCCTCGGCGGCGGGAGGGCTCGCGGGCGGTAGCCTGCGTCCCGTGAGGGTGCGCAAGGTGCAGGAGAAGCGCAACTGGGCCATCGGCCTGGCGGTCGTGATCATCAAGCCGACGTTGTTCGCGACCACCAAACGGGAGTGGATCGGCGGCGAGGACAACCTCCCCGCCGACCAGGGATGCGTGATCGCGCTCAACCACCTCTCGCACATCGACCCGATCACCGCTGCGCTGCTCGTCTACGACCACGGGCGGATCCCGCGCTACCTCGCCAAGGACGGACTGTTCAAGAACAAGGCGCTCGGGTTCTTCCTGCGCCAGGCGGGCCAGATCCCGGTCCACCGGGAGACGCCGGGCGCGGTCGGCGCCTACGAGTCCGCGGTCGCAGCCGTCCGGAGGGGCCAGGCGGTGATCATCTATCCCGAGGCGACGATCACGCGCGACCCCGCGATGTGGCCGATGCGCGGCAAGTCCGGGGCGGCCCGGATCGCGCTCGAGACCGGGTGTCCGGTGATCCCGGTGGGGCAGTGGGGCGCGCAGGAGCTGCTGCCGCCGTACACGAAGAAGCCGCTGCTCTTCCCGCGGAAGAGGATCATCGCCCGCGTCGGGCCGCCGGTGGACCTCGGCGACCTCGCCTCACGGCAGCCGCGCAGCGCCGACGTCATCAACGAGGCGACCGACCGGATCATGGCGGCGATCACCCACCAGGTCGAGCTGATCCGTAACGCGGAAGCGCCGGACGAGCGCTACGACATGCGGATCCACGGTGACCGCTTCAAGAACCGGAAGAAGGCTTCATGAACTCACCCCACGCGATTCTTCGCTTCCTCCGCTTCGCTCCCCCAGCGAACAATCGCGCGGGGACCCCGAGATGAGCAAGGTTGCGGTGCTGGGAGCGGGCTCCTGGGGTACGGCGTTCTCGATGGTGCTCGCCGATGCCGGCAACGACGTCGTCCTCTGGGCCCGACGCGAGGAGGTCGCCGAGTCGATCCGCGAGCGGCGCGAGAACTCCGACTACCTGCCGGGCATCGAGCTGCCGCGCACGGTCACCGCGACCCATGACCCGGAGCGGGCACTGGCCGGCGCCGACGTCGTCGTGCTCGCGGTGCCGTCGCAGTCCCTGCGCACCAACCTCCAGCCGTTCCTGCCGTTCCTCGAGCCGAACGCCGTGCTGGTGTCGCTGATGAAGGGCATCGAGCTCGGCACGCTGGAGCGGATGAGCGAGGTGATCCACGAGGTCACCGACGTCGACCCCGGCCGGATCGCGGTGGTCAGCGGGCCCAACCTCGCCAAGGAGATCGCCCGCCGGGAACCCGCCGCCTCGGTCGTCGCATGCGTCGACGAGGACATCGTCACGATGCTGCAGAAGCGTTGTCACTCGCCCGCGTTCCGCCCGTACACCAGCGTGGACGTGCTCGGCTGCGAGCTCGGCGGCGCCTACAAGAACGTCGTCGCCCTCTGCGTCGGCATGGCAGTGGGACTCGGTTTCGGCGACAACACCACGGCCTCGCTGATCACCCGCGGACTCGCCGAGACGGCGCGGCTCGCGATGCGGCTCGGCGCCAACCCGCTCACGCTGATGGGCCTCGCCGGCCTCGGCGACCTGGTCGCCACCTGTTCCTCGCCCCTCTCGCGCAACCGGACGTTCGGGGAGAAGCTCGGCCTCGGGCTCACGGTCGAGGAGATCGTGGCGTCGACCCGTCAGGTCGCCGAGGGCGCGAAGTCGTGCTCGTCGATCCGCGCGTTGGCCGAGAAGGCAGGCGTGGAGGCACCGATCGCCGAGCACGTCGACGAGGTCGTCGCCGGCCGGATGACCACCTCGGAGATGATGGATTCGTTCATCAGCCGCGACCCCAAGGCCGAGATGGACTAGTCGTGCGGCGTGAGGCCGGCCAGCGCCTGCGCGAGGTCCGCCCACAGGTCCTCGACGTCCTCGATGCCGACGGACAGCCGCACGAGTCCCTCGGGGATCGTCGCGGCCTCGGCCTTCCACCGCCGGCGGCGCTCGAGCGTGGACTCGACGCCGCCGAGGGACGTCGCGTGCACCCAGAGCCGTACGTCGTGCGCGAGAAGGTCGGCCGCGGGCGCACCGCCGGCGACGACGGCCGCGACGATCCCCCCGAGCCCGGGGTAGCGGACCTCCTCGATCGCGGGATGCTCGCCGAGGCGGCGGGCGAGCTCCGCGGCGTTGGCCTGGGCGCGTTCGAGGCGCACGTGCAGGGTGCGCAGGCCGCGAAGCGCCAGCCACGTCTCGAACGGCCCCGGGATCGCGCCGACCAGGTCGCGGCGGGCCTTGAGACCGTCGTACACCTCGTCGTCGGAGACGACCAGGGCGCCGAGCTGGACGTCGCTGTGGCCGGCGAGGTACTTCGTCGCCGAGTGGACGACGATGTCCGCGCCGAGCGCGAGCGGCTGCTGCAGCAGGGGAGTGGCGAAGGTGTTGTCGACGACCACCCGCACGCCCAGCTCGTGCGCGGCCGCGGCGAGGGCGGGGATGTCGGCGAGCTCGAGCGCCGGGTTGGTCGGCGACTCGATCCAGAGCAGGGCGCAGTCGTGGTCGGCCTGCATCGCAGCGACCACCGCGTCGGTGTCGGCGATGTCGACCAGCTGGCCGTGCAGGCGCTCACGGGCCTCGAGGTCGGCGAGCGCCATGACCGTGCCGCTGTAGGCGTGCCGGGGCGCAACGACCCCGCCTCCCTGGCCGACCAGGTCGAGCACCGTCGTCGCGGCCGCCATCCCGGACGCGAACGCCAGCGCCCGGCCGCCCTCGAGCCTCCCCAGCACCTCCTCGAACGCCGACCACGTCGGGTTGCCGTAGCGGCCGTACTCCAGGTCGCCGGTCGCGACGTACGTCGACGCCATCGTGATCGGCGGGTTGAGCGGCGCGTCCGGCTCGTGGGCCGGTCGTCCCGCGGTCACGGCGATGGTCGCCGGACGGAGGTCGTGAGCGGGCTGGTCATCGGGGGCGGGCATGGGACAACGGTAGGGTTCTGCGCGATGAACGAGCCCACCGGTCGTCGAACCCGTGTCGCCGTCGTCTTCGGCGGCCGCTCCTCCGAGCATGCGATCTCCTGCGTCACCGCGGGCAGCGTGCTCAAGGCGCTGGACAGGTCACGCTACGAGGTGATCCCGATCGGCATCGCTCCGGACGGGCGCTGGGTCCTCGAGGCCGACGACCCGGAGCGGCACGCGATCAAGGGCCCCGACCAGCTGCCGTCGGTCGACGCCGAGCGCGCACCCGTCACGCTGACCCGCACCGGTTCCGGCGCGGGGCTCGTCGTCAGCGACCCGTCGGCACCACCTCAGGAGCTCGGCGACGTCGACGTGGTCTTCCCGCTGCTCCACGGCCCGTGGGGCGAGGACGGCACCATCCAGGGCATGCTCGAGATGGCCGGAGTCCGGTACGTCGGCGCCGGGGTGCTCGCGTCCGCCGTCGGGATGGACAAGGCCTACCTGAAGGTCGTGCTGGCCGCCGCCGGCCTCCCGGTCCTGCCGTCCACGACGGTCACTGAGCGGGAGTGGAGAGGCGATCCGGCGTCGGTGCGCGCGCGGGTCGCCGCGCTGGGCTACCCGGCGTTCGTGAAGCCGGCGCGGGGCGGGTCCAGCATCGGCATCGCCAAGGCCCACGGGCCCGACGAGCTGGACGCCGCGGTCGAGGGCGCGCTGTGCCACGACCCGAAGGTGCTGGTCGAGGTCTCGGCCGAGGGTGCGCGCGAGGTGGAGTGCGGCGTCCTGGAGACGCTCGACGGCGGTGTCGAGACCAGCCCACCTGCGGAGATCCGGATCACCGGCGCCCACGAGTTCTACGACTTCGAGGCCAAGTACCTCCCCGAGGAGGCGACCGAGCTCGACGTCCCCGCCGACGTGCCGGAGGAGACGGCTGCCGAGCTCCGGGCGCTGGCGGAGCGCGCCTTCGTCGCGGTCGGGTGCGAGGGGCTGGCGCGGGTCGACTTCTTCCTGATGCCCGACGGGTCGCTGGTGGTCAACGAGCTCAACACGATGCCCGGGTTCACCCCGCTGTCGATGTTCCCGCAGATGTGGGCCGCGACCGGGCTGGACTACCCGGCGCTCGTCGACCGGCTGGTGACGCTCGCGATGCAGCGCGGCACCGGCCTGCGCTAGCCCCCGTCAGACCCGTCAGAGGTCGCAGTCCGCGGTCTCGCGCAGGTGCTCCTCCACGAGCGGCGAGAGCACCGCCATGACGCCGCCCTCGTGGCCGCGCAGCTCGGCCGGCAGCTCCACCTGCACGCGGGGCTCGTGCCAGGCCGAGGTGATGAGGAGGTCGAGGCTGAGGTCGTCGTACTGCTCCGAGGGGATGTACCACGGCACGTCGTTGACGACCTCGCACTGGGCGCCCGGCCCGAACCCGGCGGGCTCGCCGACGCCGCAGGTCACGACGACGGGTGGGTCGCCGTAGGCAGCGGCCGGCGCGTCGTCCGGCTCGATGTCGACGCGTTCCTCGTCGGCCAGGGTGTCCGGCAGCGCGTCGGCGAACGCCGCGCACGCAGCGGCGTCCTCGCCGTCGACGTCCGGTACGTCGACCTCGACGGGGCCGCCGCAGGCCGAGACCAGCAACAGGCCCGCGAGCAGGCCCGTCAGTCGCACGGTCAGATGTGGACGACCGGGCAGGTGAGGGTGCGGGTGATGCCGTCGAGGTTCTGCACCTTGGAGACGACGAGCTTGCCCAGCTCGTCGACGTTGCGGGCCTCGGCGCGCACGATCACGTCGTACGGGCCGGTGACGTCCTCGGCGAGCGTGACGCCCTTGACCTCGGCGATCGCCTTGGCCACCTCGGCGGCCTTGCCGACGTCGGTCTGGATCAGGATGTAGGCCTGCACCACCATTGGTTGCACTCCTGGGGCTCGAGGTCGACGGACGGCGACCGTCCACCAGGACGGTCGCGACTGCCCAACCTACCGCGCGGACGCCCGGACCGCCTCTTCGGTGGTCGCCCGGATCTGGTGGGATGGGGCTCGTGCCCGACCCGCTCCCCGCAGCCGACGCCACCCTCGCCGACCTGGGCGAGTTCGGCCTCATCGGCCACGTCGCCCGGATCGTTGCCGAGGTGGCCCCCGGCGAGGAGGTGCTGGTCGGCCCCGGCGACGACGCGGCGGTGCTGCGGGTCCGCAGGGGGCACGTCGTGGTGTCGACCGACCTGATGGTCGAGGGGCGCCACTTCCGCAAGGACTGGGCCGACGCGGTCGACATCGGGCACCGCGCCGCCGCCCAGAACATCTCCGACATCAACGCCATGGGCGGGCGTGCGGCCTGGCTGACGGTCGGGTTCGCGGCGCCGCCGACCCTCCCCGCTCGCTGGGCGCTCGACTTCGTCCAGGGGTTCGCCGAGGAGTGCGCCTCGGTCGGGGCCGGTGTGGTCGGCGGCGACGTGACGAGCGCCGACAAGATCACGATCGCGGTCACCGTCCTCGGCGCGTGCACGGTCTCCCCGGTGCTGCGCTCCGGCGCCCAGGCCGGCGACGTGCTCGCGCTCTGCGGGCGCCAGGGCTGGGCCGCCGGCGGCCTGGCGGTGCTGGGGCGGGGGTTCCGGTCACCCCGGGTGCTGGTCGACGCCTACCGGCGCCCGCAGCCGCCGTACGACGCGGGCCCGCTCGCCGCCGAGGCCGGCGCCACCGCGTTGATCGACGTGTCCGACGGCCTCCTCGCCGACGCCGCCCACGTGGCTCGCGCCAGCGGCGTCGACATCGACGTCACGTCCGCGACGCTCGACGTCCCCGAGCCGCTCCTCGCCGTCGGCAGCGCCACCGGCGCCGACCCGCTGACGTTCGTGCTCGGGGGAGGGGACGACCACTCCCTCCTGGCGACCTTCCCGTCCGGGACCTCGCTGCCCGAGGGATGGGTGTCGATCGGCGCCGTGACCGACCCCGGACCCGACGGCCCGACGGTCACGGTCGACGGCGCGCCGTACGACGGCCCCAGCGGCTGGACCCACTTCTGAGTTGGATGGCGCGTGTGTCGCAGATCGTGCGCCTGCCTGACAAAAGCCGGAAGGCCGTCACCCGAGGGTGACGGCCTTCGCGTTGCGCTGGTCAGGTCAGCGAGTGACCTTGCCGGCCTTGATGCAGCCGGTGCAGACGTTGAGGCGCTTCGGGGTGCCGTTGACCTTCGCGCGGACGCGCTGGATGTTCGGGTTGAAGCGGCGCTTGGTGATCTTGCGCGACCACGGCCGGTTGTTGCCGAAGCCCGGCTTCTTCGCGCAGATGTCGCAGACGGCAGCCACGGTTTGCTCCTACAGATCGGTTTCAGACTCAAATTCCTGGGCGCCCGGTGACACCGGGGTCCGCGGGGGCGGAGCGTCCGTGTGCTGGGCAACCGGATCAGATTAGCCGAATGTCGGCGGCAGTCCGAAATCGTCACATCCTCTAGATTGACCCCATGGCAGGCGGCATCGGGCTCGACACCGTGCTGCGCTTCGTCGACATCGCTGTCGACGCGTTGTCCGAGGCGCGCGAGGAGATCGACGCCCTCAACGTCTACCCGGTGCCCGACGGCGACACCGGCACCAACATGTACCTCACGATCGCGGCCGCCCGTGACGCGATCCGCGAGGTCCCGGGAGCCCCGAAGCGGGCCGCGCTGGCGGCGTTCTCCCGCGGTGCCCTGCTCGGCGCCCGGGGCAACTCCGGCGTGATCCTCAGCGAGATGCTGGGTGCGATCGCGCGCCGGATCTCGGCGGCCACCCACGACGACCGCAACGCCGAGGTGATGGCCGAGGCGTTCCGCCACGCGACGGAGGCGAGCTACGCGGCGGTCGGGGAGCCGGTCGAGGGCACGATGCTCACCGTCGCCCGCGCAGCCGCTGACGCGGCCGCCGAGGCGGTCAAGGACCCGGCTGCCCGCACCCATGACGTGATCCGGGCTGCCGCCGGTGCCGCCCGCGAGGCGCTGGCCCGCACCCCTGAGCAGCTCGAGGTGCTCGCCCGCGCCGGGGTGGTCGACGCCGGCGGCCGAGGCGTCTGCGTGATCCTCGACGCCGCGGAGACGGTGCTCACCGGCAAGCGCCCGGTCCCCGTGACCCAGCCACTCGGCCAGCACGCGATCCCGGTGCCGCAGCTGGCACCGGCCGGCGCCGGAGACCTCAGCAGCGAGGGGCCGTCGTACGAGGTGATGTATCTCCTCGACACCCAGGACGGCGAGATCCCGGCCCTGCGCGCCCGGCTGGGTGAGCTCGGCGACTCGGTCGTGGTCGTCGGCGGCGACGGCCTGTGGAACGTCCACGTCCATGTCGACGACGTCGGGGCCGCCATCGAGGCGGGCCTGGCCATCGGGCACCCGCACCGGATCCGCGTCACCCACTTCGCCGAGCAGGTGGCGGCGGCGGCCGGCGAGACGACCCCCGGTCACCGTGGTCCGGCGCGGGCGGGGCGCACCGTGATCGCCGTGGCCGCAGGCCCGGGCCTCGCCGCGCTCTTCACCGACGCCGGCGCCCTCGTCGTCGAGGGCGGCCCCGGACGCCGGCCGTCGACCGGGCAGCTGCTCGATGCCATCGCCGAGAGCGGCGCCCAGGAGATCGTCGTCCTGCCCAACGACCCCGACTCGGTGCGCGCGGCCCGCGTCGCCGCGAGCACGGCGGAGTCCGACGGCACCGGGCAGGGGATGCGGATCTCGGTCATCCCCACCGAGGCCCAGGTCCAGGGGCTGGCCGCGATCGCCGTGCACGAGCCGGGTCGCACCTTCGACCAGGACGTCACCGAGATGACCGCCACCGCGCGCCACGTGAAGCACGGCGCCGTCACGATCGCCGTGAAGGAGGCGATGACGTCGGCCGGGCCCTGCCAGGAGGGCGACGTCCTCGGGGTGATCGCGGGAGACTTCGTCGTGATCGGTTCCGAGCTCGGCGAGGTCGCGGTCGCCGTACTGGAGCGGCTGCTGGCGTCCGGCGGCGAGCTCGTGACGCTCGTCCGCGGCCAGGAGGCCGGCGACGTGGCCGACCGGGCGGCCGCGTGGGTCGAGGAGCACCATCCCCATGTCGACACCGTGGTGTACGACGGTGGTCAGGAGCGCTACCCGCTCCTGATGTCCGTCGAGTGAGAGGCCCTGCGTGACCACCCTGGACTCGCCGATCGCGTCGGTGCTCGGCAAGAGCACGCCCGCGAAGCGGAAGAAGCTCGAGGAGGGGCTCGGGCTGCGCACCGTGGGCGACCTGCTGCGCCACTTCCCGCGGCGCTACCTGGAGACCGGCAGGCTGACCAAGGTCGACGACCTCAAGATCGGGCAGCTGCTCTGCGTCGTCGGCGAGATCGTCGAGTGCCGGGAGCACACCTACAAGGACCGCCGCACCGGCCACCCGGCGTACCGGGTCGAGGCGGTGCTCAGCACCGACGGGCCGCGCCTGAAGATGACGTTCTTCGCGAAGAACAAGGGGACGGCCGCGTGGCACGCCAAGCGGGTCGCGGTCGGCCGCCGCGGCGTCTTCCTCGGCCGGGCCGACCGCTTCCGCAACGAGTGGCAGCTGGTCAACCCTGCGATGACGATCTTCGGGGTCGCGGACGGCGATGACGGGGACGACAGCATCATCGACCAGATCGGCGACCTCTACCCGATCTACCCGCTCACCAAGGGCATCGAGACCTGGGACATCGCCCGCGCCGTCCGGGCCGCGCGCGGCCAGGTCGACGACATCCCCGAGCTGCTGCCCCCCGCCGTCCGAGAGGAGTACGACGTCCTCGACGTCATCACGGCGCTCGACTGGATCCACACTCCCGACCGCCGCGAGCAGGTGGCGCGCGCGCAGCACCGGTTCCGGTTCGAGGAGGCGCTGGTCACCCAGCTCGTGCTCGCCCGGCGCCGGCGCGCGCTGCGCGAGCTCGGCGCGATGGCCCGCACCGGCGGTGACGGCGCGCTGCAGGTCGCCTTCGACGAGCGGCTGCCGTTCACGCTCACCGAGGGCCAGCGCCAGGTGGGGGAGCAGATCGCCAACGACCTCGCCCAGCCCCACCCGATGAACCGGCTGCTCCAGGGCGAGGTCGGCTCCGGCAAGACGCTGGTCGCGCTCCGGGCGATGCTGCGCATCGTGGACTCCGGCGGCCAGGCGGCGCTGCTCGCCCCGACCGAGGTGCTCGCGCAGCAGCACCACCGCTCGATCGTGACGATGCTCGGCGAGCTGGCCCAGGGCGGCACCATCTTCGGCGCGAGCGAGGGCACCCGGGTCGACCTGCTGACCGGCTCGATGACCAAGGCCCAGCGCACCGAGCCGCTGCTGCGCGCCGCCAGCGGGGAGGCCGGCATCGTGATCGGCACCCACGCCCTGCTCCAGGACCGGGTCCAGTTCGCCGACCTCGGGCTCGTGGTGGTCGACGAGCAGCACCGGTTCGGCGTCGAGCAGCGCGCGGCCCTCGTCGACAAGGCGCAGGTCCCACCGCACGTGCTGGTGATGACCGCGACGCCGATCCCGCGCACGGTCGCGATGACCGTCTTCGGCGACCTCGAGGTGTCGACGCTGCGCGAGCTCCCCGCCGGGCGGGCGCCGATCCAGACCAACGTCGTGCCCCTCGCCGAGCAGCCCTCGTGGATCGACCGGGCGTGGGTCCGGGTCCGCGAGGAGGTCGACAAGGGCCACCAGGTCTACGTCGTGTGCCCGCGCATCGCGGGCGACGACGCCGAGGCCGACCAGGACGAGGTGGTCGAGGTCGACGAGGAGGGCAACGCGCTCCTTCCGACCGCCGCCTTCGCCGCGGTCGAGGACGTCGTCCAGCACCTCGCCAAGGGTCCGCTGGAGGGCCTGCGGATCGGCCGGCTGCACGGCAAGCTCCCGGCCGACGAGAAGGACGCGACGATGCGGGCGTTCGCCCGGCACGAGATCGACGTACTGGTCTCCACGACGGTCATCGAGGTCGGCGTCGACGTCGCCAACGCGACCATGATGGTCATCCTCGACGCCGACCGGTTCGGCGTGTCCCAGCTCCACCAGCTCCGCGGCCGGGTCGGCCGGGGCGGCCTGCCGGGCCTCTGCCTGCTCGTCAGCCACGTGGAGGACCCGACCTCCCCGGCCCGGGCGCGGCTCGAGGCCGTCGCCAGCACGACCGACGGCTTCGTCCTCAGCCGGGTCGACCTCGAGCAGCGGCGCGAGGGCGACGTGCTCGGCGCCTCGCAGGCCGGGCGTCGGTCCAGTCTCGAGAACCTCCGCGTGCTGCGCGACGAGGACACGATCGTCGCGGCCCGCGAGGCTGCCGAGGGCCTGCTCGAGCGCGACCCCGCGCTCAGCGAGGCTCCGCTGCTCGCCGACGCGGTCGCCGACCTCGAGCTGTCGCAGCGGGGCGACTTCGTGGACAAGTCGTGAGCGCCCCGTGACCCGCATCATCGCCGGCCGCGCCGGCGGCCGACGGCTCGAGACCCCTGACGGCGACCGCACCCGGCCCACCAGCGACCGGGTGCGGGAGGCGCTGTTCTCGGCGATCGAGTCGCGCGTGGGCTCGCTGCACGGCCTCCGCGTCCTCGACCTGTACGCCGGCTCCGGCGCGATCGGGCTCGAGGCGTGGTCCCGCGGCGCCGAGGCGGTGACGCTGGTCGAGAGCGACCGGCGCACGGCCGACCTCATCCGGCGCAACGCCGGCGCGGTGGGCTGTGAGATCGCGGACATCCGCGCCGTCACGGTCGCCTCCGCGCTCGCGACCGCTCCGGCGGCGTCGTACGACATCGTCTTCAGCGACCCGCCGTACCCGCTCACCGACGACGAGCTGGCCCACGACCTGGAGCTGCTCGCCGACCACGGCTGGCTGGCGCCGGATGCCCTGCTCGTGGTCGAGCGCGGCTCCCGCAGCCCCGAACCCGCCTGGCCGGCCGGGATCGAGCCGCGGACGGGCAAGCGCCGGATGCGGAAGTACGGCGAGACCACGCTCTGGTACGCCACCGCCGCTGCCTCGTCGTCGTGACCACCGGCGCAACCACTACGGTGGCGGCATGCGTCGTGCCGTCTGCCCGGGCTCGTTCGACCCCGTGACCAATGGTCACCTCGACATCTTCGGTCGAGCCGCGGCCCTCTTCGACGAGGTCGTCGTCGCCGTCGGGGTCAACAAGTCGAAGTCCACCACGTCCAACCGGCTCTTCACCTCCGACGAGCGGCTCGACATGATCGCCGACGCGGTCAGCCCGTGGCCGAACGTCAAGGTCCAGGGGTTCACCGGCCTGGTGACCGACTTCTGCCGCGAGATCGAGGCCCAGGCGATCGTCAAGGGCCTCCGCGGCTCCGGCGACTACGACTACGAGCTGCAGATGGCGCAGATGAACGCCCATCTCACCGACGTCGAGACCGTCTTCCTGATGACCGACCCGAGCATGTCCTTCGTTTCGTCGAGCCTGGTCAAGGAGGTGGCGTCGTTCGGCGGGGACGTGTCCGGGCTGGTGCCGGGGGCGGTCCTCGGGCGGCTCACCGCGCGCCTGGAGGAGCGCCGGGCTGGTGCCTGACTGCCAGATTTGGCCGGGTCGATCACTGACCGATACTCTTCTCGCTGATCTGTTGTGTCCGGACCGGGAGTGATCACATGACCAGCCTGGACCCGAGGGCGCCGCTCGTGCTCGATACTCGCGAGCTCGGCCGCCGCCCGGGGTCCCAGCGGGAAGTGACGCTCACGGCCCCGGCCCCGGCAGATCTGGGCATCGAAGTCCTCTCGGTCACCGAGGGTTCGCCGGTCGACATCGACCTGCGGCTCGAGGCGGTCATGGAGGGAGTCCTGGTCACCGGCACGGCGACAGCCGTGGTCGAGGGCGAGTGCACGAGGTGCCTGGAACCGATCCGCGAGGACCTCGAGGTGACGTTCCAGGAGCTGTTCGTGTACGACGACACTCGGCACGGTCAGCAGGATGACTCCGGGGAGGACGACGAGACCAGCTGGCTCGAGGACGACCTGCTCGACCTCGAACCACTCCTGCGGGACTCGGTGGTGCTTGCACTGCCGTTCCAGCCGCTGTGCCAGCCGGACTGTCCCGGGCTGTGCCCCGATTGCGGGGCTCGCCTGGCCGATGATCCGGACCACGCACACGACGCGGCCGTGGATCCGCGGTGGGCAGCGTTGGCCGAGCTCAACCCCGAAGACCAGAACTAACCCAGATCTACCGAGGAGAAGACAGTGGCTGTTCCGAAGCGGAAGATGTCGCGCAGCAACACGCGGCACCGTCGCTCGCAGTGGAAGGCTGTCGCCCCCACGCTGGTGACCTGCGCCAACCCGGCCTGCGGCGCGAAGCACCTCCCGCACCGTGCGTGCGGCACGTGCGGCCAGTACGGCGCGCGCGCCGACCGTCGCCAGGTCCTCTGACCCCCGACGCCTGAGTCAAGGCACCGGGCATCAGCGCCTACGAGACACTCCGGCGGGCGCTCGGGGATCCTGAGCTCGACCCCGAGCTGCTCGACCGCGCCCTGACGCATCGGTCCTTCGCCTACGAGAACGGCGGGCTGCCGACCAACGAGCGCCTGGAGTTCCTCGGCGACTCCGTGCTCGGCGTCGTCGTCACCGAGACGCTCTACCTGCTCCATCCCGACCTCTCCGAGGGCCGGCTGGCCAAGCTCCGCGCCGCCGTCGTCAACGCGCGGGCCCTGGCGGAGGTCGCCCGGGTCATCGGCCTCGGCCAATACATCAAGCTCGGTCGGGGCGAGGAGGCCACCGGCGGTCGCGACAAGGCCTCGATCCTGTCCGACACGGTCGAGGCCGTGATCGGCGCCGTCCACCTCAGCGCCGGCATCGAGACGTCCGCCGCGGTCGTCCACCTCCTCTTCGACCCGCTCATCGAGGCCGCCTCGGCCATGGGCGCCGGGCTCGACTGGAAGACCTCCCTGCAGGAGCTCGCCGCCGAGCACAGCCTCGGCGTGCCCGAGTACGTCATCCAGGACGACGGCCCCGACCACGCCAAGACCTTCACCGCCCAGGTCCGGGTCGCCGACCAGCTCTACGGCAACGGCACCGGCCGGTCGAAGAAGGAGGCCGAGCAAGGCGCGGCCGAGACGGCGTACGGCGAGATCGCGGCCTCGATGTCCGCCATCGCGGACGCCAACGACTGACCGAGCCGCTCCCCGAGTCTGACCCGTGCCCGAGCTTCCCGAGGTCGAGGTGGTCCGCGCCGGCCTCGAGCGCCACGTCGTCGGCGCGCGCCTGGGCGAGGTCGAGGTGCTGCACCCGCGTCCGGTACGCCGCGATCCGCGCGGTCCTGCGGGGTTCGCCGAGGCGCTGACCGGCCGGCGGGTCGAGGCAGCCCGCCGCCGCGGCAAGTACTTCTGGCTCGCCCTCGACAATCCGGACGAGGGCGCCGAGCGTGTCTCCGGCGTCAATTGGGGGCAGCAAGCTGCCGGAAGGACGCCTCCCGCCACGCTGCCGGCGGGCGACGCCCTCCTCGGCCACCTGGGGATGAGCGGCCAGATGCTGGTGCAGCCCATAGGTGCTCCTGACGAGCGGCACCTCCGGATCAGGTTCACGCTCGACATGGGCGTCGAGCTCCGCTTCGTCGACCAGCGCATGTTCGGCGGGCTCCTGGTGTCGACCGGGGGAGCGGAGCTGCCACCGGAGATCGCGCACATCGCCCGCGACCCCATCGACCCCGAGTTCGACGACGAGGCGTTCGTGGCCCGGGTGCGTCGTCGTACGGCGGGGATCAAGCGGCTGCTGCTCGACCAGGGGCTCATCTCCGGGGTCGGCAACATCTACGCCGACGAGGCGTTGTGGCGGGCCCGGCTGCACGGCGAGCGGCCCGGTGACCGGCTGCGGCGGGGGCAGGTGCTCGAGCTGCTCGGTCACGTGCGGGACGTGCTGGGCGAGGCGCTGGCGCAGGGCGGCACGTCGTTCGACGCGCTCTACGTCAACGTCAACGGCGAGTCCGGCTACTTCGACCGCTCGCTCTCGGCGTACGGCCAGGAGGACGAGCCCTGCTCGCGGTGCGGTACGCCGATCCGCCGGGTCGCGTTCATGAACCGGTCGTCGTTCTTCTGTCCGCGGTGTCAGCCGAGACCGAGACTGAGAAGCTGACTCCCGTGGTCTCGGAGACGGGTCCGCGCAATTGACCCGCGCGGTTGGAAGTGGGACGCTTGGAGACGGTCCGGAAACCCCACGGACCCAAGCGATTGACACGGAAGGCTCATCCATGGCCAAGGCGCTGATCGGGCACCTGAACAGCGACCTCCGCGACCCCCGCCTCGCCGTCGAGAATGCTCGACTGCGCAACCGGGTGGCCGAGCTGGAGTCCCTCGTTCTCCGTCTCAGCGAGGAGAACGACAAGTTGATGTCGGCTCGTGCGGCCGAGATCCTCACCGTCGAGCAGGAGATGCAGCCGGCCTGAGGCCGGCTCGTCCATTTTCCGTTTCGGCGGAAATCAGTCGCGCCTGCACGCGGCCGTGACTAGCGTCCCCTTCCGTGGGCCGCATCCTCGACGCTGTCGCACCGGCGCGGCTCGGCACGCGGTTCCGGTGGCTGCTGGCGTCCAGCTGGATCGCCAACCTGGGTGATGGCATCGCCCTCGCCGCCGGCCCGCTGCTCGTGGCGTCCCAGACCCGCTCGCCGGCGCTGGTCTCCTTGGCCGTGCTGCTGCAGTACCTGCCCTGGCTGCTCTTCGGCCTCTACGCCGGCGCGATCGCCGACCGCACCGACCGCCGGCGCCTGATCATCGTCGCCAACCTCCTGCGGGCGGTCGTGCTGGCCGGACTGTGCGCCTCGATCGTCACCGACGTGGTCGACATCAGGCTGGTCCTGCTCGCGCTGTTCCTGCTCGGCACCGCCGAGGTGTTCGCCGACACCACGTCGCAGACGGTGCTGCCGATGATCGTGGACAAGCGCGACCTCGGCATCGCCAACGCCCGGCTGCAGTTCGGCCACATCACCCTCAACCAGCTCGCCGGGGCACCGATCGGCGCGTCCCTCTTCGCGGCGGGCGTGGTGCTGCCGTTCGGCGTCCAGATCCTCTGCGTCCTGCTGGCCGTCGTCCTCGTGGCCCGGATCGCGCTGCCTCCCGGCCCGGTGCGCGACGTCGGTGAGACCCACGTACGACGCGACATCGCCGATGGCGTCCGCTGGCTGCTCGGGCACCCGCCCGTGCGCACGCTCGCACTCGTGATCTTCACCTTCAACGTGACGTTCTCGGCGGCGTGGTCGGTCCTCGTCCTCTACTCGCTCGACGTGCTGGACATGGGCCCGGTCGGCTTCGGCCTGCTCACGACGTGCGGAGCGGCGGGCGGGCTGGTGGCCACCACGTCGTACGGCTGGCTGGAGCGGCGGGTGCCGCTGGCGGCCCTCATGCGGACCTGTCTCTTGCTCGAGGTGTTCATGCACCTCGGGTTCGCGGTCACGACGGTCCCGTGGGTCGCGATGGTCATCATGTTCGTCTTCGGCTGCTACGCGTTCATGTGGGGGACCCTCAGCCAGGCCGTGCGGCAGCGGGCGGTGCCGACGGAGTTCCAGGGGCGGGTCGGCTCGGTCTACCTCGTCGGCGTGTTCGGAGGGATGGTCCTCGGCAGCGGACTCGGCGGCCTGATCGCCGAGCGCTGGGGCATCACGGCGCCGTTCTGGGTCGGGTTCGTCGGCTCCGCGGTGCTGCTCGCGCTCGTCTGGCGCCAGCTCGCGCACATCGCCCACGCCGACGAGGACATCCGAATGGCCAAGGCGGTCGACCCCGTCGGATGAGCGACCGCCAGGCGGAACCCATGGTGCCTAGGATCTGATGTATGCGGACCACCCTTGATATCGACGACGACGTACTGATGGCCGCCGAGGAGCGGGCCCGTCGTGAACACCGCTCCGCAGGAACGGTGCTGTCAGAGCTCGCCAGGCAGGCGCTGAACACGGGGGTCGAGGGCTCGGCGGCGGGCGATTACGGATTCAGCGCGCTGCCTTCGCGCGGAGGTGTGGTGACCAATGCATTGATCGACGAGCTCGCCACGGACCTCGAACCGTGAAGATGGTGCATGTGCTCTGACCTCGTGACCCCGTGCCGGCCTGTTCCCACGCCGGAACGAGGTCCACGGGTCGGCGTGCCACGCCCGGTAGGGTGAGGACCGCCGAGCTTCCCCCGCGACGGCGCGCCCCGGGTCACCTGACAAGATCCGCACCGGAGCGTCGTCCGCGTCGCCGTCACAAGTCTGAGCAAGGGAGCCTGGGTGTACCTGAAGAGCCTGACCCTGAAGGGGTTCAAGTCCTTCGCCTCGGCGACCACGCTGCAGCTGGAGCCGGGCATCACCTGCATCGTCGGTCCCAACGGGTCCGGCAAGTCCAACGTCGTCGACGCGCTGGCATGGGTCATGGGCGAGCAGGGTGCGAAGAGCCTGCGCGGCGGCAAGATGGAGGACGTCATCTTCGCCGGTACGTCGGGCCGCCCGCCCCTCGGTCGCGCCGAGGTGATGCTGACCATCGACAACTCCGACGGCGCGCTCCCCATCGACTACTCCGAGGTCACGATCAGCCGGACGATGTTCCGGACCGGCGGCTCGGAGTACGCCATCAACGGCACCCCCTGCCGGCTGCTCGACGTGCAGGAGCTGCTGAGCGACTCCGGCATCGGGCGCGAGATGCACGTCATCGTCGGCCAGGGCCAGCTCGACACGATCCTGCACGCGACGCCGGAGGACCGGCGCGGGTTCATCGAGGAGGCCGCCGGCGTCCTCAAGCACCGCAAGCGCAAGGAGAAGGCGCTCCGCAAGCTCGACTCCACCGAGGGCAACCTGACCCGCCTCAACGACCTGCTGAGCGAGATCCGCCGTCAGCTCAAGCCCCTCGGCCGCCAGGCGGAGGTGGCCCGGCGCGCCGCGACCGTGCAGGCCGACGTGCGCGACGCCAAGGCCCGGATCCTCGCCGACGACCTGGTCAACGCCCGCACCTCGCTGGAGCAGGAGCTGGCCGACGAGAGCGTGCTGGTCGCCCGGCGTGCGGAGGTCGAGCAGGAGACCGCCGCCGCCCGCGAGCGGGAGGCCGCCCTCGAGGCAGCTCTGCGCGAGGACCTGCCCGCGCTGTCGGCTGCCCAGGAGAGCCTGTCGTCCCTCGGCGCGCTGCGCGAGCGGCTCCGCGGCACCCAGAGCCTCGCGAGCGAGCGGGTCCGCAACGCCGCCGGCGTCCAGGAGGCCGAGGTCGAGCAGGGCAAGGACCCGGCCGAGCTCGACGCCGAGGCAGACCGGCTGGCCGAGCACGAGGCCGAGATCCGCAGCGTGGTCGCGGAGCAGGAGACCGCCCTCGACGAGGCGGTCGCCGCTCGCAAGGCCGCCGAGGACGCCGCCGCGCAGGAGGAGCGCCGGGTGGCCGGCCTGCTGCGCGCGGCCGCCGACCGACGCGAAGGGCTGGCCCGCCTCCACGGCCAGGTCAACGCGCTGCGGTCGCGGGCGACCGCAGCCGAGGAGGAGCGCGGCCGGCTCGAGGCGACCCGCGCCGACGCCCTGGCGCGGGCCGAGCGCGCCCACCACGACTTCACCGCTCTCGAGACCCGGGTCGCCGGCCTCGACGCCGGCGAGGAGGGCCTCGACGCCGAGCACGAGGCGGCGGTCGCCGCGCTCGAGGACCTCGACGACCGGCTGGCCAAGACCCGTGAGGAGGTCCAGCAGGCCGACCGCGACCGCTCCGCGCTGGGCGCCCGCAAGGAGGCCCTGGAGCTCGGCCTCGCCCGCAAGGACGGCGCGGGCGCGCTGCTGGCGGCCTCGGACTCGCTGTCCGGCCTGCTCGGCTCCGTCGCCGCGCTCGTCAACGTGCGCTCCGGCTACGAGGCGGCGGTGGCCAGCGCTCTCGGCGCCGCGGCCGACGCCGTCGCCGTCACCGACGCGGACGCCGCGGTCGCGGCGATCAGCCACCTCAAGACCGACGACCTCGGCCGGGCAGGCCTGCTGCTCGGCGGGGGAGCGACCGACCGCAGCGGATGGCCGGCACTGCCCGCGGGCCCCGGCACCATGGCGTACGCCGCCGACGTGGTCGACTGCCCGACCGAGGTGCGCCCCGCGCTGACCCGGCTGCTGCACAAGACCGTCGTCGTCGACGACCTCCCGGCCGCCCGGAGCCTGGTCGCGGGCTACCCGGACCTGGTCGCGGTCACGCGGGACGGCGACCTGCTCGGCGCCCACTTCGCCGCGGGCGGCTCGAACGCCCAGCAGAGCCTGATCGAGATCCAGGCCGCGGTCGACGAGGCCACCACGGCGCTCGCCGAGGCCGTCGCCGCCAGCGAGCGGCTCGGGTTCGACCTGGCCCGGCTCGAGGCCGAGCGTGAGGACGCCAAGCGCCGCGCCGACGTCGCGCTGGCCAAGCTGCACGAGTCCGACGCGACCCTCGCGGCCGTGGCCGAGGAGCTGGGCCAGTACGGCTCGCTCGCCCGGTCCGCCCGGGCCGAGGCCGAGCGGGTGACCCAGGCCATCGCGCAGGCCGAGGCCGCACGCGCCCAGGCCGCGGCCGGTATCGCCGAGCTCGAGGAGCGGCTCGCGTCGGCCGAGGAGACCGGCGACGAGGAGCCCGACACCGCCGAGCAGGAGCGCCTCGTCCAGGCCGCGCGGAGCGCGCGACAGGCCGAGATGGAGGCGCGGCTCGCGCTGCGCACCTCCGAGGAGCGCGGTCGCGCGCTGCACGGCCGGGTCGACCAGATGCGCAAGGCGGCCGCCGCCGAGCGGCAGGCGCGGGCCCGCGCTGCCGAGCGGCGCGAACGGCTGCTGCGGGAGGGCAGGGCGGGCCGCGCCGTCGCGACCGCGGCGACCTACGTGCTGGGCCGGCTCGAGGTGTCCATCGACCGCGCGCTGCGGGCGCGGCAGGAGGTCGAGGAGTCCCGCCGCGGTCGCGAGCAGGACCTGATGACCGTCCGCGGCCGGCTCCGCGAGCTCGGGCGCGAGCACGACGAGCTGGTCAACTCCGTCCACCGCGACGAGATGGCCCGGGCCCAGCAGCGGATGCGGATCGAGCAGATCGAGGCGAAGGCGCTCGAGGAGCTCGGCATCGAGGCGGACGTGCTGGTCGCCGAGTACGGCCCCGACCAGCCGGTGCCGGTCTGGGCGATCCCGACCGAGGAGGAGGCCGCCGCTGCCGCGGCTGCTGTCGACGAGACGGACGAGGGGGCCGAGCCGGCGACGGTGCCGTTCGTCCGCGAGGAGCAGGCGAAGCGGCTGCGCTCCGCGGAGCGCGCCCTCAGCATGCTCGGCAAGGTCAACCCGCTCGCGCTCGAGGAGTTCACCGCGATGGAGGAGCGGCACAAGTTCCTCACCGAGCAGCTCGAGGACCTCAAGGCGACCCGCAAGGACCTGCTCGACATCGTCAAGGACGTCGACGCGCGCGTGGAGCAGGTCTTCACCGAGGCCTATGCCGACGTGACGAAGGCGTTCGACCAGACCTTCTCGCGGCTGTTCCCCGGCGGCGAGGGCCGCCTGCTCCTCACCGACCCGTCGAACATGCTCACCACCGGCATCGAGGTCGAGGCCCGCCCACCGGGCAAGAAGGTCAAGCGCCTCTCGCTGCTCTCCGGCGGTGAGCGGTCGCTGGTGGCGGTCGCGTTCCTCGTCGCGCTGTTCAAGGCCCGTCCCTCGCCGTTCTACATCCTCGACGAGGTCGAGGCCGCGCTCGACGACGTCAACCTCGGACGGCTGCTGGAGATCTACGAGGAGCTGCGTGAGAACTCCCAGCTGCTCGTGATCACCCACCAGAAGCGGACGATGGAGGTCGGCGACGCGCTCTACGGCGTCACCATGCGCGGCGACGGCGTCTCGACCGTCATCAGCCAGCGGCTCCGGCAAGAGTCGGCCTAGGTCACCGATGGCTGCTGAGCGACCGCCGCGGTCGTCGTACGTCGCCTGGGACAGCGCCACCCTGCGCTGGGCCGACATCGACGTCTACGGCCACATGAACAACGCCCGCTACTTCGAGCTCATCGACACCGTGGTCAACGACCAGCTCGCCGCCGCCGTGGGCACCGACATCCGCGCGCTGCCGGCGATCGGCGTGGTGGCGGAGGTCTCGTGTCGCTACTTCGCCGAGGTCACCTACCCCGGCAGCCTCGACCTCGGCATCTACGTCGAGCGGCTCGGCACGTCGTCGATCGTCTACCGGGTCGGGCTCTTCCAGGGCGCCCCCGACGGCGACGGAGCACTCGCGGCGGCCGAGGGCCGCTTCGTCCATGTGTACGTCGACAACACCGACCCGGCACGACCGGTCACTCCGCTGCCCGACGAGGTCCGCGCGGCCGTCGAGCCGCTCGTGCGCTGACTCGTTCCTGGGTCGCCCCGAATCAGGCGTCGATTTGCACAGTTCGCGGGCGTCGATTTGCACAATAGAGCGGCGTCCATCTGCTACCTTCGGTCGGTGCCGTACCTGCGCCGCATCGTGGACGACCTCCTCGACGAAGTCTTTCCCCATCTGGCGGCGATCGCCATTGAAGGAGCCAAAGGCGTGGGCAAGACCGCCACCGCGACGCAGCGTGCAGAGACGATCGTGTCCTTGAACCTGCCTGGCCAACGGGAGACTCTCAACGCTGACCTCGATTACATCACCCAGGTATCGCCACCTGTGCTGATCGATGAATGGCAATTGGTTCCGTCGGTGTGGGACCGCGTGCGGGTGGCAGTCGATGACAACAGTGCTGGTGGTCAGTTCCTGCTTGCAGGTTCCGCTGGCATTGCACCGGGAGTGCGTATCCATTCCGGCGCTGGCCGCATCGTGAGTATCACGATGCGACCTCTCTCCATTGCCGAGCGCGGCATTGCCAAGCCCACCGTCTCGCTGGGCGAGTTGCTGTCGGGCGGTCGGCCAAAGATCGGTGGCCGCTCGCCTGTCGATCTCTCAACGTATACCGACGAGATCCTTCGGTCCGGTTTCCCGGGCATCAGGGGCCTGCCCGCGAAAGCGCTCCAACTCCAAATCGACAGCTACATCGCCCGCATCGTCGAGAAGGAGCTCCCTGAGAACGGAGTCGTCGTACGGCGCCCCGACGCCTTGCGCGCGTGGCTCACGGCCTATGGAGCAGCGACCGCCACCGATGCCGCCTATTCGAAGATCCTCGATGCAGCGACGGCAGGTGCTGCGGACAAACCATCACGTGGAACGGTCGACAGCTATCGCGAACACCTCGCTCGCATCTTCGTGCTGGATCCAGTACCGGCCTGGATTCCGACGTTCAACCCTCTCAAGCGTCTCACTCGTTCGCCCAAGCACCACCTTGTCGACCCGGCAATCGCGGCTCGTCTTGTGGGCGTCGGTAAGGACGGATTGCTCAGAGGCGAGGGTGATCGTGTCGCAGCTCCGATCGGCACCTGGCTCGGCGCACTGTTCGAGTCGCTCGTCGCCCAAAGCGTGCGGGTCTATGCCGACGCCGCTTCTGCTCACGTCGGGCATCTCAGGACCAAGGAGACGGACCGCGAGATCGACCTCATCATCGAAGGCGAGGACCGCAAGGTGGTGGCCATCGAGGTGAAGCTCAGCGGTACGGTCGGGGACAAAGACGTCCGCCACCTCAACTGGCTCCACCAGCAGATCGGCGATCGTCTGGCTGACCGCGTTCTGGTCACAACCGGTGAGCATGCCTATCGCCGTCCGGACGGCGTCGCGGTCGTCCCTCTCGCACTACTCGGACCCTAACGAGTGGGACTGCGACCTTGTTGGTCCTGGGACAAAACCGACCCGGCCCGGCCGGGCACCCCGCTGCCCGACGAGGTCCGCGCGGCCGTCGAGCCGCTGGTCCGCTCCTGGCGACCAAGAATCCCTAGCGGGACGCCTCGCGCTCGGCGATCCGCCTGATCGGCGGTCGCTCCTGCTCCGGGATCTCGAGCAGGTCGAGGTAGTGGTCGAGCCGGGCGGGGTCCAGGAGCTGCCGGATGGTGGTGCCGTCCGTCTTGCGGTCGGTGTGGAAGAGCTCGCCGCTCGCGTCGTCCATGAGCTCCCGGGCCACACGCCGGTTCGACTCCTCCCACTGGCTCATGAACTGGTCCAGACGGGCAGCGGGGAGGGTGACCTGCGGTCCGCAGTCGACCTGGCGGAGTCGCTTGACGAGCGGGCGGTTGGAGATCCGTCCGGGGGTCGCACCTCGGTTCTCGACGCGATGCAGGTTCAGCACCCGCAACAGCTCGACGCCCTCGACCCCGAGGCTCTCGTTGCGGGGGGTCGTGGACCTGAGGTCGTCGGCGCGGACGTCGAGTCCGGCAGTGTCGAGGAAGTCCTGCACCAGCGAGCCCTCGGGGAAGCGCACCCGCTCGAACGGCCGGACGGCGACGGTCGCGGGATCGAAGGCGTGCTGCCACTGGGTGACCCGGCGCCAGTAGTCGTAGATGCCGGAGAAGTCGCGGTGGGACCACGCGTCAAGATCGAGGACCTCGCCCAGCTTGACGGCTTGCTGGTAGCGGCTGATGAGGTGGTCGTCCTGCCGACGGAGGTAGACCACGATCCGCACCCGCTCGGACAGCTCGTCGATGAGCCCGCGGAGCCTCGCCATCGACTCCGGGCCTACCCGATAGAGAGCCTCGTCGGAGAGCACCACCGCGGACGCGCCCGTTGCAGTGACCTCGCGCAGGAGCCGGCGCCGGAGGCGGCGCCGGAAGAGGTCGGGATCGGAGTAGCCGTCCCGCTGCCAGATGCGGTCCCGGGGGAGCGCGTCGTCCGCCAGCGCGTAGAGCCCGAGCTCGACGTGTCGGACATCGCCCGGAGCGCGTGGATAGAGGATCCCGCGGGCCTTGAGGACGGCGCGATTGCGCCGCAGGAACTGCTGGATCGAGGTGGTCCCGGTCTTCTCGCACCCGATGTGGAGCACTACGTCGACCGAGTCGCCGTCCATGTCCACCGTGTCCTTCCCATCGGGCCGCGGCGTCAGGCTAGCCCACCCCGGCGGGACGCCTCCCGGTCTGCGATCCGCCGGATCGACGGATGCTCCTGCTCCGGGATCTCGAGCAGCTCGAGGTAGTGGTCCAGCCGGGCAGGGTCGAGTCGCTGCTCGGTCGTGGCGTCGGCGGGCTTCCGCCGCGACCGGAGCAACGTGCTCGACGAGTCACCGAGGAAGTCAGCTGCCACCTGCCGGTCCGAGCCGGCCCACCGCTCCAGGAACCGATCGAGGTCGTCCAGCGGAAGCGTGAGCGTCGGTCCCGGCACGTCCTGGAGCCGGGCGACGAGGTCCGTGTTGGTGATGAGCCCCGCGCGAGCACCCTGGTGCTCCACGCGATGGCAGTTGAGCAGGCGCAGCACCTCGACGGCCTCCGCGGAGAGGCTCTCGTTGCTGCGCGACGCGGAGGTCAGGTCGGCGGAGGACACCTCGAGGCCGGTCGCGTCGAGGAAGTCGTCGACGAGCGACCCGCCGACGAACGTGTCCGGGTCGAAGATCCGGACGACGAGCCGGTCGGGCGCGAGGTGGTCCCGCCAGCGGGACAGGAAGCGGTGGTATTCGTAGGTGTGGGACAGGTCGGAGCGGGCCCACTCGTCGAACCGCGCGACCGCGCCGCCCTTCACGACCTGCTGGTAGTTGCTCGCCAGGTGCTCCACGTGCGGGCGGAGGTAGGCGACCACGCGCACGGACCCTCCGCGTGCCGAGGTGAAGCGCCGAACACGCTCGATGGTCGCGACGCTGCGGCGGTAGAGCGCTTCGTCGGAGATCAGGACGCGCCGCACGTCAGGGGTGAGCTCGCGGCGAAACCGCCGGCGGACGAAGCGCCGGAGCTCCTGCGGGTCGGTGTCGGCGTTCCCACCCCGCAGCCATTCGGGTGACTTCACGAGCTCGGCGTCCGGCCTGACGAGGAAGCCGAACCGCAGGTGCCGGACGCGCCCGAAGGCCCGGGGATACAGGGTGCCGGTCTCCCGTAGCGCGGCGCGGCTCCTGCCGAGCACCTCCTGGACGGTGGTCGTGCCCGTCTTGCCGGTGCCGATGTGCAGCACGACGTCGATCTCTTCTGGCACCGGGTGATTCAAGCATCCGTACGGGTCAGGGACGACCGGGTGTTGTGGAAGGCGAGGCGGAGACGTAGGTCGCGAACCGCGTTCCTGCCAGCGCCGCCTGCAGCTCGGCGAAGTTCTGGACGGACTCTGGAAGCGGCCGCCCCTGCTTGACCGTGGTCGGCCCGTCGAACGTGAGGGGGATCCCGAGGGCGCCCGCGATCCGGTCGGCGACCTGCCGCGGGTCGGCGACGAGCTCCTCGTAGGACACCCGGACGAACCGGTCGCGGGCGAACCGTCGTTGGACCTGGCGCATCCGGTTGCGCGTGTACCGAAGGGCCCCGAGGCAGTGCCGGGGATCGACGACGATGGGACCCGGCTCGATCCGGGACGCCGGGTCCGTCACGAGGTACTGGCCCGTGGCCCGCGCCACCTGCTGGGAGACGTAGCGCTCGACCAGGTTCTCCCGCACCAGGTGGATGATCGGCAGCTCGGGTGAGCGGCTCAGCGCCGCGGAGACCGCGGTCGGCTCACCCTGGTCGTCGAGCACGTTCGCGTACTGCACCTTGCACAGCAGTCGCCGGTCGGTGCTCCGCGCGACCGCCTCGACGCTCTCGTCGAAGAACCGCGCGGGATCGGAGAACCGCAGCTCGTCCACGCGGTCGACGTCCAGCCCGGCATCGCGGAACGGCTTCTCCCGGAGGTGCCCCCGGTTGAACACCTCGCCGAGGTAGTCGAACCGGTCGGGCGGGAACATGCCGATGAGGAGGTTGCTGCCGGTCCGTTGGGCGGCGAGCACGCAGATGACCTGCGGGGGAGGGGCGGTCATCGAGCCGCCTCGCGGTCGGCGATCGAACGGATCGCGGGACGTTGCTGCTCCGGGATCTCGAGCACCTCGAGGTAGTGGTCGAGGCGAGCCGGGTCGAGCCGCTGCTCGGTGGTCGTGCCCTCCGTCTTCCGCTCGGCTCGGAAGAGCTCGCCCGCCGGGTCGTCGAAGTAGTCGCTCGCGACGCGCTTGTTCGACTCCTCCCAGGTCGCCATGAACCGGTCGAGCTCGGCATCCGGCAGGGTCAGGACCGGACCGGTCGGCTCCTGACGCAGCCGTACGACGTGGTGGTGGTTGCCGAACAGCCCTGGCTGTGCGCCTTCGTGCTCGACCCGGTGGAGGTTGAGGATCCGCAGCAGCTCGATCGCCTCCGCGCCGAGACTCTCGTTGCGGGCCTCGGTGTGGGTCAGCCGGTCCTCGGGCAGCGGGATGTCGGCGGCGGCCAGGAAGTCGCTGACCAGGGAGCCGCCTACCATGCGCTCGCGCTCGAAGCGTCGTACGACGAACGCGGCCGGCTCCAGCGCCTGCCAGGACCTCAGACGCAGGTGGTAGTCGTAGGTGCCGACCCAGTCCTGCTGCATCCACGTCGTCAGCGGTGCGATCTCGCCCATCTTGACGACCTGCTGGTAGCGGCTGACCAGGTGGTCGTCCTGGCGCCGGAGGTAGACCACGAGCCGGACGTCGCGGCCGATCGCGTTCGTGAACCGTCGCATCCGTCGGATGGTGCGGTCGCCGACGCTGAAGAGGCCCTCGTCGGAGAAGACCACCCGGCTCGGACCCGACCGCGCGATCTCGCGCAGGAGCCGACGGCGGAACCGCGCGCGGAAGGCGGCGGGCGGGACGTCGTACTGGCCGGTGAGCCAGTCGGCGTGGCAGACCAGCTCGTCGTCGGGACGGACGAACAGCCCGAGCTTCGTGTGCCTCGCGACGCCGGGCGTCCGGGGGTAGAGGTGGCCGGCCTCGCTGAGGAGGTCCCCGTTGCGGCGCAGGACGCGCTGGATGGTGCTGGTGCCGGTCTTGCCGGACCCGATGTGGAGCACCACGTCGACGCGGTCGGCGCCCATCAGGCCCGGGAACCGAGGTAGGCCTGGATCTTGCTGATCATCAGGTCGCCGTACTGCTCATTGGCATGGTGGGGGTCCCGCTCGCCGTTGCCCAGGTGCTCGCGGGCGAGCTCCGGCAGCAGGAAACCTTCGTCGTCGATCGACTCGGTCGGAGGATCGATGACGTCGATCCCCTCGGCGGCCAGCCAGGACCTCCAGACCTGTCGGGCGAACCGGTCGAGGTGCAGCACGACCTCGGGACGGGTGCCCTCGTCGATGGCGTAGTGGTCGCGACGCGGTGGCGGCCCGGAGATCGCGAAGAAGTCGACGCCGGAGCCCCGGAGCTGCTCGAAGAACGCGCGCACGCCCGCGTGGTCCTCGACCACCATCGCGTGGACGACCGCGTCCGAGACCGGGCTGGAGTCGTCGTGCGCGAGGGCTGCCGGCTCGAAGCGTCGCCAGCAGGGGTGCTGGTAGATGCGCGCGGTGTGGTTGATGAGCAGGAACCCCCACCTCCCGCGCTCGGCCGTGATGCTGTCCAGGCCGGTGAAGCGGTGCAGGTTGGCCTGATAGTCCGGAGCGGTGAGCCGCACTCCCTCCCCGGCCCGTCTGCTGAACGACGTCGTCTCGTAGCGGCCGTGTCCCAGGGGAAACGTCTTGAAGCCTCCTCGCCGATGCGCGGCCGTGCGCAGCGCGACGATGTGGGAGTTGCCGGCGAGGAAGACCTCGGTCACCGCGAGAACTCCTCCAGGAGCGCGTCGTCGCACGCCACGTCGTCGTCGAGGTGCTTCTGGTCGCGGGTCCGCGCGGCCGGCTTGACCGGGTCGCGATCGCGGCCCTGCTGGGGTGCCCCGCCGTGCGCCTCGAAGAAGTGACGCATCACGTGGTCGACGCCGGTGCTGCTGACCGACCGGAGGTTGGGGTCGAAGAAGACCGCCCGCATCGGGTGCGAGGCGACGAGCTCGTACGACGGGAAGTAGTCGACGAACTCGTGCTGGTCGCACAGCTCGGAGCACACGGCGCGCAGGATCGACTTCGATGCGACGCTCGCCTGCAGGACGTGGTGGCCCGAGGCGGTGGCCGTCAACGGGACGGGGGAGACGGTCAGCAGGATCTTGAGGCTCGGGTTGACGGTCCGCGCGTAGGCGATGAACTCGTTCATGTCCGCACAGGTCTGGGAGAACCCGAAGTTGACGAACGAGTGCTGGTCCGGGTCGAACGTGCCGCGGGTCGTCCCGGGACAGACCGGATAGACGGCGCCGTCGACGCTGTTGACCCACGCCTCGGTCAGCCCGAGCGTGAACACGAACACGTCACACGACGCCAGCAGCGACCGCACCGCCCGGAAGTGGGCCGACCGGATCGTCTCGAGCTCCGCCAGCGAGGCGAAGCCGTCGGGCTCGATCGTCGACCGGTAGGGATCGAGGAACCGTCCGTCCTCCACCCAGTGGTCGTCGGTCGGCTGCAACCTGCCGTCCGCTCTCAGGAAGAGCTGCAGGAGCTGGCGCGGGGTGTAGATGTTGCCGTAGCGCGCCGAGTACACGCCGTAGCCGAAGGCCGCCCGCTGGGACCGGGGCAGCAGTCGCGGGGCCGGCTCGGCGTTCACGAACGTGAAGCCGTGCTCCCGCACCTTGCGGCCGATGTGCTGGGCGAAGCAGCTTCCCGCGGTGGCGATCCGAGTCGTGCGGTCGACGCCGAACCGCGGTCGGTAGAGGTCGGTGAGGTCGAGGGCGTTCACCTCGCTGACGGCGGTTCGCCAGAACGCGCGGGCCGGCAGCGCGGCGTACGGATGCATCCTCTTCCCACCTCCTTCGGGTGCCCAGCGTATCGGCCGGCGACCCCGCTCGTGCCCGGACGAGGGCGTGGTTGGATACGCCCCATGGCGCTCAGCGACCTCCCCGAGTGCGATGCCATCCTCCACCTCGGCACCGGAAAGACGGGCACCACCTCGATCCAGCACTTCATGAGGCAGAACCGTCCGAAGCTGTTGGAACGCGGCGTCCTGTACCCGCGCTCTCCCGGCGGCGGGCGGCACACGAAGTTCGGGTTGTCCTTCCGCTCGACCGAGGAGTTCGAGCGGATGCCGGCGTGGCACCAGATGCGCGCACAGTCGCCCGAGCGGTTCCGACGACGGGTCCACCGCCGCCTGGCCGAGGAGATCAAGGACGCCCGCCCGGAGCGCGTGCTGTTCTCCGACGAGGCGCTCTACGGGCTCCCGAACGAGGCGCTCGGCCGGCTGCGGGGATTCCTCGACTCCCTCGGCGGTCAGCTCCGGCTCGTCGTCTACCTGCGGCGACAGGACGACCACCTGATCAGCTTCTACCAGCAGCAGGTGAAGGTCGGCGAGACCCGGCGGCTGGTCAGCTGGCTCCGCGGTGGAATCGACTTCACCTACGACTACGCGCGCCGCCTCGACCGGCTGGAGCAGGAGCTGGACCCCACGTCCTTCGTCGTCCGCCGCTTCGAGCGCGAGGGGTTCCGCCACGGCGTGCTCGAGGAGGACTTCCTCGACGCTGCCGGGATCGACGGTGACGGCTTCGACACCGTGAGGTCCAAGAACGAGACGATCGACGCCGCGACCGTGGAGTTCCTCCGGCTCTACAACCTGCACATGGTGGAGGACCACGGCGCCCAGGTCGGCGTCATGGACCACCGCGCCCTGGTCCATCGTCTGGCCCAGCGGAGCGGGGGGCCGGCCCTGACCCTCCCGGAGGACGACCTGGACCGGTTCATGGCGAGGTGGGAGGACTCCAACCGCGCCGTGGCCACCCAGTACCTCGGCGAGCCCGAGCTGTTCCGCGCGCCCCGGCGGCGGCAGAACGTCACCGACCGCCAGGTCCTCGAACCGTCCGCCGTCGAGGAGCTGATGGAGTACGCCGAGCTCCCCGCCGACGCCCGCGAACGGATGCGTCGCATCGCCGCGCGCGAGGCCGCCGGCACCTGATGTCCGAGTCCTCGGCAGGGCGCCGGACCACCGTGATCGTCGGCAACTCCAACTGCGTGCTCCGGCGCGGCTTCGGCGAGGTGGTCTCTCGTCGCCTCACCGGAGGCGGCCACGAGGTCGTCAACCTGTCGATCGGCGGCAGCGGCTCGCTCTACCACGTCTACGCCTGGCACGCGCACCGCACGCTCCTGGAGTCGGCAGACCTCGTCGTACTGGACTCGCTCGTGATGGACACCTCCCACCAGCGGTTGCGGCTGCTCTCGCCCGACCAGGTCCGGCTCGCGATCGGCGACATGTACGCGCTGTACGCGACGCTGCCGGGCCGGGTCGTCTCGGTGCTCTTCCCGACGGAGCGGTACGTCGACGGGTATAGCGACCTCGACGCCTACCGGGCCCACCGTGCCGCCGCAGAGCTGCACGGGGTGGACGTGCTCGACCTGTACCGGCTGGTCGAGGAGCCCGCTGCGAGCGGCGCCGACCTGTTCCTCAACGAGAACCACCTGCGCCCCCGGTACGTCGCGCCGATCGCCGATGCGTTGGCCGACCTGCTCCTCCAAGCCGGCGAGCTCGACCGCGCCCGACCGGCGAGGACGCTGGTGACCGACCCGTACGTCCAGGTCGCCGTGGACGAGGAGCCGTTCGTCGCGCTCGAGCGGCGTACCCACTCCTCGCAGCACCTGACCCGGAGCGTCGCCGTCCTCGACCGAGAGGTGTCCCTCTCGACCTTCGCCGGGCTCTCGGCGATGGGCGCGTTCCACTGGAACCGCGAAGGCGAGAGCCGGATCCTCCTGCGCGGCGGGGCGGGCGACTACGTGAAGCAGCTCCGTGGCGAGTACGCCCTTTTCGCGTCGTTCACCGCGGAGCCGGTCCTCGAGGCGGGCAGCACGCTCGGTCCGGCGAGTGCGGACCTGCCGGTGACGGAGCCGCCGCGGATCGAGGCGCCGGTGCTGGTGCCGCACCTCCTGGGGCTGCTGCTCAAGCGCCCGGCCGAAGTGCTCCAGGTCGCGGGAGATCCTGGCCAGGGTAAAGATCTGGCTCCCTCTCTGGTGGATTCCCGAGAATGGGTCATCGAGCCGCCGTCGCCCATCTAGACTTTCGCGCGGATCCGCCCTCGAGGCGGTGGGGGACTCCCGGGGAGGAACCGGACACCCATGCTGAGTCATGCCCGTGCGCTGCGCACCGCGTCCCACCGACGTGGTCGGCGAGGCCTGCTCGCCCTCGTGACCGGTGTGGTGGCCTTCTCCCTGCTGGCCGCCCCCAGCTCCCCGGTGTCGGCCCGGTCGGGCCCCGAGCAGGCCGCGGCAGCCGCGGTCGCGACGAAGCTCGGGTTCGCGATGCAGCTCGGTCCCGAGGAGCGCGTCATCGGTCCCACGCGCGACGTCGACGTCCTGTACTTCTCCGAGCGCGATGCCCGCAACAGGCTGATCGGGTTCGCCGGCACGAGCCGGACCTACGTGTGGAAGTCCCACAACAACCGGCGGATCTCGAACAAGCGGCTGATCATCGACCGCGGCGGCCGTGGCACGTTCGACGAGTGCGGCGCCTGGCTGAACGGGTCGATCGTCAAGCTCAACTCGCGACACTGGCTCGGCTGGTACCACGCCGAGAGCAAGGGCCCGCGCGAGTCTGCCTGCGACCGCGTGCGCGACACCGTGGTCTTCCGGGTGGGATTCGTGGAGACTCGCGACGGCGGCCGGACCTGGCGCAAGACGAGGAACAAGAACCTCGGCCACAGCGTCGTGCTGACCGGGACAGGCACGAAGGCGAATCCCTCGGCGCCCAACCCGGGGTCGGTCAACGGCGGCAGCCCGCGCGTCCTCAAGGTCGACGACTTCTACTACATGTTCTTCATGGCGGGCGAGCCCGGCAGTCAGGCCACCCATGTCGCCCGGGCGCCCATCTCCAGCCAGGGCCGTCCCGGCACCTGGCAGAAGTGGTTCTGCCACCCGGCCACGGTGCTCAAGGCGGCCTACTGCGCGTTCGACGAGCCCGCCATCGGCGGCAAGTCGTCGCCGGTCAAGGGACTCGCCGCCAAGGCGCGCTACGTCACCTGGAACAGCTACCTCGGCCGCTGGATCGGCTTCTCCGGCACCGGCAAGGACGGCTTCCGGATGTTCGCGTCCACGCCCGTCACCGGAGCGGCGACCGAGCCGGCCAGGGAGACCTCGCTGCTGAACCTGAGCAAGGACAGCAGCAGCTGGAGCGTGTCCGACCCGTTCTACGCTCCGGTCTCCTACCCCGACGACCCGCTCGTCGACCAGTGGGGGACCCACGTCCGCAACCGCAAGTCGAAGCTGCTCTACGCCTACCCGTCGATGCTCGGCGCCACCGGCAGCAGCAGCGCGACCGGCAAGTCGTTCTACGTCTACTACGTCAAGCTCTACCCGGGCGACAACTTCGACGAGCGCTACCTCTTCCGACGCAAGGTGACGGTCCTCAAGACCGCCACGGGTGCGAACCGGGTCGCGCTCACGACCTACAAGACCTCGACCGGCAAGCTGCGTACGTCGACCGACATGCCGAAGAGCAAGGCGTACCGGCGCGTGGCCGGCGCCGGCTACCTTCTCGGCGCCGAGGAGGACGGCTCCCGCCAGGTGCTGGAGTGCACCCGCCGGCTCGACGCGGCGCTGTTCACCGGCGGCTGCAAGAAGGGCTGGGCGCCGTACCGCCGGGCCGGCTGGATCTACCCGCAGCGGTCGATCGAGGCGCCGGTGCCGATCTTCCGGTGCTTCAACCGGCGGACGCGCAGTCACTTCGCATCGAGCTCCCCGAGGTGCAACGGCCTCGGGGTGCGTGAGGTCAGCCTCGGGTTCGGGCTGGGTGGCTTGCCGTCGGACTAGCCCCGACCGGCTCGCGCCTCTTCTGACCGTCGCCCACGTTCCTCCGAACGGATGAACGTGACCGACGGCCGGCGCCCATGTTCCTCCGATCGGATGAACCTGACGGCAATATTTTTCGAAACCTCGCTGCCTCGGCGCGACGATGGCTAGCGTGAGGCCCGGCGCCGGTGGTCAAGGTGCCTCGCTGCTCCGCGACGGAAGGACCTCTTCGATGAAGCGCGTGCTCATCACCGGTGGCGCCGGCTTCATCGGCGTCCACCTCGCCGACCACCTCATCCGCTCGGGCGGCTACGAGGTGACCGTGATCGACAACGAGTCGCTCGGCGACCGGGCCAACCTCGACGGCGACCTGGTCCGGTTCGTCCCGGGCGACCTGCGCAGCAAGGACGACCTTCGGTCGGCACTGGACGGCCAGGACGCCGTGGTCCACCTGGCTGCCGACACTCGGGTCATGGACAGCATCGAGAACCCAGCGCACAACTTCGAGAACAACGTCATCGGCACGTTCAACCTGCTCGAGGCGTGCCGCGAGCTCGGCGTCAACCGGATCGTGGCCGCCTCGACCGGCGGCGCGATCGTCGGCGACGTCCCCCCGCCGGTCCACGAGCGGATGGCGGCGCAGCCGACGTCGCCGTACGGCGCCTCCAAGCTGATGCTCGAGGGCTACCTGAGCGCCTACTCCGGCGCCTACGGCATGCGGGGCTGCGCCCTGCGGTTCTCGAACATCTACGGCCCGCGGTCCTTCCACAAGGGCTCGGTCGTCGCCCACTTCTTCAAGCGGATCCTGGCCGGAGAGCCGCTGATCGTCTACGGCGACGGCCTCCAGGCACGTGACTTCCTCTACGTCGGCGACCTGGTCGAGGGCATCCGGGTCGCGATCGACGGCGACGCCGTCGGAGCGTTCCAGCTCGGCAGCGGCATGCCGACGACGGTCAACCAGCTGCTCGAGCTGATGCGGCGCGCGACTGGTCGGGACCTCGACGTGCAGTACGTCGACTTCCGCGCCGGTGAGGTGCTGCGCACCTGGTGCGAGATCGACAAGGCTCGTGAGGGCTTCGGGTTCGACCCGACGACGCCGCTCGACGAGGGCATCCGCACGACGTGGGACTGGTTCCTCGCCCAGAGCGAGGCCCCACGCTCGTGACCGAAGCCGCCGCGGGACGACTCCTACGCCACCTCTGGCGTCGGGCCGACCGTGACGGCTACCCGGACGCCCAGGAGGCCCTGGAGACCTGGCCCGCGTCGAACGGGACCACCGCGTCGAACGGGACCAGCGCTGCGAACGGAACGTCCTCGTCGAACGGGACCAGCGCTGAGAAGGCCTCGGTGCCGCCGAGCAACGTCAGCCCCGCCTTCGACGAGCGCGTGGGCGAGGCGCTGCGCCGGCAGCTGCCGCGCGGCCAGGACCCCGACTACGACCTGGTGCGCGACCACTTCGACGTGGCCCACTACCTGCTTCAAGCGCCCGGGGTCCTGGAGGACCGCAAAGTCGACCCGGTGCGGCACTTCCTGCGCCAGGGGGCGACCTCTCGCTTCACCCCGGAGCCCAACTTCTCGACCGACTCCTACCTCAAGCGTCATCCCGAGCGCCGCGACGGGGACGCCCATCCCTATGCGGCCTGGCTCCGCGAGGGCAGGGAGGCCGGGGAGATCGGTGAGCCCGTCATGGGCACCGAGAAGCTCGCCAAGGTGCTCGGGAAGCCCCACGCCGAGGTCGTCCAGCACCTGGCGGAGCGCCGGTCCGACGTCCACCGCCGGATGCTGCACGGCAAGCTCGGCGAGATGTTCGCCAAGGCCGTCGAGGTGGAGCCGTTGGTCGGTGACCTCTGGCCGGAGGTCGCCAGGCCGCGAATGATGCCGATCCCGTGGCTGGTCGTCGCCGACCAGCTGGGAGCGCTCCACGCGAGCCAGGAGGCGCTCGGGTTCGCCCGAGCCCGCGTCGTCCTCGTCGTCGAGGATCCCGCGGACGCCCTGGCCGGCCGGATGCTCAGCGCGTTCCAGACCGAGCTCGAGGCCGACGACATCGTGGTGGTGACGACCGGCGGCGCAGCCGCCCTGGCCGCTGCGACTCCGCCGGGCGTACGACGGGTCGACCTCGCCAGGACCGCGCAGTGCCTGGGCCCCTTGATGACCCAGCAGGTGCTGGTCGAGCTGTTGCGGTCACTGTGTGCCGACGCGATCGTCGGCATCGGCTCGCGCGTGCTCCTCGACGCCCTGACCCCGTACGGCCGCGCGCTGGCCGCCTCCGAACGGATCTACCTCGGGTTCTCCGGCCTGCGGCGGGGCCCGCTCGGTCAGGACGTCTGCACGTCGGCTCGGTACTTCTACCGGCACGTGGAGCTCGTCGAGCGGGTGTTCGTCGACGAGCCGGCGACCGCCGTACGTCTGGTCGAGGACTACCAGCTGCCCGACGACATCGCCGCCAAGGTGCGGTCGGTGTCCGACGACCGGGTGCTGGCCGACGCCGTCCACCGTCTGCTTCTCGTGGAAGGCGGCCGATGAGCGCGCCCGAGCAGCCTGACCTGACCCTCGTGGTCACCGCGCACAGCGAGACCGTCGTCTGCGGCCCCACCATGCGCTCGGCCGACCTGGCGGTCGAAGCGGCGAGGGCGCGGGGCTACGTCGTCGAGACCGTGGTGGCCCTCGACGAGGCGACCGAGGCGACCCGGGGGTTCTTCGCCCAGTCCCGGTTCGACCACTGGCAGCGGTGGGACTTCGAGGAGGGCGACCTCGGGCGGGTGCGCAACGCCGCCGTCGCGCGCGCCAGCGGCCGTCACATCGCGTTCTTGGACGCCGACGACCTGTTCAGCGAGAACTGGCTTGCTGAGGGCATCGCGGTCCTCGACGCGGCCGAGCGGCAGGGCCGCCGCGTCATCGCACACCCCGAGCTCAACGTGATGTTCGACGGCGGCAACTCCGTGCTGGTCCACATCGACCAGGCCTCGCCGCTGTTCACGCCGTACTTCGCCTACCTGCGCAACTACCACGACTCGCTGTGCATGACGCCGCGCGAGGCGCACCTCGACATCCCCTACGTCTCCCGCGACATCCCCAACGGGTTGTCGTTCCAGGACTGGCAGTTCTCGATCGAGACGATGGCCGCCGGCTGGGAGCACGTCCTCGTGCGCGACACGATCATCTTCAAGCGCCGCCGCGACACCTCGCTGGGGCAGGAGAGCAGCCACCGCCGCTCGATCGTCCGCAAGCTGCCCGCGATGGCGATCGACCGGGTCCAGGACCTCGCCGCCATCGAGAAGGCCTCCGGCAGCTAGGCCGTGTCCGGGAGCTCCCGGGATGCTTCGCGTCAGTGGCCGGCTTTCAAGGCCGCCGTGGACTCGCTGGTCACGACGTCCACGAGGCAGTCGAGCAGCCAACGTGTCGTGGCATCGTTCTCGATCTCCGGGGCGGCATCGTCGGCGACGACGACATTCCCCTCGACGCTGAAGGGGGAGCCGTCCAGAAAGGTGTCGTTGACCCAGGCGACCTCCACACCGTACCGCTGTCGCAGGAGCTCGACCTCCTGCGGCGTCATGCTCAGGGCGGAGCTGTCGGCCGGTGGCCGGCTGATCAGGGTGTCGCTCATGCGGCGAGCGTGCACCTTGTTCTTCAGCTGCCGATTCATGTAGCGCATCCACTCCACCTCGCGACGGGTCAGCGACCGGTTGACCCGACCGTGCGATGAGGTGAAACCTGCGAGGTCGGTGACGCCGAAGACGCGTCGCATGAATCCGGCAAAGAGTGCGTCAGCCTCGCCGTCGTAATGGAGGACCGTGACGTTCTCCGCGCCGAGCGTCGACCGGAGCCGGTTCAGTCGCGGCCGCAGGTTCAGCCCGTAGGTGCCTTTGCCGACCTCCAGGTAGTGGGCAAGTGGCTCGGTGTAGAGAGCACGCTTGACGACCTGGGAGTACGACGACAGAGCGTGGCCGGCGACGTCGCGGACATACACGACGGCCTGCACCGTCGCGCCTTCACCCGCCATCACCTCGCGCATCTCGGCGAGCCGCGTGGGCTGATATTGGTACAGGAACTCCGACGAGTAGAGCACCGCTCCGCCGTCGGCTCCCGCGACCTCCTTGCGGACCATCTCCAGCACCCGAGTGTCCTCGCCGGGCTCGTTCTTGCGCGGCGCCAGATGTTCCAGGATCTCCATGCCGTTGCCACTGACCACTCCTCCGCGGAGGGCGATGTGGTCAGAGGCAGCCACCGGGTAGCGCACGCCGAGAGCGGCGAGCTGGTCGCGGTTCTGCACGAACGCGACCTGGAGGGCGCTGGACCCAGTCTTTCCCATCCCCATGTGGAGAACCAGCCGGTCAGCTCCCATCGTCACACCGCGCGGGGGACTGCGTGAGATGCATGCCGCGACTATAGGTCGCCAGGGGCGATCGCGCGTCGCCGTCCCTGGAAGATCGGCCATCGGCGATCTTCGAACGTCGCCACCTCTACACTCGCGGGATGCAGATCTCGGTCTTCGGGTGCGGCTACCTCGGTGCTGTCCATGCTGCCTGCATGGCGCGGCTGGGGCACGATGTCGTCGGTGTGGACATCGTCGCGGAGCAGGTGGCGTGCCTCTCCCGGGGTGAGGCGCCCTTCTTCGAACCCGGACTGCCAGACTTGCTGCGCGAGGGGCTGGACTCCGGCCGGCTGGCCTTCAGCGCTGACCCCGCGCGGGCGGCGGCAGCCACGGTCCACTTCATCTGCGTCGGGACGCCCCAGAAGGCCGGGGAGGACGGCGCCGACCTGCGCTACGTCCACGCCGCGCTCGACTCGATCCTGCCGCTGCTCAAGCCCGGCGACGTCGTGGTCGGGAAGTCCACCGTCCCTGTCGGGACGGCGGAGGTGCTGGCGGAGCGGATCCGCGCGGCGCAGCCCGGGGCCGAGCTGATCTGGAACCCCGAGTTCTTGCGCGAGGGATTCGCCGTCCAGGACACTCTCGCGCCCGACCGGTTCGTCTACGGGATGAGCCAGTCCGACGCGGGACGGAGGGCTGCGGCCCGGCTCGACGAGGTGTACGCCGCGGCGCTGGCGACCGGGACGCCGAGGATCGAGGCGGACCTGGCGACCGCCCAGCTGGTCAAGGTGGCGGCCAACTCGTTCCTCGCGACCAAGATCTCCTTCATCAACGCGATGGCCGAGCTGTGCGAGGCCACGGGCGCCGACGTGACGTTGCTCGCGGACGCGATCGGCCATGACACGCGGATCGGGCGCCGGTTCCTGAACGCGGGCGTGGGGTTCGGCGGCGGGTGCCTGCCGAAGGACATCCGTGCCTTCATGGCGCGCGCCGCGGAGCTCGGTGTCGATGAGGCGCTGAGCTTCCTGAGGGAGATAGACGCCATCAACCTGCACCGGCGGGTGCGGATGGTCGATCTGGCCATGGAGGTCTGCGGCGGCTCGATCGACGGGCGCAGGATCGCCGTGCTGGGGGCTGCCTTCAAGCCTGACAGCGACGACATCCGGGACTCCCCGGCTCTGACCGTAGCCGCCCAGATGCAGCTGCACGGCGCTCGGGTGACCGTGACAGATCCCCAGGCGCTCGACAACGCTCGCAAGATGTGGCCGGACCTCGTCCTCGCCGAGACCGTCGACGGTGCGGTGAAGGACGCAGAGGTCACGCTGCTGCTCACCGAGTGGCCGGAGTACGTCGCGCTGGACCCCGCTCACCTGCGGGGCCTCGTGGCCGTGCCGCGGATCGTCGACGGGCGCAACTGCCTGGATCCCCAGGTGTGGCGAGCGGCGGGCTGGACCTACCGCGCGCTGGGCAGGCCCTAGGTTTCCCGCTGGCTGAAGCGGCATGGCTGACGTCGCCGTCACCGGTACGGCCTCGGTGGTCTCGAAGATTTCTCAGCCGTCCGAAGCGACCGCGAGCCAGGCGACGAATCGGTCCAGCGCCTCGCGCTGCTCGTCGTCGTTCGCAACCAGGCGACCTACCAGCGTGGCGGTGAAGGCGGTCACGACCGGGATGGGGTGCTGCCTGGCCAGATCCCTCAGTACCAGGTTCCCGGTGGCGAAGCAGTGCTCGAGCGCCGCCAGAGCTAGGGCTCGCTTCGTCGGCGAGAGCCCGAGCGCGTTCACCTGCCGGATCAGCTCGACGAGCGCGGGGGAGGCCGAGGAGTTCGACTGCTGCAGGGGAGGGGCGTCGTCCAGTCCGAGAAGATCGAGGAAGGTCGTCCACCATCCGCCCGGGTACGCCCCGAGTCGTACCTCAACTGCCCCGAACGCCGTTGCCAGGTCGGACCCCCGCATCGGTAGCGAGGCCAGCCGCTGGATCCTCTCCAGCGTCTGGAATTCCTCGTAGGCGAGCGGGGTGGCGTAGTGCATACGTTCGTTCGGCGGGTTGATGACCATTTGTGCGTAGATCGAGCGCAGCCAAGGCTCCCTCGGGCGCACAGCTGCGAACACCGTCGTCTCGTAGGACTCGGTCAATTCACGCAGCCCAGCAAGCGCGGATGCCGAGAAGTTGTCGAGGTGGTTGGAGAGGCCCTCGGCCGACATGAGGACGGTGACTCCGCGGGCCTCGTCGAGGACGTGAGCCACCTCGTCGAGACGCCCGTCGATCAGGGCCTGCACGAGGAACTGGTGCTTGTCCTGTCCCGCGGTGGTCGGCGGATACCACACCCCCCGTTCGGCTAGGAGCGCCCGATGCGTGACGCACCACTCCTGCAACGCGGAGGTGCCGGTCTTCGGCAGCCCTACGTGAAGTACGAGGCGGGAAGGACGGGAGTCAGTCGACATCACGAAGGCGCGCCTCAAGCATGACGATGTCCGTCCGGCTGTCCGCGATGTGCCTCACGGAAGTGAGCTCGGTGATCATGAATCCCAGCGCCTGCAACTCGCCGACGATCGAGTCGAGAGTTCCGTGGATCGCAGGGTCCTCGACCTGCTTGCCCTCGCTGAACAGCCAGAGATCGTCGGTTCCGGGAATCAGGTCGAAGGAGAGGTACAACCGTCCCCTGTCGCCCAGCTGGCGGCGCAGGTTCGCGAGAATGGTCCGGCGAAGGTCGGCGGGCACGTGCTCGAGCACGCTGACGCTGTAGATCGCCTCGAATGGCTCCCCGGCCGTGTACGTCGCCGCGTCGGCCCGCAGTGCAGTGATGCGTGGGTCGAGCTTGGCATAGTCGATGAAGCCCCACTCGTTCCAGGTGTCCTTCGGATCCTCGGGATCCCGCACCAAGCGGTGCGGGTCGACAGTGGTCACCTGGCATGCCTGCTGCGCGAGCCATAGCGGGAGCGCACAGACGCCTGCGCCCACGTCCAACACCCGCTCGCCGGCGTGCCGCTCAAGCCGGCGAGCGAACCACGGGTATTCGATCGTGCGGATGATCGTACTGGGGTAGAACCCGAGGCGCTCGCGGCTCATCGCGACCAGATCGTTCAGCAGCCGCCAGTCCGGAGTCTGCATCAGGCCGTAGGCAAGCGAGGGAAGCGAGATACTGTGCCGGTTGGGCGCGACGCCTGCCTTCTTCACCGCCAGGAAGAGGTCGACGTCGCGGTAGCCGCCAATGCGAACGACCTGCTCCACCTCGGGCTGGGCAGCGAGGAGTTCCTCCAGCGGCTCGGCATAGAACACAATCCCGGTCTGTTCGATCGGGCGTGAGTAACCGGAAACGATGACCGCCTGGCGGGCTACCCGAACCAGGTCCGCGACAAGGCTTCGGATCTCGTCCGGGTCGGACTGGTGCAGCAGTACGTCTAGGCAGACCGAAAGATCGTAATCCGCGTCCGGCAGCGATGACACCCGGCCAACGTTGAACCGCCAGTCTGGGCGCTTGCTGCGGGCGATCTCCACAGCGGTCGCGGCCAGGTCGATGCCGTGGTAGTCGCGGGCCGGCATGTAACGAGTGGTCTCGAGGTCGCCGCAGCCGACGTCGAGGACCCGCGCGTCCGAGAAGGCGCGGAAGTACGGGAGCAGGAGGGCGCGCTTTTCGATGAGGGTTTCGCCGCGGGAGCCGACACCGCTGCCGAGGGCCGGGTCGGTGGCGTACCGGAAATCCCAGAAGATCGAGTTGTCAAGCAGCGCACGCCGAGACTCCACCAGGCCAAGGTTGACGGCCTGGACCTGCTGAGCGATCCACGGGACGGGGCCCGCCTTGAGCAGGCCGTGGTTGTCCAGCTCCCGGTGATAGTGGATGCCGACCAGCTCGGTCGGCGCCAGTCCGGCGTGGAGGGGCCGCAGGTGCAACGGAAAGTTCGCCTCAAGCCCGAGTGGTTCAACGGCCAGGCCCGCCTCGAGTACGGCAAGGCCGAAGCCGAGTTGGTCGGCGTGGTGGGCGTAGTCGCCGAGGAGGGCGGTCCGGTCAAGGCAGAAGCGGGCCCACTTGTCCCAGCCTGTCCGCAAGGGGGCCCACGCCGCCGCCGGAATGACGTACAAGCCCCCGTTGAAGTTGGTGTCGAAGGTCTGCTCGTCCGGGTGCAGCTCCAGCGGCACCCGGACGGTGCGATCGGCCAGCCCGGCCTCGGCGAGCAACGCGGTCCACACCTCCTCGGGCGGGTTCGCCAGGTCGACTTGTTTGGCGCGCACTGCCGTGCCGCTGGCATACCGGGTCGGACAGGCTGCGAATACGATGTCGGCGTCGGTGAGGATGACGTGGTCATATTCCTGCAACGCAGGGGTCTCAAGCTGGCGCACCTTGTTGCAATAACGGGCGCCGCCCTCGCCGTAGGGCTTAATCGGGACCAGCCGGGCGCCTAGCTTCTCGAACGTGCGCAGCCGGGCTGGGTCGATGTGGTCGACGTGGTGGAGGTAGATGTCCGCCCGCTGATCGGTCTCGAGCCGGAGCAGGCTCCCCAGCCAGTTCCAGCCCTGCATGAGGAAGGTCGGGCTGTCGTCGACCACACAGGAGATTGCGATGCTTGTCACGTCTGAGATGCCGCCTCACAGGTGTTGGAGGGCTGAAGGCTATCCGGCGCCGCGTGCGCATCGCATCAGCCCGGAGCTCTCGTCCGGTTAACTCCGCTGCAACGGCGGGTAGCCCTCGACCGCCGCCGGGACGTAAGGAGCAAGGACGCGGCAACGTCACCGAGAGACGGCTGCCAGGGCGTCGGCCAGGCCGCGGTGAGCGACGTGGTCGACGACGTGGACGCCGGCTGGGGCTTCGATCCGGTGGACGAAGTCGAGCTCGGCATACCGGCCGGCCCGGAGCTTGGTGAAGACGTCGTACTCGCGCACCTTGCGGGGTGAGCGCTCGGGGTGGAATGCGTCGACGCTGGTCCAGTGTCCGAACTCGTCCGCGTCCAGCCACTTCAGCTCGACACACAGACCTGGTGGCATCGTGATCCGCTCGGCCTCCGCGGGGTGAGCGCGGATCTCCCAGTCGAAGCCCTTGAGGTACGTCGACTCCGGGCCCATGGGGTAGATCCAGGGTTCGACATTGCGCAGCTTCAGGTCGAGGTAGGCCACCTGCGGGCTCTCGATGTACAGCGGGTGGTGCTGGAAGAGGACGACGCTGTCCACTGCGCTGATCTGCCAGCCGAGGTCAGTGAGCATGCTGGCGCCCTCGGGCGTGAGCACCATGTCACCGTCCCACTTGAGTGAGTACCTGGTCTGCACCTGACTGAACGACCAGTTGTAGAAATGCGTCAAGCTGTGCACGGAGTCGGCCGGCGTCTGGAGATGCTCGGGGCCACACCGGCTGACCTCGAAGGGGTACTCGACGATGGAGATGCGGTCACTCGCGCCGGCCTTCATCGCCACCTCCGCGGCGACTGCGGCCGTGCCGTCGTCCGAGCAGTTGTCGACGAGCACGACGTGGTCAACCGAGCGCAGGAGTCGGGGGAGAACCCACGGGAGGCTGCGCGCCTCGTTGCGCGCACGCAGGACCGCTGTCAGGCCCGGGGGCAGGTCGCGTTGCGCCCAGGGCCAGACGACGTCGAACCCTTCGATCCCCTCGCAGTTCCTGATGACGGGCGAGGTCATGAGCGGGGGGCTTCCTCCCGATCGTGGACGAGGGGGCGAGCGGCCCGGTGGAGCCACTCGCGGGCGACGTGGTCCACGATGTGCTCACCCGCCGGGGCTTCGATCCGGAACACTCGGTCGCAGGTTTCCCACCGTCCGGCATTGATCGCCTGAAACGTCGCGAGCTCGCGTCGCTTGCGCCGCGTGCGAGGGCTCGTCGCGAAGGCCTCGCGGTCGGTCCAGTGGGCGAACTCGTCCTCGTCGAGGTGCTTGAGCTCCAGGCACGAGCCACCGGGAAGTGTGTGGTTGCGGCTGCCCGGGGGGACCCGGAGCATCTCCCACTCGAACGCCTTGACGTAGGAGTAGCTCGGGAGGATTGGGTGGCCGTAGTGCTCGACGTTGTGCAGGCCCAGGTCGAGGTAACCGACCTGGTCGCTTTCGATGTAGAGCGGGTGCCTGGGCAGCATGAGGTTGATGCGGGTGCTGCCGATCTGCCAGCAGAAGTCTCTGATCTGGGCCGATCCTTCCTCGGTGAGCACCATGTCGCCGTCCCACTTCAGGGCGTAGGCCGTCCGGACATGCGAGAACGCCCAGTTGTTGAAGTAGACGAGGCTGTGCACCGAGTCCGGGGGTGTCCGGAGGTGCTCGGGCCCGCACCGACCCAGGGCGTAGGGGTAGTCCAGGGTCCAGAGCCGATCACTCAGGCCCATCTCCGAGGCGATGCTGTGGGCGACCTCCGCGGAGCCGTCGCTCGACTGGTTGTCGACGAGGATGACGGCATCCGTGGCGCGGATGAGCGGGGGCAGCGAGAACCGGAGATTTCGGGCCTCGTTCTTGACGCGCACCACCGCGGTGACGCCGCGCTGCAGCCCCCTCCCGCCGAAGGGCGAGCGGCCGAATCGAGGGAGCCCATCGGTGGGCGCGACGGAGGACTGGGTCGCGGTCGAGCCCGGATGCACGATGCCTAACCCCTCAACCGGCCCAGGATCCCCATGGGTCGCGGTGGTGCGCTCGGAGAGTCGGGGACGGCCGGGTCTGCTTCGGGTGTCTCGGGCGTGCGCTCGGTCCGCCGCTTCTTACGAGCCGCCAACGCAGTCGACTGCGAGATGGCCTCGGCGTCCTCGTAGAGCCGGACGTACTCGTGGCGGATCTGGTCCAGGGCGACGTGCTAGTCCGCGGATTCCTCCTCGTCCTGAGCGAGGTTGCTCAGCTGGTGCCACGTCTCGTCGATCAGGAGGCGCAGCGACTTCGGGACGCGGACTTCCTCCCACGTGGTGCGGACCCGGTGCAGCTCCGGATCGATCAGGTCGTGGATGCTGCGCAGATCGCGGGCAGAGGCGGAGTTGACGGCGTCCAGGTCGAACTGCTGACCCAACCGGTAGATGGGGATGGTCCAGTCGTCGATCAAGGACGAGTAGTGCACGAGCGCGCGACGCTCACCGCGCGTGGCCCGCTCGGTATGCAACATCTGGTTGATCCAGCTGGCAGCTCGGCTGACTGCGCTCACGTCGGAGGCGTTGGCGGAGTAGTACTTCTGCTTGCTCCCGACCACCTCGGCCGGGGGGCGAAGCATGATGACGTACGAGGTCTCGACGTTCAGCCTCATGGTGGCGGAGCGCCACAGGCCGATGAACCACGCGAGGCGCGGGTCCTTCAACACGATCTCGCTGACGTCATCACCCTCGAACTGGCCCGCGAGCCACTGGTGAACCTCCTCACGGGGCCGCTCGAGAGCGCTGATCCTCGCGGTGTCGAACCAGGCCTGCGGACGGGCGTCGGCGACGCGCACGTTGGAGCGGCGCAGCATTCGCTCGTGGAAGTCGACGACCCACTGGGACTCCCCGAATCCCTTTGGGTTGCTCTCGTCGGGGGGGACCTCCGGCTGCGGCACGTGCACGCCGAGCGACTGAAGGGTGCATGCGAGCGCGCTGGTGCCACTGCGACCTGACCCGACGATGAAAACCCCTCGCCTTCTTGGCGTGGCCTGGGAGAGCTCCGGGCCGGAATCACCGAGAATCACAAGTGTCTCCCTATGGTCGAGGTCGCCCCAAGATTACTGCACCGAGCCGCTGGCACGGCATTTTCGTACGAACTCGGACGCCGACCAACGGGCCTGTCTTTGGCGTCACTCGCTTTTCGCGGTTCCCCGGTCTCGTGGCAGGCAATGACCTATGCTCGGGGGGCACCCCCCCATGACCGAGAACCAGGACCCAATGCCCCGCAATCGCTCGTCTATCGCTGCAGCCGTCTTGATCTCACTCTCGTTGTTCGGAGGGTCCTTGTCCGCTGCCTCTGCTGTCACTCAAGGATCTTCGGCTACGTCGAGCGTGTCTTCGCCCCTCCAGGCGAAGGCGAAACAGAGGGCCGTCCTGAGGATGCACCCGCAGATCGTGCAGCCCGGCGTAGGCACCAGGAGGGCCTCCGCGGCGAAGAGCGCGATGACAGGTGTGTTCGCGCCCGCCCGAAAGGGCCGGGCGGTGAAGCTCCAGCGCAAGATCGGGGCGCGGTGGGTCACGGTCGCCCAGGCGAGGCAGAGCGGCAGAGGTGAGGCCCAGTTCACTGCCCTCTACCGCGCCAAGGGCAAGCTGCTGACCTACCGTGTCCTGGCACCGGCTGGAGGCGGTCTGGGCAAGATCGCCAGCAAGGGTGTGCGGACCGACAAGTGGGGCCCGGCCGACTGGAGCGACGAGTTCACCGGGACCGTGCTGGGGGCCGACTGGAACCACCGGATGCAGATCTATTCCGCGGCCAGCCTGAGACGGTGCTCGAAGGGCGACCCGCGAGCAGTCCAGGTGAAGGACGGCGCCGTACACCTGAGCGTCCTCAACGACCCCGACCGACCCACGGGTCCCCTTGACACCTCCCCCAAGTGTCGGTACGCCGGGCGTAACTACGAGTGGCGGCTCAACGGGCACATCGGCACGCAGGAATCCGGACATGACTTGCTCTACGGCTATGCCGCTGCACGGGTGAAGTTCCAGCCGCGCCGCGGTCAGCACGGATCGTTCTGGCTCCAGCCGACAACGACTGCAGCCCCGGAGGGGCCGGCGAGGCTGACCGGTGCCGAGATCGACGTGATCGAGTGGTTCGGGGGCAACCATCCGAACGGCGGCCTCTCCAGCTTCATCTGGCACTACCCGGACGACGGCAAGGACGGTAAGACGGGCGTCAAGGTCGGCGGGTTCATCAAGAATCCGGGCAGGTTCGGCAGCAAGTGGCACCAGCGGTACCACGTCTTCTCCGTCGAGTGGACTCCGAGGCAGTACATCTTCCGGGTCGACGGCAAGGAGACCTTCCGCACGAGGAAGGGCGTCTCCGGCCAGCGTCAGTATCTCATCCTGAGCCTGCTGAGCTCGGACTACGAGCTGCAGCACCTCGGCGGCGAGGACAAGCTGTCGCAGTCCATGTCCGTCGACTGGGTCCGCTACTGGGAGCGGTGAACGGCGCTCCACGGGGGCACCCCTCGTTGCCGGGGCGTCATACCGAGGGTCCCATCGGTGAGCTGCTGGCGTCGCGGCTCTTCGACGAGCACTGGTATGCGTTCCAGACCCACCGCGAGTTCCCGTCGCGAGAGGCGGCGGCAGCCGACTACGTCGGCCGAGGCCAGTTCACCGCCACGCCCCACCCGCTCTTCAGCACGGCCTGGGTATTCCCGAGAAGTGGTTGGAGCAGGCTGGGCTCCGACCCGCTCTCGGCGTATCTCCGCAATCCTCGGCGGCGGCCTCGTCGCTCCCCACATCCGTTGCTGCACCTCGACCGGTTGATCGAGTCCGTTCCGGAGGCGATCGACGACCGACGTGACCCGGTCGAGCACTGGATCGCCTCGCTCACGGACAGCTCTCCGGTCCTCGGCCCGCGCGGGACAGCACCCCTCGTGTGGGGGGAGCTCCTCGCCCGGATCCGAGCGGCCTCCACCCACTCTGCCTCGTGTGCGCCGGCGGCCACCGTGCCTGGCCGGGTCAGCGTCGTGGTGCCTCAGGGTCCTGCGCCGTGGATGGCTCGCATGACGCTCGGGGTCTTCCGCGAGCATCCTTTCCACGACGTCGAGGTCGTCCTCGGATCACCGACGCCGGGTCTGGGACGGCGGTTGCTGCTCGACGTGGCCGCGGGCACTGCTGCCACCACGGTGGTTGACCTCTCCGAGTCATCATTGCCCGCCGACGAGCTGCGGTCCTGCCTCGGCTCGGTCACCGGCGAGCACGTTGTGCTGGTCACGGAGGAGACATCCGCCCCCTACTGGCCATGGCTGGGTGAGCTCGTGGCGCCTCTGCGAGACGACGCCGACACCATCGTCACCCAGCCGCTGCTGCTCGATTCCGAGCGGGTAGTGCTGAGCGCCGGGGCGAGCTTCCTCGACGGTCGCTTCGGCGAGACTCCGCTGCTGGCGGGCATGCCAGAGGCCGACGCCGATCGCCTGGGCGACGGAGTGGTACCCGGGGTGGCCGGGGTCGTCGCTCTGGCGACGGACCTGGCGCGCGAGACCGCGCCCGACCCTGACGTGCCGGCGGCCCATCTGCTCACGGATCTCGCCCTGCGTGCCTGGCGGAGCCACGGCGGACGCGCGCGTTGCGTCCCGAGCGCGAAGCTGCTGCTCACCGGCGATCTGCGGTCAGCACAGCCCGGACCCACGATCGCCACGACGACCCCGGAGGGGGCGAGGGACGTCTGGCGGCGTGCCGGCTACGACGTCCTCACGGACGGCGCCGGTCGCGTCACCCCGACGCCGCGACGGCTGTCAGCGGTCGAGGAGGCCCCGCCTCGCTGGCGATGGACGATCGACACGGCGGTGACGGGCGGTCCCTGGGGTGAGACGTGGGGAGATGCGTACTTCGCGACATCACTGGCAGGCGCGCTGGAGGGACTCGGTCAGCACGTGACGGTCGACAGCCGGGACAGCAGGTCACGGCGTTCGCGTGAGCTCGACGACGTGGTGCTCGTGCTGCGGGGCCGCGACCAGGTGACGGCTGGACGCCGGCCGGGCCACGTCATGTGGGTGATCAGCCACCCCGACGACGTCACGGCGGAGGAGGTGGATGGCTACGAGCTGGTGTTCGCCGCGAGTGAGAAATGGGCGGTGGCGAAGTCAGAGCACTGGGGCAGGCCCGTGGTCCCGCTGCTCCAGTGCACCGATCCGGAGAAGTTCCGACCGAGGCCGTCAGGGCCAAGTGAGGATCTGCCGCTCCTGTTCGTCGGAAATGCCCGAGGTCGGGTGCGTCCGGTGATCTCAGCGGCGTTGTCCGCGGGGCTGGAGCCGGCGATCGTCGGTGACGGTTGGGAGGGGTTGGTCCCGGAGCACCTGGTCGTCGCCGATCACGTGAGCAACGCCGAGCTGGGTGCTCTCTATGCCAGTGCCGGGGTAGTTCTGAACGACCACTGGGACGACATGCGACGCGAGGGATTCGTCGCCAACCGCATCTTCGACGCGGTCGCCAGCGGAGCCAGGGTCGTGAGTGATCTGGTGCCGGCAGACCCGATCCTCGCCACTGCTGTGCGAGTGTGGCGCACGCCGGAGGACCTGGGCCTGCTCGTCGGGGAGTGCGCGGACCGCTTCCCCTCCCGACAAGAGCGCCAGGAGGCGGCACGGCACGTGCTCGCGGCACACTCCTTCGAGGCGCGGGCGCGCGAGCTGGTCAACGGGCTCGCCCTTCGTAGGTCCGGTCCGGGATGACACCGCGGTGAGGCATACTCCGGCGTGCATGGGTGGAGTATCAGTTCTGAGTACCGGGAGTCACCGCAGATGAGGGTCGTGGGCACGATGATGGTGCGCGACGAGGTCGACATCGTCGCGGCCATGGTGGAGCACCACCTCGCGCAGGGTCTCGATCACCTGATCGTGACCGACAACGCATCGGTGGACGGGACCCGCGAGGTCCTCGAGGAGTATGCGGCCCAAGGCGTGCTCGAGCTGCACCACGACCCGGTGCACCGCAAGCAGCAGCACTCCGTGGTCACGGCGATGGCCCGCCGGGCGCGAACGCACTTCGCCGCCGACTGGGTGGTCAACGCCGACGCTGACGAGTTCTTCGTCCCCGTCGACAAGCGCTTGAGCCTGCGAGACGCGTTCGAGGAGATCCCGGTAGGCCTCTTCGCGTTCACCGCGGAGGTCCACAACATGGTGGGGCCGCCCGCCGAGCGGGGAGCTGGGATCGGTCGCCTCCACTGGAGGGACCGTCGCTCGCAGGCCGAGCTCAACGCCGTTGGTATCCACGCCCAACCGACCGCGAACGCCATCCATCGCGGCGACTGCGACGTGGTCGTCGCCCAGGGCAACCATTTCGTCTCCCTGCCGAGTCGGGGGCAACCCGCGCCGGAGCTGGAGGTCGAGGTCTACCACCTGCCGTGGCGCTCCTGGAGCCAGCTGGAGCGCAAGGTGGTGAACGCGGGGCTCGGGTACGCCGCCAGCCCGGACCTGCGACCCAGCAAGAACCACCACGGCATGGCGGACTACCGGCGCCACCTCCAGGGGAGGCTGCGCTATGCATACCTGCTCCGGACGCCCCGCATCGAGGACCTCGAAGGTGACCAGGCGGCCTCGTTCGAACGGGACACCTGGCTGGATCGTCATCTGCGGGCACTCGTCACCCGCGCCGTGCTGCCCGACCAGCTGGCCCGGTGCTTGGCGGACGAGGCCAGCGAGGTGATCGACCCCGCAGAGCACGCGCAAGGTGCCCACCTGGGCTCGCTGTTCCACGGACTCGAGCAGGAGAATCTCGCCTTGGCTGCTCGGCTGGCCGCCTGGGAGCGAAGGGCACACGCCATGCGCGGCCAGATCCGCAACCTGACCCGCCAACTGTCCCGGAAGCGCGACAACCCGCAGTCGGTGGCAGAGTATTCGGCACTGGCAGACGGCGGCCCACGACCATGAAGACGTCGAACGGAGATTGATCATGGGTGGTAGCCAGGAGAACGTGGTCCCGAGGGGTAGCGGTGCCAGGCGGGTGGCTCGCCGTGCCCTGGGTGTCGGCCGCCGGATCGCGCGACGTTTGGTGTTGCGCCGCGAGGCGCCGAGCAGCGCACCAGGCTCCGACCTCCCCGGGAAGGCTGCTGCGACCGAGCGGAGAGCCGGGGGCGGGAAGAACCGCCCCGTTGGGGCCGCGCAGGGAGGCCAGGCGACCGGGCAGGGACCGGGCAAGAAGGGCGGCTCCGGCGCAGCCCAGCCAGGGAAGAAGACTCCCGGCCAGAAGAAGACGACCGGCCCCCAGGGCCTGGAGCTGCTCCGTGACTCCGTCCTCTTCGACGCGGAGTGGTACGGCCTCGTCACCAACCGGCCGGACATGGGCCGTGACGGCGCCGTCCGCCACTACCTGACCAAGGGGGCGGCGAACGGCGTCACCCCTCACCCGTTGTTCGACGCTGCCTACTTCACCGAGGGTGTCGGACAGCCCCTGCCAGCCGACGTCGCACCTCTCGTTGCCTATCTCCAGGACGCCGACCTCCGGACCGTCAGCACCCATCCGCTGTTCGACGCCGGCAGCTATCTCCGGGACAACCCCGCTGCCGGGAAGCACCCGCAGGGACCCCTGGCCCACTACGTCGAGTTCGGCGCGCGACAGGGTCTCGCGCCGAACGCCTGGTACCGGCCGCGCCCCACCGAGGAGCCCGAAGGCCTGGTGGGCTGGGTCAAGGATCGACGGCGCGCACTCGCGTCGGCCCGCAGGGCCGGACGGGCCGAGTGGAGGGCGCGGCCCTCGGGACTCTCCGAGGACTTCGTCGCCAACCACCCCGACCTCGTCCCCACCATCGACCACAAGGCCGCCCGACCGCTGGTGAGCGTCATCGCCTTCTCCGGCCTCGAGGCGTCGGTCCTGCAGTCGACGCTCCAGAACCTCGCACTGCAGACGGTCAACGCGTGGCAGCTCATCGTCATCGACCAGGGAGAGTTCCCCGGGGTGCGGCCGCTGGTGGAAGAGGCTCTGGGTGGCGTCTCGGTCACCTTCGTGGAGCAGGGCGGACGGTCCCGGGCCGAGGCGATGAACGTCGCGCTCGCGGCCTGCGAGGGCGACTTCGTCGCCTGGCTCGCCAGTGGCGACACTTGGGAAGCCAACCGACTGCGGCGGACGACGGCGCTGGCGCAGCAGGACGCAACCGTCGGCACCTACGACGGCATGCGCCGGCTGACAGCCGAAGGCAAGGTCCACTACGCAGACGGCGAGCTGACGCTGGAGCGGATTCTCAGTGGTCAACGTCCCGACCTCGCCCGGTTCGTGCTGCGCCGCACGTTCCTGGCAGAGGGCGGCCTCGACGAGGACCTCCCCGCCGCCAGCGAGCTCGACCTCGTCATCCGGTCGCTCCAGGGTCAGGGAGCGAGCTACCTGCCGACCGTCGGGGTGACGCGGGACGACGCGCAGCACTTCAAGGCCAACCGGCTACCGCCGCGGTTGCGGCCGTGGCCGGAGCACGAGTACATCCCCACCTGGGGCGACGTCGTCGTCAACCGACGACTCGTCCCGTGGCAGGACCTGGAAGCCACGAATCCTGAGCCCGGGCTGGTCACGGTGGTGATCCCGACCTACGCGGACTCCCGGATGACCGCCGAGGCGGTGCGAAGCGTCTGCCGTGCCGGCGCCGACCAGCTCCGGTTGCAGGTCGTCGTCTGGGACAACGGGTGCGGCTACGCGGACTCCATCGTCCTGGCCGCTCTCGCCGAGCAGTACCAGGAGGTGGAGGTCCACCACAGCCGGGTCAACCACAGCTTCGGCCTCGGCAACAACCTGGCTGCCCAGCACGCTCGCGGCGAGCACCTCGTCTTCCTGAACAACGACACCTTGGTCGAGCCCGGGTGGCTCGCTCCCTTGGTGGAGGGGCTCGCTGAGCCCGGCGTCCTGGGCACGCAGTCCCTTCTGCTCTTCGCCGACGGGACCATCCAGTCAGCAGGGGTGGTCTTTCCCGCCACCGGCGGGCTGCCGCACGAGTTCCTCCGGGGATTCCCGGCGGAGGACGGCGAACGCGCCGAGAACCTGCGCTTCAGCGCCGTGACTGGTGCGGCGATGTGCGTCCGGCGGTCCGACTTCGCAGCCATCGGCGGGTTCGACCCGGTGTTCAGGAACGGCATGGAGGACGTCGACCTGTGCCTGCGCCTCGCCGGCGGGCGGCACGGTGCGTTCCGCGTGGTCCCGCGGTCACGCGTGGTCCACCTGGGATCGCAGACACCAGGCCGTTTCGCCGCGTCGATGACCAACCGTGCGGTCTACGTCGACCGCTGGAGCACGGACGCGCCGCGTGACGACAGCGACATGTGGGCGTCGGCCGGCATCACCGTGACCGGGCACCAGATCCGCAACGTCGTCTCTGACGACCGCCGGCTGTGTCAGCCGACGCCGCTGCTGGCCCGGGCGGACTCCATCGTCGAAGGCTCCCCGCGCCTGCGGTGGGCGATCAAGAACCCGGCTCCCGCCGGCTTCGAGGGCGAGCACTGGGGCGACACCCACTTCGCCCGCAACCTCGCGGAGGCACTGCGGAGCCTGGGTCAGCAGGTGGTGATCGATGCGCGGGAGGCGTGGTACCGGGAGTCGGCGTACCTGGACGACGTGACGCTCGCTCTGCGTGGTCTCACCCCGTTCCGCCCCGCATTCGGGCAGGTCAACCTCGGATGGCTGATCTCGCACCCGGAGATGATGAGCCGGGCGGAGGCCGCGTCCTACGACAGGTTGTTCGTGGCCAGCCTCTCCTACCCCCGCTGGCTGCGGGACGAGTGGGGCATCTCGGCCACCCCGCTGCTGCAGGCCACGGATCCGGAGCGGTTCAACCCTTCGCGCGGGATGCCGGACACCGGGCACCAGATGCTGTTCGTGGGCGGATCCCGTCAACAGTTCCGCCCAGTCGTGAGGTACGCGCTGGAGGCGGGAGCGCCGCTCGCCATCTACGGCAGCGAGTGGGAACCTTTCGTGCCGACCGCGATGATCCGCGGCCAGTTCCTCCCCAATGAGGACCTCGGAGCGGCGTACCGATCGGCCAGCCTGGTCCTCAACGACCACTGGGAGTCGATGCGGGCGGAAGGGTTCTTCTCCAACCGGCTCTTCGACGGGGTGGCCAGCGGCGCCCGCGTCGTGTCGGACGACGTGGAGGGCATGGCGGACATCTTCGGGAAGTCAGTCGCGGTCGTGCACAGCTCCGGCGACGTCGCCCGGCTTCTGGGAGCGACGGATCTGGACGCGGTGTTCGGCAGTGACGAGGAACGCCGTGGCGTGGCCGAAAGGGTGGCCAAGGAACATTCCTTCCTGGCACGAGCCGAGAGCCTGCTGGAGAGTGCTTTGGAACTGCGAGCCCGGTAGGCCACTTCCGCCATCCCGGCGCGAGGTATTCGACCTCGGCGATACAGTGAATGCTCCCCCCAAACGAATGGAGTGCGATGTCTGACAACGTCTCGGTGGTCGGCGCATATGGAGGCGACCTTCTCGTAGCCTCGGACATTGCGGACTTCAGCCGTGATTACGTGCTCGACTGCGCAGGGTGGAGGACCGAGTTCGCGCCCACCGAGCTCGATCCCGCGACCGATCTCGTCGGTCTCAACGTGCTCGTCAACGGCGATCTCTCGACCCCCCCGACCGAGTGGCAGGTCGTCCAGCCGCGAGCGGGTGTAGGTGTCGGCCGCGACGTCACTCCGACGTTCACGTTGGCGGACGGCAGCACGGGATACCTCGGCTGCGCTCTCGAGGTTCCCACCGCGACGGTGAGGTATGTCGATCCCGCCCTCGGGACTGACATCCCGGTCGTTCCGGGCCGGGAGTACGTAGCCGACGGATGGTTCGCCGCTCACCGGTGCGAGGGACGGCTCAAGGTCGTCGTCCGGGACAGCAAGGGCAAGGTGGTCGCCGTTCGCGGTGCCGCGATCACGCCCGCGTTCCGGGGCGGGAAGAAGCTCGACGACTACCAGTACGTCCGGGTGCAGACGACGATTCCTCCCGATGGCGCGAGTCTCCGCTATGTCATCGAGCTGGTCTCCCACGTGCCCGAGCCCGAAGACGCCAGCACCAACGCCTACGTGTTCTTCACCCAGTGCGGTCTCGCTCAAGGAACTGTTGTCTCCGAACGACACGGACCCCGGCCGGACTTCGCCGTACCCCTGATGAAGCTGGCGGCAGGCGTCGTGTCGGACGGAGCGATGTACGCCGCGCGGGTGGAGGTTGCCCGGCTGGATGATGTCGAAGAACTGTTCGTGCGGCATCGCGGCACACCCAAGAAGCATGTGGCGCGTTACGCCTTGCCGGACATCTCAGGCGCGAGAGCGACGATCGCGACGCTCACCGGCAACTCCATCCCCGTGACCGTGGCCGGCTACGACGGCTCCTTGACCATCTGTATCGATGGGGAGGTCGTCGAGACCGTCCCGGCCGCCGCGAAGCGCGGTAAGCAGCGCCGGACGAACGTCGTGGTCTCCTCCCGGTTCTTCGACGGCGCGATCCACGTGATCGACGTCCGGGACAGCACTGGACTGCGCGTGCTCGGCCGTTCCGCGGACATATTCTCGGCGATGTCGACCCCGTGGGAGGCACTCCAGCAGTACGCCGGGCACCCGATGCCCTCCCAGCTCTCTCCGGCGGCGGGACACCGCTACCGAAGCCTCCTGCGGGCCGTCGAACGTCTGTCGGACGCCGATGCCGCCGGGGTCGAGCGGGTCGCGATGCTGGGACGCCTGCACCGGGTTCTGGAAGACGGCTTCGAAGCGCTCAGGGACTTTCCCCCACTGGCGTTCCCAGCCGTCGACGAGCCACTGGTCTCGATCGTGGTGCCCGTGCACGACAAGTTCAACGTCACCTACTTCTGCCTGTCCGCGCTGCTGTTCGCCAGCAACGACGCGTCCTTCGAAGTGATCGTCGTCGACGACGGATCCTCCGACGAGACCCTGGAGATCGAGGAGATCGTCAGCAACATCACGGTGGTGCGCCACGAGACCGCACGCGGATTCGTCGGTGCCTGCAACGCGGGCGCGGCGCGTGCCCGTGGCCGCTTCGTCGTGCTGCTCAACAACGACACCGAGCCGACCGAGGGCTGGCTCGACGAGCTGGTCGACGCCTTCGACAGGTTCGACGACGTGGGCCTGGCCGGCTCCCGTCTGCTCTACCCGGACGGTCGCCTCCAGGAGGCCGGCGGGATCGTGTGGCGAACCGGCAACCCGTGGAACTACGGACGGGGCGACAATCCGCGCGACCCCAGATACACCTATGCCCGTCAGGCCGACTACCTCTCCGGTGCTGCGGTGATGCTGCCGCGCGACGTGTGGGAGGAGGTCGGGGCGCTGAGCGAGGAGTACGCTCCGGCGTACTTCGAGGACACCGACCTTGCCTTCAAGGTGCGTGAGGCCGGCTACACCACGTGGTACGTCCCGAGCTCGGTCGTCTACCACTTCGAGGGCGTGTCCAACGGGACGGATGTCGCCACCACCTCGGGGTTGAAGCGATTCCAGGAGATCAACCGCCCCAAGTTCCGTCGGCGCTGGGCGGCGGCCGTAGGCAACAACGGTGCCGAGGGGGTCGCGCCGGACCTCGCCAAGGACCGGGGGATCCTCGGCCGGGTCCTGTTCATCGACACCCAGGTTCCCCGTCCTGACCACGATGCCGGCAGCTACGCGACTCTCAACGAGATGTTGCTCGTCCAGTCCTTGGGCTACAAGGTGACGTCCCTCCCCACCAACGTCGCCTACATGGGTCGCTACACGGAAGAGCTGAACCGGCTCGGCGTCGAGACCATCTACGCGCCGTTCTACTTCTCGGTCGACCAGTTCCTCAAGGAGCGTGGCTCCGAGTTCGACGCTGTCTACATCACCCGGTTCGGAGTCGCCCGGATCGTGCTCGACAGCGTGCGCGAGCACGCACCTCAGGCGAAGGTCCTCTTCTGCAACTGCGACCTGCACTTCCTGCGCGAGATTCGCGCAGCCCTGCAGACGAAGAACCAAGAGGCCTGGGACAAGGCCGTGGCGACGCGCGACGAAGAGCTGGCCGTCATGCGGCGGGTCGACGTCGTGCTCAGCTACAACGAGGTCGAGCACTCGGTGATCGTCAGCCACAGCAGCGAACCGGTCACGGTGGTGACCTGCCCCTGGGTGGTCGAGGTCTCGGAGCACTCTGCCGCTGTCGACTTCACCGACCGGCAGGGCGTCGCCTTCCTGGGCAACTACCGGCACCCGCCCAACGTTGAAGCTGTCCACTTCTTCGTCGAGGAGGTCATGCCGCTTCTCACCCAGCGGATCCCCGACGTCGTGTTCCACATCTACGGCTCGTCCATGCCGGACACGATCAGGAGCCTCGCCAGCCCGCACATCAACCCGGTCGGCCACGTGGCGACCGTCGGCGAGGCGTACGACGCTCACCGGGTCTTCGTGGCCCCTCTGCTGTCCGGGGCTGGGATCAAGGGCAAGGTCCTAGGGGCGATCGCGCACGGCATCCCGTCCGTCGTGTCGCCGGTCGCGGCGGAAGGCACCGGCCTGCGGCACGACTACGACTGCCTGATCGCGCGGGAGCCGGAGCAGTGGGTCGAGGCGATCGCCGACCTCTACGAGAAGGACAAGATGTGGTCCACCCTGCGTAACCGCGGGATGGACCTGGTGCGCACGGACTACTCGTTCGCGCGAGGCCGCAGCATGATGCGCGAGGCGTTCGAGGCGGTTGGGATCTTCAACACCAAGCCCTGACAAGGCCGTGGAGCCGGTCAGGATGCGAGGTCCGCGTCCTGACCGGCAGCGTCTACTGCGGCGGCGTAGAGCCTGAGGTCGTCCGCGTTGACGCGTTCGAGCTCACCGTAGAGCTTTGCCCCGAGCTCGTCGGCCAGGTTCGCCAGACGCTCCTCGAGGGAGAGCGCACGGCCTCGCGACACGTTGTGCCGGACCGGGCGGAGATCGAGGTCCTCGAAACCTGCGCTCTCGAGGAGTGCCTGCAGCCTCTGCAAGGACGCCTCGAAGGACTCGACGACCCCTACGAACGGCAGCTCTTCCAGAGCCCGTAGCGCGCGGGTCGGCTCTTCCTCAACCGGCCCGGGCACCATGTCGGCGAAGCGGGCGGTGTGGAAGTTGCGGCACTGGCGGTCTCGGGCAAGTGAGAGCCGCGTCTCGATGTAGCCAGCCAGGGTCGTGTTCCGGGCCAGGGTGGACCCGAACCCGGGGTCGTCCTGCTTGCGCTCGAAGGAGTACGCCGACGCGATTCGGTCGAGGGGGTGGCGGACGAAGATGACCGGTACCACCCGCGTGTGGGGCAGGGCGGGAGGTGGGAGGAGCGCGGTGTGCGAGGAGAAGCACACCGCGTCCGGCGTCTCTTCGATCCATGTCTGCACTGCACGCCGGTTCTGCTGCGGTTGCGCGGCGAACTCCCGGGTGACCCAGCGCTCGGCGAACTGTTCGCGGAACAAAGCGTCCAAGGACGTGCCCGCATTCTTGAACAGGTGGTAGTGCAGGATGACGGCGCGTTCGCCCGGCTCGTGAGCGGCGGCACCCGATCCGGAAGGGTCAGCGGACACAGTGCTCCTCAGTTCGTTTGCATCGGTTTCACGTGCGCTGAACCGCAACGATGCCCTTGCGCGGTGCAGAGTCTTGCACGGCGCCAGGACCTCCGGCCGTGGTGGATTCGCGGATCAGTTGCTCAGCGGCTTGCGAGCGAGCACGAGCGACTGCCCGGGCGCCTCGTGGTCGAAGTCGAGGACCTCAAGCCGCGAAGCCCAGTTCTTCAGGATCCAAGCATCTGGAACGACAGCCATGCCGTAGTCGGCCATCCGGCCCTGACGCGTCTGCATGAAGACGAACTCGCCGGCGTCGACCGAAGCGAGCAGAGCTGCCGGGTCCTCCACCTGCGACCACGGCGGCCCAGGAGTCGGATTCTCCATCAGGCTCTTCATCACATGACGACGGCTCAGAACCGTCGAGACGACGTATCCGCCGGGCCGTGTCACCCGAGTGATCTGATCCAACGTGTGCATGTGTTGCTCGGGGGAGAGGTGGCTGAAGAGCGAGTTGTTGATGACGAAGTCGAATGACGCATCCTCGAAGGGCAGAGGGTCCTTCGGCTCGATCAGGACGAACTCCCCGCCCGGCAGGGTCTCTTTGCAGGCCGCGACCAGCGCCGGGTGCACCTCGACGCCGGTCATGTTCTCGATCGGGAGATCGTGCAACAGGAAGCGCAGCATGCGACCCCAGCCGACACCGATATCGAGCAGCCGCTGTTCCTCGTTCATCGTGACCTCGTTCGCCTCGAGGAGGGCTGAGAACGCGCGGTACCAGCCGGCGGCACCGCTCATCGTCTGGCGTCCGGATTGGAGGTTGGTCAACTTCTGGACCTCAACAGGAGGCATGGCAGGCGTGTCGTCGGCCGGCTCCTCAGCCGTCTCAACGAGTCGGTCCGCCCAGGCCTCCCGGGAGAGACCGCTTGCACGGGTCCTGATGAAGTCGAGATCCATCCGAAGTCCTCCTTGAATCGTTATCGGCATCCCCGAGCGGGGCTTGGTCGTCAGAGTATCGGGAGGCTCCCGACCGCGGTGACCTCGAGTACGGCAGTTTCATTTTTCGAGCACGGCGGCGGCGAGGCCGAGGCGATCCACAGTCCTGGTCATTGCTTTCAGCAGTAGGCTTCGGTTCGAAGAAGTATGAGGGAGAGGACGCATCGTGGCGCGTGAACCGAGAATCGGCCTGCTGGGAAACTGCCAAGCAGGGCCTCTGAGCCACTTGTTGAAGGCGACCCTGCCTGATGTGAACATAGAGCGAGTCGTGACCGTCCACCTGGCCAAGGACGAGGATCGAGCAGAGGCCTATCAGGCATTGAGCGAATGCGACCTGATCCTTGCCCAGCGAGTCGCCGACAACTATCCGTGCAAGTTTGTCCGCAACAACGAGCTCAAGGACGCCTTCGGGAGCAAGGTGCTCGTCTGGCCCAACCTCTACTACCGTGGCTACAACCCAGAACTGGTCTACGTGAAGGACGCCGTCACCAGGCAGCCGCTGCCGAGCCCCTTGGGCAACTTCCACTCGAGCACGGTTCACGATGCGTGGGCCGAGGGGCTACCGGCTGCCGAGGCAGAAGAGCGTCATCGATCCGTCGACTTCAACCGCACGCAGTACGCCGGAGTTCCGGAGGCTAGCCTGCTGGAGCTCCGAGAACGCGAGGCCGACTGCGACATCCGCATCTCGGACTGGGTGGAGGAGCACTGGTGGGATCGACGGATCTTCTTCACCTTCAACCACCCGAGCAGAGCCGCACTGGCCGAACTGGTCCGCCGGGTCATCGATTCGTCCGACTTGTTGAACAACGGCCTGACACGCGAAGTATCAGCTTCGGGCCCGCCCGAGCCGCTCGGAAGGTATCGGCTGCCGTTGAACCCGTGGATCCACCATGAGTTGACCCCCGCGTTGGAGAGCGACGCGACGTTCCAGGGAAACGAGATGGCGTTCGTCGACGGCATCCCGCGCGCGGAGAAGGCCGTCGTGCAGCTCCCGCTCTCTGATTTCGTGGAGATGTCCTACCGGGTCTATGACGCGTGCTTCGGGTCGTGAGCATCGGCCAGGTGCGCCCGGACGTGGGGGTCAGAGTGCGAGGAAATCGCCGGTCTGCAGGTTCGGCACGATCGTTAGCGTGTCGTATCCGAAGCGTTTGACGGGCTTCACGCGCGTGCCGTCGAAGTTCGCCTTGAAGAAGTCCCTGACGTAGGACAGGAACTCGGCGTGGTACGAAATGTGGCAGAGGATCAGTTTGTTGCAGGTAGCGACCAAGGGCACGAAACGGGGGCTGTCGGTCAGGTACAGCTTGCAGATACCCTCCTGCACTCCGGGCCAGCTGGCGTTGTAGTAGTCGTCGACGAAGATCACGCCGCCCGGCCGGGTCAGCTCCATGGCGATCCTGACATCGTTGATGGTGTGCTCGACCGTGTGGCAGCCATCGATGCTGAACATGGTGAATCCACCCGACGCCTCCCAGATCCGTTGCTGATCCGATTTCGTCAAGGCCATCGAGTCGGCCTCGAGAAAATGGACATCCTCGACGCTGCTGCCTGACAGGGCAATGTTCGCCTTGAGCTTGTCCTGATCGCCGACACCCGCCCCGTCGAGGTTGAAGCGCTGCATCGAGAACACGTCGATGGCGTAGTTGTTGGCCTGCTGCTTGGTCTTGAGCAGGCCGATGAAGAACTTGCCGTGGTAGACGCCGATCTCCGCGATCGGACCGTTGATCCCGTTGCGGCGCTGGATCTCGTCGATCGGCTGGATCGACTGCCACAACTGCGGTACGCACCAGCCGTCCACCTGGGCGAAACGGTCCTTCAAGTAGGCGTGCACGTCCAGGAGCGGGTGTTCCGCGGCTTGAGCCTGGAGCACGGTCACGTCTGCGGGCCCGTCGTCCTGCTCGTGAGAGGAGCCCGCGTTGGAGTCCACCCGCGGGGTGAATCCCCCGCCGATTGCAGCGTCCCTGTCCACGTTCCACACTCCTATCGGTTCAAGGCCGCTCTCCGGCCTGTCCTGCAGAGCGGCGAAGCGGGCACGGGCACCGTCGAGCAAGCGACCACTCACGTCTCCGATCGTCTCGGCGTGATCCAGCTGTCGGTCGAGGAACTCTCCGATCGCCGACAGGGTTGCAGCGTCGGGCTCGGGCAGGTGCAGGGCATCAGCAAGGCGACGGGCCACGTCGCGAGGACGCGTCACCAGGTCGGCGTAGTCGACGACGACGGTCGGGAGGTCGTGGTGGTCGATCGCACCTTCCACATAGCGCGACCACAGTTCCGCCCCCCGCTCCAGTGGAATGCCGTTGCGACGCTGGAGGGACTGACAGACCGCGAGCGGTTCCCGGACCGCGACGATCACCTGCTCCGGCGGGGCGACCTGACGCCACAGCGGCAAGGTGATCGCCAGCCGAGGATCCTTCATCGCATGACAGCTCGCGCCGTCGCTACGCACCGAAGCCAACAGCGAAAGGGCCTCTTGACGCCACGGGTCGAGATCGGATGGATCGGGCCAACCTGGCGTGAGGGTCGGAGGCTTGTCCCACGAGCCTCCGACTTCGCCGAGCAGACGCTCGTTGAACCGAGCCACCTCACGTGATTCCCAGAAGCCTGTTGGATTGTCGGGCTGGGGGGCCATCAGCCCGTCTTCCGGACCGAGCGAGACGCCAAGGAGGTTGATCACCCGCGCCAGCGCCGACGTCCCGCTCCGGTGCATCCCGGTGACGAAGAACAGCCGACCGTCGTTTACTTCTCGTCCGCTAGCCACGGGACGATCCTGCCCTATCGACGATCACGCGCTGGAGAGGCTGCTGAGGGTCAAGAGCCGTCGCGCTGCGCAAGGTCCTCGACGATCTTCTTGCCGAACACCTTCCGGTAGTTCGCATAGAGGTCGCCGACGCTGGCCTGCCAGGCGTCGTACTCCTCCTCGGTCGGCTCAACCAGCTCCACGTCGTCACCGAGCGACTCATAGGCCCGTTCGTCGGCGGCCTCGACAGCGTCCTGGCTGGACTCGCTGGCTTCACGGGCGGCCTGCTGCAGGACGTCCCGCTCCTCGCCGCTGAGCTCCTTCCACGCAGCGTCGCCCATCGCCAGGGTGTAGGTGGCATAGCTGTGCCGAAGATCGATGAACGTGTCCTGAACCTCAGCGAGCTCGGTGCTGATGAAAAAGCGGACCCCGGACTCCTGGCCGTCGAGCTCGCCGTTCTCCAGTGCCTCCTTGAGCTCGTCGGTCGGCACGTCCTCGGGAGTGGCACCCCAGCTCTCGAACGCCTCGATCATCCAGGGTGCGGAAAAGACCCGGAGGTTCAAGCCGTCCAGATCCTTCGGCAGGCGCACGGCCCTGCCGCTGGTGCTCAAGCCGCGGAAGCCCGTCTCGAACTGGTAGACGGCGTGGACGCCATGCTCTTCGAAGACGCCGGCCTCGTAGTCGGCCACCAGCCCCTTGCCGTAGAACAGCTTGTGGGCCTCCTGGGGGGAGGTCGCCAGGAAGGGCAGCGATTGCAGCTGCAGCCTGGGATCGAGCCCGGTTCCCGTGGTGCTGACCAGGACCGCGTCACTGTCGCCGTCCTTCAGCTGGGAGGCGAGCTCCTCTCCGACGAGGTCCTCCGTCTCGGCGGTCACCTCGACCACGATCTCGCCATCGGAGACCTCCTCGACCAGGTCGGCGAAGGTCTCGGCCGCTCGGCCGGGAACGGAATCGGCCGTGAAGGGGTGTGCGAGCGAGATGGTGGTTGCGTCGGGGTTGGAGGTCGGTTCAGAGGTCGGTTCCGTTTCCGGGTCATCCTGGCCGTTCGAGCACGCGGAGAGCGGCAGCAGCGAGGCGATGGCGATGGAGATCAGGCGGACGCGGTGCGGCATCGTGGTTCCTCTGGGTCGATCGATCTTCTGGTCGTTGGGGCCACGCGGTCCCGGGCGACCTGCCGGACTTGGCTGGATCCCGGGAGCTGGCGCCTCACAACCCTGACACATCCACCTGACCGCTGATAACCCCGGCGGGTTCAGGTCTCCGTCACACCCCAGGTGGGCACCAGTCCACGCAGCTGCCTCACCGGCGGCACCTCGCCGGCGCGGACGAACCCAGCTTCCTCGACGGACACTCGGAGGGTCGGGTAGACCTCGCCCAGGGCCGCCGCGTGGGTTGCGGCGTCGCTGCTCGTACGGCGAGCCCGGGCCGCGGCCGCCATCCTCACCACGCTCGCAACGGTCCGGCCGTCCTCCAGCACGTCGACGGCGCCGAGCTGGTCGTCCTCCATCCTGCGAAGCAGCCGGGCGAGGGTCCTGCCGACCGGCACCTGGTCGAGGCGAGGCAGGGTGGTGCGGAAGGTCGCCTCGCTCCTGCTCGCCGCAGCGCTGGCCATCCGCACCCGCGGCTCCGCGGCGTACGCCGCACGGACCAGCCGGAGGTCGAGGGCGTCCTCTGCGAGCACCGGGCGCCGGTCCTCGGTCAGTCGGTCCCACTCGCCGATCAGAGTCACCACGAGATCGGGCACCGCGCCGGCGAGAAGGGCATCGACGACGAGCCGGACCGCCTCGTAGGTCTGGCCCTCCGTCGGGAGCACGACCTCGAGGTAGGGCACCTCGTACGAGCGCCCCAGCTGCTGCCGGTGACCGCGGAACTCCGGGACCTTCTGCATGATGAACGGCTTGTTGTAACGGTTGACGTCGTCGGCGGCGCGCCTCACGCCCGAATCGCCCAGGTGGAGGCACCGGGCGCTGGGATCCGGGATGAACACCGCACCTGCCTCGCGCAGCCGGTAGCCCAGCACGATGTCCTCACCGAGGATCAGGTCGACCGGCATGCCGGCCGAGTCCTCGTAGAGCGCGCGGGACACGGACCCGGTCAGCCCGATGTGCATCCTCATGGCACGGGCGCCGGCATCGGCGAGCCCCGCGGTCTCCGACTCGACGTCCTCCGCCCAGTGGTGGTGGACCTCCCCCCGGGCGAGGTCGACGGGGTCCGCGCCTTCTCCGAGCGTCCGCCGGAGCTCGGCGGGGGACAGGTGGTCCAGTGCGTCGTCCGCAGCGAAGAACTTGCGGCCGAGGACCACGGCATAGTCGACGAGGTGGTGCCAGCGCAGGTGGGCCTCGACCTCGTGCCGGACCGGCACCACGTCGGAGTCCAGCCAGTGGAGGACGTCGCCCTCGCTGCGGTCGACCCCCACCTGGCAGGCCGCCGCGCGGCCCCATCCGGTGGACAGGCGCTCGACCCGGCTGTGCTCGGGACGCACCTCGGGGAGCGAGACAGGCGGTGTCGAGCCGTCGTCGACGACGACCACCTCGAGCAGGTGGGCAGGGTAGGTCTGCGCGGCCAGGGCGGCCAGGACCCGGTCGAGGTGCACGGGATCATGGGCGGGGACCACGACGGTCACGCTCAGGTCGGGCGCCCACTGGCCGAGCTCCGCGGGGGCGAGGGTCCGCCAGTCGTTGGCGCGGACCCGTGGCTGGTCCGGTCCGGGCCGGCTCACGAGGGGTTGCCCTTCGGCGCGTCGGCCGCGTCGTACGTCAGCAACCGACTGGGGCTGAACCCGGGCCACCGGTCGGTCACCCTGCCGGGGTCCAGGAAGTAGTCGAGGCCGGGGTCCCAGGTATGGCCCTTCCGGGACCGGCGGTAGGCGTACCCCAGGCCGTGGGTGCGGTAGACGGTGCCGCCCACCGCATGGGTGGCGGCGAGCAGCTGTGCGTCGACGAACCGGGTGACCGGGCGGAAGCCGCCCACGGCGGTGAGGAAGCTGCGCTCGAGGAGCATGGTGCCTCCGGCGACGAACTTCGCCGGCCGCTCGGAGTCGTCGCTCCGGCGGAGCGTGGTGTCGAGCTCCTCCAGGTAGAGGAAGTCGGGGGTCATGCCGACCAGGTCCGCTCCCGAGTAGTGGCGGGCCCACAGCAGGTCGCTGAGGAAGTCGGGGCCATACCAGTCGTCGTCGTCCATCTTCACCAGCAGGTCGTGCCCGGCGGCCCGGACCCCGGCGTTGAGCACGTCGCCGAAGGGCACCGACTCCGACATCTCGACGACCACGACGGGAGTGCCGGGGAGCCGGCTGCGGACCAGCCCCTCGTCGACGGTGAAGCCGTGGCAGACCAGCACCAGCTCGGCGTCCACTCCTCGCTGCCGGCCCACCTGCCTCAATGCGAACTCCAGCTGCTGCGGTCGCCTCGTGGCCAGGACCACGCTCACCTGGGGAAGCAAGCCCGCCACGGATCCGGCCGACCGCGAAAGGCGGTGCAGCCACGCCAGCGTGGAGTGCGTGGTCAGGGCGGCTCGCCGGAGCAGGACGCTGTGCTCCTCGCGGGGAAGCGGGAGGTCGAGGTCGACCTCCGCCGACAACAGCTGCGTGAGTGCCGGCCCGAGCAGGTCCGCCGCAGGCGGTGGAACCGCTCCGCTCACCACGGGGACGCCCGCGATCGCCAGACCGGCGACCACCCGAGCCGTCTCCGACGCCGAGACCGGCGACCACTGGACCCGTACGCCGCGGCGGGCACGCAGCGCGCGGACCACGGCGGCGGTGGTGCCGCGAGCCGGGTCCAGCTCGATCGCCAGGTCGGCTCCGCGCAAGGCGAGCCCTGAGCCGTCGTGGCCGAGCTCGACGGGGCCATCGGTCGTGTCCCGCAGGAATCCGCCGGGGTTGAGCACCCCCTCGTCGAGAGGCGGTGGACCGAGGTCCACCTCGGCGACCGCCAGCGGTGGACGTCCGAGGACCGGCTGGAGGGGGAGCGCATCGAGCGGTCCGTCGGTCACCACCACGTCCGGTGGCACCGCGGCGATCGGGTCGGCGGCCTCGGCCGCATCCACCAACACCCGCAGGGCGGTGTCGGCCGGGGCGAACGCTCGTGGTGTCGCGACGGCGGTGGCCATCACCAGTCCGGACGGGTTTCCCCGTCGGCTTGTGCCCCCGGCGCGCGCCAGCTCGGCGAGGACCGCGTTCGCCGGCGCCGGACGGGAGAATCGGAACGAGGTCAGGGCCGAGCCCGCCGGAAGTGCTCGTGCGGACGTGGACGCCAGCGGCGGCCACTCGGCCCGGGTCGCCACGTTGAGCGGCCCGTCGGCCTCTGCCAGCCAGCAGGCGACCGTGCGCGTCCGGCCCAGGTCGGGCAGCAAGGGGACGGCCCTCCGGAGGGACGCGACATCTGCGACGGTGAGCAGCACCATCGACCATCGGCGGGTGGGGGCGGGGACCTCGGTCGCGACCTCGGTCGCGATCACGCCCTGGTCGGCCAGTGCGGTGGCGACCTCTGCGGTCGAGGCGTCGTGCAGCACGAGAACCTCGCCCCCGCCCTGGCCGATCAGCCTCCGGAGCGCTTGGTCGGGACCGGGCCGGTCAGGGGGCGGCGTCACGGAGCCTGAAGGTACTTGGCCAGCGTCACGAGCGCCTCCTCGGACTCGAAACCGGTCCGGCGCAGTCGCTCGAGCCTCAGCACGCTGGAGCGCGGCCGGGGGGCGAGAAGGCGGCCGTCGGCGTACTCGGCCGTCGTCACCGGGGTCACGTCCGCCTCGTCCCGGCCACTGAGCCGGTAGACGGCGCGAGCCAGGTCCGCCCAGCTCGTCGGGGGGCCGGAGTTCGTGACGTTGTAGACGCCGAACGCGGCTCCCGTGGCCAGCAGGTGGCGGGTGGCCCGCGCGAGCTCGGTGGTGAAGGTGAGTCGGCCGACCTGGTCGTCGACCACCGTCGGCGAGACCCCACGCTCGGCGAGGGAGCGCATGGTGCGCACGAAGTTGGGTCCGTCACCGACCACCCAGGACGTGCGGATGAGGTAGTGCCGGGGTGCGCCCGACACCGCGAGGTCGCCCGCGGCCTTCGTCTGGCCGTAGACGCCGAGCGGGGCCATCGGGTGGTCCTCCGAGAACTCGTCGGCGCTGCCGTCGAAGACGTAGTCGGAGGAGTAGTGGACGAGCGTGGCGCCATGCTCCCTGGCCGCGCGGGCGAGGCACGCCGGTCCCTGTCCGTTGACCTGCCAGGCTCGTACCCGACCCTCGGTCGTCTCCGCGTCGTCCACCGCCGTGTAGGCGGCTGCGTTGAGGATCACGGAGTAGTCCTGCCAGGGCCAGACCGCTACGGCGTCAGGGTCACCCAGGTCGAGCTCGTGGCGGGTGACGCCGTGCGCGTCCGGAAACTCCTCCATCAGCGCTCGGCCGAGCTGACCGTTCGCGCCCAACACGAGAGTCCGCCGGGCGGCCATCGGCGCCACGTCGGCCAGGGTCGGGTTGCTGCGGTCCTTGTCCGACACCTCTGCCTCGCCCAGCGGGATCGGCCACGGGATCGCGAGCGCGGCGTCACCGAGATCGACGGCCGAGTAGCTGGCGCCGGCTCGCCAGTGCTCGTTGACCAGGTAGGTGTAGGCCGTGCCGTCCTGGAGGGCTTGGTAGGAGTTGCCCACCCCACGCGGCACGAAGACCGCGACGCCGGGATCGATCTCGATGTGGAAGCTGGTCCCGAACGAGTCACCGTCGCGCAGGTCGACCCACGCCGCGAAGACCGAGCCGGTGGCCACCGAGACGAACTTGTCCCACGGCTCGGCGTGGATGCCACGCGTGACGCCTCTTCGCGCGTTGAAAGCGACGTTGTTCTGCACGGGCCCGAAGTCGGGAAGACCCAGCTGCAGCATCTTCTCCCGCTGCCAGTTCTCCTTGAACCACCCGCGGTCGTCCGCGTGCACCGGCAATCGCAGGACGACCAGGCCGGGGATGGAGGTCCGTTCCAGCCCGAGAGTTTCTGCCATCACTGACCCTTGGCGGCGGCGGAGCCGACGAGGTCTGCTCCTCCGGTCACGACGATGCGCTGCATGCCGACACCCTATTGGCTCAGCGCACAGCCTCTTTCAGAGGACGACGTCAGGGTGCTCGAAGCCAGCGTGGTCCCACACCGCACTAGGGTGACCGGCATGAAGGTCCTGGTCACCGGAGGTGCCGGCTACCTCGGATCGATCACGGCGAAGGCGCTCGAGCAGTCCGGCCACACGCCGGTCATCCTGGACTCGCTGCTCACCGGTCCCCGGGTGTTCGTGAAGGACCGCATCTTCTACGAGGGCGACATCGCCGACCGCGCCCTGCTGCGCCGGGTCGTGGCCGAGCACTCCGACATCGGGGCCACCATCCACATGGCGGCCCGGATCGTCGTACCGGAGTCGGTGGAGAAGCCCTACGAGTACTACCGCGACAACGTCGCCAAGTCGCTCGAGCTCTTCGACGAGCTGGAGAAGCTCGGCAAGCCGCGGGTGCTGTTCTCCTCCTCGGCGTCGCTCTATGCCCTGAAGGCCGAGTTCGAGGTCGTCGAGTCCGACCCGCTCGACCCGGTATCGCCGTACGCCCGCACCAAGCGGATGATGGAGATGGCCCTCGAGGACATCGCGGCCGCGACCAGCCTGCGGGCGATCATCCTGCGCTACTTCAACCCGATCGGCTCCGACCCCGACCTCGAGTCCGGCATCTACGCGAGAGAGCCGTCGCACGTGCTCGGCCAGCTCGTCCTCGCCGCGACCGGCCTGAAGGACTCGTTCACCATCACCGGCGTCGACCACCCGACCCGCGACGGCACCGGCGTTCGCGACTACATCCACGCCTGGGACCTCGCGCAGGCCCACGTGCGCGCCGTCGAGAAGTTCGACGAGGTCCTGGCCGCGGTCGGTACGCCGAGCACGATCATCAACCTCGGCACCGGCTCAGGCGTGACGGTGCGCGAGCTGGTGAAGTCGTTCGAGAAGGTCTTCGGGTCGTCGGTGCCCGTGACCGAGGCGGCGCCCCGCCCCGGCGACGCGGTCGGTGCCTTCGCCAACGTCGACCGCGCGGCCCGGCTGCTCGGGTGGCGAGCGTCGTACCCGCTCGACGACGCAATCGCCTCTGCGCTCGCGTGGGAAGAGAAGCGCAAGGAGACCCTGGGCTTCGAGTGAGGCTGGCCGGCCCGGACGACGCACTTCGCTAGGGTGCCTGCTGTGAGGGGGCTGAGGCAGCGGGTGGCCCGGACCCGGCCGGCGGACGGCGACGAAGGCGACGAGCCGGAGCCGGCGACCGGACCGACCGGACTGACGGCCGCGGTCCTCGAGCGGCTGCGGTGGTGCGTGCACCCGCGCTTCTACCTCGCCCAGCTCGATGAGGGACGGAGCCGGCTCGGGGACGAGCCGGGCGTCGAGGCGGTGATGAACCACTACCTCGAGGTCGGTGCCCCCCGCGGCCTGCGCGTGAGCGGGCTCTTCAATCCGGGCTGGTACGCCGACCGGCTGACCGACCTCGGACTCGCAGTGCCGGAGGGCGAGGTGCCGTTCCTGCACTGGCTGCGCATCGGCTGGGAGCGGCGGATCGTGCCGACGCCGCTGTTCGACCCCGACTGGTACGTCGAGCACCACCCGGCGCTGGCCTCGCACCCGCGCTGGATCTTCCACCACTACCTGACCCGCGGCTGCTACCAGCCTCAGTGGTCGCCCAGCCCCGCCGGCCGCCACCACGCCGGCGCCGCGGACGAGGGAGCGAGCGCGCGGCAGGACCCACTGTTCCTCCCGGAGCTGCTCCACCGCGGCGAGGAGCACGACCTGGGGCGGACCAGCTGGCTCGAAGAGGGGGTGGCCGCGGTGCTGGCGCGCCGGGAGCGGCTGGACACCGAGGAGGTCCGGCAGCTGATCGACAGGGCGGCCGACCTCGAGCCCGGTGTCCACGCGCCGCTGCGGCCCGAGCTGCCGAGCCTCGCGCCGCCGTACGCCCACACCGTGACGCGGATGGCCGACGGCGTGGCCGCCCTGCTCGACGACCTCGGCCGCGACCAGGTCGACACGGTCGTGCTCGTGCCGCACTGCCGGATGAGCGGCGCGGCGCGGGTGGCCGGGCTGTTCACCGACGCGGCGCGCGCCGCCGGCGGCCCCGAGAGCGTGGTCGTGGTCGCGACCGACCTGCCGGTCTTCGAGCGGCCCGGGCTCTTCCCCGACGACGTCGCCGTCCTCGACCTCAGCCGCCACCTCGAGGGGATGCCGCAGCCGGCCCGTCGCGACGTGCTCCACGACCTCCTCCGTGAGCTCCGCCCGCGACAGGTGGTGCTGATCAACAGCCTCCTCGGCTGGCAGCTCGTGAGCGAGCTCGGCGACCAGCTGGCTCCGCGGATGGACCTCGGCGCCTACCTGTTCACCTGGGAGGTCGACGAGCGCGGCCACCTCTACGGCTACCCGATCGGGCCGTTCCGGCAGAGCCTCGAGCACCTCTCCTGGGTCCTGTTCGACAGCGAGCGGATGCGCACCGAGCTCGTCGAGCGCTTCCTGATGCCGGCCGCGCAGCGCGAGCGGATGATCTTCCTCCGCAACCCGGTGGGGGAGTGGTCCGTCGACGTGACCGGCGTCTTCGAGAAGCGGCGCGAGGCCGGGGCGCCGCTCCGCGCGCTCTGGACCGGCCGCTTCGACCGCCAGAAGCGCTTCGACCTGGTCGTCGAGGTCGCCAAGCTGATGCCCGACCTCGAGATCCGGGCCTGGGGCAAGCCGGTGCTGCAGGACATCGACCTCGACCTCGGCGACCTGCCCCCGAACATCCGGCTCATGGGCGTCTACGACAGCTTCGCCGAGCTGCCGCTCGAGGAGGTCGACTTCCTGCTCTACACCTCCGGCTGGGACGGCATCCCCAACGTCGTGCTCGAGGGGGCGCAGAGCGGCGTGCCGATCGTCGCCAGCGCGGTCGGCGGGGTGCCCGAGGTCGTGCGACCCGACACCGGCTACCCGGTCGACGACGTCGACGAGCCGGCGGCCTATGTCGCCGCGATCCAGGCGTTGCTGGCCGACCCCCGGGCCGCGACCGCCAGGTCCGCGGCCCTGCGCGAGGAGGTCCACCGCCTCTTCGACGCCGACGCGTACCGCCGCACGGTCGCCGACCTGCTCGCGAAGGAGCCCCGACCGTGACGGCCGCGGCCCCGGCTCCGGACCTGTCCGCCGTCGTCGTCGCGTCCGACGAGGGCCCGCGGATCGGGATCACGCTCCACAGCGTCCTCGACGCAGCGACGGCCGCGCGCGACGCGGGACGGACGGTCGAGGTGCTGGTCGTGCTCGCCCGGCCGACCACGGGCACCCGCGCGGCGCTGGCGGAGGCGGCCGACCACGGCGTCCATGTCGTCGTGGTCGACACGGCCGACGCGGGCGTCGTACGCAACGAGGGCGCGGCAGCGGCCGCTGGCACGCACGTCGCGTTCCTCGACGGCGACGCGCTGTGCTCGGAGAACTGGCTGGCCGCCGGACACGCGCTGTGCGCCGCGGATGCCGGGCGGGTGATCGCCCACCCCGAGATCCACTGGTTCTACGAGCAGGGGAGGGAGCTCTACTTCCCGCCCGCCCAGGACGACCCCGCCTTCGACCCGGCGGTCCTGCGGTTCGGGAGCTGCTGGGACGGTCAGCCGATGGCGGCCGCGAGCGTCTTCCGCGACGTGCCGTTCCCGGCGGTCGGCGCCGACGCGGAGGCCGGCAGGCTCGCCTGGGAGTGGAACGCCGCCACGGTAGCGGCGGGTTACGCGCACCGGCTCGTGCCGGGGACGCTCAACTTCGCGCGCCGCCGGCCCCGCACCCTGCGCTGACTGCCGGGCTCAGGCGGAGCCGACGCCCGCCTTGGCCGCGGCGGCCTCCGGGCTCCACACCGACACGCACGGGATCTTCTCGCGGTCGCAGCGGTCGGCGTACTTCTTGGTGATCTCGGCGACCTCCTCCATCAGGCCCTCGCTGAGGGTGATGGGGGTGAGGCCGAGGTGCAGGAACCGCTCGTTGGCGACATGCAGGTCGTTCTCGTCGGCCTCGTTGCGCGGGTTCGGCATGAGGGCGACCTCGACGCCGGTCCGGTCGGAGATCATCTTCGCCAGGTCGCGGACCCGGTGGGTCTCGGTCATCTGGTTGAAGACCGACACCCGGTCACCGCGCGCCGGCGGGTTCTCGATCGCCAGCTGGATGCACTTCACGGTGTCCTGGATGTGGATGAACGCCCGGGTCTGGCCTCCGGTGCCGTGGACCGTCAGCGGGTAGCCGATGGCCGCCTGCATGAGGAACCGGTTGAGCACCGTGCCGTAGTCGCCGTCGTAGTCGAAGCGGTTGATGAGCCGCTCGTCGATGCGGGTCTCCTCGGTCTGGGTGCCCCAGACGATGCCCTGGTGCAGGTCGGTCGCGCGGACGTGGTCGTTCTTGGCGTAGTAGGCGAAGAGGAGCTGGTCCTGGGTCTTCGTCATGTGGTAGATCGAACCGGGGTTCGCGGGGTACAGGATCTCCTGCTCCACCAGGCCGTTCTCACCAGCGTCGACCTGGACCTTGAGGTAGCCCTCGGGGATCTGCATGCCGGCCGTGCCGTAGCCGTAGACGCCCATCGTGCCGAGGTGCACGACGTGGATGTCGAGCCCGGAATCGACCACCGCGGCCAGCAGGTTGTTGGTCGCGTTGAGGTTGTTGCTGACGGTGTAGCGCTTGTGGCGGCTCGACTTCATGGAGTACGGCGCCGCGCGCTGCTCGGCGAAGTGCACGACCGCCTGCGGCTGCCAGTCCTCGAGCAGGTCGAGGAGGCGCTGGTAGTTGACCGCGACGTCGATGTCGTAGAAGGCGATGTCCTTGCCGGACACCTCCTTCCAGGCCCGCAACCGCTCGCCCATCGGACGGATCGGGGTCAGCGACTCGCACTCGAGCTCGATGTCGATCTTGCGCCGAGAGAGGTTGTCGACGATGCCGACCTCATAGCCCTGCGCGGAGAGGTGCAACGCGGTCGGCCATCCGCAGAAGCCGTCCCCGCCAAGAATCAGAACCCGCATTGCGTCTCCTCCGTCGTTCTTCGATTGCTGCTGGGCGGCAACCGGATCGCCGTCGTGGTGTCCCGAGGCGCGACCATTCTGCGGCACGTCGTCGCCGATGTCTGTCGATGGGGGTACAGCGGCACGCTCGAAGCGCCCGGTCACGGGGTTGAGGTGGAGGCCGCACTCCTTGATGGAGTCGACCTCCCACCACCAGCGACCGGCCCGCGAGTCCTCGCCGGTGCTGGTCGCGCGGGTGCACGGCGCGCACCCGATGCTGGTGTAGCCGCGGTCGTAGAGCTCGTTGTAGGGGACCGCGTGGTCGTGGATGTAGGCCCATACCTGCTCGGTCGTCCAGTCGAGCATCGGGTGGAACTTCTGCATGCCGTTGACCTCGTCCCACGCCGTGACGTCCAGGTCGCGGCGCGTCTCGCTGTGCTCGCGACGGAGGCCGGCCAGCCACGCCCGCTTGCCCGCGAGCGCGCGCTGGAGCGGGGCGACCTTGCGGACGGCGCAGCAGCCCTCCCGCAGCTCCACGCTGCCGTAGAAGCCGTTCTGGCCGTGCTCGCTCGTCCACGCCAGTACCTCGGCCGGGTCGGGGGACAGCATCCGGGCGATCGGGCCGTAGCGCCGGTGGACGCTGTGGGCGAGGGCGTGCGTCTCCTCGGGCAGCCGCCCGGTGTCGACGCTGACGATCTCGATGGCGAGGCCGTGGCGGGCGATCAGGTCGGTCATGACCATCGCCTCGGGTCCGAACGCGTTGGCGAGGACGGCGGGCGACCAGTCACGCTCGACCATCCGGAGGACAGCGAGCGTCTCGTCGAGCGCGTAGCGGTAGTCCAAGGCGCGTTGTCCCCAGGGAGAGAGTGAGGTTGATGTCGCTCGCCCCGGAGCGGATCAGTCGTCGATGCTAGCATCACGGCGCCGCAGACCACTGCAGATCGCGGCGCCGTCGACGACTGCAGATGGAGGGGCTGCCGATGAGGCCGATCCGGCTGCGCCGGCGCCCGGGTCCGGGTCTCGCTCAGTCCCAGATCGGACTCTCCGGCGACGTCGATGCCCGCAGGGCGAGCGAGCTGGCGCTCCCGCGCGACCTCTTGCCCGCGGGGCACCGACACCGCGGTGAGCGAACCGTCCTGGCGCGGCGGCTGCGCATCCTCACCCATCCCCGGTTCTACGCCGCCCAGGTCGGAGATCCGGCGCTGGCCGGCGACGTGGAAGCGGCGATCACGCACTTCCTGGAGGTGGGGCTGCGCGACGGCGCCCGGATCAGCGGCCTCTTCAACCCCGACGTCTACCAAGAACGACTGCGCGAGCGGGGTCTCCCGCTCCCCGTCGGGGTGCACCCGCTCCTCCACTTCCTGGCGGTCGGCTGGGAGGAGCGGGTCGTACCGACGGTGCTGTTCGACGAGGAGTTCTACGTCGGACGCCACCCCGACCTGGCCAGCGGGCCGGAGTGGGGCTTCGCGCAGTATGCGCGGGGGGGTTGCTACGCGCCGGGACGTTCGCCGACGCCGTTCGGTCCCAACTATGGCGGGGTCCCGGCGCCCGACGCGCGGGAGCGCCAAGACCCGCCGCTGGTGGCGGGGTTGCTGCACCGCGCCTCCGACTACGACCTGACCCGCACCAGCTGGCTCGAGGAGGGCGTCACCGCTGGTGCGGCGAAGCTTGCGTCCTTGGGATCGGATCGGATGCGCGACCTGGTGGAGAAGGCGGCCGCGATCGAGCCGCAGATCGCCGAGACGCCCCGGGAGCGGTGGGTGAGCTGGCCTCCGCACACGCACCTCATGGTGATGCCGACCGCCCGTGCCGAGGAGGTACGACGGGGGCTCGGGCTGGTCCGGGCAGACACCGTCGTCGTGGTGCCGGGCGGCACCACGGTGGGCGCCGGGCTTCAGGCCGCCGTGTCCGGGCTCCGGGTCCTCGAGCCCGCTGCCACGGTCCTGGTGGTGACGACCGACGACCCGGTGCGGCCTGACCTCGACGACAAAGCGGTCGTGGTCGACCTCAGTGAGCCGTGGACGGGTTTCACCGAGCACCGTCGACTGCTCGGGCTGCTCGACCTCGTCCGCGGCGTACGGCCACGCCGCCTGGTGGTGGCGGGCAGCGAGCTCGGCTGGCGGCTGATGTCGTCGTACGCCACGACGCTGCGCAACGAGATGTCGCTGGCCGCGGTGCTCGGCGGTGGTGGACCCGACGCGGCGTCGTTCGAGGACTTCCAAGGGTGCTTCGACCGCCTGGACTGGATGGCCACGGAGACCGACGCCCTTCGCGACGAGCTCACGGCGCGCTACCTGTTGGCCGCGCCCGCGCGCGGCCGGGTGCTCGGGCCGAGCGACCTCGGCGCCGGGTCGCTGAAAGCGTTCGTCGACGAAGCGGAGGGGGAGCACGATGGCTGATGTCGCCGCGATCCTCACCGCACACGCCGAGGGGGTGATGGCGGGCCTGTCGTTCCGCAGCCTGCTCGACGCCGTGGCGGCGGCGCGCGCCGAGGGAGTCGATGTCGAGGCGTTCGTGATCCTCGACAACCCGACCCGCGCCACCCGCGCGGCGTTCGCCGAGGCCGAGCGCCACGGCGCCACCGTCGCCGAGGTGTCGTACGCCGACCAGGGCAAGGTCCGCAACGCCGCGGTGGGCATGACGTCCGCGCAGCACATCGCGTTCCTCGACGGCGACGACCTCTGGAGCGAGAACTGGCTCGCCGATGCCCACCGCCTGTGCGCCGGCGACGACCGGCTGATCGGCCACCCCGAGCTCAACTGGTTCTTCGAGCGACAGCAGAACCTCTACTTCCTGCCCGACCAGACCGACCCCGAGTGCGACCCCGCGCTGCTGCGGATCGCCAACCCCTGGGACGCCCTGTGCCTGGCGCCGCGGTCGGCGTACGTCGACCACCCGTTTGCGCCGCGGGCCGTCGCCGAGGGCTACGCCTACGAGGACTGGCACTGGATGCTGGAGACGTTCGTCGCCGGCTACGTGCACCGGGTGGTGCCGCAGACGATCCACTTCAAGCGACGCCGCGAGGGCTCGCAGTACGTCCAGGCCCGCGCGCGCAACGTGCTCACCCGGCCCAGCGAGCTGCTCGACTACGCCTGGTGGCAGGAGCGCGACCGGTCGATGTGACCTACCCGACGCGGTCGGGGCGTCCTGTCGAGTCGGGGAACGTGGGTACTGCCGGGTAACGTCGGCGCCATGGCGTCCATGGGGCGCCATCTGCCGCTTCCCAGGTCCGTCCCCTACTCGGAGGAGTCGAACGCCGTGCTCTCCATCGTGATCGCCATGCTCGTCTGCCTGGCCGTCGCCGGCCTGGTCGTCGCCTACGTCGCCTATCCGCACCGCGGGGAGACGATGCCCGCCGTGCCGTGGCTCGGCGACGCCCTCGGCAAGGCGGCCGACGCCGCCCCTGTGATCGACGAGGACGAGGCAGACCTGCTGCACAGCAGATCCTGATGCCCCTGGGAGGATGAGGCCATGTCCAGCGATCTCCTGCTCTACCTCATCCTCGGCCTTGCACTCCTCCTGGCCGTCGCCGTCGTCGGGATCGTCGGCCTGGTCGTCAGCCGTGGCCGTCGGACGCGGCCGGTCGAGGCGCCGCGGACGGCGCCCGGCGACGTACTGGCTCCGCCGGCGCGGCCTGACGCCGAGGTCGCGGAACCGGTCGTCGAGCCCGACGTCGCGCCGGAGGCCGGCGTACCGACCCTCGAGCGGCCGGAGCGGCCCGCATCGCGGCTCGTCCGGCTACGGCAGCGGCTCGCCGGGTCCGGCGCGCTCGGTCGTGGCCTGCTCGGGCTGCTCAGCAGTGACCAGCTGGACGAGGACACCTGGGAGGCGATCGAGGACCTGCTCCTCGGCGCCGACATCGGTGTCCAGCCGACGCAGGAGCTCGTCGAGCGGCTGCGGACCCGGATGCGCGTCGAGGGCGGGGGCGCCGCCGATGCCCGCACCGTGCTCCGCGAGGAGCTGATCAACCTGGTCGACCCGTCGATGGACCGCGGCCTGCAGGTCAGCGGCGCCGACGGCAAACCCGGCGTGGTCCTCGTGGTCGGTGTCAACGGCACCGGCAAGACAACGACCGTCGGCAAGCTCGCCCGGATCCTCGTCGCCGAGGACCGCACGGTCCTGCTGGCCGCGGCCGACACGTTCCGTGCGGCTGCCGCCGACCAGCTCGGCACCTGGGGCGAGCGGGTCGGCGTCGAGGTCGTCCGCGGTCCCGAGGGCGGCGATCCGGCGAGCGTGGCCTTCGACGCGGTCAAGGAGGGCATGGACCGGGGCATCGACACCGTGGTCGTCGACACCGCGGGCCGGCTGCAGAACAAGCAGGGCCTGATGGACGAGCTCGGGAAGGTGAAGCGGGTCATCGAGAAGCAGGCGCCGGTCACCGAGGTGCTGCTCGTGCTCGACGCCACCACCGGCCAGAACGGGCTGATCCAGGCCAAGGTCTTCTCCGAGGTCGTCGACGTCACCGGCATCGCGCTGACCAAGCTCGACGGATCCGCGAAGGGCGGGATCGTCGTCGCCGTCCAGCGGCAGCTCGGAGTGCCGGTCAAGCTGGTCGGACTCGGTGAGGGTCCCGACGACCTGGCGCCCTTCGACGCCGCCGCGTTCGTCGACGCGCTGCTGGGCTGACGGCTGCTGCTGCAGGAATCCCCGGTGCACCGGGGATTCCTGCGGTTATCGGGGGCCTCGCAACCCCCGATAACCGCAAGTTCTCCCTGGGTGAGGTGACGCATGGGGCCAGTGGGGCGCCGTTCGATCGATCGGGCAAGGCTGCTGGGTCGTGCACGTAACGCCCCCGAAACAATGACGAGGAACTCGTTTCCTGTCTGAAACAACCAGCGGACGGCGGCGAAACCTCATCCGTCGAAGGTGGGCCAGTCCCACCCACGACGTGCCCTGGAGGTTCTGTGGACGGCTACTACACCTGGATGCTGGTGTCGGCCTCGCTCGTGCTGCTGATGACCGCGCCCGGTCTGGCCCTGTTCTACGGCGGCATGAGCCGGAGCAAGTCGGTGCTGAACATGATGATGATGTCGTTCACCGCGCTCGGCGTGGTCGGGATCGTCTACGCGCTCTGGGGCTGGTCGATGTCCTACAGCACGACGTTCCTGACCGCGGACGGTGAGTCGGGCAAGGAGATCGGGAAGCTCTTCTCGGACCCGTTCAAGCAGTTCGGGCTGGAGACGACCGATCCGGCCAACTACGTCTTCGTCGCCTTCCAGTTGACGTTCGCCGTGATCACTGCCGCGCTGATCAGCGGTGCCGTGGCCGACCGCCTCAAGTTCTCGGCGTGGCTGGTGTTCCTGCCGATCTGGGTCACGCTGTCCTACTTCCCGCTCGCCCACATGGTGTGGGGCGGCGGCTTCCTCAGCGGCGTCGAGGACGGCCTGGCGTCGCTGCTGCTCGGCAACGTCACCGCAGACGGCGTGACGGTCGCGGAGATCGCGCCGATCGACTACGCCGGCGGAACGGTCGTCCACATCAACGCCGGCGTCGCCGGCCTGGTGCTCGCTCTCCTCGTCGGCAAGCGCCTCGGGTTCCGCAAGGAGCCGATGAAGCCCCACAACCTGACGATGACGATGATCGGCGCCGGCCTGCTGTGGTTCGGCTGGTTCGGCTTCAACGTCGGCTCCATCGTCAACCTCGAGGCCTACGAGACCGAGACCGGCCTCGTCTGGCTCAACACGACGCTTGCGACCTGCGCGGCGATGATGGGCTGGCTGCTCGTCGAGAAGGTGCGCGACGGCAAGGGCACCTCCCTCGGAGCTGCCTCCGGCGTCGTTGCCGGACTGGTCGCCATCACCCCTGCGTGCGGCAACCTCGTGCCGTGGAGCGCGATGGTGCTCGGCCTGGTCGCGGGTGGCCTGTGTGCCCTCGCGGTCGGCCTCAAGTACCGGTTCGGGTACGACGACTCGCTCGACGTCGTCGGCGTCCACCTGGTCGGCGGCCTCGTCGGAACGATCGGCGTGGGCTTCCTCGCCTCCGGCGACCTCGGCCTGCTGACCGGCGGTGACGGCAAGCAGCTCGTCGTCCAGGTCGTGGTCGCGCTCTTCGCGATGCTCTGGGCGGCCGTCGCCACGCTGATCGTCGGCCTGGGCATCAAGTACACCATCGGCCTCCGCCTCGACCCCGAGGACGAGGTCGAGGGGATCGACTTCGTCGAGCACGGCGAGTCCGCCTACGATCTCAGCACGGGCGGCGGCGCCCGGCGTACCTCGGTCCTCACCCCCACTGGCTCGGAAGGAGCACGTGCATGAAGCTCGTCACCGCGGTCATCAAGCCGCACAAGTGGGAGGACGTCCGCGAAGCGCTGGAGACGTTCGGCGTCACCGGCATGACCGTCAGCGAGGTCAGCGGCTACGGCCGGCAGAAGGGCCACACCGAGGTCTACCGCGGTGCGGAGTACGACATCGCGCTGGTCCCGAAGATCCGGATCGAGATCGTCGTCGACGACGGCGACACCGAGGACATCGTCGGCATCATCACCAAGACCGCGCAGACCGGTCGGATCGGCGACGGCAAGGTCTGGGTGAGCCCCATCGAGACCGTCATCCGGGTCCGCACCGGCGACAAGGACTCCGCGGCCCTCTGACCCCCCGCGAAGTGTCAGGGTTGGTCGCTCGAGGTGTCACACCTCGAGCATCCAAGATCGACTCTTCGTGCGGCAGAGGCTGACACTTCGAGCGTGCAACCTTGACACTTCGGCAATGACGGCGACCGAGCGGGCGGAGCGCACCGACGCGGCGGACCTGCTCTGCATCGGCGCGTACGACGCCGCGGGCGGGCCGGACGCCGGGGTGGCTCTCGTGGCGGTCGGTGGCTACGGCAGGGGGGAGCTGGCGCCGTACTCGGACCTGGACGTGGTGCTGGTCGCCGACGACGGGATCGATCCTGAGCGCACCGGGGAGCTGGCAGCCGAGGTCTGGTACCCGATCTGGGACTCGGGGGAGAAGCTCGACCACTCGGTGCGGTCGCTGCGCGAGATGCTCGACGCCGCGGCGGCGGACGTGCGGGTGGGGTCCGGCCTGCTCGACCTCCGGCACGTCGCCGGCGATCCGAGCCTGACGATCCAGCTGCGCACGAACGTGCTCGCCCACTGGCGCCGCGACGCGCGGCAGCGGCTGCCCGAGCTGCACGAGATGGTGCGCAGCCGGCACCGGCTGATCGGGGAGCTGGCGCACCTCTCGGTCCCCGACCTCAAGGAGGCCGAAGGCGGCCTCCGCGACGCGACCGTGCTCAAGAGCCTGATGGCAACCTGGCTGGTCGACATCCCGGCTGCCGACCTGGAGCGGTCGCGCCAACAGCTGCTCGACGTGCGCGACGAGCTGCACGCGATCGCCGGCCGCGCCACCGACCGGGTCGCGCCCGAGCACTGGTCGGCACTGGCGGAGGCGCTCGGCATGGCCGACGACCTGGCTGCGCAGCGGCAGGTCCGCGAGCTCGGGCGCCGGCTCACCCACCTGTCCCGGCTCGTCTGGCGGCGCGCGGAGGACGCGGTCCGTCGTACTCCTGCCGGCAAGCCGCGGCGACCCGAGCTCGAGCGGATCGCGTCCGGCGTCGCCCTGTCCAAGGGCGAGGTCGTGCTCGACCGCGGCGCCCATCCCGGTTCGGACCCGGTGCTGCTGCTGCGCGCGGCGGCCGAGGCCGCCCGCCGCAACGTCGTCCTGGCGCCGCCGACCGCTGCCCGCCTGGTGCGCGAGTGCCCGCCGCTTCCCGACCCGTGGCCGGAGGAGGCGCGGCACGAGATGGTCCGCCTGCTCGCGGCGGGTCCCGGCCTGCTCGGCGTCTGGGAGACGCTCGAGGAGACCGGCGCGCTGGCCGGGATCCTCCCCGAGTGGGAGCGGATCCGCCTGCTGCCGCACGCGTCGGTGATCCACCGGTTCACCGTCGACCGCCACGTGGTCGAGACGTGCATCGAGGCGTCCGCGCTGATCCGCGAGGTCGCGCGGCCCGACGTCCTCGTGGTCGCGGCGCTGCTCCACGACATCGGCAAGGGCGGCACCGAGGAGCACTGCGCGGCCGGGGAGCCCATCGCCCGCGCGATCGCGACCCGGATGGGGTTCGAGCCGGCGTCGGTCGACCTGATCGCCCACCTGGTGCGTTGGCACCTCCTCCTGGTCACCACGGCGACCACCCGCGACCCGGACGACCCGGCGACCATCGAGCTGCTCACCGACCACGTGACCACCGGCGAGGCCCTGGCGCTGCTGACGGCGCTCACCGAGGCCGACGCCAAGGCGACCTCGGGCAAGGCGTGGTCGAGCTGGCGGGCCGGCCTGGTCCGCGACCTGTCCCGCCGGGTCCGGGCGGCCCTCGAGCGCGGCAGCGTCCCCGCGAGCATCGAGGTCGACGAGATCGAGATCCCCGCCGCCGCTCGCGGCGGATCGATCGCGGTCACGGTCGAGCCCGTCGACGACGGCTCGCGCGTCACCACCGTGTCCGAGGACCGGGTCGGCCTGCTCGCGGACTGCGCGGCGACGTTCGCGCTCCAGCGGCTCCAGGTGCGCGCCGCCCGGATCTGGTCGCAGGGGGAGTACGGCGTCTCGGTCTGGGACGTCGCCGACGACCATCTCGACGCGGGGCGGCTGCGCAACATGTTCGACTCGGTCGCTGCCCGGAGGGTCGATCCCGCGACGCGGCTGGCCCCGCGCACCAACGGTTCCGGACCCGACCTCGCGCCCACGGTCGTCGTACGGCCCGAGGCCAGCGACCAGGCGACCGTGATCGAGGTCCGCGCCGCCGACCGGCTGGGCGTGGTCTACCTGGTCAGCGCGGTGATCGCCGAGCTGGGCATGTCGGTCCGTTCGGCGCACATCTCGACGCTCGGGCCGCAGGCGGTGGACGTGTTCTACGTCCAGGAGGCCGACGGTGGGGCGCCCGCGCCCGTGCGCGCGACCGCAGCCGCCGACGCGATCCGCGAGCGACTCAGTCCGTCGGCGCCTTCGGGGGCACCGGGGGCGCCGGGCGCTTGATCATGGCCCGCATCGTCGCCGCGTCGATCTGGATGGGGTGGCCGTCGCCACCGGGGGAGGGGACGACCTGGGTCTCGTTGTCCTTCGACTTCAGGTCGCGGTCGGCGCGGGCACGGGCGGGGTCGAACACGTCGACGAAGACGCCCATGCCGTCGGCGACACCTCCGCCGGTGCCGCTCGGGTTGCGGAGCATCCGGTGCCCGGCCCAGACCACGAGCACGAGCAGCAGCGCGCCCACGGCACCGAACACGACGTACATCACTTCCCCAGCGTATGCCTGTGGCGGGCACGCTCACGCATCACGGATAGAGTTGCCCGTCGAAGCCCTGCACGACCGTCCTTGAGGATCCCCTTTGTTCGCCACTCTGTCCGACCGCCTTGCCGAGACCTTCAAGAACCTCCGAGGCAAGGGCCGGCTCTCCGAGGCCGACATCGACGCGACCGCGCGTGAGATCCGGATCGCCCTGCTCGAGGCCGATGTCGCGCTGCCGGTGGTCAAGGACTTCGTCGCCGCCGTCAAGGAGCGGGCCCGCGGCGAGGAGGTCAGCCAGGCGCTGAACCCCGCCCAGCAGGTCATCAAGATCGTCAACGACGAGCTGGTCACCATCCTGGGCGGCGAGACCCGGCGGCTTCGCTACGCCAAGACCGGCCCGACCGTCATCATGCTGGCCGGCCTCCAGGGCGCCGGCAAGACCACGCTCGCGGCCAAGCTCGCGCTGTGGCTCAAGGAGCAGGACAAGTCGCCGCTGCTGGTCGCGTGCGACCTCCAGCGCCCCAACGCCGTCCAGCAGCTGCAGGTCAACGGCGACAAGGTCGGCGTACCCGTGTTCGCCCCGGAGGCCGGCAACGGCGTCGGCGACCCGGTCTCCGTCGCGCGGGCCTCGATCGAGGAGGCCAAGCGCAAGCTCCACGACGTCGTGATCGTCGACACGGCGGGCCGGCTCGGCGTCGACTCCGAGATGATGGCCCAGGCGGCCGGCATCCGTGACGCCGTCCAGCCCGACGAGGTCCTCTTCGTCGTCGACGCGATGATCGGTCAGGACGCCTTGACCACGGCGCAGGCGTTCCTCGACGGCGTCGGGTACGACGGCGTCGTCCTCACCAAGCTCGACGGCGACGCCCGCGGTGGCGCCGCGCTGTCGATCCGCCAGGTCACCGGCCGACCGGTCATGTTCGCCTCCTCCGGCGAGAAGATGACCGACTTCGACGTCTTCCACCCCGACCGGATGGCCTCGCGCATCCTCGACATGGGCGACGTCATGACCCTGATCGAGCAGGCCGAGAAGGCCTTCGACCAGGACCAGGCGCTGAAGGCCGCGCAGAAGCTCAGCGGGCAGGGCGGCGAGTTCACGCTCGACGACTTCCTCGAGCAGATGCAGCAGATCAAGAAGCTCGGCTCGATGACGAAGATCCTCAAGATGCTGCCGGGCGCGGGCCAGATCCGCGAGCAGCTCGAGAACTTCGACGAGCGCGAGATAGACCGGGTCGAGGCGGTCATCCGCTCGATGACCCCGGCCGAGCGCGAGAACCCCAAGATCATCGACGGCTCCCGTCGCGCCCGCATCGCCAAGGGCTCCGGCCGGACCGTCGCCGACGTCAACGGCCTGGTCGACCGCTTCTTCGAGGCGCGGAAGATGATGATGCAGATGGCCAAGGGCGGTGGCTTCGGCGGCGTGCCGGGGATGCCCGGCATGCCGGGGATGCCGGGCATGGGTGGCCCGGGCGCCGGCAAGCGGGCCAAGGCGAAGCAGGCGCAGAAGTCCAAGGGCAAGGGCGGCCAGCGCCGCTCGGGCAACCCGGCGAAGGCAGCGCAGGAGGCTGCGGCTGCCAAGGAGAAGGCGGCAGCGCAGGCGGCCAACCCGTTCGGCCTGCCCGCCGGCGAGGACGTCGACTACGAGGCCGCGGCCGCGAACCTCGACCTCCCCAAGGACTTCTCCAAGTTCCTCAAGTAGGCCGTCCGTGGCCACCGTCCTGATCGTCGACGCGGCGAACGTGGTCGGCACCCGCCCCGACGGCTGGTGGAAGGACCGCGCCGGAGCGGCGCAGCGACTGCACGAGCAGCTGCTCGTCGCAGACGTGCCCCAGGACCTGGTCGTGCTCGTGCTCGAGGGCGGGGCGAAGGGCGGCGTACGACCCGGGCGCGACGCGCACGTCCGCACGGTGCACGCGCCCAAGGACGGCGACGCGACCATCGTCGCCGAGGCGCGCGCTGCCGCCGAGCGTGGCGACCGGGTCACCGTCGTCACCGCCGACCGTGCCCTCGACGCCCGGGTAGCGGGCGTCGGCGCGGTCACCGTGCGCCCGAGCTGGCTGCTCGACCTGCTCTGACGCGTTCGCGGGCTACTGGTCCTCGTCGTCGAGCGGCGCTTCGGGCTCCGGGGCGATCTGGGTCTGGGGGTCGTCCCGCGGGTCCTCGGCAGGATCGTTCAGCGGATGTCCGGTGGGCGAGCTGGTCATGGCCCCGCGGTACCCGGTCGCGATCCGCGCACCCGGACCGTTCGCGTGATCGGTAGGTTCGGAGGGTGACCACGCCAGTACTGCGGTTCTCAGGTCCGGTGCTTCCCGACGGCGAGCGACGCGAGCTGTACGTCGTCGACGGCCGGGTCACCTACGAGCCTCAGGCCGGCGCCGACACCGCCGCCGAGGGCTGGATCGTCCCGGGCCTGGTCGACGCGCACAACCACCTCGGGCTCGAGGACGGCGGCGCGGTCAGCGACGAGGAGACGGAGCAGCAGGCGATCGCCGACCGCGACACCGGTGTGCTGCTGCTCCGCGACTGCGGCTCGCCGGCGGACACCCGGTGGGTGCACGAGCGCGAGGACCTGCCCCACCTGATCAGGTGCGGTCGCCACGTCGCCCGCACCCGTCGCTACATCCGTGGCTACGGCGTCGAGATCGAGCCCGACCAGCTGGCCGACACCGTCGCGGAGCAGGCTCGGGCCGGCGACGGCTGGGTCAAGCTCGTCGGCGACTGGATCAGCAGGGACGAGGGGGACCTCACCCCGTCCTTCACCGCGGACGCCGTCGCCGCCGCCATCGGGACCGCGCACGCGCTCGGCGCCCGGGTCACCGCGCACTGCTTCGGCGCCGACTCGCTCGCGCCGCTCCTCGACGCCGGCATCGACTGCATCGAGCACGGCACCGGCCTGCAGGAGCACCACATCGAGCAGATGGTCGCCCGCGGCGTCGCGCTCGTGCCGACCGTGCAGCAGACCGACAAGTTCCCGGAGTACGTCGAGGCAGCGCGCGAGAAGTTCCCGGCGTACGCGACGACCATGGAGTCGCTGCACCGGGGCCGCCGCGACGTCCTGATGGCGGCGTACGACGCGGGGGTCGACCTCTTCGTCGGCAGCGACGGCGGAGGCAGCAGCCGGCACGGCTGCCTCCACGAGGAGATCCTCGCGATGGCCGACATGGGACTGCCCGCGGAGTACGTCCTCGGTGCCGCCTCGTGGCGGGCCAGGGCCTGGCTCGGCCGCAACCCCGGTCTCGACGAGGGCGACCCGGCGGACTTCGTGGTCTATCCGCGCAACCCGGTGGAGGACCTCAGCGTGCTGGCGGAGCCGTCGTACGTCGTGCTCCGCGGTCGTGGTGTGAGCTGACCACCCTGATCAGGTGGTCTGATCAGGTCAGCGCAGGAAGCCGTCGAGAAAGATCTGGTCCTGCGCAGCGTCGAGGTGGTCGCGTGCGGTCCGGATCTCGGCCCAGGTGCTGGACGCGGTGACCGCGAGTGCGACGTCGAAGGCCGCCTCGACCAGGGCGGTGGCCGCCGGGCAGTCCTCGGCCGCCGCGAGCAGGGTCTCCGCGCGGTGGACGACCCGCGTGGCCAGCACGTAGTTGTCGTGCGCCTGGGGCTCGTGCGAGCGCGCGGCCGGTGAGGCCGGGACGGGGTGTGGGAGCGTCGTCATCGGCCCTTCCTTTCGTGAGACTGCGGGACATCCGACGCTGGTGATCCTGCTCGCCCGGGACCCCCTTTGGGACCGGCCGCTCGGCCACGGCCGGATGGTCACGCCGGACTAGAGCCCGCTGCGGATCGGCTGATGAGAACGGCTGGTGGCGGGCGCGATTGGTGAGGCGGCGGCAGTGTCTGGCAGACTTGGAGGCTGAGTTCTGTGCCGTCCGGACCCTCTCAACCGGTAGGCCAGCGCCCTCGATCGACCTCTCCCGGTGTTCCCCACCTGGTCGGAGCCGATCATCCACCACAAATCTCTGAGGAGACACCACAAACGTGGCCGTCAAGATCCGTTTGAAGCGCCTGGGCAAGGTCCGGGTGCCGCAGTACCGCATCGTCATCGTCGACTCGCGCAAGAAGCGCGACGGCAAGGTGATCGAGGAGATCGGCAAGTACCACCCCAAGGAGGACCCGTCGTACATCGACGTCGTCTCCGAGCGGGCGCAGTACTGGCTCGGTGTCGGCGCGCAGCCGACCGAGGCCGTCGCCGCGATCCTCAAGGTGACCGGTGACTGGCAGAAGTTCAAGGGCGAGCCCGGCGCCGAGGGCACCTTGAAGGTCAAGGAGCCGAAGCGCGACAAGCTCGAGATCTTCAACGAGGCCCTCAAGGAGGCCGCCAACGAGCCCAAGGGCTCCGCGGTGACCACCAAGAAGAAGGCCGAGCCCAAGGCGGAGAAGCCCAAGGCGGAGGAGCCCAAGGCGGAGGAGCCCAAGGCCGAGGAGCCCAAGGCGGAGGAGCCCAAGGCCGAGGAGCCCAAGGCCGAGGAGCCCAAGGCCGAGGAGACCCCCGATGCTGAGGCTCCGGCTGAGCCGGCGGCCGAGGCCGAGGCTGAGTCGAAGAGCGAGGCCTGAGCCGATGCTCGCCGACGCCCTGGAGCACCTGGTCCGCGGAGTGGTCGACAACCCCGACGACGTCGTGGTGCGGGACAAGCAGCTGCGTCGTGGGTCGGTGCTCGAGGTCCGGGTGCACCCCGACGACCTCGGCAAGGTGATCGGACGGGGTGGCCGTACGGCGACCGCCTTCCGCACCGTGATCTCGGCGCTCGCCGGCAACGGTGGGACCCGGGTCGACTTCGTCGACGTCGACCGTCCCGGCCGCCGCTGACGACCAGCAAGCCAGACGAGGACGGGCGCTGCCATGATGGCGGCGCCCGTCTGCTTTTAACGTTGGTCGAGGAGCCGCGCAGGCGGCGTCTCGAGACCCGGAGGAACGAGTGGAGACCATCGAGGTCGTGGTCGGCCGGATCGGCAAGCCGCACGGCATCCGCGGCGAGGTGACCGTCGACGTCCGGTCCGACGAGCCGGACCGTCGCTTCCAGCCGCTCGCGCGGCTGCTCACCGAGGCACCGCGCGGCTCCGCGTTCCCCCACCGCACGCTGACCGTCCGACGCGCGCGCTGGCACCAGACGACGCTGCTCGTCGCCTTCGACGAGATCCCGGACCGCGAGGCGGCCGAGGCCGCGCGCGACGTGGTGCTCCGCGCGACGGTCCCCGCCGACGAGACCCCGGCGGACCCCGACGAGTTCTACGACCACCAGCTGATCGGGCTGGCGGCGTACGACGTCAACGGCGCGCACCTCGGCGAGGTCTCCGGCCTCACCCACGGCGCCCAGGACCTGCTGCGGATCCGCACCACCGACGGGCGCGAGGCGCTGGTGCCGTTCGTCGCCGCGCTGGTGCCCGAGGTGGATGTCGCCGGCGGCCGGGTCGTCATCGCCGACCGTCCCGGCCTGGTGACCCCGTTCGAGGACGAGTCGTGAAGATCGACGTCTTGTCGATCTTCCCGGACTACCTGGCCCCGCTCGAGCTCTCCCTGCCCGGCAAGGCGCGCGCGAAGGGTCTGCTCGACCTTGCCGTGCACGACCTCCGGACGTTCACCCACGACCGCCACCACACGACCGACGACACGCCGTACGGCGGCGGCGCCGGCATGGTGATGAAGCCGGAGCCGTGGGGCGAGGCGTTCGAGGCACTGGGGGTCACCAGTGACACGACCATCATCTTCACCACGCCCTCGGGCGACCGCTTCGACCAGCGCATGGCCCAGGAGCTGGCGACGCGCCCGCGGCTGGTGTTCGCCTGCGGCCGCTACGAGGGCATCGACCAGCGGGTGATCGACCATGCCCGGGAGATCGGGACGGTCGAGGAGATCTCGCTCGGCGACTACGTGCTCAACGGGGGAGAGGTCGCGGCGCTCGCGATCATCGAGGCTGTCGTCCGGCTGATCCCAGGATTCATGGGCAACCCGGAGTCGTTGGTCGAGGAGTCGCACTCGGACAGGACGGCCGGCCTGCTGGAGTACCCCGTCTACACCAAGCCGCCCGTCTGGGACGGCCGTGAGGTGCCGGCGGTGCTGCGCTCGGGCGACCACGGCGCGATCGCGCGGTGGCGCCACGAGCAGGCCCGACGTCGTACGGCGGCGCGCCGGCCCGACCTGCTCGCGCCGTCGGCCCTGCCGGACGGGTCGCCGATCGTGCGCGCCGTCCCGGGAGACGCCGGGGAGCTGATGACGCTGCAACGCGCCTGCTGGGTCCAGGAAGCGCTCGCCAACCCTGGTGTGCCCATCCCCGCCCTCCACGAGACGCTCGACGACGTCCGCGGCTGGATGGGGGAGTGGGACACCTATGTCGTGCGCCGGGCCGGTCGGCTGGTCGCCGCGGTCCGTGGCCGGCTCGAGGGTCCGGACAGCGACACCTGGGACATCGGCCGGATCATGGTGGCGCCCGACCTCCAGGGCGAGGGTCTGGGGCGGGCGCTGCTCGAGCACATCCAGGCGGCCGCACCGGCCACGGCGACGTCGTACGTCCTCTTCACGGGCGCGGGCAGCGAGCGGAACCTGAAGATGTACAAGAAGGCCGGCTTCCGCCTCCGCTCCGACGTGGAGGCCCCGCCCGGAGCGGTCGTCCTGACCAAGGCGCGACGCCGGAGATCCTGAGAACCGGCCCAGAAACCTGTAACACCGGCGAAACACGTTCGGTCGTGAGGCGAAACGACGCGTCGCAAGTATGCGGCGCAACGTGTGGTCAGCAACGACGGTGGCCCCCTGCGTCGGGTCGCGTGCTGGACCCGAACCTCCCGAGGAGTTTCTTCAATGGACCTTGCTGTTCTCTGGCTGCTGATCACAGCAGCTCTCGTTCTCTTCATGACACCCGGCCTGGCGTTCTTCTACGGCGGGCTCGTCAAGGCCAAGAGCGTCATCTCGATGATGATGCTGAGCTTCGGCTCGATGGGTCTCGTCGGAGTGCTCTGGATGCTCTACGGCTTCAACCAGGCCTTCGTCGACGGGACGTCGGAGACCGACTGGATCCCCGAGATCCTCGGCAACCCGTTCTCCGACTTCGGTCTCCAGGACGTCGCCACGGCTGCGTTCGCCAACGAGCCCGGGTCGGGTGCCGTGATGGCCGGTGCCGTCTTCGGCTGCACCTTCGCGATCATCACCGTCGCGCTGATCTCGGGCTCGATCGCGGACCGTGCCCGCTTCTGGCCCTGGATGCTGTTCGCCGGCCTCTTCGCGACGCTGGTCTACTTCCCGGTCGCGTCGTGGGTGTTCGCCTTCGTGGTCGACGCTGACGGAGTGGCGACCTTCACCGGATGGGTCGGGCAGCTCGGCACGCACCTCGGCTACGACACCAGCACGATCGACTTCGCAGGCGGCACGGCCGTCCACATCAACGCTGGTGCCGCGGCCCTCGCGCTGGCGCTGGTCCTCGGCAAGCGCAAGGTCGGCTTCTCCAAGGAAGAGGCGCAGCCGCACAACGTGCCGCTGGTCCTCATCGGTGCGGCCATCCTGTGGTGCGGCTGGTTCGGCTTCAACGGCGGCGCGGCCACGACGGACGGTGGCGTGGGCCTGATCTTCGTGAACACGCTCGTCTGCCCGGCGGCTGCGCTCGTCGGCTGGATCGTGGTGGAGCACTTCAAGGAGGGCAAGGCGACCGCGGTCGGCGCCGCCTCCGGCATCGTGGCGGGTCTCGTGGCCATCACGCCCGCCTGCGCCAACCTGACCCCGATCTGGGCCATCGTCCTCGGCCTCCTGGCCGGCGCGGTGTGTGCCTACGCGATCGAGCTGAAGTACAAGATCGGCGTCGACGACACCCTGGACGTCGTGGGCATCCACCTCGTCGCCGGCTTCATCGGCACGCTCTACCTGGGCTTCTTCGCCATCGACACCGGCCTCTTCACCGGAGGCAACTTCGAGCAGCTGGTCGTCCAGGCGATCCCGGCGTTCGTCATCGCGGCGTACTCGTTCGTCATGGCCTTCGCCATCGGCACGGCGATCGAGAAGACGATCGGGTTCCGCGCCAAGGAGGAGGACGAGATCGCTGGCATCGACGTCGCGCTCCACGGCGAGGGCTACGCGATCGTGTAGTCGACCGCTCCAGCAGGCAGGTCCGTCCCGGTTCGTCCGGGGCGGGCCTGTCTGGCTTTTCTCTGCCGTTTGGTCCCAAACCGCAGCTCCGTGGGCCGGATCCATGTCGTTGGGGACCAAACCTCAACGCTCGCGCAACCGCCGGCTGGACCCCTGGATCCGGGCGCTCAGGTCGGCGACCTCGTGGAGCACCGCCTGCGCGAGCCAGACCGGCGCCTTGCGGGAGCGGGGCGCCTGGGTGAGTACCTGGGCGTCCTCGAGGGTCCGGATGGCTGCCCGGGCGGTCGACTCGGAGGCGTCGACCCGCTCGACCACGAGGGCGACGTTGACGATCGGCTCCTCGGTGAGCAGGTCGAGGAGCCGGTGCAGCGCCGTACCGGGTCGGGAGCCGCCGACGGCGTCGCGCCACTCCTTGCGCAGGTCGGTGAGGTGCGCCGCCGTACGCCATGACTCGGCGGTCGCGACACTCGTGGCGGAGGCGAGCATGGCGATGAGCGGGGCGGCGGAGCCGTTGCGGTAGTCGCCGAGCGCGCCGAAGTAGCGCTCGCGGTGCGCGACGAGCGCCGACGCGATCGGCACGGTGAGGTGCCGGGTGGCGCGGCGGCGTCGGAGGACGGCGTGGATCAGCGCCCGGCCGATGCGGCCGTTGCCGTCGATGAACGGGTGGATCGACTCGAACTGGGCGTGGACGATGGCGGCCTGCACGAGCGTCGGCACGTCGTCGCGGTTGGCGAAGGCGAACAGGTCCGCCAGGTAGTCCGGCACCGTCTCCGGAGGCGGCGGGACGTGCAGCGCCGAGACGGGGGAGTAGTCGCTGCCGCCGATCCAGTTCTGGGTGGTGCGGAACGTCCCCGCCCGGTGCGCCTCGTCGGGATGGCGCCGGAACAGGTCGTGGTGTGCCTGGAGGATGGCCTCGGGCCGGATCGTCCGGGTGGTCTCCGCATCGCTGATCATCCGGGTCAGGGCGGCCGTCGCGGACGCCATCGAGACCGCCGAGGCATTGGCCCCGACGCCCAGCAGGGCGCGTCCGTAGTCGGCGAGGCTGGCGTCGACGTTCTCGATCTTCGAGGAGTCCACGGCCTCGGCCCGGAGCTGGAGGTGGTTGAGGGCCTTGAGCGTGCGGCCGTGCACGAGGTCGAGGTGGCCGAGGTCGCCGGCGCTCGCGGTGGTCATCGCGGCCAGCGGCCGGTCGATCGGGTAGTCACGGTCGCGGATGTACGGCGGCAGCGCGACCGTGATCTCGCGCAGCTGCTTGTCCGCCCGCGGCCCCCGCGCCACCCGCTGCCGGTAGGGGCGCACCTCGTGCGTGTGGGGCGCCCAGTCGAGGGGCGGGGCGGCGGTCACCGCGCCATCCTCCCAGGGGCGGACGCGTGGTCCGTGGATTCCTCACCGGCTCGCCCCGATGTGCGGTAGGAACAGGCATGGCCTCTCCCGCCGGTCGGCGCCTCCGCCCGCTGGCGGTCGTCTGCGCGCTGCTGATGATCGCCTGGGGCGCCGCCTCGATCGCGTCGCTCGTCGCGCAGATCATGAACTTCAACGAGTTCGGCTGGCCCGACGAGAACACCGAGGGCGAGGTCTGGACGTACGTCGTCCTCTACCTCGCCGCGGCTGCCAGTGGCGCCTGGGTCGCCGTCTGGGGCCTCTTCGGCCTCGCCTGGCGGCCGCCCCTGCACCTCGGGGCGGTGGCGGTGCTGGTCGCGATCGGTGTCGAGGTGGCCGCGAACGTCGTGCAGGTCAGCTACTTCTCCGACCTCGGCGCCTCCGTGGACCTGGGCGACCAGGCGGAGGGGTACGTCGAGCGGGTCACCTTCGACACCGGCTTCGCCGTGAACGAGGGGCGGGCGTTCCTCACCGCGCTGCCACTCACGACCGCGGTGCTGCCGTTGCTCGCCTGGCTGGTCGTGCTCTTCAGCGGAGCCGGGCGCAAGCGGTCGTTCGCGCCGCAGCAGGCCGCACCCGGCTACCCGCACCAGCAGCCGCAGCACCCCCAGCCGCAGCACCAGCAGCACCAGCAGCCGCAGTACCAGCAGCCGCCGCAACCGGTCTACCCACCGCCCCCGCCGCCGGCGTACGAGCGTCCGACGCCACCACCGCCACCACCGAAGCCGCCGCAGCCGCCGCAGCCGCCGCAGCCGTCGCCGGGCCAGGACACCCTGCCCTACTCGAGGCCGACCGAGGAGCCCTGAGCCCCGGGCCGGGATTACCGGCGTCCGACCCGGTTGTGGAATGATCGTCGGTCGGCGACGTGGGCGCTTCTGCGTTCGATCTGGTTCTGCCACAGGGGAACCGACACACCGCGCTGCCGACCGAACCACCACGAACCACGACCCCGATACCGCGGCTGACCTGTGTGCACTCGCGAGGAGCCATCATGAGCAACGCAGCATCCGTCCCGGGCCCGTCCGTCGTCGCCGAGCTCGGCAACGCGCTCAAGCGCGACGACATCCCCGACTTCCGCGCCGGTGACACCGTCAAGGTGCACGTGAAGGTCGTCGAGGGCAACCGGTCCCGGGTCCAGATCTTCCAGGGCGTCGTGATCCGCATCCACGGCAGCGGCGTCGGCCGCACCTTCACCGTCCGCAAGGTCTCCTTCGGCGTGGGTGTCGAGCGGACCTTCCCGCTCCACTCGCCGATCTTCGAGGAGATCGAGATCGTGACCCGCGGTGACGTGCGCCGGGCGAAGCTGTACTACCTCCGCAACCTCCGCGGCAAGGCCGCCAAGATCAAGGAGCGTCGCGAGGCCTGATCGGGTCCCTGGCTAGAGTCCGTACCTGTGACGACCGACGCCGGAGAGCCCGACGCCATCGATGACGGCACTGACGACGGCGAGGCCGCGGCCGCGGCCGCTGACGCTGGCGAGTCCGACGTCGCTGACGAGGCCGAAGGCGGCGAAACGCCTGTGAGCGAGCAGCGCGACGACGGCCGTGACCGCAAGCACCTCCCGGTGTGGCAGGAGAGCATCCTGCTGCTCGGCGTGGCGCTCGTGCTCGCGGTCGTGATCAAGACCTTCTTCGTCCAGGCGTTCTACATCCCGTCGGAGTCGATGGAGCCGGGACTGATCAGGAACGACCGGATCCTCGTGCAGAAGGTCTCCTACTGGTTCGGCGGCGATCCGTCGCGCGGTGACGTGATCGTCTTCGAGGATCCCGGCGGCTGGCTCCAGGGCAACGAACCGGCGCCGACGGGGCTGGCCAACCTGCTCTCGAAGGTCGGGCTCTACCCGACCGGCGGGCACTTGGTGAAGCGGGTCGTCGGCACCGAGGGTGACGTCATCGAGTGCTGCGACGACGAGGGCCGGATCCTCGTCAACGGCAGACCGGTCGACGAGTCGGGCTACGTCGCCGACGGCCGGGGTCAGTGCGCCGCCCAGCAGACGTTCACGAACCAGGGGTGCGAGTGGACCGTGGGCCCGATCCCGGGTGATCAGCTGTTCGTGCTCGGTGACAACCGGATGTCGTCGGCGGACTCTCGTGCTCACATGTGCGCCCCCAAGGAAGACCCGTGCGCGTCCAGCCCGTGGGTCGACAAGGACCTCGTCGTCGGCAAGGTGTTCTCACTGGTGTGGCCGAGGGCGCGCTGGACCTGGGTGAGCAACCCCGGGACCTTCGACGACGTGCCGGACTCCCCGCCTGCCGCGGACTGACAGGACCGAGCGGGACCGGCCAGGACCCACCTGGACCGACCTGGACTAGCCTGGACGACGCCATGTCGACGCTGCCGCGAGGATTGACCGTACGACGCGACGCCGGCCTCTACGGCTACGAGCGTGCGCTGCGCCGCCACGGCCTCGCCCATGTCGCTGGAGTCGACGAGGCCGGCCGGGGAGCCTGCGCCGGCCCGCTCGTGGCGGGGGCCGCGATCCTCCCCGACGGGAAGGCGGGCATCGTGCCCGGGCTCGCCGACTCGAAGCTGCTCACCCCCAAGGCGCGCGAGCGCTGCTACGAGCAGGTCGTACGCCGGGTGGTGGCGTGGTCGGTCGTCGTGATGTCCCACGAGGAGTGTGACCGGTTGGGCATGCACGTCGCCAACGTCGAGGCGCTGCGCCGGGCGGTCGCGAAGCTCGACGTCGCGCCGTCGTACGTCCTCACCGACGGGTTCCCCGTCGACGGCCTCGGCGCCCCGGGGCTTGCGGTGTGGAAGGGCGATCGGGTCGCTGCCTGCGTGGCGGCCGCGTCGGTCATCGCCAAGGTGACCAGGGACCGGCTGATGGACGACCTCGACCTGGAGTGGCCGGCGTACGACTTCCGCACCCACAAGGGCTACATCACACCGACCCACGCGGCTGCGCTGGACGCGCACGGCCCCTCACCCGTCCACCGGATGCGGTTCGTCAACGTACGTCGCGCCGCCGGCCTCGAGGGTCCGGTTGTCGAGGCCGCCATCGGCGCCACTATAGAGTCGGCGTCGTGAGTGCCGAGGAGCTCGAGAAGTACGAGACCGAGCAAGAGCTGACGCTCTACCGCGAGTACCGCGACGGGGTGAAGATCTTCAAGTACGTCGTGGAGACCGACCGGCGCTTCTACCTCTGCAACTCCGTCGACGTGAAGGCGCGCACCGAGGCCGGTGAGGTGTTCTTCGAGGTCACCATCAGCGACGCCTGGGTGTGGGACATGTACCGCCCCGCCCGGTTCGCGAAGAACGTGAAGGTGCTGACGTTCAAGGACGTCAACGTCGAGGAGCTCGCCAATTCGGACATCGAGCCTCCTAAGAATTGACTAGGCCCGGCCGGACGATCGGCTGAGCTTTCGCCCGTTCCCGTTGTTATCGGAATGGATAACGGCTGAGCGCCTTACCTTTCAGTGGGAGACCGCTGATCGGGTGCGGTGGGAGCAGGGCGACGGAGGGCCGGCGGATGCGACGGCAGAAGGACGAACGCGGGGCGGTTGCCCTCTTCATGGCGTTCGTCCTCGTGGTGCTCATGGGCATCGTCGCCTTCGTGGTCGACCTCGGCATGGAGCGCGTGACGCGCTCGGACCTCCAGGCACTCGCCGACGTCGTCGCGCTCGACCTCGCCCGGGAGATCACGGGCGAACGGACCCAGGCGGCCCTCGCGGCGGAAGGGGACCTCGGCGACCCGTCGAGCGCGGTGGCCGAGAGCGCCGCCCGCAACGACGACCTGCTCGGGGAGAACCTCGCGATCGAGGTCGACTGGGGTTCCTATGCAAGCGGGGTCTGGGACACCGCGACCGACCCGCCGTCGGCGGTCCGGGTGATCGCGAGCGCCGACACGGCGTACGCGGTGATGGACGGGTCGGGCGACGTCACGCGGACGGCGTTCGCCGTCGCGTCCAACTCGGCCTGCTACCGGTTGGGCACCTTCGTCGCGGCGATCAGCACGGGCGACAGCACGGTCCTGGGCCCGCTCAACCACCTGCTCGACGTCAACCTCGACCTCGTCAGCTACCGCGCGCTCGCGGACGCCGACATCACCCTGGGCGACCTCGCTGCCACGAGCGTGTTCGGCAGCCCCACGCAGCTGCTCACGGGGACGGTGACCTATTCCGACCTGCTGCGCGCGATGGTGGAGGCGCTGTCCAACGAACCGGGCTCCTCGAACTCCGCGGCGATCAGCGCGCTGCAGACGATCATCGCGGTCTCGGCCCCCGTCGGCGCGCTGGCGGTGGGGGACTTCCTGCACGTGGCGCCGACGGACACCGCGGCGATGGAGGTCGCGCTCAACGTCCTCGACATCGTCGGGTCGGCGCGGCTCGCCACCGGCGAGCACTTCCTCGACGTCGACAACATCCAGGCCGGCGTGCCCGGCGTCGGGTTCCAGTTCACCGGCGGTCTCCAGCTGATCTCGGCCGCGCAGCTGGCCTGCGGCAAGCCCAACTCGCCGGAGAGCATCGCGCGCAACGCCCAGCTCGAGGGGACCCTCGGGGTCGATTTCGTCAACCTGCCGAGCCTCAGCATCCCGGGGCTGGCGACGCTGCAGACCGCCAACGGCACAGGCAGCCTGCTGGTCGACATCGCCGACGGCGAGGGCCAGCTCGTCTCCCCGCCCGAGGTCCACTGTGGCGACGGCACGGCCAACGACCCGCACAGCTTCGCGGTCGGGGTCCGGACCGAGCCCGCGTCGTACTCCCTGAGCTCGGAGCTCGACGTCTCCGGGGAGGTCAAGGTGTCGGCGCTGCAGGACCTCGGCCTCGGCGACCTGCTGGACGATCTGCTCGGGATCCTGCTCCCCGGCTCCAAGGTCACCGTCGACCTCCACGTGCGGCTCACGGCCGCCACGGGCGCGCCGGGAGGGACGTCGACGGCGCACCTGCAGATGCCGCCCAACGACGTCACCCCGGTGCAGACGGGAACCACCCCGTACCTCGACCCGCAGAGCGTGGTCCCGACCGTGACGGAGGTCAAGATCGGCGGACAGACGGTCCCGCTCGCCGGTGCCCTCCCGCTGATCAACGCGGTCGTGAACGAGTTGGCCACGACGGGCAACAACTTCGTGTCGAAGACGCTCGTCCCGCTGATCGACAACATCAACCAGATGGTGGTCGGGCCGGTCGCGCGGATGGTGGGGCTCCGGTTCGGAGGCGCCGACGTGTACGCCGTCGGAGCGGTCTGCGGCCAGCCGTCCCTCTGGGGATGACCCATCCAGGCCGGGCCTAGTACCAACGGACTAGGACCTCCGTCCCCGAGCGGTTGGAATAGACCCGGAACGGGTGACGACGCCCCATGGCAGCACTACTGTCCGGTTAGGCAGTGGAACTGTCTGGCCGGTGCTTGAGGGAGCACAGGGGGAGCGAAGGTGGAGGGCCATGCGTCGAGTGCTGCAATGGGGAGCAGGCGACCGTCGTAATCGGCGTCGTGAGGAACGTGGAGCCGCGGCGCTGGAGTTCGCGCTGATCCTGGTCCCACTCATGGTCCTGGTCCTCGGGATCATCAACTTCGGGTGGATGCTGGCCTTCCGGCAAGCGATGAGCCAGGCGGCGGCGGAAGGCGCGCGAGCGGCGGCCGTCCAGGTTCCCGGTACGCCGGACGCTGACCGTCAGGCGGCAGCCGAGGCTGCCGTCAACGACGCGCTCACCGACGCCTACGGTGTGGACTGCAATGCAGCCACCTGCACGATCCAGCCCAACCAGCCGTGCACGGAAGGCCCCGCAGGCGCCACGTGCGCCGTCGTCGAGCTGACCTTCCCGCAGGCCGACTACATCCTCGTCCCGGGTCTGGGCTTCTCCGCGATCATGCCGGACGACCTGACCTACCGGACCGAGGTGCGAGTCAGTTGAGCGGGCGCTCCGCGCGACTGCCGCGACGGCTGAGCCGCCGCGATCGTGACGAGCGCGGCGCCACCGCGATCATGGTCGCGCTCCTGGTCACCTTGGTCCTGCTGGCAGTCTCTGCGTTCGCGATCGACCTCGGCATGCAGCGGGCCGGCGCCCGCGACATGCAGGCGGTCGCCGACGTCGTCGCGCTCGACATGGGTCGGCTCATCGACGGACGCACCCGCGCCGAGATCGAGGCGGGCGACGGCGACAAGCCAGCCGCGGCCACCCAGCTGGGGTGGAGCCTCGCGAACAACGACAACGACACCATCGGCGACAGCCCCACGGTGACGGCGTTCTGGGTCGAGGTCGCTGAGGACGGCACCTACCCGCAGGCCGGCGGGATCCCGGTCCAGGTGGCAGCCGGGGACACGCCGAACGGCGTCGTCGTCCGCGCCGCCACGGACGTGGCCTTCGCGTTCGCAGGGGTCACCGGAGTGGCGAACGGTGACGTCGAGCGCACCGCCGTGGCGACGGCCGAGGAGAGCGCCTGCTTCAGCATCGGCTCGTACGCCGCACGGCTTAACACCAGCAACTCCGCGCTGCTCAACGCCATCCTCGGGGGCATCCTCGGCGGTGGCATCAACCTCGACGCCCTCAGCTACCAGGGCCTGGTCAACGCGAACGTCAGCCTGCTCGACATCGCGCTCGAGCTGGGGCTCGGATCGGTCGACGAGCTGCTCAGCAGCAACGTCAACGCAGGCAGCCTGCTGATCGCCGCGGCCAACGTGCTGCAGCGGGAAGGCGGCGTGTCGGACGTCAACGTGCTCAACCTGGTTGCGGCGGAGCTCGGCGGTCCCTCGATCAACGTCGGGGACCTGGTCAGCGCCGAGCCAGGCTCCGGTGCCGCGGAGACCGCGACGATCAACGTGCTCGACCTGCTGGCCGGCACCGTGCTCATCGCCAACGGCACCAACGCCATCAGCATCCCCGGCCTGACGGCCAACCTTCCGCTGCTCGGCACCAACCTGACGACGAGCCTCTCGCTCATCGAGAAGGCCCGGACCCGTTGTGGCAGGCGGGGAGGTACGGCGGACACCGCCCAGGTCGCGCTGTCGATCGACGGGTCGCCGGTCTCGATGCCCGACGTCCTCGGGCTCAGTGTCTCGGCCGACACGGACGTCAACCTGAGCGTTGCCTCCGCCCGCGGCACCCTGACCGACATCATCTGCGGGAGCGAGACCGCATCCGACCCCAGCGGCGAGGACGTCCAGGTGACGAGCGGGGTGGCAGGTGCCTCCGTCCACACGCGGTTGTCGGTCAGCGGAACGGTGACGGGTAGCGGAGCACTGGGGACGCTCTTGGACGGACTCCTCTCGCTGCTCAGCTCCATCGTCTCGGTCCAGATCAACGGCACGGTCGGCCTGCGGGTGTCGACCGGCGAACCCTCGACGGTCAAGACGGCCGAGATCCGCGTGCCGAACAACCCGACCGACTGGGACGAGCCGATCGAGATGGGCTCGGGTGACCTCGGCATCAACACCGCCAACGTCGTCGCGGACCCCAACCCGCCGGTCCTGACCATCACGGCCAAGAACATCCTGGGCCTCAACGTGGCCCTCAACGCCGACCAGATCGCCACGATCATCACGAACCTCACCTCGTCGCTGACAAGCCAGGTCCTGAATCCGGTGGTCACCTCGGTCAACGACACCCTGCTGAGCCCGCTGTTCGACCTGCTCGGAGTGAGCATCGGCGGAGCCGACGTCTGGGGTCAGCGGCCGTACTGCAGCAACCCCGCACTGGTGGGCTGAGCTGCCCGCTCGGCGGCTGATGAGCCACTAACCATCCACAGCTCCGGCTCGGGCCGGCGTCCCTCCACAGCGCCGGCCCGAGCCGGGACCATCCGTCCGCTGTCCCCGTCACTCTGGCGGCATGACAGAGACAACGACGGGCTCCAGGACGGGGCCGACGACGGCGGCGGCCCGACAAGCACTGGGGCAGTACGGCGAGGACGTGGCGGCGCGCCACCTTGTCGAGCAGGGGCTGGTGCTGCTCGAGCGCAACTGGCGGTGCGACGAGGGCGAGATCGACCTGGTCCTCCGTGACGGGGCGACCCTGGTCGTGTGCGAGGTCAAGACCCGCACCAGCCTCGGGGCCGGCACCCCGCACGAGGCGATCACCGACGCCAAGCTCGATCGCCTCAAGCGGCTCGGGGAGCGTTGGGCCAACCACCGGGGTGTCCGCCCGGAGGGCACCCGCGTCGACCTGGTTGCCGTGCTGCGGCCGCGGCGCGGCCCTGCGGTGGTCGACCACGTGGCGGGACTGGCCTGATGCCGTTCGCGACCACGCACACCGTGGCGCTGAACGGCGCGCTCGGCCACCTCATCGACGTGCAGGCCGACGTCTCGCCCGGCCAGGTCTCGGTCACGATGGTCGGCCGTGGCGACGCGGCACTCCGGGAGGGCCAGGACCGGATCCGGATGGCGATCATCAACAGCGGCCTGCGGTGGCCGGCGACGAAGCGGATCACCCTCCTGCTCTCGCCGGCCGACCTCCCCAAGTCCGGCACGCACTTCGACCTCGCGCTCGCGATGGCGCTCCTGGGAGCCGACGACGCCGTCGACCCCGTTGCCGTGGGCCACGCGGTCTTCATCGGGGAGCTGACCCTGTCCGGCGGGCTGCGCCCGGCGATGGGCGTCCTGCCGATGGTGCTCGCGGCGGCCGAACGCGGGATCGACCGCGTGTTCGTCCCGGAGCCGCAGGCACGGGAGGCGTCGATGGTCCCGGGCGTCGTGGTCTTCGGCGTGCGCTCGCTGTCGCAGGTCGTCGCCCAGCTGAGGGAAGAGGAGGTTCCGTCCGCCCCGCCGGTCGCGGCGGCGTCCGGCACCCAGCTGTTGACGTGGCGCGGCGAGGAGCGGCTCGACGAGCTCGACTTCGCCGACCTCCACGGCCTGCGCGACGTGAAGTACGCGGTCGAGGTCGCCGCCGCCGGCGGTCACCCGATCCTGTTGTCCGGCCCCAAGGGCGCCGGCAAGACCAGCATCGCCGAGCGGGTGCCGACGATCCTTCCCGACCTCGCGGCCGAGGAGTCCCTCGAGCTGACGGCGATCCACTCGCTGGCAGGGGTCCTCGACCCGACCCGCGGCATGGTGACCCGGCCGCCGTTCGCCGCTCCGCACCACGACGCGAGCAAGGCGAGCATCGTCGGTGGAGGTCGGGGACAGGTGCGGCCGGGCGAGATCAGCCGCGCCCATCTGGGCGTGCTGTTCCTCGACGAGTTCCCGCTCTTCCACCTCGACGTGATCGAGGCGCTCCGGCAGCCCCTGGAGAGCGGTGACATCACGATCGCCCGGCAGGAGGAGTCGGTGACGCTGCCGGCGAGGCCGCTGCTGGTTCTCGCCGCCAATCCGTGCCCCTGTGGCGAGTTCAGCGCGGAGCCGGGGTCCAACCACTGCAACTGTCTCGAGCGGGTTCGCCGGGAGTACCGCCGTCGTCTGTCGGGCCCGATCGCGGACCGGATCGACATCACCCGCCACGTCGCGCCGGCCCGAGGGTCGGAGCGTGACGAGCTCCGACCCGCCGAGTCGTCGGAGGTCCTCCGCGACCGGGTCACCGCGGCCCGCGACCGGCAGCGGACGCGGTTCGCCGGCCGCAGCTGGCGCCTCAACGCCCAGATCCCGAGCCAGCTGCTCAAACGGGAGTGGGCGGTCACGCCGGAGGCCCAGCGGCTCGTCGACCGCGAGACCTACCACGGTCGGTTGAGCGCCCGAGGTGCCGTGCGGGTGGTGCGCCTCGCCTGGACGGTCGCCGACCTGAGATCGGTCCGCACCGGCCAGGACCTCCGCCCGGGTCGCGACGAGGTCCTCGCCGCTCTCCGGCTCCGCAACGGAGACCCGCTCGACCTGGCGACGATCGACGCCGACGTCGATCGGCAGCTCGACCCCAGCATCGACCTCCACATCGACCTCGACGGCGACTTCGACTTCGACGGCGGCTTCGACGGCGTCGTCACGGAGCAGGCCGGATGAGCGACGACGATCGGCTCGCCCGGGTCACCCTCAGTGTGGTCGGCGAGCCGGGTGAGGCCCGCCTGCTCAAGCTCGCGGCCAAGCTGGGGCCCACCACCTTGCTGCAGGCCCTGAACGAGGAGACGGAGGAGCGGGACCTGTTCGCCGCGGTCCGCGGTCGGCTCGCGGAGGTGGAGCCGGAGCGCGAGCTCGAGCGTGCCGAGCGCCTGGGCATCCGCTTCGTCATCCCGAGCGACCCGGAGTGGCCCGAACAGCTGGGCGACCTGGAGAGCGGGGGTGCTCTTCAGGAGCGGGGCGGGGTGCCGGTCGGGCTCTGGGTCAAGGGCCCTCTGCCGTTGACCGAGCTGGCCGGATCGGTCGCCGTCGTGGGGTCGCGCTCGTCCACGTCGTACGGAGAGCGCGTGGCCGGTGACATCGCCGCCGTGGTGGGGCTGGCCGGGCGGGTGACCGTCTCCGGCGGCGCGTTCGGCATCGACTACGCGAGCCACCGCGGGGCGGTGAGCACGAGCTCGCCGACAGCGGCGGTCCTGGCCTGCGGGGCCGACCGTGTCTACCCGGCTGCCCACCGCGAGATGCTGACCTACCTGGGACGTGAGCACGCCGTCGTCTCCGAGGCGCCGCTGGGTGCCGCGCCCCACCGGGTGCGGTTCCTCGCCCGCAACCGGCTGATCGCCGCGCTGACCCGGGGCACGGTCGTCGTCGAGGCCGCCGCCCGCAGCGGCGCGCTCAACACCGCCAACTGGGCGCAGCGGCTGAACCGGTTCGTCATGGGGGTCCCCGGGCCCGTCACCAGCGCCTGCTCCGTCGGGATCCATCACCTCATCCGTACCGGCGCCGCGACTCTGGTCACCAACGGGGACGAGGTGCTCGAGCTCGTCGCGCAGACGGGGGAGCACCTCGCCGCCGAACCGCGCGGACCCGAAGAGGCGCGCGACGCCTTGAGCATCAAGGACCAACAGGTCCTAGACGCTGTGCCGGTGGCCAGGGGTGCCCCGCAGCGGTCGATAGCCAAGGTAGCCGGCCTGTCCGACGCCGAGGTCGGGCCGATCCTCGGCCGGCTCGAGGAGCAGGGTTTCGTGGAGCCCGATGGAGGCGGGTGGCGGTTGGGGCCCGCCGTACGCAGCTGACGGCCGGCGCGTGGCCTCCCCGGTCCGGGGCGCCGACCTTCCTAGACTCGGCGTGTGTCCGCAGATCCCGCACCGCCGGCCACGGACGAGGACCTGCCCGAGCCGTTCGTCCGGGTGCTCGGTGACTACGAACGGCACCTGGTCCTGGAGCGCAACCTCGCGCGGCACACGGTGACGGCGTACTCGGGAGACATCGCCGGGCTGCTCCAGCACGCGCACCGGCCGGGGATCGAGGACGTCGTCGGCCTGGAGGGGCCGTCTCGCTTCCTAGTCAATGCGCGCTGGCCCGGGTAACACACGACAGTTGCACTCGCACCCCTGGCCCCCGACCGACTTGTCGGCGGGCCAACAGCGTGCGCTGGCAAGGAAGTCTCGCTCACGCCCGACCAGCCGCGAAAGCACTAAGACTTGCGCACATGCGGCCCTCCTAAGGATTGATCCATGCGCCGCGTTGCCAGATGCGCCAGCGGTGTCGCGCGTTCTGAAGGCCGGCGGACGTTCGCACCCTACGATCGCGGGGCATTTCCAAACCTGACCCCATCTAGAGAGATGTACGTCTTGATCAACATCACTAGGTCCAAGCGCCTCGCGGCCGGCGTAGCAGCCGCCGCAAGCATCGCGTGTCTCGGTGGACTTACCGCGCCGTCGACAGCGACGCAGCCTGTTCCCAAGAACTCAGCACTCAGTGACCCGGGCACGGAGGACATCTACTCTCCGATGGCGGAAGCCGTAGACGCGGTGATTGCCGCGAACGAAACGGAACGCCCGCCGCAAGGGCGCCTACAGGCGCGCCTCACCGACGAAGACGACCCGGACGGGAAGGTCCTCGTCAGCGACGCCGATCTGCGTGGTGAGCTTGAGGCTCAGGGTGCGACAAGTATCCGCATCGTTCCTGACCCCGAAACCGACGGCGAGATCCTCGACGAGCGGGGCCTACCCAGCGATCTCTTCACGGTCCGAGGATCGTGGGCGAGCTACATCCAAGACCGGAAGCAGTACATCGCCTTCTACGGCCGGTGGAACTACCGAAACGATGTGATCGGCTCAGGAAACCCCGACGACATTGCAGGCATCGCGGTCAAGAACTTCTCCTCAGCGTGTTGGAGGAACACCCACTCGGGACTGAGGACGCAGGACCAGGAGGGTCGACGCACGAATCTGAGGACCAGGTACGACGCCAACCACGCCAACACGACCTGGAAAGTCCAGGATGACGCTTCCGGCTTCCAGTTGCTGACGGACGTCGGATTCGCCTGGATCGAGATGCGGCGGGACGCACTTGGATGCGACCGGGACAAGCAGGGTAAGTTCTTCCACGAGCACAACCAGGGCGGAAACGGCTCCTGGACCGTCGGCGTGAACGCCCTTGCTTTCAATGTGGAGTACAACGGCGACCCAGGAATGACCCTCCGGAAGGCCACCGCCATCAAGTACTTTGACTACTCGGAGTAGCCGGTGACGATGACGACCGCTTGGGACTTCGTGGCGGTCGGCGTTCTGATCATGGTGTTCGGGATCGGCTGGTTGAACGTTCTCGCACGGCGCACCAAACACAGCACGCCTCTGTCGTTCATCCTGCTCGGCGGGATCCTCGCCCTTGCGGGTATAGCGCGTTTCGCTGACTGGTTCTAAACATCCAGCGGGCGCAACGACGTCGAGAGACAGCGGCCAAGCGCTCGGGCGCGAAGCGACCCCTGACCGGTGTAGCAGGCCGGGAGTCGTCCCGTGCGCTCAGCATCAAGGACCAGCAGGTCCTCGATGCGGTGCCGGTGGCCCGGGGTGCGCCGCAGCGGTCGATCGCGAAGGTCGCGGGCGTGGCCGACGCCGAGGTCGGGCCGATCCTCGGCCGGCTCGAGGAGCAGAGTTTCGTGGAGCCTGACGGTGGGGGGTGGCGGTTGGGGCCCGTCGTACGCAGCTGACGGCCGGCGCGTGGCCTCCCCGGTCCGGGGCGCCGACCTTCCTAGACTCGGCGTGTGTCCGCAGACCCCGCACCGCCGGCCACGGACGAGGACCTGCCCGAGCCGTTCGTCCGGGTGCTCGGTGACTACGAACGGCACCTGGTCCTGGAGCGCAACCTCGCGCGGCACACGGTGACGGCGTACTCCGGAGACATCGCCGGGCTGCTCGACCACGCCCACCGCCTCGGGCTCGGCGACGTCGCCGACCTGGACCTGCGGACGCTGCGCAGCTGGCTGGCCAAGCAACAGACGATGGGGCGCTCGCGGACGACGCTCGCGCGCCGGGCGACAGCGGCCCGCGTCTTCACCGCGTGGCTGGCCCGGACCGGTCGGATCCCGAGCGACGTGGGTTCGGCGCTCGGGTCGCCCAAGCCGCACCAGACGCTGCCGAGCGTGCTCCGCGTCGACGAGGCCCGCGAGCTGATCGCCGCCGCCACGGCGCTCGCCGATGACGGCAGCCCCGTGGGTCTGCGCGACGTCGCGATGCTCGAGCTGCTCTACGCGACCGGCATGCGGGTGGGGGAGCTGTGCGGGCTCGACATCGACGACATCGACCGCGACCGCAACGTCGTCCGGGTGTTCGGCAAGGGCCGCAAGGAGCGCACCGTGCCGTTCGGCCAGCCGGCGGCGGCGGCTGTCGACGCGTGGCTCGTCCGCGGTCGGGGGCAGCTCGCCCGAACCGGTTCGGGGGCGGCCCTGTTCCTGGGAGCCCGCGGCGGGCGGATCGACCAGCGTGCGGTGCGCACGCTCGTGCACCGGCGGATCGCCGAGGTGCCGGGGGCGCCCGACCTGGGCCCGCACGGCCTCCGGCACACCGCCGCGACCCACCTGCTGGAGGGAGGGGCCGACCTCCGGTCGGTCCAAGAGCTTCTCGGTCACGCCTCGCTCGCCACCACCCAGCGCTACACCCACGTCACGACCGACCGGCTGCGCCGGGCCTACCAGCAGGCCCACCCGCGGGCCTGACCGGTGGCCATCGGGGGCGGCCGTCATCGCCGTCACCAGTCCGGGAGCGGACGCCAGTCGTCGTAGGGCAGCGTCACCGACACCCGGGCGGGGGAGCGGGCGACGGGGTCGTCGCGCCAGAGCGGCAGCAGTCGCACCGGCCCGGCGCCGACGAGCCGGAGCGGGTCCAGGTAGGTCTCGCCGCGCAGCCAGCCCCAGTGCAGGCAGACCCGGGGCGCGCAGTGGGATCCGAAGGGCTGCAGCGCGCCGATCACCGCGCCCCGGCCGACCGAGTCGCCGACCGACACCCGTGCGGCGACGGGTTCGTACGTCGTACGGGTCTCGCCATGGCTCACCACCACGACGCCCCGACCGGCGACCGGCCCGGCGTAGGTGACCGTGCCGGCAAGAGCCGCGCGGACCGGCTGTCCGCTGTGACCGTGGAGGTCGACGCCCCGATGGCCCGGACCGTACGGCGACGTGGGCGGGTCGAAGCCCGCGACGACCTCGGGCTCGGGGCGCAGTGGCCACACGCCCACCGGATCGTCCTCGCCCGCGCCGGGGGCGGCGGCCAGGAGCACGAGCAGGGCTGCCGGCAGCAGCACCCTGAGCAGTCGGGTCGTCAGTCGCATGGGACGACCCTCGCCGGAACTGCCGCCACCGGTCGCGCGCGGGCCGTGACCCTGTGGACGACCCGGTGCCGCCACGCGCTCTGTGGACCGTTCCTGGCCCGGCCCAGCGATTGGGCGCGGGGGAGCGTCGGCGGGTAGTCTGACCGGACCGGTTCCAGGACCGTCCGTGGGGCATGCCCGCTCCCCGGATGCGACTGCGCCGGAATTCGCACGTCAGCAGACCACGACGGCGCCCCTCCGGACGCCGACCGCCCGTGGGTGACGGCTCTCAGTCCCGAGCATTCGGGTCGGGCCGCACGCAGGCGTCAGGACCGAACTGAAAACAACCACACAGGAGACACCATCATGGCTGTCGTCACTATGCGCCAGCTCCTCGAGAGCGGCGTCCACTTCGGACACCAGACCCGTCGTTGGAACCCGAAGATGAAGCGATTCATCCTCACCGACCGCAACGGCATCTACATCATCGACCTGCAGCAGTCGCTGGCCTACATCGACCGCAGCTACGCCTTCATCAAGGAGACCGTGGCCAAGGGCGGGACGATCATGTTCATCGGCACCAAGAAGCAGGCCCAGGAGTCGATCGCCGAGCAGGCGACCCGCGTCGGCATGCCCTACGTCAACCAGCGTTGGCTCGGCGGCATGCTCACCAACTTCTCGACGATGAGCCAGCGGATCAACCGGCTCAAGGAGCTCGACGACGTCGACTTCGAGACCGTGGCCGGTTCCGGCCGCACCAAGAAGGAGCTCCTGCAGATGAAGCGGGAGCACGTCAAGCTCGAGAAGACCCTCGGCGGCATCCGGGAGATGAGCCGGACCCCGTCCGCCGTCTGGATCGTCGACACCAACAAGGAGCATCTCGCCGTCGAGGAGGCCCGCAAGCTGCGGATCCCGATCATCGCGATCCTCGACTCCAACTGCGACCCCGACCTGGTCGACTTCCCGATCCCGGGCAACGACGACGCCATCCGTGCGGTCGGTCTGCTGACCCGCGTGGTCGCCGACGCCGTCGCCGAGGGCCTCATCGCCCGCTCCGGCGCGAAGGGTGGTGGCGGCGAGGCCGCCGCCGCCGAGGAGCCGCTGGCCGAGTGGGAGCGCGAGCTGCTGGGTGGTGAGGCTGCCGAGGTTGCCGTCGAGGCGACCGGTGGCGACGCGAAGTCCGACGAGCCGGCCGCCGAGGCGACGGGTGCGTCCACCGAGACCTCCGAGTCCGACGAGGCGAAGGCCCAGGTCGACGAGACCGCCGCCACCCCCGAGGGTGCGGAGGCCGCTGCCGAGACCCCGGACGCCGCTGCTGCCGAGGCTCCGGCCGAGGACGCGCCCGCCGAGGCCGTCGAGGACGCCCCCGCCGAGGCCGACACCGAGGCTCCCGCCGAGGCCTGAGCCCGGCGCACTCCCACTCACCCACCACGTAGATCCGAGGGAGGATCCATGGCATTCACCGCTGCCGACGTCAAGAAGCTCCGCGAGCTGACCCAGGCCGGGATGATGGACTGCAAGAAGGCGCTCGACGAGACCGACGGCGACTTCGACAAGGCAGTCGAGCTGCTCCGTGTGAAGGGCGCCGCCAAGGCGGCCAAGCGCGGCGCCGAGCGCGAGGCGTCGGCCGGGCTGGTCGCGGCCTCGGGCGGTGCTCTCATCGAGCTGAAGTCCGAGACCGACTTCGTCGCCAAGAACGCCGAGTTCATCACCACCGCCCAGCAGATCGCCGAGGCGGTCGACGCGGGACAGGCCGGCGACACCGAGGCCGCGAAGGCCCTGCCGCTGGGCGACAGCACCGTCGGCCAGGTCGTCGAGAACCTCGCGATCACCATCGGCGAGAAGATCGAGCTCGGCCAGGTCGCGTACTTCGACGGCCCGACGACGGTCTACCTGCACAAGCGGGCTGCTGACCTGCCGCCCGCCGTCGGCGTCCTCGTCGAGTACGACGGCGACGAGACCGCCGCCCGGGGCGCCGCGATGCAGGTCGCCGCGCTCAAGGCGCAGTACCTCACGCGTGACGAGGTCCCTTCGGACGTCGTCGCCGCCGAGAAGGACGTGCTCACCAAGAAGACCCTCGAGGAGGGCAAGCCGGCCGCGGCCGTCGACAAGATCGTCGAGGGTCGCCTCGGTGGCTTCTTCAAGGAGATCGTCCTGCTCGAGCAGGAGTCGGTCACGGAGTCGAAGAAGACCGTGAAGTCGGTCCTCGACGCCTCCGGCACCTCGGTCAAGCGCTTCGCGCGCTTCGAGGTCGGCGCCTGATCCAGGCATCCCACGAAGTTCCGACGGCCGGCATCACGAAAGTGCTGCCGGCCGTCGGCGTCTCTGTATAAGTTTGTGCGGCCCAGTCACCGGAGATGATCCGGTGAGTGCGCGCCGCGGCCCCGCGGGCGCACTTCATTTTCTGGTGAAGGAGACAAGTCAGTGGGACTCATCCAGGCTGCGATCGGATCGATCGGTGGGACGCTCGCGGACCAGTGGGTCGACTTCTTCGGCATCCCTGACGGGATCGCCCCGACGGCGGCGGTGTTCCCCGCCGTGCGCAAGGGCGAGAACGCGGGCCGCGGCAGCAACGACAGTGCGTCGGACGGCGTCATCACCAACGGCTCGAAGTTCGTCGTGCCCGAGGGCTACGGCCTCGTCCTCCTCGAGGACGGCGCCTTCACCGGCTTCGCCGCCGAGCCGGGTGCCTACGAGTGGAAGTCCGACGAGCCTGCCTCGCAGTCGGTGTTCACCGGCGGCGGCCTCATCGACTCGGTGATCAAGCAGAGCTGGGAGCGGTTCAAGTTCGGCGGTCGCCCGTCCGCCCAGCAGAACGCGCTGTTCGTGACGCTGAAGGAGCTGCCCAACAACAAGTTCGGCACCCAGTCGGAGATCTACTGGGACGACGCGTTCCTCAACACCCAGGTCGGCGCGATCACCCGCGGCACCTACACCCTCAAGATCACCGACCCGCTGACCTTCATCCGCAACTTCGTCCCCGCCGGCGTGATCAGCGGCCAGGCGGTCTTCGACTTCACCGACATCGACAACCCCGCGGGTGAGCAGCTGTTCAACGAGGTGATCGGCTCCCTGGCGCCGGCGTTCTCGATGTACACCAACGACCCGGCCAAGGGCAACCGGATCGCGCGCCTGCAGCAGGACTCGATCGGGTTCGCCCAGTCGCTCTCCGCGGCGGTCGAGCAGAACTACCAGTGGAAGACCGGCCGCGGCCTGGAGATCGTCAAGACCGCGATCATCTCGATCGAGTACGACGCCACCACCCGTGAGCTGCTCAAGAACGTCCAGCGCGCCGACGCGCTGTCCGGCGCCCGCGGCAACTCGAACCTGCAGGCGTCGGTCGCCGCGGGCTTCGAGGCGGCCGGGGAGAACGCCGGGCCGGGCGGCCTGATCGGGATGGGCATGGCAGCCGGTGGCGCCGGCCTCGGCGGCCTCCAGCAGCCGGCTCCTGCGGCGCCCGCAGCCGCCCCTGCGGCGCCGGCCGCTCCGGCGGCGCCCGCCGCCGAGGACCCGATGGCGGTGCTCAAGCGCGCCAAGGAGATGCTCGACGCCGGTCTCATCACCCAGGCCGACTACGACGCCGCAAAGGCGAAGGCGCTCGGGCTCTGACATGACGCAGGACCCGATCGACCCCCAGCAGCCCACCTTCGACGGCCCGCCGCTGTCACTGGAGGAGGAGCTGGCCGCCGCCAAGGCCGAGCCCGAGCCGGGCCCGAGCATCGAGACCGTCAACGAGTCCCTCAAGGACGGGCTCAACCGCTGCCCGAAGTGCGGCTCGACCGACGTCCGGCTCCGGGGCTCGACCGGGATGCTCGTCTGCCTGTTCTGCCGCAACGAGTGGCAGGAGGCGCGGGTCGAGGAGGAGTTCGGCCTCGGCGAGGGCATCGACGACCTCGAGGGCGTCGTCATCGCGAGCGGCGCCGAGGACATCCAGGCCGACGCCGCCGACCAGCTCACGTTCAAGTGCGAGTCCTGCGGCGCCGAGGTGGTCGTCGACACCGCGCACGCGCTCAACGCGCGGTGCCACTGGTGCCGCCACACCCTGAACGTCAACCAGCAGATCCCGAACGGTGCGGTGCCCGACGCGGTGCTGCCGTTCAAGCTGACCAAGGAGGAGGCGGTCGAGCGGATCCGCGAGTTCGCCTCCAAGCGGCGGCTCTTCGCGCATGCCCGGTTCAAGAAGGAGTTCGTGCCCGAGAACGTGCTGGGCGTCTACCTCCCCTACCTCGTCATCGACGCCCGCGCCGAGTCGCAGTACTGGGGCAAGGGCGAGGTGCAGACGCGGCGCTGGACCGAGAAGAGCGGTGACAACACCGTCACCTACTACGCGGCCGACGTCTACCAGCTCTCGCGCGAGGTGAGCTTCACGGTCGACGACCTCACCGTCGAGGGCTCGTCGGAGCGGGCCGACTTCGGTGGTGAGAAGACCAACAACATCATCAACACGATCCTGCCGTTCGACACGAAGAACGCCGTCCGGTGGAACGCGAGCTACCTCGTCGGCTTCACGAGCGAGAAGCGTGACCTCAACGTGGAGGCGCTCCAGCCGGTCCTCGAGGACCAGCTGCTCTCCATCGGCAGGTCGGAGGTCCAAGGGTCGCTGGGCAAGTTCGACCGCGGCGTGCGCTGGGAGCAGGAGAAGATCGACGTCGGCGGCTCCCGCTGGGTGTCGATGTACCTCCCCGTGTGGCTGTACTCCTACCAGCAGGAGAGCAACGGGATCCTCCACTACATCGCGGTCAACGCCCGGACCGGTGAGACCATGGGCAGCATCCCCGTCTCGCAGCCCAAGCTGCTCCTCGCTGCGTTCACGGTCGGCACCTTCCTCGAAGGCATCGCCGGCACCATCCTGGTGGCCTCGGCATGACCGGCATGACGCAGCTCCTGCCCGCCCTGCTGCCGCTCGCGACCGACGACGGTGTGCTGTGGTTGCTGGCGGCCGGTCCCGCAGGGGCCGCGGCGACGTACTGGCTGATCTTCCGCTACTACCGCAACACCGACAAGTCACACGCGTTCGAGCGGGACACGGTCATCCACGCCCAGCCGGTGCAGGGTGGCGAGGAGCGGGTCGACCACATCTCCAAGACCCGTGACTCCGACATCGACGGGGACAACAGCAAGAAGCACCGCAAGCGCGTGCAGCGGATCCGTTGAACCGCGCACCGGACTGCCCGGTAGGGTCGCACGTGTGACAGGTTACGAGCGAGTACTGCTGAAGCTCTCGGGTGAGGTTTTCGGCGGTGGTGCGGTCGGGCTCGACCTCGACGTGATCAACCGGATCGCCGGCGAGGTCGCCGAGGTCGCGAAGTCCGGCGTCCAGGTGGGCATCGTGGTCGGCGGTGGCAACTTCTTCCGTGGCGCTGAGCTCCAGCAGCGCGGCATGGAGCGTGCCCGAGCCGACTACATGGGCATGCTCGGCACCGTGATGAACTGCCTGGCCCTCCAGGACCTGATCGAGAAGCACGGCGTCGAGACCCGCGTCCAGACCGCCATCACGATGGGTCAGGTGGCAGAGCCGTACATCCCGCGCCGCGCCATCCGGCACATGGAGAAGGGCCGGGTCGTGATCTTCGGCGCCGGTGCGGGCATGCCGTTCTTCTCGACCGACACCGTGGCTGCCCAGCGCGCGCTGGAGACCCGCTGCGAGGTCATCCTGATGGGCAAGCAGGGGGTCGACGGCGTCTACGACTCCGACCCGCACAAGAACCCGGCAGCGGTGATGTTCGACCACCTGACCTACGACGAGTACCTCGCCAGGGACCTGAAGGTCGCCGACGCCACCGGCATCGCGATGGCGCGCGACAACAAGATGGACATGGTCTTCTTCAACCTCTCGGCCGACGGCAACATCCTCCGGGTCGTCCAAGGTGAGAAGATCGGCACGCTGGTCAGCGCCGGCTGAGCCTCGACAGGCTCGACCACCGAGCACAGGCTCGACCAACCCGTACCACCGAACTAGGAGCACCAGGTGATCAACGACATCCTCAACGAGGCCGACGGCAAGATGGACAAGTCGGTCGCCGCGACCCGTGAGGAGTTCGCGACCATCCGGGCGGGGCGTGCCCACCCGAACATGTTCAGCAAGATCATGGTCGACTACTACGGCACCCCGACCCCGATCCAGCAGCTCGCGTCGTTCACTGCCCCCGAGGCGCGGATCATCCTGGTCCAGCCCTTCGACATGGGTGCGATGGCCAACGTCGAGAAGGCGATCCGCGACTCCGACCTGGGCATCAACCCCGCCAACGACGGCAAGGTGCTGCGCTGCGTCTTCCCCGAGCTCACCGAGGAGCGCCGCAAGGAGTTCATCAAGCTCGCGAAGGAGAAGGCAGAGGGCGGCAAGGTCGCCGTCCGCCAGGTGCGGCAGAAGGCCAAGCAGAACCTCGAGCGGCTCGAGAAGGACGGCGAGGCCGGCAAGGACGACGTGACCGGGGCCGAGAAGCGGCTGGACGGCATCACCAAGAAGCACACCGACGCCATCGAGGAGCTGCTCAAGCACAAGGAAGCCGAGCTCCTCGAGGTCTGAGCCTCGATGGACGAGACCTCGATGACCGACGCCACCCCGCCGGCCGACCCCGGACCTGCGTCGCCCCAGAGCGACGTCGCGAAGAAGGACCACGGCCGCGCCGGGCGTGACCTGAGGGCGGCAGTCGCCTCCGCCGTGGTGCTGCTGGCCGTCATCGGCGCGTCGCTGTACTTCTGGAAGCCGGCGTTCATGCTGATCGTCGCCGCGGCGGTCGTGGTCGCGGTCTGGGAGCTGCGCAAGGGCATGCTGGCCAAGGGCATCGACCTGCCCGAGCAGCCGCTGATGATCGGCGGCGTCGCGATGGTGGTCGTGGCCTACGTCTCCAGCGCCGAGGCCCTGGTCACCACGACCGCGGTGGCCGCACTGGCGATCATGCTGTGGCTGCTGCGCCGCGGCGTCGAGGGCTACGTCAAGAACGCCACCGCGTCGGTCTTCACCCTCATCTACGTCCCCTTCCTGGGCTCGTTCGTCGCGCTGATGCTGGCCGAGGGCGGCGACACGTGGACCGGCGGCGGGCTCGACGACGACGGTGTGGCCGGGGTCCTCACCTTCATCCTGGTGACGATCGCGTCCGACATCGGTGGCTACGTCGCGGGTGTCCTCTTCGGCAAGCACCCCATGGCCCCGGTGATCTCGCCCAAGAAGTCGTGGGAGGGCTTCGTCGGCTCGCTCCTCGCCTGCCTGGGCGCCGGCTGGGCGCTGGTCGTCTACCTACTCGACGGCGACTGGTGGGTCGGCCTCTGCCTGGGTCTCATCGCGGTCGTGATGGCGACGCTCGGCGACCTCTGCGAGTCGGTCGTCAAGCGCGACCTGGGCATCAAGGACATGAGCCAGGTGATCCCGGGCCACGGCGGCCTGATGGACCGGCTCGACTCACTCCTCGCGACCATCGCCCCGATCTGGCTGCTCCTCCACTACGCCGTGTTCTAGACCGGGTTCCAGACCCGGTTCTGGGCCGGCGGCGTACGACGTCGCCAGGTCGATGCCCGGCGCGGCGTCGGGCGGGTCGGTGAGCACGTCGACGAGTGCGTCCGCGACCGACAGGACCGTGTCGGCGTACGCGACGGTGTCGCCGAGGACCGCGCGGACCTCCGGCAGGTCGCGGGCGACCACCGGAACCCCGGCCGCCAGCGCCTCGAGCGCCTCCCGGCAGGAGGGGTCTCGGAGGGGGAGGTAGGCGACGGCGGCGGCGCCCGCCACCAGCGAGGGGTAGGTCTCCTCCGGCACCGGACCGAGTCGCAACGGCCGGGTGCCCAGCTCGGCAGCACGACGGTCGAGCTCGGCGAGGTAGTCCTCGTCGCCAGGCTCGTCGCCCCCGGCGATCACGAGCCGTACGTCGGCCAGCTCGGCGTGCTCCTGGGTGAGCGCCGCGTGCGCTTCGAGGAGGTCGATCGTGCCGTTCTGCACAGCGACGCCGCCGAGCGCCAGCAGGTAGCGCCCGCCGATCCGCACCCGCCAGGCCGCCTGGCCGGGGACGTCGTAGACCGCAGCGGCGAGCCGCTCGACCTTCCCCCGCCCGCGCATGGCTTGACCTCCCGGCAGCCGCTCCCGACCGCGTTCCCCCCGCCTTGGGCGACACGCTATCCGGCACGGGCCGCGGGAGCGACGGCCAAGGGTCCCGCCCGGGGTCCCAACCGGCGCCCCAACCGGTGTCCCAGGGCGGTGACGATCATGCTCAGCACCCGCTCGGCCGCTACCATCGAGCGTGATGGATCAGGCTGTGGACACCCCGGGGACCACCGCGACCGGCCCCACCCGGGTCGCCGCGGTGTCGGGCGACGCGCCGTCCTCCGTCGAGACCGGGTCGCTGTCGACGGGCCGTCGGTGGCAGCTCCCCGGCTGGTGGCGCCGTGACCATCCCGTCTTCGTGCCGCTTGCGGGGTTCTTCACCGGGATGGCGTTCATCATCCTGGTGCCGGGCAGCTATGCCGCGATCCTGAAGGCGATGGTCGGCTTCGAGCGCACGGAGGAGCTGTTCCCGTTCGTGCTGCTCACCCTGGTCGTCCCGATCGGCCTGCTCATCCCGGCCCACACCCGCAGGTTCGGTCGCTACATGCTCTTCGGTGTGCTCGCGACTGCCGTGGTCGTCGCCGGCGTGGCCGTCGGCGTCCTCTGGTTCCTGCTGAACCGAGACGGCTGAGCGCGACGTGTCCGAGCCCACCGAGCCGACCCGGCTCCCACTGGTCCTCGCTGAGCCGCGGGGACGCAAGAAGCCTCCGCAGCACCTGGCGGACCTTGCCCCGGACGAGCGCAAGGCGCACCTCGTCGAGCTCGGACTGCCGGGCTTCCGCGCCAAGCAGCTGAGCACCCACTACTTCGCCCGCCTGGTCGACGACCCGGCCGCGATGACGGACCTCCCGGCCGCGCAGCGCGAGGAGCTGGTGGCCGCGCTGCTGCCCGACCTCATGACGCCGATCCGCACGCTCGAGGCCGACCGCGGCACCACGCGCAAGACCCTCTGGCGGCTCTTCGACGGCGCCCTGGTCGAGTCGGTGCTGATGCGCTATCCCGGACGGGTCACGATGTGCGTCTCCAGCCAGGCCGGCTGCGGGATGGCGTGCCCGTTCTGCGCCACCGGCCAGGGAGGCCTGCAGCGCAACATGTCGACGGCCGAGATCGTGGAGCAGGTCGTCGCCGGCGCGCGTTCGCTGGCGCGCGACGAGGTGGCCGGCGGTCCGGGACGGGTCTCCAACGTGGTGTTCATGGGCATGGGCGAGCCGATGGCGAACTACAAGGCGGTGCTCGGCGCCGTACGCCGGCTGACCGATCCCGCTCCCGACGGCCTGGGCATGTCCGCGCGCGGCATCACCGTCTCCACGGTCGGCCTGGTGCCGCGGATCCGGCAGCTCGCCGACGAGGGCATCCCGGTCACGCTCGCGCTGAGCCTGCACGCGCCCGACGACGAGCTGCGCAACGAGCTGGTGCCGATCAACACCCGGTTCTCCGTCGCCGAGACGGTCGAGGCTGCGTGGTCGTACGCCGAGAAGACCAAGCGCCGGGTGTCGATCGAGTACGCCATGATGCGCGGCATCAACGACCAGGCGTGGCGCGCGGACCTGCTCGGTGACGTCCTGACGTCGTACGGCGACTGGGGCTGGGTCCACGTCAACCTGATCCCGCTCAACCCGACCCCGGGGTCGAAGTGGACGGCGTCCGACCCGGCCGACGAGCGCGAGTTCGTACGCCGCCTCGAGGCCAAGGGCGTGCCGACCACCGTCCGCGACACCCGCGGCCGGGAGATCGACGGCGCGTGCGGGCAGCTCGCGGCGGCGCCCGACTGACGCCTTGGTTTCGAGGCTCGGCCGCGGGCGGCCTCGCACCTCAACCAGCGGCTAGGCGAGCGGGTTGTCGATCAGCAGCTCGGCGTTGCGGTCGAGTGGAGTGCCCGTCGAGCTGGCCACGTTGTTCTGCGGGTCGTTGGCCGAGAGCTCGCGGCTGAGGCTGGCCAGCGTGAGCGTGTTGCCGAGGTTGCCTCCGTAGCTCGGCGGCCCGGCGTGGTCGATGATCGTCGTGATGATCGACCAGGTGCCGTCGAGGTTGTCGGCGACCTCGATGATCCGGCCCTGCTGCGGGAAGTCGATGTGGGAGGCGGTGTTGATCTCCCAGAACCCGCCGGCTCCGTCGGAGCGCTTGTGGGCCGTGATGCTGTTGCGGTGGGTGTGGCCGTTGACCCACGCGATCACGTGCGGCTGGGTGAGCAGGTAGGTGACGACCTCGGGCCCCATGACCCGGGGCAGCTGCGGGTCGCCGCCGGTGAGGATGAACGGGTTCGACATCGTCGAGCTGGTGTGGTGGCTGTAGACGATCACGGCCTTGCCGGTCGCCGCCTCGATCGTGGCCTTCAGCCAGGTGAGCTGGACCGGGTCGAGGGAGCCGTCGGCGTACCCGTTGGGGTTGACCGAGTCCATGACGACGTGGCGGAAGCTGCCCTCGTCGAAGTAGTAGTACGCCGTGCCGGCCGCGCGGTTGGCCGCGGTGAAGCCGTGGCCGACGGGCAGGCCGTTCGTCGTGAAGTGCTCGTCGACGATCTGCTTGCGGGTGACGCTGCGGCGCTTGGGGTCGGGCGTGACGGCCCGGATGTACGGCGACACCACGAGGTCGTCGATCAGCCGGAGCGGGTCGAGGTCGGCGAGCGCGTCCTTCACGTCGGTGTCGCTGATCCCGGCCGGCGGCGAGATCACCTTGAGCGGGCTGACGGCGAGAGTCGACAGCTGGAGCGTGTGCGGGAAGTTGCCCTGCACCAGCCCGTCGTGGTTGCCGAAGACGCTGTACCAGGGGATGTCGAGGCCCTGGGCCGCGAACGCGCGGCGCGCCGCGTTGAGCAGGTTGTTGACGGTCGGGAACCCGTGCTCGGTCTTGTACTTGTCGGGCTTCTTCCCGGCCGGCGGGGAGTGCGGGTGCCAGTAGTGCCGGTCGTAGTAGAGCGGGTTGTTGTCCGCCACTCCCTCGTACGCCGCGAGGTTGCCGCTGTCGGGACGGACGGTGCCGCCGTCGAGGATGTCGATGTTCCAGCGGACCTCGTTGTACTGGCAGTTGTCGGAGTTGTCGCCGGTCTGGATCGCGAAGGAGAACGGAGTGCCGGTCGCCGGTCCCTTCTTCTGGGCGTTGACCGCCTGCACCATCGCGTCCGCCACCTGCGCGGAGAGCATCTCCTGCGGTCGGTAGGAGGAGGAGAACAACCCGGGTGTCTCGTACCGGTCGACCCACTCAACCCGCGCCGGAGACTCGTGGTCGACGATGTGGATGTCGCTGAGCTGGACGAACGACTGGAGACCGACCCGCCGGTTCGTCCGGCCGGGCTGCGCGGTGATGCCGAGGTCGGTGCGCACCTGGCGCACGTCGCCCGCTCTCGCGACGATCTTGGAGTAGCCGAGCGCGTTCGGCGGGCCTGGCACCAGGGTGCGGTTGAGCGTGGTGCGGGCGGCGAGCGCGGCCTGGGCGAGCGAGGGGGCGACGATGCGCCCTGCCGCTGCGACCCCTCCCGCGATCAGGCCGGCACGGAAAAGGTCGCGACGTGACAGCTTCACGGCGACACCAACGATCGGGAGGTGATGTGGGTCACGCGACCCACCCAAGCAGACCGGCCGTTCATCCGCAGGACATTGCGGGATCGTGTCGGTTTGCCCGTTCGTTGGCCCCCTCTTCCTAGCGTCGCCGCCATGAGAGTCCTCGTCGTCAGCGAGTCGTTCCTCCCGCAGGTCAACGGCGTGACGAACTCGGTACGCCGGGTGCTGGAGCACCTGTCCGCCGAGGGTCACCAGGCCGAGCTGGTCGCACCGACCGGCCCCGACGTGTACGCCGGCTTCCGGGTCCGCCGGGCACGCGGCGCCAACCTCCCGTTCTACAAGGACTTCCGGATCGGCCTCGAGACACGGCGCCGGCTGCGGGCGGTGATGCTGCGCTTCCGCCCCGACGTCGTGCACATCGCGTCACCGGCCACGCTCGGCTACCAGGCCGCCCGGGCCGCGGGTGAGCTCGGCATCCCCACCGTCGCGATCTACCAGACCGACCTGGTCGGCTTCGCCGAGAGGTACGACGTCCCCGGCGGCGCCCGCGCCGCGGCTGCCCTGACCCGCAAGATCCACTGCCAGGTGGACCGCACCCTCGCACCGTCGACCGCGAGCCTCGCGCAGCTGGAGGAGCTCGGGATCCCCGGTCTCGCGCGGTGGGGACGCGGCGTCGACCTCCACGCCTTCCACCCTCGCCACCGCGACGAGGAGCTGCGCCGCCGGATCTCACCGGAAGGCAGGATGCTGGTCGGCTACGTCGGTCGGCTCGCGGCCGAGAAGGAGCTCGAGCTCCTCACCCACCTCGCGGACGACCCGCGCTTCGAGCTCGTGCTCGTCGGTGCGGGACCCGAGGAGCAGCGGCTCCGCGGACTGCTGCCGCGCGCGCACTTCCTGGGCCTGCTGCACGGCGAGGACCTGAGCCGGGCGTACGCGTCGCTCGACGTGTTCGTGCACACGGGGCGGCACGAGACGTTCTGCCAGTCCGCCCAGGAGGCGCTCGCCTCCGCCGTACCGGTCGTGGCGCCGGCGCAGGGCGGTCCGGTCGACGTCGTCTGCGACGGTGTCACCGGCCTGCTCTACCCGCCCGGCGACGGCGCGGCCCTCGCAGCCGCCGTAAACCGGCTGGTCGCTGACCGGGCCGTGCGTGAGCGGCTGCGTGCCGCCGCGGTCCGCAGCGTCCAGGAGCGGTCGTGGCAGGCGATCAACGGCGAGCTGGTCGACCACTACCGGGCCGCCATCGACGTCCGGGTCGCGCTCGCTGCGTAGTGGGTTGCGCCTCGACGAGCTCGGCGCGCGTCAGCTCGCAGTGAAGAGGGCGGCAGCCTCGTCGACCGTGTCGACCAGGTGGATGTGGGACTCCATCTCGCGACCGCGGGCGAGCCCGGTCAGCAGCGGCCAGGCGGGCAGCGTCTCGGTCCAGTACCGCTTCCCGACGAGCACCATCGGCGCGACCTTGCCGGCGAGCGCGTAGTAGTTCTCGCACGCGTCCTGGAAGATCTCCTGGACCGTGCCGGCCGCGCCCGGGAGGAACACGATCCCGGCGTCGCAGATCTGGAGCAGGATCGCCTCGCGCTGCGCGTTGCGGAAGTACTTGGCGATCGCGGTCGCGAACAGGTTCGACGGCTCGTGGCCGTAGTGCCACGTCGGCACGCCCAGGGTCGGGCTGGGGTCCGGCCACAGGCTGCGCGATCGGCGGGCGGCCGCCACCCAGTCGTCGACGGACGGACGGAACGTCGGCGCCGTCGCGAGTACGGCGAGCGCCTCGTCGAGCGCGGCGTCCTCGGCGAGCGCGAGCGACCCCCCGAGGTTCGCCGCCTCCATCGCGCCGGGCCCGCCACCGGTGGCGACGGTGTGGGAGGCGCCCAGCAGCCGTCCGAGACGGGCCGCGTCGGCGTACTCCCTGCTGTCGCGGAGCGCTGCGTGCCCGCCCATCACGCCGACCAGGCGGTGCGGGTCGCACCAGCGTCCGAGCGCCTGGTCGATGCCCTCGTCGTGGAGGGCGCGGCTCATGAGCGAGCCGGGGGTGCGCTCCGTGAGCGACCACGCGTAGGCGCGGGCGTCGAGGGACTCCCGGTAGGGAGTGGCGTCGTACAGCTCGTCGGCGGTGTAGAGGCCGTCACGGCCCGGGTCCGCGGGCGAGCTGTCGCGGACGACGACGATCCGCTCGGGGACTGGCCTCACTTCAGCAGGCTAACGAGGAGCCCCGGCTTCGTCGGCGAGCTGGTGCTGACGCGTCGCACGATCGGCCCGCTCGCGGGTGACGTCCGCCCAGGGGCTCCAGAGGAACCAGCGGGGGAGCGCCGACACCAGCCGCGGGGGTCCGGCGACGTCGATCCGGCCATCGGCGACGGCCTCCTTCCAGGTCCGGTATCCCTGGAAGACGTCGGCGAAGTCGGCGGTCGACGCGGCCGCGACCAGGTCGACCTCGAACCCCGGGTGCTGGTGGCACACCGACACCTCACCCCGGTCGAGCACCAGCCAGATGGTCTGGGGCTCGGGGGCGGTGTGCCGGAACTCCACGACGGTCCGCACGGGCGGCAGCGCGTCGGCGTTGACCCGGCGATGCATCCACCACATCAGCGTCGTCGGAGGCACGTCGTGGGGACGGTAGTCGTCGAACAGCCACTCGATCGCCCAGCGGCCGAGACTGTCGAGCACCCGGGTGAGGTCCTTGCCGGCAGGCGTGAGGTGGTACTCGTGGCCACGGCCCGTCGGCGCCGGCCACGTCTCGAGCACACCCTTCTTCTCCAGGTGGCGCAGCCGCTGGACGAGGAGCGAGCGCGAGATGCCGGGCATCGCGCGGGCGATGTCGTTGAAGCGGGTGTTCCCCAGCACCAGCTCACGGATGATCAACGGCGTCCAGCGGTCCGCGATCACCTCGGACGCCATCTGGACGGGGCAGTAGTCGCCGTAGTCGGGCATGGAGAACAGGATGACACCGCCGGGCGGTCTTCGGTCGCGAATCAGGACCAGGAGGGTCACGATCGTGGACTAGTTGCGCCGTCGGCGGGCGCGCACATTGGTCCTATGACCACCACCGCACCCCAACCGATGCTCCAGAACAACGACCGGCCGGCGAGCCCGGCCGAGCGCGCCGCGGCCATCGGCCCGGCCGTCGCCGAGCACGCCGCGCGTCACGACGCCGACGGCAGCTTCGTCACCGAGGCGTACGACGCCCTCCGCGCCGCCGGGCTGCTGAAGGCCGGCGTCCCCACCGAGCTCGGAGGCGACGGCGCGACCGTCGCTGAGCTCACCGCCCTCCAGCGCGAGCTCGCGCACCACTGCGGCTCGACCGCGCTCGCCAGCTCCATGCACCAGCACGTCGTGGCGTTCACGGCCTGGCGCTACCGGCGCGGTCTTCCCGGCGCCGAGGCGACCCTGCGGCGTGTCGCCGAGGAGGGCATCCTGCTGGTGTCGACCGGCGGCGGCGACTACACCCATCCCCGCGGTGAGGCGGTCAAGGTCGAGGGCGGCTACCGCGTCTCGGGGCACAAGCGCTTCGCCAGCCAGTCCGGCCACGGCACCGTGATGGCCACGATGTTCGTCCACGACGACCCCGGGCAGGGCAAGCGGGTGCTGAACCTCGCCGTCCCGATCGCGGCCGAGGGCGTCACCGTCGCGGACAACTGGGACACGCTCGGCATGCGCGGCACGGCGAGCAACGACATCGTCGTCGAGGACGTCTTCGTGCCGGACGAGCGGATCCTGGCGAACCGGCCGTACGGCGTGGTCGACCCCCCGTTGCAGGTGATCTCGCAGGTCGCCTTCCCGATCATCAGCGGCGCGTACCTCGGCGTCGCCGAGGCGGCGTACGCCGCTGCCCTGGCCGCTGCCGCGCCGAAGGCCGACAGCCCGCTCGTGCAGCGCCAGATCGGCCGCATGCAGCACCGGCTGCGGGTCGCCTCGTGGGCGCTCGACGGCGCCCTGGCCGCCATCGGCGAGGACGGTGACGTGACGCCGTCGCACGAGGCATACCTCGCGGTGATGATGGCCAAGGCGGAGATCGCCGAGGCCGGCATCGAGGTCTGCGACCTGGCGATGGACGTCGCCGGCGGCCCGGCGTTCTTCAAGGGATCGGTGATCGAGCGGGCCTACCGCGACATCCGAGCCATCAAGTTCCACCCGCTCACGCCCGAGGCGACCCTCGTCGAGACGGGTCGGCACGAGCTGGGGCTCACCGGACTGCTCGCCTGAGCTCTCAGAACGCGTGGGCCATGAGGTCGCCGAACAGGTCCTGCGGGTCGACCTCGAGCCCGCGCCGGGTGAACCAGCCGCACACGTTGGTGCAGTCCCGGAGCAGGAAGTCGAAGCCCGCAGGGTTGCCCACGAGGTCGACGACCTGCGGCAGGTCGATGATCACCAGCCGGTCACCCGCCGCCAGGATGTTGTAGGGCGACAGGTCGCCGTGCACGAGGCCGGCCCGCACCAGGGTCGCGAGGGCGTCGCGCAGCTGGTCGAAGTACGACGCGAGCAGATCCGTGCCGGGCCTGACCTGGGCGAGCCGCGGCGCGGTCTCGCCCTCGACGGTGATCCACTCCATGAGCAGCTCGGTCCCGTCGACCTGGACGGGGTAGGGGACCGGCAGTCCGAGGTCCCAGCAGCGCACCAGCGCGGACCACTCCGAGATGGTCCACTCGGCGGCCGCGACCTCGCGGCCGAACGTGCTCTTGCGCTTGATCGCCCGCTCGTCGCGCGACCGCTTCATGCTGCGGCCCTCGGTGTAGGTGGCCGACCGGTGGAAGGTGCGGTGCTCCGGTGCGCGGTAGCGCTTCGCCGCCATCACCACGCCCTGGTCGGGCTGGAGCGGGTCGGCGCGCTCGAGCAGGAAGACGTCGGCCTCCTTGCCGGTCTTGAGGATGCCGAGCTCGGTGTCGATGGCGCCCTGCGAGGTGACCACCCAGTCGGGACGGGGCTCGGGGCCACGGCTGAGCGGCTCGACGCTCAGCCAGGTCGACCAGCGCTGACCGTCCGCGAGGTCGTCGTCGTAGGCGACGAAGTCGAAGTCGAAGCCGGGGTCGAGCGGGTCGTTCTGGTCGTTCGGGTCGGCGTCAGCCGAGGTGGAGGGGAACTCCAGGTGCATGGTGGTTGCTCCGGGTCGAGAGGAGGGGCTGGTCTGCGGACAGGCCAGGGACAGTCGTGGTCATGTCACGCTCCTCTCGACTCGGACCGGCGCTCTCGCAGGTCGCCGCAACATCGTCGCCGGTGCCGTGGCGCGGTGCAACGCAATTAGCGCAGGGCTAGCGAAGGGGTCAGCGGAGGGCTGGCCAAGGGTTAGGTTGTGCGGGTGCTGCGTCGCCTTCGTACCACTCCTCTCCTCGCCGTCGCCCTCGTCGCCGCGCTCGCGACCGGCCCGGTGGCGGCGCCGGCCAGCGCTCCGCGGGTCCCCGATCCGTACTACCCGGCCGACGGCAACATCGGGTACGACGTGCTGCGCTACGACATCCACGACCGCTACCGCTTCGCCGACCGGCACATCAGGGGAGTGACGACGATCCGGCTGGTGCCGTCGGCGGACCTGACGACCTTCGACCTGGACCTGCTGCTCGACGTCGACTCCGTCCGGGTCGCAGGGGTCGAGGCCGACTACGAGAAGCCCGACATCCACGAGCTCAGGATCACGCCGGCCGAGCCGCTGACCGCGGGCGAGCCCGTCGCCGTCCAGGTCCGCTACCACGGCTTCCCCGACTCCATCGAGTGGCAGGGCGAGAGCAACTGGCTGGCGAGCGACCGCGAGGTCGTCACCATGAACGAGCCGCACATGGCCGCCTGGTGGTTCCCCAGCAACGACCACCCGAGCGACAAGGCCCGGTTCGACATCCGGATCACCACCGGCAAGGGCCGGGACGTGGTCAGCAACGGGGTGCTGAAGGGCCGTGCCGTGCACGGGCGGACGGCGACGACGCACTGGCGGATGGCCGACCCGATGGCGACGTACCTCGCCTTCTTCGCGGCCGGTGACTTCGCCATCGAGCGCGGCACCGCCCACGGCATGCGCTACTACAACGCGGTGTCGAAGCGGCTGGGTCCGGCGGCCGAGGAGCACGCCCTCGCCATGCTCCGCCGGTCGGCGCGGATCACGTCGTGGCTGCAGGACGAGCTGGGCGACTACCCCTTCGCGACGACCGGGGGCCTGGTCACCAGCCTCAGCCCGGGCTTCGCGCTGGAGAACCAGAGCCGCCCGACCTACTCCGGGTTCGTCTCGATCGACCTGCTGGTCCACGAGCTCGCGCACCAGTGGTTCGGCGACTCGGTCGCGGTCGCCCGGTGGAAGGACATCTGGCTCAACGAGGGCTTCGCCACCTACATGGAGAAGCGGCACGCGGAGGCAGTCGGTCGCGCCACCACGAGTGAGTGGCTGGACGCCAAGTACGCGGGCACGAAGAACCGCGACCGGTTCTGGAAGCTCAACATCGCCGATCCCTGCGCGGACCTGGCCCCGTGCCCCTGGTGGAACCTGTTCGCGACCGAGGTCTACGAGCGCGGCGCCATGACGCTCGCCGCCCTCCGCAACCGGGTCGGCACGGCCGACTTCCGGCGGGTGCTGCGACGCTGGGTCGCTGTCCACGAAGGTGGCAACGCGACGACGGAGGAGTTCAGGCAGCTGGCGGAGCGGGTCTCCGGCGAGCGACTGGGCACGTTCTTCCACGCGTGGCTCCGCGCCGACGAGGCTCCGCCGGACCGTCCACGCTTCGGCCTCTGACCGCGCGCCTCCCGCGCGACCCGAGCGACTGCTGATACCAATGTGGCGACGTATGCCCGCCTGCCTCGGACGGAGAATCCCCAGATGGACGCCAAGAAGCTGATCGCTGTCGTGGTCGTCGTCTTTCTCGGGTTCTGGATGCTCCAGGACCCCACCAGCCTCGCCGACACCGCGAAGAGCGCCGGAGGCGAGGCCTGGAGCGTGACCGAGAAGGTCTTCACCGGCGTCATCGACTTCGTCGGCGCGTTGTGAGGGCCTGTTCCAGTTGTTGACGACGGACTGAGGCCGATGGGCTTCCTCGCCTGGGTCGGAGACCCGCAGATCGGCAAGCACCTCCTCCGCGAGGAGGGCGAGGTCGTCGTCGACGAGGTCTGCCACCACTGGGTCGCCTACGTCCGGCCGGCGATCGAGACGCTGGGCGCCGTGGTGCTGCTCGTGGCATCGCCGTTCGTGCACGTCAACGTGGCGTGGTTCCTCCTCGTCATCGCGTTCCTGCTCCTCCTGCACGCCGCGTGGTGCGCGGTCCGTGAGATCCGCGACCGGTTCGTCATCACCAACATGCGGGTGTTCCGCGTGCACGGCGTGCTCTCGCAGCACCTGGCGACGATGCCGCTGAGCCGCATCCTCGACATCTCGGTGAAGAAGCCGCTGCACGGCCGGCTGCTGGGGTTCGGGCACTTCTGCTTCGAGTCGGCGGCGCAGGAGCAGGGCCTGCGCGACATCAAGTACGTCGGCCGGCCCGACGAGCGCGACCTCTCGATCCAGCGTGTCGTCCAGCGGTCCGGCCTGCGCGGCCCTCGGGTGCCGAACTGATGGTCATCTAGGAGGAGTGCAGTGCTTCCGTTCGATCCGATCGACGAGGCGGCCCGGCAGTGGGGTCGGCGGTGGGGTGCCGTGTCCGCGATGCACGCCGTCACGTCGCTGATGCGGGTCCAGCAGCTCGTGCTCGCGCGCCTCGACTCCCTGCTGCGGCCGCACGGGCTGAGCTTCGCGGGCTACGAGGCGCTGGTGCTGCTCGTCTTCTCGTCGCGCGGCTCGCTCCCGCTCGGGAAGATGGGGGAGCGGCTGCAGGTCCACCCGACGTCGGTCACCTCGATCGTCCGTCGGCTCGAGTCGCGAGGCCTGATCCGCCGGCTGCCCCACCCCGACGACGGCCGGGCCGTGCTCGCCGAGATCACGCCGGCCGGGCGCGAGCTGGTCGAGCGGGCCACCGCCGACCTGGTCGCCGCGGGGTTCGCGCTCGACGGGGTCGACGAGACCCAGATGCGCGAGCTGTCCGAGCTGCTGCGGCCGGTCCGGGCTGCCGCCGGGGACTTCGAGGCCGACTCCTAGACTCTGCGGCATGACGCAGCAGCCCTTCATGGGCCGGGGAGCAATCGACCTTTCAGCGCTGAAGCGCCCCGCGCCCCAGCAAGCCCCAGCAGCAGCCCCGTCGGCAGAGGGCGGTGGCGGGATGGCCGGCGCGGCCGGTTCGTCGTACGCCGTCGCGGTCGACGACCAGAACTTCCAGACGGTGCTGCAGGCCTCGACCACGGCGCCCGTCGTGCTCGTGTTCCACTCGCCGTCCCAGGCGCCCGACAGCACCCGGATGGCGGAGGACGTCGCCGACCTCGTCGGGCAGTACGACGGCCGCTTCCTCGCCGGGCTCGTCGACGTCGACGCGTCGCCCCAGATCGCCCAGGTGATCGCGCAGGCGAGCCAGCTGCCGCAGCTGCCGGTGCCGCTGCTGATGGTGTTCCTCGACGGGCGGCCGGCGATCCAGCCGATCCCCGGGCTGGTCCCCCGCGACGAGCTCAGCACCCTCTTCAACCAGCTCGGCCAGCAGCTGACTGCGCAGGGGATCACCGGGAGGCACCAGCCGCTCGCCGCGTCGGCCGCCGTGACCGACGCCGATGCCGATGCCGACGCCGAGCCGGGACCCGACCCGCGCTACGCGCCCGCGCAGGACGCGCTGGCCCGTGGCGACATCGACGGTGCCGTCGCCGAGTACGAGAAGCTCGTCAGCTCCAACCCCGCCGACGCCGAGGCCGCTGTCGGTCTCGCGATGGCCAGGATCCTCCAGCGGACCCAGGGCGTCGACCTCAACCAGGCGCGGGCCGCGGCCGCGGCCGCCCCCGACGACGTCGACGCGCAGATCATGGTCGCCGACCTCGACCTCCTGGGCGGCCACGTCGAGGACGCGTTCGCGCGCCTGGTCGAGCTGGTGCGTCGTACGTCCGACAAGGACCGCGACCGTGCGCGTGAGCACCTCGTCAGCCTGTTCGCGGCCGTCGGCAACGACGACCCCCGGGTCCTCAAGGGCCGTCAGGCGCTGGCATCGGCGCTGTTCTGAGCGGGCACGACGTGGGGTTCGCGCACGGAGCGGGCTTCCTGTTCCGTGGCCTCAAGATGTGGCGGCAGCGCCCGGGGCTGATGCTGCTCGGGATCGTGCCGGCCGTGGTGGTGCTGATCCTGCTGCTCGGCCTCTTCGTCGCGGTCGTCCTGCTCGCCGACGACCTGATCGCATGGGCGACGCCCTTCGCCGACGACTGGTCCGGGCTGTGGCAGGGCGTGCTGCGGATCGGGCTCTACGTCGCGGTCATCATCGGGTCGCTGTTCTTGTCGATGATCGCCTTCACCGGGCTCACCCTCGCCGTCGGCGACCCCTTCTACGAGAAGATCTGGAAGGAGACCGAGCTGATGCTCGGCGGCGACGTCCCGGCTCGGGGCGTGGGCTGGTGGCGCGGAGCCGTCGACGGGCTCGGCCTGGTCGCGCTCGGCCTGGCGACGACGGTGCTGGTCTTCGCGATCGGACTGGTCCCGGTGATCGGGCCGATCGTCGGGCCGATCCTCGGCGTCGTGATCGCCGGGCGGCTGCTCGCCGGCGAGCTGGTCTCACGCGCCCTCGAGGCACGTGGGATGAACCGCGCCGCGCAGAAGGCCCTGCTCGCCGACCACGGCCCGACGATGCTCGGCTTCGGCGCTGTCGTGCAGCTGTGCTTCCTGATCCCGTTCGGCGCGGTGCTGATGATGCCCGCGGCCGTCGTGGGGTCGACGATGCTCGCGCGCGAGGTGCTGGACGCGTCCGGGTCGTCCTTGCCAGAGTGACCGATGGGTCACTGTGGCGATGACGACCTCCTGAGCGCCTCCAGGACCGCGGCGACGGCGGGGGAGTCGCTCATCGTGCGTCGGTGGAGGGCGTCGACCAGCCGGGTCGGGACGGGGTCGACGACCTCGACGGCGGCGACGCCGGCGCCCAGCGGCGCCCGGCCCAGGCGGGGCACGAGCGCGACGCCGAGACCGGCTGCCACCAGGGCGAGGTGCGACTCGAACTCCATCGAGACGTGCGCGATGCGCGGCGGGCGACCGGTGCCGTCGTACATCCGGTGCAGCCACTGGCGGCAGATCGTGCCCTCGGGGGTCGCGATCCAGTCGACGTCGAGCAGGTCGTGGGGCGTGACCTTCGCCCGGCCGGCCAGGGGGTGGTCGCGGGGGACGATGAGATCGGCGACGTCGTCGGCGACCCGGGTGGTCGCGACATGTTCCGGTACGGCGAACGCGACCCCTCCCCACCGGTGCACGATGCCGACCTCGCACTGACCGGCCGCGACCAGGTCGACGGTGTCCCAGGGCTCGCGCTCGTCGAGGGTCAGCCGCAGGTCGGGGTGGGCGTCGAGCAGCCGGCGCGCGACCGGGGCGACGAGTCCGCGCATCGCGGTCGAGAAGGCCACGAGGCGGAGCGACCCGGTCACGACTTCGGCCCGGTGCTGGAGCTCGGCCTCGAGCTGCTCCAGGTCGGCGAGGACCTGCTCCCCGGCGTCGACCAGGTGCCGGCCGTGGCTGGTGAGCATCACGCCGCGGCCCACCCGCTCCAGCAGCGGTACGCCGACCTGGCGCTCCAGGCGCTTGACCTGCTGTGACACCGCACTCGGGGTGAACCCGGTCGCCTCCGCGGCGGCGATCACCGAGCCGTGGGTCGCGACCGCCCGGAGACCGGTGAGGGCGGCGAGGTCGATCATGCAGCGATGCTACATGGATCGAGGCACAAACGTTCGCTGGTCCTTCATCCTCATCCCGGGGACGATCGAGCCTGTGAGCCGCCGTGACTGCTTCCTCGCCGCCCTCGTCGCCGGGTTGTGGGGCTTCAACTTCGTCGTCATCGAGTGGGGCATGGGCGAGGTGCCGCCGTTGCTGTTCCTCGCGATGCGGTTCCTGGTCGTGCTGGTGCCGGCGATCCTGTTCGTGCCGCGGCCGGACGCTCCGTGGCGGACGATCCTCGCGGTCGGCGCCTTCATGTCGCTCGGCCAGTTCGGGCTGCTCTACAGCGCGATGGCGGCCGGGATGCCGGCAGGGCTCGCCGGCCTGGTGCTCCAGGCGCAGGTGGTGCTGACGATCCTGATCGCCGCGACCGTGCTGCGCGAGCGCCCCACCCGGGCCCAGGTCGCCGGCGTGGGCCTCGGCGCGGCCGGGCTTCTGGTCGTCGGGCTCGGACGCGGCGGTCACGTCCCGCTGCTGGCGCTGGGCCTCTGCCTGCTCGCCGCGCTCGCGTGGGCCGTCGGCAACGTGGTCTCGCGGGCGTCCGGTATCAAGGGCGGGCTCCCGCTCACGGTGTGGTCGGCGCTCGTCGTACCGCTGCCGCTCGCGCTCCTCTCGCTCGCGCTCGACGGCCCGAGGTCCTTCTCGACCGCGGCGGGCGCGTTCGGATGGGAGGCCGCGGTCTCGACGCTCTACACGGCGGGTCTCGCATCCCTGGTCGGCTACGGCATCTTCAACGGCCTGCTGTCGCGCAACCCGTCGGCGGCGGTGGTGCCGTGGATCCTGCTGGTGCCGCCGGTGGCGATCGGCTCGGCCTGGCTGCTGCTCGACGAGCAGCCGACGGCCGCCGAGCTGGCCGGGGGAGCGGTGCTGGTCCTGGGAGTGCTGGTCGCGCTGCGGCCGGCGCGGGACTCAGCGGCCCGACTCGGTGTAGGCGGGGCCGCCGCCGAGGTTGGCGAGGGCGGAGCGGATCCGGCGGGCGCTGAAGTCGGCAGCCCGTTCGTCCACCTCGGCGAGCGTGCAGAACTGGGCGGTCCGGATCTCCCGCGCCTGCGGGACGATCTGGTCGACGATCGACGCGTCGTGGGCGCCGCCGTCGAAGACCAGGCAGAGGGCGTCGTCCCAGCCGCCCCACGGGGGTAGCCAGTCGGTGAGCACCAGCGCTCCGGCCTTGATGTCGAGCCCGAGCTCCTCCTCGACCTCGCGCGCGACCGCCAGCTGCGGTGACTCGCCGACCTCGACGACGCCGCCCGGGAGGTCCCAGTCGGTCTTGTAGGTCAGCTGGCACAGCAGGACCCGTGGCTCGTCCGAGGTGTCCCGGATCAGCATCTGGCTGATCGCCCGCTTGCGCGGCAGGAACGAGTTGAGCAGCGCCCGGAATCCGCCGGGCTCGTGGACCGGTACGTCGTCGACCAGGCGGGCGTAGACGACCAGGTCACCACCGACCCGCCGCTGGATGCCCTCGCGGCGCAGGCCGGACCAGGTGGCGATCCGCTGTGCCTGGTCGTCGTCGACCGGCACCAGCGCCTCGACCCGGTCGTGGTCGACCAGCGCAGCGGCCACGTCGCGTCGTACGACGTCGACGGCGGCCTGCCATCCGCGCCGCGTCAGCTCGGAGGACCACTGGATCCTCGCCACCCGCTCGGACACGGTCGCGAATTGCGTGTCGGGCTGTTCGGGCACGAGATCACCCTAACCAGCCCGGCACAAGACGCGGACCAGGTGTCAGCCGCGGTAGAGGACGAGGTCTCGTCGGGGATTGTCGTAGCGGTCGCGCGGACCGATGTTGCGACCGAGGTGGCTCAGCACGCCGAACTGCCACCGATCAGGCAGCTCGCCGTGGAAGCAGCTCTGCGGGAAGCGGAACCGGATGAAGTCGCGCCCCGCCGCCCAACGGACCTCGCCCGCTGCGCAGCGGCGCGGCTCCGAGCCGTTCTCGAAGTCGAGCTGCCGGTAGCGCTGGATCACGCGCCCGTCGCGCTTGAAGACCTCGACGCTCGTGCCGAACCAGGGCTCTGGCGAGTCCTCCTCCACGAAGAGGATGAACCGCCCGGCGCTGGTCAGGTCCTTGACCCTGAGGACCACGGTGATGCGGCGCGGCCCGTTGCGCGCCCACAGGCTGGTCTGGTCGATCTCCGGGCGTTTGGTGCCGCCGCTGGCGTAGGTCACGGAGCCCGACTCCGCCGACGCGGGTGCGGGCGCGGCCAGGGTGAGGCCGTTGATCGCGACAGCGGACAGGATCGCCAGCAGGATGCCGATCGGCTTCTTCATGAGTTCGCTCCCGGAGAGATGGGGGTGTCGAACTCTAGGACGTCCAAGCCCTCTTCAGGTTGCTCTTCAGGTTGCTCGTCAGGTTGCCTCGGGCGCGCGGAGCCACAGGGTGGCGAGCGGCGGCAGCGTGAGCACGGCGTACGCGGGGCTGCCGCCGGGGGCGCTCGACTCGAGGTCCGTGGCGGGCTCGGCCGTCACGACTCCGAGGTTGCCGACCCCGGAGCCGCCGTAGACCTCGGCGTCGGTGTTGAGCACCTCGGTCCACTCGCCGACGGCCGGGAGCCCGAGCCGGTAGAAGCCGTGGGAGGAGTTCGCGAAGTTGGTGACGCACACCAGGTCCGGCTCGCCCTCGGCTCGACGGACGAAGGAGAAGGTGTTGTGGCCGGCGTCGTTCGCATCGATCCAGGCGAACCCCTCGGGGTTGTTGTCCTGGCGCCAGAGCGCGGGCAGCTCGCTGTAGCGCCGGTTGAGGTCGCGCACCATGTTCTGCATCCCGGCGTGGGCGGGGTCGGCCAGCTGCCACCAGTCGAGCTCGCGGGACTCGGCCCACTCCGACATCTGGGCGAACTCGGTGCCCATGAAGACCAGCTGCTTGCCCGGGTGGGCCCACATGTAGCCGAGGTAGGCCCGCAGGTTCGCGAGCTGCTGCCAGGCGTCCCCCGGCATCTTCCGGGGGAGCGAGCCCTTGCCGTGCACGACCTCGTCGTGGCTGAGCGGCAGCATGTAGTTCTCGGAGTAGGCGTAGACCAGGGCGAAGGTGAGCTCGCCGTGGTGGTAGGCGCGATGGATGGGGTCACGCTTGAGGTAGCCGAGCGAGTCGTGCATCCACCCCATGTTCCACTTGAAGCCGAACCCGAGCCCGCCGCCGGACGTGGCGGCGGTGACGCCGGGCCAGGAGGTGGACTCCTCGGCGATCGTCACGACGCCGGGCACCCGCTTGTAGACGGTCGCGTTGAGCTCCTGCAGGAACTGCACCGCATCGAGGTTCTCGTGGCCACCGTGCTGGTTGGGCACCCACTCGCCGGGGTTGCGGGCGTAGTCGAGGTAGAGCATCGAGGCGACCCCGTCGACGCGCAGGCCGTCGGCGTGGAACTCCTCGAGCCAGTAGAGCGCGTTGGCGAAGAGGAAGTTGCGGACCTCGCGGCGGCCGAAGTCGAAGATGTGCGAGCCCCACTCCGGGTGCCAGCCGCGGCGCGGGTCGGGGTGCTCGTAGAGCGGCGTGCCGTCGAAGCGCACCAGCGCCCACTCGTCGGTGGCGAAGTGTCCCGGCACCCAGTCGAGGATCACGCCGACGCCCGCCTGGTGCAGCGCGTCGACCAGCCGCCGGAAGCCGTCGGGGTCGCCGAAGCGCGCGTCCGGGGCGAAGTACGACGTCACGTGGTAGCCCCAGGACCCGCCGAACGGGTGCTGCATCACCGGCATCAGCTCGACGTGGGTGAAGCCCAGGTCGGCGAGGTACGCCGGGAGGCCGTGGACGGGGTCCGCGAGCTCGTCGTACGACCAGAACCGGCCGTCGGGGTGGCGCTTCCACGACCCGAGGTGCATCTCGTAGACCGACATCGGCTCGTTGACGGCCAGCTTCTGGCTGCGCTCGGCGAGCCATGCGTCGTCCTGCCAGACGTGCTGGGACGAGAACACCCGGGACCCGGTCGCCGGCGGCGCCTCCGCCCAGGAGGCGAGCGGGTCGGACTTCTGGCGCCAGATGCCGTCGGCGCCGTGCACGAGGTACTGGTAGAACGCGCCGTCGCCCGCGCCGGGGACGAAGCCGGTCCAGATCCCACCGGACGGTGCGGGCTCCATCCGGTGGGCGTTGCCGTCCCATCCGTTGAAGTCGCCGACGACGCTCACCGAGCGGGCGTTGGGTGCCCACACCGCGAACGAAGTGCCGTCCTTCTTGACGTGCGCTCCCAGCACCTGCCACAGCTGCTCGTGCCGGCCCTCGCCGATCAGGTGGAGGTCCAGCTCGCCGAGGGCGGCCGTTGTCTTGCGGTCCTGGGGGCTCATGGCGTCCCCACTCTCGCCACCGCGGCAAGTGGGATCGGGAGCCAGGAGGGGCGGTTGCGGGCCTCGTAGACGCACTCGTAGACGGTCTTGTCGGCGACGTACGCCGCCACCTGGACCCCCTCGTCGTGGCTGAGCAGCGATCCCGAGTCGCCCGTCCCGGCGTACGCCGAGAGGAACGCGCCCTTGTTGCGGGCGGCCCACTCCTCGGCTCGGTGCTCGCGCTGCTGGAGGACAGCCGGGTCGTCCTCGGGGAGGGACCGGGCCATCGCGTGCGGCGCGTAGTCGAAGGAGCGCAGCATGCCGGCCACGTCGCGCCACGGACTGTCCGGGAGCAGCCGCTCGGACAGCGGCTTCGCCGGCTCGCCCTCGAAGTCGACCAGCTTCCAGCCCTTGATCGTGCGCAGCGTCTGGCCGAGGTGGAGGTCGCCGTGGATCCGCTGGACGCTCACCTTGCCGAGCCCGGCGAGGGCGGCGTAGGCGCCGCGGAGGCGGTCCGCGTGGTCGGCGAGCTCGGGGACGACGTCGATCGCGCTCACCAGTCGCTCCTCCATGTGCTCGGCCACCAGGCCGGCGTCGAGGGTCTCGACGCCGAACGCGTCGCGCAGCTGGTCGTGGACCTCGGCCAGCGCCGTCCCGAGCCGGGCGGCCTCCGAGGCGAAGTCGCCCCCCACCTCGTCGGCGTGGAGGTCGGCCTCCGAGAACAGGTCGCGGACGCTGACGAGCGCGATCTCCCAGCCGTCGCTGGCGGTGCGCAGGAACTGCTGCAGCATCGCGAGGTGGACCAGCTGCCCGTCGTCGGAGCGGGCCTCGACCCAGCCGTAGAGGTCGGCGACGTGCGTCGACCCCGCTTCGGTGAGCGCCCGGTGGGTGGTGATGTCGGGGTTCTCGCCGGGCGTGACCTTGCGGAAGATCTTGAGCACCGAGTCCTCGCCGAACAGGACCGAGGAGTTCGACTGCTCGCCGCTGAACGGAGCCGGGGGCGCCTCGAGGTCCAGGTCGTGACCGGGGAGCCGGACGAACGTCAGGCCGTCGTGGCTGCCGGGCTCCGCGAACTGGGCGAGGAGCCGGGTCATGGTCTCCCGGTCGTGGACCGCGTCGTAGGCGTGGACCCAGCCGTGGTCGGTGTCCTCCCACCAGCCGACGAAGGCGTGGTCGAGACGGCCCTCCGGGTCCGTCGCGAGGACCAGCGGGAGCTGGTAGAGCTCGGTCTGCGCCTCTCCTGAGCCAGACGTCGGCTCATAGGTGACCTCGACGAGGTCGACGACGATCGGATCGTCCGACGGCCCGGGAAGGGTGGCGACCCGTCGTACGGCGGACACGGTCGCGTTCCTGCCCTTGCCCCCGAACCATCGGGCTCCGCGGAGGTAGGCGAGGAGGGACTCGGCTTGCGTGGACATGGGGTCAGATCACCAGCTCGTCGGTGTCGGGATTGCTCATGCGGAACCAGTAGAAGCCGTGGCCGCTCAAGGTGAGCAGGTAGGGCAGCTCGCCGATCGCCGGGAAGGGGACGCCCCCGAGCAGCTCGACCGGGACCCGGCCCTCGAAGCGGCGCAGGTCGAGCTCGACCGGCTGGGGGAAGCGGGAGAGGTTGTTGACGCACATGATCACGTCGCCCTCGCCGGTCTCGGGGTCGACGTGCTCACGGACGTAGGACAACACCGTCGGGTTGGACCCTCCCAGGTCGGTGAACGTGCCCAGCCCGAACGCGGGGTGCTTGCGCCGCGCGTGGATCATCCGGCGGGTCCAGTGCAGCAGGGACGAGGCGTTCTCGAGCTGGGCTTCGACATTGACGCTCTGGTACCCGTAGACGGGGTCCTGGATAACGGGGAGGTGCAACTTGCCCGGCGTCGCCGCGGAGAACCCGGCGTTGCGGTCCGGGGTCCACTGCATCGGCGTGCGCACGGCGTCCCGGTCGCCGAGCCAGATGTTGTCGCCCATGCCGATCTCGTCGCCGTAGTAGAGGACCGGCGAACCGGGCAGCGACAGCAGCAGCGCGGTGAAGAGCTCGATCTGGTTGGTGTCGTTCTCCAACAGCGTCGCGAGCCGGCGCCGGATGCCGATGTTGGCCTTCATCCGGGGGTCCTTGGCGTACTCGCCCCACATGTAGTCGCGGTCCTCGTCGGTGACCATCTCCAGGGTCAGCTCGTCGTGGTTGCGCAGGAAGATGCCCCACTGGCAGCCCTCGGGGATCTCCGGGGTGGCGGCCATGATCTCCGAGACGGGGTAGCGGGACTCCCGTCGTACGGCCATGAAGATGCGGGGCATCACCGGGAAGTGGAACGCCATGTGGCACTCGTCGCCACCGACCTTCGGGTCGCCGAAGTACTCCACCACGTCGTCGGGCCACTGGTTGGCCTCGCAGAGCAGGACCGTGCCGGGGTACTTCTCGTCGACGAACCTGCGTACCGCCTTGAGCGCCTCGTGGGTCTCGGGGAGGTTCTCGCCGTTGGTCCCGGGCCGCTCGAAGAGGTAGGGGACCGCGTCCAGCCGGAACCCGTCGAGCCCCATCGAGAGCCAGAAGTCCATCGCGCCCAGCATCGCCTCGAGGACCGCGGGGTTGTCGAAGTTGAGGTCCGGCTGGTGGTGGAAGAACCGGTGCCAGTAGTACTGGCCGCGCACCGGGTCCCAGCTCCAGTTGGAGGGCTCGGTGTCGACGAAGATGATCCGGGCCTCCTCGTAGAGCTCGTCGGTGTCGGACCAGACGTAGAAGTCGCCGTAGGGACCGTCCGGGTCGGCGCGCGACGCCAGGAACCACGGGTGCTGGTCGCTGGTGTGGTTCATGACGAAGTCGATGATCACGCGGATGCCGCGCTTGTGGGCCTCGTCGAGGAAGTGGTGGAAGTCCTCGACGGTGCCGGCCTCCGGGAGGATGTCGTTGTAGTCGGCGACGTCGTAGCCGCCGTCGCGCAGCGGCGAGGTGAAGAACGGCGGCACCCACAGGCAGTCGACACCGAGCCAGGCGAGGTAGTCGAGCTTCTCCGTCAGGCCGCGGAAGTCGCCGGTGCCGTCCGCGTTGGAGTCGCGGAACGAGCGGACGAGGACCTCGTAGAAGACTGCGGTGCGGAACCACTCCGGGTTCTCGCCGATCGCCTTGCTGGTCGAGCTGGTCGAGCTGGTCGAGACCTCCTCGCTCACGGAACCACCCTCACCGTCAGCACGTGCGCCGGCTCCTCGTGCGGATCGAGACGCACGTAGTTGTCGGCCTCCCAGTGCCAGTCGTTGCCGGTGAGCTCGTCGCGGACGGGGAACCTGGTCCCGGGCTCGAGGCCGAGGGCTGCCAGGTCGAGGTGGACCATCGTGTCGCGCGTGGCGTGCGGGTCGAGGTTGATCACGACGATCACCCTGTCGGATCCGGCGACCTTGCTGAAGCAGATGATGCCGTCGTCGTCGGTGGGATGGATCACGAGGTTGCGGAGCAGCTGGAGGGCAGGGTGCGTGCGGCGCAGCTCGTTGAGCTTGGTGAGGTACGGCGCCAGCGACCTCCCCTCGGCCTCGGCAGCCTCCCAGTCGCGGATCCGCACCTGGTACTTCTCCGAGTCGAGGTACTCCTCGCTGCCCGGCCGGACCGCGACGTGCTCGAAGAGCTCGTAGCCGGCGTACACGCCATAGCTCGGTGAGCCCAGGGCCGCGAGCACGGCCCGGATCTTGAACGCGGCCGGTCCGCCGTACTGGAGGAACTCGTGGAGGATGTCGGGGGTGTTGACGAAGAAGTTCGGCCGGATCCGGTGGGCGGACTCCTCGGCCACCTCGCGCAGGTAGTCCTCGACCTCGCCCTTGGCGGTGCGCCACGTGAAGTACGTGTAGCTCTGGTGGAAGCCGATGGCGCCGAGGGTCTGCAGCATCGGGGGCTTCGTGAACGCCTCGGACAGGAACAGCACGTCGGGGTCGCTCTGGCGGACCTCGGCGAGCAGCCACTGCCAGAACGCGACCGGCTTGGTGTGCGGGTTGTCGACGCGGAAGATCCGGACGCCGTGCGCCATCCAGTGCCGCACGACGCGGAGCACCTCCAGCGCGAGGCCCTCCGGGTCGTTGTCGAAGTTCAGCGGGTAGATGTCCTGGTACTTCTTGGGCGGATTCTCGGCGTACGCGATCGTGCCGTCGGCGCGGGTCGTGAACCACTCCGGATGGGTGGTCACCCACGGATGGTCGGGCGCACACTGCAGCGCGAGGTCGAGCGCGACCTCGAGACCGAGTGTCGCGGCGTGCGCCACGAACGCGTCGAAGTCGGCCAGGGTGCCGAGCCCGGGGTGGACGGCGTCGTGGCCGCCGTGCCGGCTGCCGATGGCCCAGGGTGAGCCGGGGTCGTCGGGCCCGGGGGTGAGCGTGTTGTTGGGCCCCTTGCGGTTGACCTCGCCGATCGGGTGGATCGGAGGCAGGTAGATGACGTCGAAGCCCATCGCCGCGACCGCGTCGAGCCGCTTGGCCGCGGTGGCGAAGGTGCCGCTGACGACCTTGCCGGACTTGGGGTCGCGGAAGGCGCCCTCGGACCGGGGGAAGAACTCGTACCAGCTGCTGAACAGGGCGCGCTGCCGGTCGGCGTAGGCCGGATAGGGACCGTCGACGGTGACCAGGTCGCGCAGCGGGTGCGCCAGGAGTACGTCGGACACCTCGGGCGACTCGAGCTGCGCGAGCCGGGCCTCGACCGGGCGGGTCGTGTCCTGCGCCGCCTCGATCGCGCCGCGGAGCACCTTCACCTCGGCGCGCGTGAGCTGGCTCGTGGCGTGCGAGCCGCCCCCGGTCAGCACCCGCTCCAGGAGGAGCCGGCCCTCGGTGAACATCAGCTCGACGTCGACCCCGGCGCGGATCTTGATCCCGGCGTCGTGCTGCCAGGTCCCGACCGGGTCGGACCACGCGTGGATCTCGAACAGCCAGGGCCCGGGGCGGTCCGGCGTCACCCAGGCGAAGTAGCGGTCGACGGTGTGCCGATCGACCGGCGGCCCCGACGTCATCCGCACGGGCGGCCTTCGCAGGCCCTCGGGGTCGATGAGCACGACCTCGGCGCCGAGCTGGTCGTGACCCTCCCGGAACACGGTCGCCGAGACCGGGAAGGGTTCACCGACCGTGGCCTTCGCCGGGAGTCGGCCGTTGTCGACCAGGGGCATCACGTCGATCACGGGGATGCGTCCGACCATGCCTCCCACCCAACCATTTACCTGGTGAGGGTGCGAGCGAGTGGATCGCGCGTGGACGGGTAATGGTGGTCGCTCGGCCGGTCGTCGGTCGAGGAGGAGGTCGCGCTGGGCTCGTCCGCGAGCCTGTCGAGGCGGGGCCGGGTTCGTCCGCCGGGCCTGCCGAGGAGTCGGCAAGAAAACCTCATCGACCGGTTCCATTCCGAACATTTGTTCGATATGATGGTGCCCTGGCATCGACCCCTACCGCTCCCGCAGCGGCCACCGCCGCGCTGGAGGCGGCCGGGCTGCTCTGCCGAAAACACCACGCCCTGACCCACCACACCCCGTGGACCGTCCACCTCGACCGCACACCCGCAAACCCGTGTGGACCCCACCACCACCCCTCGACGACCGCGCCAACTTCACCTACCACCCACCCCGACCACCCCGACCCAAACGCCCACCCCTCGTCGCCTAGAGACGGGCAAGGAGGCCAGCGCCGCCTGGCGATCTAGCGATCCTTGGTCGCTAGGGTTTGAGCGTGCTGCCGACCGCAACCTCGCGACTTCGCTTCCGCGAGATGGTCGATGCGGACCTCGACGAGGTGACGGCTGTCCTCACGGCGCCGGACCCCGTCCGGTCGGACCGCCGGCCGCGCACCCGCGCCGATGCCGAGCACTGGATCCGCTGGACCCGGCGGAACTACGCCGAGCACGGGTTCGGTCTCTGGGTGGTCGAGACCCATGACGGCCAGTTCGTCGGCGACTGCGGCCTCACGATGCAGGACGTGGAGGGCGAGCAGCTGGTCGAGGTCGGCTACCACGTGCACCTCGAGCTGCGCGGTCAGGGCTTGGCGACGGAAGCCGCCGGGGCGGTCCGCGACGCGGCGCGGGACGCGGGTGTCGCCCACCTCGTCGCGATCATCCGTCCCGAGAACACTCCCTCGCAGCGGGTCGCGCAGAAGATCGGCCTCCGGCTGGAGCGCCGGGTCTGGAAGAACGGCGGTCCGGCGCTCGTGTTCGGCGCCGGCCTCTAGGCCGAGCCAGCGCTCCTCGGTCCGTCAGTCGGTCAGGTCCCACACGTCGACGGACGCGCCGGCCTCGAGCGAGGTGACGTCGGGCGGGAGATCGATCAGACAGTCTGCGCCGGCGAGCCAGCCCAGGAACCCCGACCCGGGCGGGCCCCACGGCTGGACCGTCGCCGGGGTGGGATCGAGGCGGCCGCGGCGGAGCTGGCGCTTGCCGGCGGGGGAGGAGACCGCCTCGGTGAGAGCGGCACGCACGACGCGTCGGTGCGGTCGCGGGTGTCCGTACGACGCGCGCAGGGCCGGCCGCACGAAGACCTCGAACGACACGAGCGAGCTCACCGGGTTGCCGGGGAGGCAGATCACGGGGGTGTCGCCCTGCTCCGTCCGATACTGGCCCGAGCCCTGGGGCATGCCCGGCTGCATCGCGACCTTCGTGAACTCCACGCCGCGGGGGCCGAGCGCGTCCTTGACCACCTCGTAAGCACCCGCGCTGACGCCGCCGGAGGTCAGGACCAGGTCGATCCCCGCGCGCACCTCGGCGTCGAGGGTGCTGAGGAAGGCCGGCACGTCGTCGGCCACCCACAGCCGGCGGATCGCGACCGCACCAGCGTCCTCCACCGCCGCCGCGAGCATGAAGCTGTTGGAGTCCCGGATCTGCCCGGCGCCGGGCTCGGGCTCGTCGGTCAGCTCGGAGCCGGTCGAGCAGACCAGCACCCGCGGCCGCGGTCGTACGACGACCTCCCGCACGCCGAGCGCCGCCAGCAGGCCGACCTGGCCTGGGCCGACCAGGACGCCGGCGTCGAGCACGGTCGCGCCGGCCGCGACGTCGCCCCCCGCCGTACGGATGAACGATCCGGCCTCGCGTGCGCCGGTGATGGCAACGACGTCGGTGCCGCCGTCGGTCAGCTCCACCTCGACGACGGCGTCGGCGCCGCGGGGGAGGGGCGCGCCGGTCATGATCCGGTGGGCGGTGCCGGGCGCGAGGTCGCCGCCGGGGTATCCGGCCGGGATGTCGGCCGCCACCGGGAGCAGCACGGGGGCGTCGGGGCTCGCGCCGGCGATGTCCTCGGCGCGGACGGCGTACCCGTCTATCGCGGAGTTGTCGAAGGACGGCAGCGGCTCGGGGGCGGTGACCGGCTCGGCCAGCACCAGGCCCCGGGCGTCGGCGAGCGGGACCGTGGTCGGGGTGAGGGTCCCGAGCAGGTCAGCGATACGTCGCTGGTGGGCAGGGACACTGCGCAGCGGTGAGGTCGACATCGGTGTCAGCCTAGGACCGCGGCCGAACAGAGTCCCGATACGGCGACGAGCGAGGCAGCCCCCATGACTCCGCCCCGCTCGTCACCTAAGAGGAGACAACGGGGTGCCCACGCCGGGGTTACGGGTTCCACGACACTCTGTCGCGGAAACGACCGGACGACCTCAGGACCCTGCTCCCTTGGATCGTTCAAGTCCGGCCCGCTAACGTCGGACCGTGCGTGCGATCCGTCGGTTCACCGTCCGTCCCCTCCTGCCTGCGACGCTGGCGCCCCTCGGCGAGCTGGCGGGCAACCTGCGCTGGTCCTGGCACCCGGAGACGCAGGACGTCTTCGCCGAGATCGACCCCGGGCTGTGGGCGTCCTCCGGCCACGACCCCGTGCGGCTGCTCGGCGAGGTCTCCGCGGAGCGGTGGGACGAGCTCGCGGCCGACGAGGGCTTCGTCCGGTGCCTGGGTGAGGTGCGCGCGGATCTCGAGGCCTACCTGACCGAGCCCCGGTGGTACCAACGCCGGTTCGCCGCCGAGTGGGACGAGGGCGGTGCCGCGGGGGGCGGAGCTCCCGGTGCGTTGGACTTCGGGGGGTCCACGGGGGGCGGAGCCCCCCGTGCGTTCGCGTACTTCTCGCCGGAGTTCGGGATCACGGCCGTGCTCCCGCAGTACTCCGGGGGCCTCGGCATCCTCGCCGGCGACCACCTCAAGGCGGCCAGCGACCTCGGCGTGCCGATCATCGGCGTCGGCCTGCTCTACCGCCATGGCTACTTCAAGCAGTCGCTGTCGCGCGAGGGCTGGCAGCAGGAGACCTATCCGGTGCTCGACCCGGACGGCCTTCCCATCTCGCTCCTCCGCGAGGCTGACGGCAGCCGCGCGACCATCTCGCTGTCGTTGCCGGGCGGACCGGACCTGCTGGCGCGGATCTGGGTGGCGAGCGTCGGGCGGGTCCCGCTGCTGATGCTCGACACCGACGTCGAGGGCAACCCGGACCACTACATCGACATCACCGACCGGCTGTACGGCGGCAACAGCGAGCACCGGTTGCGGCAGGAGATCCTCCTCGGCGTCGGCGGCGTGCGTGCGATCCGCACGTTCTGCCGGATCACCGGCGCGCCGGAGCCCGAGGTGTTCCACACCAACGAGGGGCACGCCGGCTTCCTCGGCATCGAGCGGATCCGCGAGCTCACCGTGGCCGAAGGCGGCCCGCACCTGGACATCGACACCGCGATCGAGGTCGGCCGCGCGTCGACGGTGTTCACCACCCACACCCCGGTGCCGGCGGGCATCGACCGATTCCCCGAGACGCTCGTCGAGCAGTACTTCGGCGACGCCGGGCCCACGCCGGGTGTCCCGGTTGACCGGGTCCTGGCGCTCGGTGCCGAGGACTTCGAGGGCGGGGACGCGAGCGTCTTCAACATGGCGGTGATGGGGTTCCGGCTCGCCCAGCGCGCCAACGGGGTCTCGCTCCTGCACGGCCAGGTCAGCCGCGGGATGTTCAACGGGCTGTGGCCGGCCTTCGACGAGGCCGAGGTGCCCATCGGCTCGATCACCAACGGCGTGCACGCGCCGACCTGGGTCGCCCGTGAGGTGATCGCCCTCGCCATCGCCCAGGGCGCCGATCCCGAGAGCGACGACACCGAGGGCTTCTGGGCCGCGGTCGACAAGGTGCCGGCTGCCGAGCTGTGGCGCACCAAGCGGGCACTGCGGGAGCGGCTGGTCGAGGACGCCCGTCGCCGGCTCGGCCGCGCGTGGGAGAAGCGGGGGGCGACACGGGCCGAGCTCGGCTGGGTCGACTCCGCTCTCGACCCCGACGTGCTGACGATCGGCTTCGCGCGGCGGGTGCCGTCGTACAAGCGGTTGACGTTGATGCTGCGCGACCCCGAGCGGCTGCGGTCGCTGCTGCTCCACCCCGAGCGGCCGGTCCAGCTGGTCATCGCCGGCAAGTCGCACCCGGCCGACGACGGCGGCAAGAAGCTGATCCAGGAGCTGGTGCGCTTCGCCGATGCCGAGGACGTCCGGCACCGGATCGTGTTCCTGCCCAACTACGACATCGGGCTGGCGCTGCCGCTCTACCCGGGCTGCGACGTCTGGCTCAACAACCCGCTCCGGCCCTACGAGGCCTGCGGCACCTCCGGCATGAAGGCGGCGCTCAACGGCGGCCTCAACCTGTCGATCCTCGACGGCTGGTGGGACGAGTGGTTCGACGGCGAGAACGGCTGGGCGATCCCGTCCGCCGATGGTCTCGACGACCCCGACCGACGCGACGACCTCGAGGCAGCCGCGCTCTACGACCTGATCGAGCACGAGGTCGCCCCGCGGTTCTACGACCTCGACGACGAGGGCGTGCCGGTGCGGTGGGTCGAGATGCTCCGCCACACCTGGAAGTCGCTCGGCCCCAAGGTGCTCGCGACCCGGATGGTCAGCGACTACGTCCGCCAGCTCTACGCCCCCGCGGCCCGCAACGCCCGCGCCCTCAACACCGACTACGACGGCGCCCGCGAGCTCGCGCGGTGGAAGGCGCGGGTCCGCAAGGCGTGGCCCGGCGTGCGGGTCGAGCACGTGGAGACCCACGGCGTCGGCGACGAGCCGCTCGTCGGCGCTCCCCTGGACGTGCGGTCCTACGTCGCGCTGGGCGACCTCGCCCCGTCCGACGTCGAGGTCCAGCTCGTCCACGGCCGGGTGGACGCCGAGGACCAGCTGGTCGACCCGGCGGTCACCGCGCTGCACCTGACCGAGTCCTACGACGGCGGCCGGCACCGGTACGACGTCGAGGTGGGCCTGCCGCGGAGCGGACCGTTCGGCTACAACGTGCGTGTGGTCCCGGCCAACCCGCTGCTCGTGGCGCCCGCCGAGCTGGGGGTCGTCACCTCCGCCTGACGGCTCCAGGTCGCCCGAGGACTCCGCTCACATCTCCTGGAGGACCACGACGCTCCGCGGCCCGAGGCACAGCTCCTGGCTGGCCTCGGCCGCGGTGCCGCAGGGGAGCTCGGGATCCGTGGACAGCACGACCTCCCCGCGTCGTACCCAGTCGTTGTCGGGCAGGTACGCCGCGCAGGGCTCCGGGCCGGCGTGGAACCACATCAGGAACGACGCGTCGATCACCTGCTCGCCCTGCGGTCCCGGCTCCCGCAGCGGCTTGCCCGAGACGAACATGCCGATGGTGCGCAGGCCGGTGTCGTGCCAGTCGGCCTCGGTCATCTCGCGGCCGGTCGGGTGCAGCCAGGCGACGTCCTTGGGACCGCCGACGATCGTCGGGAGTCCCTCGAACCAGTGGCGCTGGCGCAGTGTCTGGTGGTCGCGGCGCAGCCGGAGCGCGGTCTTGGTGAGCTCGTAGACGTCGAGCCAGGCGTCGTCGGCGCGCCAGTCGACCCACGAGATCTCGTTGTCCTGGCAGTAGGGGTTGTTGTTGCCGCCCTGCGTCCGTCCGCGCTCGTCGCCCGCCGTCAGCATGGGGACGCCGTTGGACAGGCACAGCGTCGCCATCAGGTTCGCGGCCTGCCGCCTCCGCAGGGCGACGATGTCCGCGTCGTCGGTCTCGCCCTCGACCCCGCAGTTCCACGAGCGGTTGTTGTCGGTGCCGTCGCGGTTGTCCTCGCCGTTGTCCTCGTTGTGCTTGTGGTCGTAGGAGACCAGGTCGCGCACGGTGAAGCCGTCGTGGGCGGTGACGAAGTTGACCGAGTTGTACGCCGACCGCCCGTCGTCGGCGTACAGGTCGGAGGAGCCGGCCAACCGGGTTGCCACACCGTGCATCCCGTTGGTGTGGCCGCGCCAGAAGTCACGGATCGTGTCGCGGTACTGGTCGTTCCACTCCACCCAGGGCGGTGGCATCCGGCCGACCAGGTAGCCACCCATGGAGACGTCCCACGGCTCGGCGATCAGCTTCGCGTGCCGCAGGACCGGGTCCTGGCCCATCGCGATGAGGAGCTTGCACGACATGTCGATGTCCGGCCCGGTGCGGGTCAGCGCGGACATCAGGTCGAACCGGAAGCCGTCGACGTGCATCTCGGTCACCCAGTAGCGCAGCGAGTCGAGGATCAGACGAAGCGCCAGCGGGTCCTCGGAGTTGACCGTGTTGCCGCAGCCGGTGACGTCCCAGTAGGTGTCGTCGAAAGCGCCGGGCACGGCCTCGCCGTCGACGTCGCCCTCGGCCGGCGGCACCCGGCGGTAGAACCCACGGTCGTCCAGGCCTCGGAAGGACAGGGACGCCCCTTGCGGACCGGCCTCCGCGGTGTGGTTGTAGACGACGTCGAGGATCACCTCGAGCCCGGCGCGGTGCAGCGACTTCACCATCTGCTTGAACTCGGCGACCTGCTGTCCGCGGTCGCCGGCCGAGCTGTAGGCGCCGTGGGGGGAGAAGAACCCGATGCTGTTGTAGCCCCAGTAGTTCGTCAGGTCCCGCTCGAGGAGCGCCGGCTCGGAGAAGAACTGGTGCACCGGCAGCAGCTCGACCGCCGTCACGCCGAGGTCCTTGAGGTAGTCGGTGACGGCCGGGTGACCGAGCCCGGCGTACGTCCCGCGGATCTCCTCGGGGATCCGGTCGTGGAGCTGGGTGAAGCCCTTGACGTGGAGCTCATAGATGACCGTGTCGCGCCACAGCCGCTTCAGCGGGGCGTCGCCCTCCCAGTCGAACGACGGGTCGACGACCACGCTGCGGGCGGTCGCCGGTGCGGAGTCGAGCTGGCTCAGCTCCGAGGGGTCGGCGACGTCGTACGCCAGGGTCTCGGCGCCGGCCGCGGCCGTCCCGGAGACGGCGAGCCCGTAGGGGTCGAGCAGCAGCTTCTGCGGGTTGAACCGCATCCCGTTCGACGGGTCCCACAGCCCGTCGACCCGGTAGCCGTAGCGGGTTCCGGGCGCCAGGCCGGGCACGGCTCCGTGCCAGATGCCGAGCGAGTGCTCGGTCAGGGGGAAGCGCCGCTCGCCGCCGGACTCGTCGGAGTCGCCGGAGTCGCTGGAGTCGCCGGGCAGCATGGGGTCGTCGAAGATGCACAACCACACCTCGATGGCGTCCGGCGCGTAGACGGCGAAGTTCGTGGACTCCGGCGACCAGGTCGCGCCGAGAGGCCAGTTCCGGCCGGGCCAGAGGGCGGCGCGGTCACCGAGGTTGCGCCAAAGGCCGGGAGTCATGGACTCGATTCTGCCGGGTCCGGCACAATGCCCATCGCGGAGCCCGTTTCCGATCACCGACACAGAGGAGCCAGATGTCCCAGGAGTTCGTGCGACTCGAGGTAGCCGACGGCGTCGGGACGATCCGGTTGGACCGGCCGAAGATGAACGCCATCAGCTTCCAGGTGCAGGACGAGCTCCTGGCCGCGGCGGCGGAGGCGACCGAGCGCGCCGACGTCCGGGCGGTGGTCGTGTGGGGTGGCGAGCGGGTCTTCGCCACCGGCAACGACGTCAAGGAGATGGCGGAGAAGTCCTACGTCGACATGGTCGATCGGGGTGACCGGGTGCAGGGCGCCGTCACGGCGATCGCCCGGATCCCCAAGCCGGTCGTCGCCGCGGTCAACGGCTATGCCCTCGGCGGCGGCTGTGAGCTGGCGATGGCGGCTGACGTCCGGTTCGCCGCGGAGAACGCGGTCTTCGGGCAGCCGGAGGTGCTTCTAGGGATCATTCCCGGCGCCGGAGGCACCCAGCGGCTGACCCGGCTGGTGGGGCCCGCTAAGGCCAAGGAGCTGATGTTCACCGGCCGCTTCGTGAAGGCCGACGAGGCGCTCTCGATCGGTCTGGTCGACCAGCTGTTCCCCGCGGAGGAGGTCTACGGTGCCGCCGTCGCCTGGGCGTCCCAGTTCAGCGCCGCCGCGCCCTATGCACTGCGCGCGATCAAGGAGTGCGTGGACCGTGGGCTCGAGACCGACCTCGAGACCGGCCTCGGGATCGAGCGACAGCAGTTCGCATCGGTGTTCGCGACTGCCGATCGGACCACCGGCATGCAATCCTTCATCGAGAACGGGCCCGGCAAGGCCAGATTCGAGGGACGATGAGCAGGATGGCTGACAAGCCCACGAAGGACGACGGGGTCAATCACACGGCGCTCACGATCGCGCGGGTGCGGGGCTACGTCTCACGCGCGGTCTGGGTGGTCTGCCTGACGCTTGCCCTGATCCTCGCGGTGGCGGCCTTCAGCTTCGCGCTCGACGCGAACGACAAGAACGAGCTGGTCCAGCTGGTTCGCGACCTGGCCAACGCGTTCGACCTCGGTTTCTTCGACCTGGACGAGCCGGTCAAGGAGTTCGACGATCCCAACTCCGACGTGAAGACCGCCCTGTTCAACTACGGCATCGCCGCGGTGGTCTACCTCATCGTCGGTCGCTTCCTGGAGCGGATCATCCGACCGTAAGACGGACCCTGGCCCGGCGCTGGCCCGGATACCGTGTGAGGTAGTCCACGTCAGCGGGGTTACCCGCGCCGCCGAACCGGGCGGTAACCTGCGGTCGCTGTCCATGACGGACCCAATGCCGATCCCTCAGGGGTCGCACGAGTGCAGGAAGGGGCCTCCCCGGCCACAACCATGAACATTGTCGTCTGTGTGAAGTACGTCCCCGACGCCACCGCCGACCCGCGGTTCGAGTCGGACAACACCGTGGACCGCGTCGGCGTCGACGGTCTCCTGTCGGAGCTCGACGAGTACGCCGTGGAGCAGGCCCTCCAGCTCAAGGAGGGCACCGAGGAGGAAGTGACGGTCACCGCGCTGACCGTCGGCCCCGAGAAGGCGGCCGACGCGGTGCGCAAGGCGCTGCAGATGGGTGCCGACCAGGGTGTCCACGTCCAGGACGAGGCCATCGCGGGTTCCGACGCGATCGCCACCTCCCTGGTGCTGGCCAAGGCCATCGAGAAGATCGGTTCGGTCGACGTCGTGCTCTGCGGCATGGCCTCGACCGACGGCGCGATGAGCGTCGTCCCGGCGATGCTCGCCGAGCGTCTCGGGCTGCCCCAGGTCACCCTCGGCTCGCGCATCGAGCGCAAGGAGAACCAGCTCGCCGTCCAGCGTGACGGCGACACGGCGACCGAGGTCGTCATCGGCTCGATGCCGTTGGTCGCCTCGGTCACCGACCAGTCCGGTGAGGCCCGCTACCCGTCCTTCAAGGGCATCATGGCGGCCAAGAAGAAGCCGCTGGAGACCTACGGCCTCGGTGACCTCGGCGTGGATGCCGGTGAGGTCGGCCTCTCGGTGGCGTGGTCCACCGTGGAGGAGACCACCGAACGCCCGCCGCGCACCGCCGGCGAGATCGTCAAGGACGAGGACGGCTCCGGCGCCAACGCGCTGGTCGGCTTCCTCGCCTCGAAGAAGTTCATCTGAGGAGCGACACGACATGTCTGAAGTTCTTGTTCTCGTCGACCACGTCGACGGTGCCGTCCGCAAGCCGACCTACGAGCTCCTCGCCATCGCCAAGAAGCTCGGCACGCCCGCCGCCGTGTTCATCGGTGGTGCCGACCAGGCCGAAGGTGCCGCGGCCGACCTCGCCAAGTTCGGCGCGGAGAAGGTCTACGCGGTCGACGACGCCGAGGTGAAGGGCTACCTGGTCGCCCCCAAGGCCGAGGCGCTGCAGCAGGTCGCCGAGAAGGCGTCCCCCGCCGCGATCCTGATCGTGTCCTCCGCGGAGGGCAAGGAGATCGCGGGTCGTCTCGCAATCAAGCTCGGCTCCGGTCTCATCACCGACGCCGTGGACGTGGCCGAGGACGGCAGCACCACCCAGTCCGTCTTCGCCGGCAACTACACCGTCAAGGCGAAGGTCACCACGGGCACGCCGATCATCACCGTCAAGCCCAACTCGGCCGCTGCCGAGGAGGGTGCCGGCGCCGGCACCGTGGAGCAGGTCGCGGTCACCATCTCCGACGCGGCGAAGGCCGCCCGGATCGTGGCGTCCAACCCGCGTCAGGCCAGCGGTCGCCCCGAGCTCGCCGAGGCCGCGATCGTGGTCTCCGGTGGCCGTGGCACCGGCGGCGACTTCTCCGCCGTCGAGGGTCTCGCCGACGCGCTCGGTGCCGCTGTCGGCGCCTCGCGCGCCGCAGTCGACTCCGGTTGGCAGCCGCACGCCCTGCAGATCGGCCAGACCGGCAAGACGGTCTCGCCGCAGCTCTACATCGCCAACGGCATCTCCGGTGCGATCCAGCACCGCGCCGACATGCAGACCTCGAAGACCATCGTGGCCGTCAACAAGGACGAAGAGGCCCCGATCTTCGAGCTGGTCGACTTCGGCGTCGTGGGCGACCTGCACTCGGTGCTGCCCGCCGCCACCGAGGAGATCCAGAAGCGCAAGTAGGTCTTGGAGGGGTCGCCTGAGCGATCTCCACGACCGACGGACGACACGAAGCCCCCGGCACCTCACGGTGCCGGGGGCTTCGTCGTACACATCGTCCAGGGAGACGGGTCAGCGGCGGCCGTAGATGCCGGCGTTCTCGTCGACCAGGCCGACCGGCGCCACCCGCACGCCGCGGTCACCGTTGGGCTTGGTGTAGAGGCGGACCCTGCGGAGCGACTCGTTGTTGGTGGTGTCGGTCTCGATCAAGGTGCTGTCGGGGTTCGCCAGGACCCGGACGTAGTAGACGCCGTTAGGCAGGTTCTTGATCGGGAACGACTGGCCCGCGCGGTACTGGGTGTAGGTGTCGCCCCAGCCGGCCGAGAGCACCTCGCGGATCGAGCGGATCTCGTAGCCACCACAGACGCTGCCGAGATCCTCTTCGTAGGCGTCCCACGCGGCACCGTCACCGGTCAGGTCGACGGCGTCGGTGTTGGCCAGGCAGAACGACTCCTTGCCCGAGCGCACGGCACGGGTCTGGTCGGCGTTCAACAGCTCGTACGTCGCGAAGTCGTTGAAGTGCCAGTGGTTGTGGCTCGGCGCCGGGTGCCAGATCATCGTCCCGACGGGCTGGTAGGCGACCTGGTTGCCGTCGTCGTCCAGGAAGTACTGGTAGGCGTCCATGACGTCCTCACCGTTGCGACGGAAGCCGTCGACCACGAGCGGGGAGTTGCCGGCGTTCCACACGTTGGCCGCGAACTGCAGCTGCGTGCCCTTCCGGTTCACCTGGATGCCGAACGCCGGAAGAGAGCGGAGGTCCGGCGTGGGCGTGCCCTCGGGCAGATCCGCGATCGACTCGATGCCGCCGTCGGGGTCGGGCTCCGTGCGGTTCGCAGCGAGCCGCGGGTTGGTGTCCCTGTCGCGGCAGCCGCGGCACTCACCCTCCTTGACGACGGTCAGCACCGTGGTGGCGGTGCGCTGCTCGGCGCTCAGTCCGAGGGCGTCGGCGTACCCCTTGGTGATCGACACGGTCAGGTCGTACTTGCCGGGCTGGGCCCGAAGCCCGGCGGACTCGTAGCCGAAGATGCTGGCCGCCCAGCCGTCCGGGACGCCCTGGACGGAGCCGAGGGCGTAGGAGTTGTAGTAGCAGGTGCGCGGGTAGGGGTTCTTGAACTGCGAGTCGGGCGTCATCCGCTCCGTCGACTCGCCGAGGCAGGTGCTGCGCTTGCGGACCCGGGCCACGGCGTCCGGGTCGTTGCGCTTGACGATCCCGATCCGCAGGAAGTTGCTGAGCTTCCCGATCTCCTGCTGCGCGGGCAACACCACGTCGCCGAGGGGGAGCTTCGCGACCGCGGTCGGCAGGGACTCGTAGTCGGCCGCCCGCTGCGTCCGGATCTCGAGCGGCCCACCGTTCACCTCCAGCCGGAAGCCGAGGTCGGAGTAGATGGTGCTCCCGTACGTGTACGCGGTCACGGCCGCGGGGGCGGTGAGCTCGATCGTCGGGTTCGTGGGCTCGGCGCCGGTCGCCGGGGTGGTGGCGGTGGTGGCGATGAGCGGTGCGCCGAGCGCGAACGCAGCGACGGCGGCGAGGCCCCAGCGCTTGGTACGGCGGGGGGACGGGTGGTGGATCACGAACTCCTCCTCGAGCAGGACAAAGTGACGCAGGACTGCGTCTGACTGGTAGACGCCCGAGACGGCCGGACGGTTGCGTGGTACCGCCGATAACCTTTCACGGGTGAGCATCCCCGATGACGTGATTGACGCAGCTCGTCGAGCCCGGCTCGCCGGACGCGAGCTCGCCCTTGCCACGCGGGCGACCAAGGACCGGGCGCTGCACGCCATGGCCGACGCCCTCCTGGCCCGCGAGCGTGAGGTCCTGGCCGCCAACGCCGACGACGTCCGCCGGGCCGAGGAGGGTGGGACCCCGGCCAACATCATCGACCGGTTGCGCCTCACCCCCGACCGGGTCGCCGGCATGGCGCAGGGGCTGCGCGACGTCGCGGGCCTGCCCGACCCCGTGGGTGAGGTCGTGCGGGGCGGGGTGCTGGCCAACGGCCTCGAGCTCCGGCAGGTCCGGGTGCCGTTCGGCGTGGTCGGCATGATCTACGAGGCCCGGCCCAACGTCACCGCCGACGCCGCCGGCATCTGCCTCAAGTCGGGCAACGCGGTGCTGCTGCGCGGCAGCTCGAGCGCCCGGTCGAGCAACGCAGCGATCGTCGACGTGCTCCGCGATGCGGTCGTGACCGTCGGCCTTCCCGCTGACGTCGTCCAGCTCGTGCCGGGCGACACCCACGAGAGCGTCAAGGCGCTGATGCGGGCGCGCGGCCACGTCGACGTGCTGATCCCGCGCGGCGGGGCGGGCCTGATCCGGTCGGTCGTCGAGGAGTCGACGGTCCCCGTGATCGAGACGGGCGTCGGCAACTGTCACGTCTACGTCGACGCGGCGGCTGACCTCGACAAGGCGCTCGCGATCGTCGTCAACGCCAAGACCCACCGCACCAGCGTCTGCAACGCCGCCGAGTCGCTCCTCGTGCACGAGTCGGTCGCCGCAACCTTCCTGCCGCGGGTCGTCACCGCGCTGCAGGAGGAAGGCGTCACCCTGCACGGGGACTACACCTTCGGTGCGTACGACGGGGTCGTGCCCGCCACTGACGACGACTGGGCGACGGAGTACCTCTCCCTCGACATCGCGGCGCGCGTCGTACCCGATCTCGACACGGCGCTCGAGCACATCCGGCGCTGGTCGAGCCAGCACTCCGACGCCATCGTCACCGAGGACCAGGCCGCGGCCCGGCGCTTCGTCGCCGAGGTCGACTCGGCGGCGGTCCTCGTCAACGCGTCCACCCGGTTCACCGACGGCGGGGAGTTCGGGTTCGGTGCCGAGATCGGCATCAGCACCCAGAAGCTCCACGCCCGCGGGCCGATGGGGCTGCCGGAGATGACCTCGACCAAGTACGTCGTGATCGGCGACGGCCACGTGCGCTGACGGGTGCCTGACGGGGGCGCTGACGGGTGATCAGATCGGCGACGTGAAGAGGCTCATGAAGCTGATCCGCATCGTGTCGTCGTACAGGTCCATCGAGACCACGCCGCCCGCTTGCAGGCTCGGACCGACCTGCCATCCGTAGTCCACGACGCGGCCGCCGCCGTCCTGCACGTAGTAGAGGCCGCTCTCGAAGCTGGCTCCGCCGCCGCTCGCCTTCACCCCGACGTTGACGGTGACGCCGTTGGTGGCCCAGTCGCCCTCGACCTTCCCGAACGCCTCGAGCCAGGCCACGCTGTGGGTGGCCTCGACCGACCACCCCTCGCAGCCGATGCTGACCGACGCCACCCCGAGCTCGAGGTTCAGGTTGAGATCGGCGAGGGGACTGCCGTCGCTGCAGGGGCTGGTGGCCGCCCGCTCGGTGTCCACGGTCGGGTCGGGCTCGGTCGGCGCGGAGAGCCCGACGCAGGGCGGGTCGTTCTCGCCGCGATCGTCGTAGTTCTCGTTGTAGTGGGCGAACTGGTCCGACGTCAGCCTCAGGTTGGCGAGCATCGACACGACCGACGTGGTGAACTGGAGCTCGCCGTGGATGCCCGCGAGCTCGTGGGCGACCGGGTCCTTGAGCAGGGCCTGGAGTCCGCTGAAGTGCTCCGCGGTGGCGTCGTGGTAGGCCGACAGGGCGTCGCCCCACGACTCGATCCGGCGCTCCCACTCGTTGAAGACTGCTTGCGACCGGGCGCACGTGTGCTCGCTGAGATCACTGCAGAAGGGGTGGTCGGAGAACAAGCCCAGGCAGCTGTTCAGCCCGATCACCTGATTGTGGACCTCGACGTAGTCCTCCCACGCCTGCCTGACCTCCCGGTCGTAGACCGTGCCGATCCGGCGCAGGATGTTGTCGACCAGCCGGGCACGGGCCGGCGCCCACGACTGCTTCCGCTGGCTGAGCTGGCTCTCGAGCGCATTCCTCTGGTACAGCAGGTCGAGCTGGTACTGGCTGTAGGACGCGTGCTCGTCGTAGTAGTAGCTGTTGCCGCCGTAGAACCGGGACCGGCCGACCAGCTCGCCCCAGGTCGCCGGGACGTAGGGGAGGATCAGCGACTGGTCGACGCCGCCGGACAGGTCGTAGAGCGTGCTGGTGTCGATGAGCGTGCGGCGGCTGGTCTCGTCGTCGCCGTTCTGCAGCTCGATCGGGTCCTCCGCGTCGTCGGTGCGCAGCGACCGGCGGACGTGCGGGAGGGCAGCGGACTTGTCGCCCTGGCACGCGAGCACCGCCCCGAGCTCGGCCTGGACCGCCTGGCTGCTCGGGTCGACTGCGGCGGCCTGGCGCAGAGCCTGGACCGCCAGGTCCCACTGGCGACGCAGCGCATAGGCGTGCCCGAGGTTCACCAGTCGCGCCGCCTCCTGGCGGACGCCGACCGACGTTGTGGGGCCGGCCTCTGCTGCCTTGCGCGCGAAGGCGACTGCCCACTCCGGGTGGTCGACGAGGTTCGCGGCCGCGGCGGCGTTGGACAGGTGGACGCCGTCGGTGGGGTCGAGCTCGTAGGCACGCAGCGATGCGGCGAGGGCGCCGTCGTACCGCTTGTCGGCGATGGCGATCGCAGCGACCTGGTCGAGTAGGGCACTGTCGTTCCGGGCCGGGAGCTGGTCCCAGGCGTCACTGTCGCGGTCGGCCATCGCGTCCGCGAGGTAGGACCGTGCCTGGTCGAGCGCCACCTCGAAGGTCGGCACCGCCCCCGTGGGCGGCTGCTGGAAGCCGACGCAGGTGACGTAGATGCGGTCCGGGTGATCGGGGGCGTCGCGCACCTCCTGGGTGGCCTCCAGACCACCGCCGTACACGAAGCCGCTGCCGGAGCCGGCCCGCACCTCGCGCTCGGCAGGTGCCGACCTTCCCGGCTTGTGGGTCGCGGTGCCGGCGACGCGGATCCGCACCATCTCCGTGCCGACCTCCGGCGGCGTCCACCGGACGGTTGCGGCGCCGGAGGCGTCGGTGAAGAAGTCGGCGGTCGACTTGACCCAGGTGTCGCCGTCGCGGCGCTCGAGCCAGGCGCGGCGCCCGGGCTTCGCGGGGGTGACCTGGACCGGCGTGCTCACCTGGGCACCCACCCGCCACGGACCCGGCGGGAACGACGCCGCGACCAGGGTCCGGGCCTTCCCGACCCGGAGCGTCATCGCGTCGGACCCCTTGTTGGTCACGGCACGGACGGTGACCGGACCGACCCGGTTGAACCGGGCCCGCACCGTGGCCTTGCCACGGCGGTCGGAGTGGTCGCTGCCGATCGCACGCCAACCCTGGCCGGTGCGCTTCTGGAAGACCACCCGCCGGCCGCGCACGCCCACGTCCGCCTTGAGAGTGACGACCTGGCCGACGACCGGGGTGGCGTCGGACGCGGTGAGCCGCACCCGGGCGGCAGCGTCCGCGGAGGGCGGGGCCAGGCCGAGGAGGGTGAGGGCGATGGCGACGGTGATCAGTCGTGACATGGAAATAGGGTGACTCCGCGCGCTCAAGATCCGCTCAATTTTCCGGAAATCGTCGCCGTCGCGGCTTCGGGTCGCGAATCAAAACCATCCGCCCGCAGGCGTGGCTACCTTGGTCCCATGACCGACGAGGCCGACCGGCTCGGTCGCGCGCTGGCGGCGTGGGGCCGACGGGACTTCGCCGCGGCGTACGACGAGCTCGTGGCGCTGCGCCGGTCGGGCGGTCTGGACGCCGAGGGCCTCTACGCGCTCGGCGACGCCGCGTGGTGGCTGGGCCTGATCCGCGAGACCCTGGAGATCTGCGAGGAGTGCCACGAGCGCTTCCTCAAGGACGGCCGGCCCGACCGGGCCGCCATGGTGGCGCTGGAGTCCGGCTTCCACTGGATGATGCGGGGCGAGCCCGAGGTCGCGTCGGGCTGGGTCAGCCGTGCTCGACGCCTCCTCGACGGTCAGCCCCCGAGCGTCGGCCACGGCTTCCTGCTCTGGATGGACGCGCAGGTCAGCTTCGCCAACGGCGACCTGGACGCGGCTGCGACCGGCGCCGACGCGCTCGAGCGGCTGGCCGCCGACCTGGACGAGCCGGCTCTCGCTTGCTTCGGGCTCGCACTGCAGGGCGTGATGACGATCCGCAACGGGGAGGTCGCCCGCGGGTTCGAGCTGCTCGACGAGGCGATGCTGCCGGTGCTGGCGGGGCGGGTCGGACCGGCAGAGGCCGGCAACCTGTACTGCCAGATGATCTCGGTCTGCACCGACCTCGCGGACGTCGTGCGGGCGCGGCGTTGGACCGAGGCCACCGAGCGCTGGTGCGACCTCTCGTCCAGCGCCGTCATGTTCGAGGGGATCTGTCGGGTCCACCGTGCGCAGCTGCTCCGGATCCAGGGCGACCTCGACGCCGCCGAGGAGGCGGCCGCGGCGGCGTGTGCGGAGCTGGCCGAGCTCAACGTCGAAGCAGTCGCCGAGGCGCAGTACGAGATCGGGGAGTCGCGCCGGCTGCGCGGGGACGGCGCCGGCGCGCGGGCGGCGTACGACGCCGCGGCCGCTCTCGGCCGGGTGCCGGAGCCCGGTCGTTCGCTGCTGCTCCTCGACGAGGGCAGCGCTGACGAGGCTGCTGCCGCCATCCGGGGCGCGCTCGCCGAGCAGGGCGACCCGTTCCCGCGGGCGCGCCTGCTGGCCGCGCAGGCGACGATCGCCTGTGCGCGCGGCGACTACCCGACGGCCGACGTCGCCGCGAGCGAGCTCGACACGATCGCCCGGACCTACGGGTCGCCCGGGTTCCGCGTGTGGGCGGACATCGCGCGCGGCGCCGTGCTGATCGGGACGGGCTCGCCGGCTGACGCGGTCGCACCGTTGCGCGCGGCGCTGGCGGCCTGCCGGGGGATGGGCGCGACGTACGACGAGAACGTTGCCCGGGCGCTCCTCGCCGACGCGATCGATCCCCGGACCGAGACCCACGTCCAGTCCCCGGTGACCCTTCCGGGAGGGCTGACGGCGCGGGAGTGGGAGATCCTCGGCGCGGTGGCCGAGGGCCTCTCGAACCGGCAGGTCGCGGCGCGGTTCGTGATCAGTGAGAAGACGGTCGCCCGGCACCTGGCCAACGTGTTCGCCAAGCTCGGGGTCACCTCGCGCACGGCGGCCGCAGCGTGGGCGCACCAGGAGGGTGCGGTCGGCTGAGGTGCACCGAACTGTGCAGACGGGCTCGCGACGGATGCACAGTTCGCCGGAAGCGGCAGCGGGCCGCTGGCTCCTAGCGTCGTGACACCCACCCGAACCCACCAGGGAGACCGTCATGACCCTCACCTCCGAGACCACCACCGCCCCCGTCGAGACCAGCGCCGCCGAGGAGTTCGCGGAGCGGATGCTCGGCGTGTTCAACGACGCCTCGCTCTGCCTGCTCCTCACCGTGGGGCACCGGACGGGCCTCTTCGACACCATGGATGCGCTGCCGCCCTCCACCAGCGTCGAGATCGCCGCCGCGGCGGGGCTGGACGAGCGGTACGTCCGCGAGTGGCTCGACGGCGTCACCGCCGGCCGGGTCGTCGAGCACGACCCGGAGCGGTCGTCGTACTGGCTGCCGGCCGAGCACGCCGCGAGCCTCACGGCTGCCGCCGGTCCGGGGAACCTCGCGCGGCTGATGCAGTACATCCCGCTGCTCGCCCAGGTCGAGGAGCAGGTGGTCTCCTGCTTCCGGAGCGGGGGCGGCGTCGGCTACGAGGCGTACCCGCGATTCCACGCGGTGATGGCCGACGACAGCTCGGCGAACCATGACGCCGGGCTGGTGGACGTCGTCGTACCCCTCGTTCCCGGTCTGCGCGACACCCTGACGGCCGGCGCCGCGGTGGCAGACGTCGGGTGCGGCTCGGGGCACGCCGTCAACCTGCTGGCGCGGGCATTCCCGGACAGCCGGTTCGTCGGCTACGACTTCTCGCCCGAGGCGATCGAGACGGCGCGCACCGAATCGGCCGAGTGGGGGCTCACCAACACGGAGTTCGTCGTCCGCGACGTCGCCGAGCTCGCCGCGGTCTGCGCCGCGGGGGAGTACGACGTGGTCACCGCGTTCGACGCCATCCACGACCAGGCGCACCCGGCCACCGTGCTCGCCAACATCGCGACGATCCTGAAGCCCGGCGGCACCTTCCTCATGGTCGACGTCCGGGCGTCCAGTCACGTCCACGAGAACTTCGACGACCCGACTGCCGCCTTCCTCTACACGGTCTCGCTGATGCACTGCATGACCGTCTCCCTCGCCCAGGGCGGCGACGGCCTCGGCACGGCCTGGGGACGCCAGACGGCCGTGCGGATGCTGGCCGAGGCGGGGTTCGCGCGCGTCGACGTCCACGAGGTCGAGACGGACCCGATCAACAGCTATTACGTGGCCACGCGATAGGTTCGCCGCATGGCAGGGGCGCCCGACCGGATCTACGCGGACCCAGCCACGGAGCGGCTCCTCACCGGCGCGACCGTGATCACGCTCGTCCGCACCGTCGCGACCCTGGTCCTCAGCATGTGGGGCGCGTACGAAGAGAGCCTCACCCTGCTCGTCACGGGGCTCGTCGTCTACTGGGTCGGCGACACGCTCGACGGGGAGTGGGCGCGCCGCTTCGACTGCGAGACCCGGATCGGCGGCGTCGTCGACATGGTGAGCGACCGGCTCAGCTGCGGCGCGTTCTACGTCGGGCTCGCCTGGCTGCAGCCGGCGCCGTTCTTCTTCAGCGACGAGCCGATGGAGCTGATCGCGATCCCGATCGCGGTCTACCTGTTCGAGTTCATGGTCATCGACATGTACCTGTCGCTGGCCTTCCTCGCCTGGCCGATCCGCAGCCCCAACTACTTCTACGTCGTCGACCGGCGGATCTACCTCTGGAACTGGTCGCGACTCGGCAAGGCGGCGAACTCGGGTCTGTTCGCCGTGCTGCTGCTCGCGACCGGCTGGTGGTGGCTCGGCCTGATCATCGCGATCGCCCTGCTCGTGCTCAAGTGCGTGTCGCTGCGCTGGCTGCTGCAGCTCGGGATACCGGTGCCGGCGAGGGTCCCGGCGGCATGATCCTGTGGCTGACGACGTGCGCGGTCAGCATCGCGTCGGCACTCCTCCCCTTCCTCCCGATGGAGGTCTACATCCTGGGAGCCGCAGCGACCGAGCCCGGCGTCCCGGCCGCGATCTCGCTCGGCATCGCCGGCGGCTTGGGCGCGACCGTCGGCAAGATCGTCTGGTACGAGGCCGCCCGCCGGGGCGCCGACTCGAGGTGGGCGCAGAAGAAGCTCTCCGCACCGAAGGTGAAGGCCGGCTACGAGAAGTGGGTCGCCCGGATGCAGGGGCGTCCGGTGTACGCCGCCAGCATCATGTTCCTGGCGGCGTCGGTCGGGCTGCCGCCCCTGCTGGTGATGGCGGCGGTCGGTGGCCTGCTGAAGATGCCGATGTGGGTGTTCATCCCCACGGTCTTCCTGGGCCGCACCATGCGGTTCACGTTGCTGTTCCTGGGCGTCGACTTCGCCATCCATTGAGACCGGTAGGATCCCGCGCATGCAGATCAGCCTGACCGCACTCGCCGTACTCCAGGCCGCCGAGGAGCAGGGCGAGCCCGCCGTCAACCCGTGGTTCATCGGTGGCGGCACGCTGCTCCTCCTGCTCCTCCTCCTCGCCGGCCTGGTCTGGTTCGGCGGCGGCCGCGACCACAGCTGAGTCGCGCGGCCTCTGCCATGACGGTGACATGACGGACCCCGCTCGGAGGCTGCGGGTCGGGGTGATGGGGGGCACCTTCGACCCGATCCACCACGGCCACCTGGTGGCAGCGTCGGAGGTCCAGGGCTGGTTCGGGCTCGACGAGGTCGTCTTCGTCCCGACCGGTGAGCCGTGGCAGAAGGCCGCCGACCGGGTCGTCTCGCCCGCCGAGCACCGCTACCTGATGACGGTGATCGCCACCGCCGCCAACCCGCGGTTCACGGTCAGCCGGGTCGACATCGAGCGCGGCGGTCCGACGTACACGAAGGACACGCTGAACGACCTGCGCGCCGAGCGTCCGGACGCCGAGCTGTTCTTCATCACCGGCGCGGACGCGCTGACCGAGATCTTCAGCTGGCGCGACGCCGACGAGCTGTTCGGGCTCGCCCACTTCGTCGGCTGCACGCGGCCAGGGTCGGAGATGGACCCCGCCACGCTTTCGGCGATCCCGTCCGAGCGTGTCACGATGTTGGAGGTGCCGGCGCTCGCCATCTCCTCCACCGACTGCCGTCAGCGGCAGGCGGACGGGGAGCCGATCTGGTACCTCGTCCCCGACGGGGTCGTGCAGTACATCACCAAGCACGGCCTCTACCAGCAGAACCCGGAGTGAAATTGACCGCGACCGAGCACGCCGTCGAGCTGGTCCACGCGGCGGCCCTCGCCGCCGCCGACAAGCTCGCCACCGACATCCTCGCCTTCGACGTGAGCGAGCAGCTGGCCATCACCGATGCGTTCCTGCTCGCGTCCGGCGCCAACGACCGCCAGGTCAAGGCGATCGTCGACGAGGTCGAGGACAAGCTGCGCGACATCGGTGCGAAGCCGATCCGCCGCGAGGGTGAGCGGGACGGTCGCTGGGTCCTCATCGACTACGGCGAGATCGTCGTCCACGTGCAGCACAGCGAGGAGCGCCAGTTCTACGCGCTCGAGCGGCTGTGGCGGGACTGCCCGGTCATCGCGCTCCCCGCCGAGGTCCACGGTCCGCCCGCCGCCTCCGACGGCCGAGATGGCTGAGGTTGCCGGGGCCGAGCGCCGACTGGTCCTGCTGCGGCACGGCCGCACCGAGTGGAACGCGATCAAGCGGATCCAGGGCCACCTCGACCCCGCGCTGGACGCGGCCGGTCACGCCCAGGCGCAGGCCGTCGCACCGGCCATCGCCGCGCTCGGGCCGTCGCTGCTCATCTCCTCGGACCTGCAGCGGGCGCGCCTGACGACCGAGTACGTCGCGAAGGCGACCGGGCTGAGCCCGGCGTACGACGAACGGCTGCGGGAGTGCCACCTGGGGGAGCGGCAGGGCCTCACCCACGAGGAGTACGCCGCGCTCGACCCGGACGAGTACGCCCAGTTCCGCGCCGGCGACTGGGACGACATCCCCGGCGCCGAGACGCTCGCCCAGGTCGCCGACCGGTTCACCGACGTGCTCAAGGAGACTGCGGCCGTGCTCGAGCCGGGCCGGACGGCCGTCGTCGTCGCCCACGGCGCCGCGATCCGGACCGCGATGGTCCACTGGCTCGCCTGGCCGCTCGAGGTCGGCCGGGACTTCCGCGCGCTCACGAACTGCGGATGGGTGGAGCTCACCGAGCGCCCCTCCGGGCGCTGGGCGCTGGCGGCGTACAACCGCACCGCCTGACCTCGATTTCACCGCCGCCCCACCGTTCGGTAAGGTTCTCCGCGTTGCTCAGGCAACTAAGCACGGGGCTGTGGCGCAGCTGGTAGCGCATCTGCATGGCATGCAGAGGGTCAGGGGTTCGAGTCCCCTCAGCTCCACCGAATCTCGCGTTGGACAAGGTCGGCTTCCGCAGAGGAGGTCGACCTTCGTCGTTCTCCGGCGCCACTGGCTCAATTGAAGTTCGGGATTCGGCGGACGTGGACCTCCGGTGTGCGCGACTCTCGACGTCCTGGGGTAGTGGCGGGCTCGGGCTGCCGTCGATGCAAGGGGGCGCTCGATGGGCGGTCAGGCTGGTCTGGTCTTCGGCAGGTACGTGGTGTCGGGCGAGGTGGGCGAGGGGTCGCTGGGTGTGGTGTATCGGGCTCGGCACTCGGAGCTGGGTCGGGATGCTGCGGTGAAGGTGTTGCGGCCGGAGGTCCGGTCGAATGCGGCTGCGGTGGCGGGGATGG